>ENA-OUOY01000345-OUOY01000345.1-human-gut-metagenome-genome-assembly--contig:-NODE-345-length-33957-cov-14.635420_pt1 | contig 33957 bp, 26 predicted proteins | sample MGYA00237937_ERZ548767 | MGnify/ENA primary metagenome ERZ548767 (study PRJEB26490, sample SAMN05356887) | human gut metagenome | biome: terrestrial biome; feature: human-associated habitat; material... | reverse complement strand
CGGAATGCCTATATACGGTCAGGCGCCGATGATGTACGCACAGCCGCAGATAATAGGCTACGACCAGAGCGGAATGCCGATATACGGTCAGCCGCAGCCAATGCAGCAGCCTATGGGCGGAGCTGTTCCGCCAATGGGTGGAATGCCGCAGCAGCCAATGGGCGGAACTGTACCTCAGATGGGCGGAATGCCGCAAATGGGAACAATGCCCCGTCAGCAGGCAGCTCCTGCACCGCGACAGCCTGCCGAGGATAAAAACAAGGTAAAAGTTCCCGACAATTTCTGGGAATTCTTTGACGGCGGCAAGGCTACCGAGCACGCAGAACCCTCGGACGATTTCTTTGGCAAGAGAAGCGGTAATATGGGCGATGTTTCGGCGGCTGATCTCGATATGAGCCGACTGAAAAAGTTTGAGCGAAAGAAAAATTCCTACATGAACGCCGCTCCGCTTGCGGACGCAGCCGAACTTGCACCGCATACAGATGCGAAATACAACAAGCTTTACATGAAAAATACAGCGGAAGTGAATGCTGACGACCTTCAGGCGAAGGTGCAGCAGGCTCCGCAGGACATAATGGGACACACCAAAGAGGTAAACGCGGACGATCTTGAGGCGCACGAGGAGCGCAATGAAGCATGGTCGCTCATGAGCGAAACAGATGAGGCAAATGCCGACGACCTTGAGGCGTATGTGCCCGAGCATAAAGAAGCCATAATGTCTCAGGCTGACCACGCCGTTGAGTCCATGCCCAAGAAAAAGACGACCTACAACGACGAGATCGATGCTATCGAGCTGCCCGAGTATATGCAGGCACGAAAGGCTGTTAAGGATGAAACCCCGGAGATACCGGGACTTCCTGAGTTATAAACCGGGGATACATAAAGGAGAAGTTTAAAGTGAAGAAGTTTTTACAGGAATTCAAGGAATTTGCCCTTAAAGGCAACGTCATGGATATGGCTGTCGGCGTTATCGTCGGCGCGGCTTTCGGAAATATCGTAAGCTCGCTTACGGATAACTTTATCAATCCGCTTATCGCAGTCATCACAGGCGGCGCAAAGAAGGACGAAAACGGCGTAATGCAGCTTGTCGGCGGTAAATTCAGTATCAACGGGATCGACTTCAACTATGGCGCGTTTCTTTCGTCAGTCCTTAATTTCCTGATAATTGCTCTCATTCTGTTTTGTCTCATCAAGGCTGTAAACACGGCTATGACTATCGGCAAAAAGAAGAAGGAGGAAGAGGAGGCTGCAAAGTCTGTTGAACCAAGCAAGGAAGAGGTTCTTCTCACAGAGATCAGAGACCTCCTCAAGGAGCAGAACACAAAGTAACAGGTGACGGTTCTCCGCGGTACGGAGAACCGTTTTTCATGGGATCAACACCATCAAAAAGGAGAATTTATGCCGAATATAATTGAAATACACGACCTTGACCTGCCCGCGCTTGAACCCTACCGCTGTACTTCGGAGGTTCAGTTATTGAGGTATTACGAGCCGAAAGAGGGTATCTTCATCGCCGAAAGCCCGAAAGTCATCAGACGCGCACTCAGCGCAGGCTATGAGCCGATATCGTTTCTTGTTGAGCGTAAGTACATTGAGAGGCAGGCAAGCGACATTATAGCAGGCTGCGGAGATGTGCCCGTGTATACTGCTCATAGTGACGTTCTGACGCAGCTTACGGGGTTCAGGCTCACACAGGGAGCGCTCTGTGCCATGCGCAGAAAGGCTCTTTCCGATGCGGCAGAGCTTATATCGGGGGCGCAGAGAATAGCGGTTCTTGAAGATATCATGAATCAGACCAACGTTGGCGCGATATTCCGCTCGGCAGCGGCTCTCGGATTTGACGCAGTCGTGCTGACCTCGGGGTGCAGCGACCCGCTTTACCGCCGCTCGGTAAGGGTGAGTATGGGCACGGTTTTTCAGATACCGTGGACTTACATTGGTCTGAGCAGCGATAACTATGTTGAATGGCTGAGGGGACAGGGATTTGCCGCCGCCGCAATGGCTCTGCGCAGCGATACCGTAAGTATTGACGATCCAAGGCTTGCGCAGGAGGAAAAACTCGCCGTAATCCTCGGAACTGAGGGCGAGGGTCTGCGCGGCGAGACAATTTCAGCGTGTGACTACACGATAAAAATTCCCATGGCGCACGGAGTGGATTCACTCAACGTTGCCGCCGCCAGCGCAGTCGCATTCTGGGCGCTCAGCAAGAATAAATGAGACTAATAATGGGATTCTAAAGGGTTTTTAACCCTTTAGCGGATTCCAAAGGCAGAGCCTTTGGTGGGGTGTGGGGCAACGCCCCGCAAACTGCCTTCAAGCGCTCCGCAAAGGGTGAATTAAAAAACAGTCCGGTGGACTGTTTTTTAAGAGGGAACGCCCTGCAAGAGAGGGCGTTCCCTTATAAAATATACATCTTTTGCAAGCTAAAAATCGCTCAAAAAAGTCCCTCATTCAAGAGGGACTTTTTTGTATCCACAAAATAAAAATGACTGCTTTTGGCAGTCATTCGATAGTAACAGAGACCTTGAGGTCTTTTTTAGCTGCGCCTGCGCGCATGATAGTACGCAGAGCCTTGGCAATTCTGCCCTGCTTACCGATAACTCGTCCCATATCATCGGGGGCAACGGTAAGGTGGAAAACGATAACGCCCTCCTCATCGGGAGCGTCCTCAGTAATGCTTATAGCGGATTTATCCTCAACAAGTCCTGCTGCAATAGCGTAAAGCAGATCTTTCATTGTTAACCTCCATAGGGTAGCTTTCGGAGCAGAGGGTGAAACGGAAAGTTTCCCCTCTTCCGCAGCATGGGATTAAAGAATGCCCTCTTTTTTAAGAATGTTCTTTACTGTGTCTGTAGGCTGTGCACCCTTAGCGATCCATTCCTTAGCCTTATCTGCGTCGATCTTGACAACAGAGGGCTCCTTTGTGGGATCGTAGTAACCGATCTCCTCAACGAAACGACCGTCTCTGGGGTATCTTGAATCAGCAACAACTACACGGTAGAAAGGAGCCTTCTTAGCGCCCATTCTTCTGAGTCTGATTTTAACTGCCATTATTATTCACCTCCGTAAAAAGATTTCTTGTATATCAAGCGGCGGGAGACCGCGTTGATTTGTTATCAGAGTGACGGGAGATTTCCTCCGCCCTTGCCTGTCATTTTGTCAAAGTTCATGCCTGCAAGCTGTTTTCTTGCCTTTCTCAGCGACATTTTGCTGCCCTTGCCCGTGAACTGCTTCATCATCTTCTGCATTTGTTCAAACTGTCTGAGCAGGCGGTTTACGTCCTCGACCTTTGTACCCGAACCCTTTGCGATACGCTTTTTGCGTGAGGGGTTGATGATAGAGGGCTTGGCACGTTCCGCGGTCGTCATCGAGGTGATTATCGCCTCAACTCTTGTGAACTGGCTCTCGTCGATATCGGTATCCTTTATCTTGTCGCCGACACCGGGGAGCATTCCTATAATGGACTTCATCGAGCCCATTTTCTTTATCTGTCTCATCTGGTCGAGGAGATCGTCCATGTCGAACTTGTTCTCCTTGAACTTCTTGGTGAGCTTTTCCGCGTCCTTCTGGGACATAACGTTTTCGGCCTTTTCGATAAGCGTGAGCACATCGCCCATGCCGAGGATCCTTGAAGCCATTCGCTCCGGGTGGAACTGCTCGAAATCGTCAAGCTTTTCGCCCATGCCGACATACTTGATCGGCTTGCCCGTAACGGAGAGAACTGAAAGAGCAGCACCGCCTCGGGTATCGGAATCGAGCTTTGACATGAGTATGCTTGTAATGCCGACAGCTTCATCGAAAGCCTTAGCCACGTTTACAGCGTCCTGACCCGTCATTGCGTCAACAACGAGCATTATCTCGTCGGGATCTGTAAGAGCCTTGATATCTTTCAGCTCCTGCATAAGCTCCTCATCGATGTGGAGTCTGCCCGCGGTGTCGATAATGAGGACATCGTGACCGTAGTCCTTGGCGTATTTGAGCGCCTCACCTGCGATCGTGACAGGGTTTATCTGTCCCATTTCAAAGACCTTCACGTCAGCCTTCTGACCAACGACCTGAAGCTGATTTATAGCGGCAGGACGGTAAATATCGCAGGCTGCGAGGAGCGGACGGTGTCCCTCTTTTTTGAGCAGCTTTGCAAGCTTTGCGGCGTGGGTGGTTTTACCCGAACCCTGCAAACCGCACATCATGATGACCGTAGGCGGCTTTGAAGCTAAATTTATGCGTGAACTGCCATTGCCCATGAGGGCGCACAGTTCCTCGTTAACGATCTTGATGACCTGTTGTGCAGGAGTAAGGCTTGAGAGAACTTCTTCGCCGACAGCGCGGTCTGTGACCTTTTTAACGAAGTCCTTAACGACCTTGTAGCTTACATCGGCTTCAAGCAGAGCCAGACGAACCTCGCGCATTGCCTCCTTGACATCGCTTTCCGTCAGCTTTCCGTGTGATTTGAGCTTTTTAAAGACATTATTGAGTTTTTCGGAAAGTCCTTCAAATGCCATGCGTTCTCCTCCTGTTGGTTTGATCAAAGAAGCGACAGACCCGTATGCACTTCGCGCATAAGAGTCTCTTTTAAAGCGTTATCGGAGCATTTACCGGCGGCCTCGGAGATATTTCCGAAACACTCGCGCATTTTGCTCAGACGCTGTGCAAAGCCGAGTTTATCCTCATAGTTTTCGAGGATACTTTCGGTTCGCTTTATCAGACTGCGGACAGCCTGACGGGTGATACCCATAGGTTCGCCTATTTCCGCAAGGGAAAGATCCTCGCAGTAGTAAAGCTCCATAACGCTGCGCTGGTGTTCTGTAAGCAGATCGCCGTAGCAGTCGAGCAGCATAACGAATTTAAGTTCCTTTGCCATAAACGCGCTCCTGTGGGGTGTAATCTAAAATCACTTTACACATTATACTACATTATTTTCGGTTTGTCAAGCATTTTTTCAAGAAAAAAACGGCATCAGAGAAAACTCTGATGCCGCAGCTTGGCGTATAAGCACTTGTGGGGGATCTGCCCCATACCAAAGGCTCTGACTTTATTTCAGAAACCACCTTACTGCAAAAACCACAGCCATTGCAACAAGCGCAACGGTGATAGTGATGTTTTTGTTGAGCTGTTCCTCGTACTCGAATCGGTCGGGATATTTCGGGTCGCACACGATAAGGTGGGTCGAGCCGACTTTCAGCGGCTGTGTAAAGCCTGCCCTGTCGCGGCATTCGTACTCCTTTTCGCCGATAGTATAGCGCAGGGTGTGGACATATGAGTCCGTCTTGCGCGTTGACTTTATCGAAAAACCAAAGAACATGAGCGAGCGGTGCTTGGTTTCGTTCACAGCGGTAACGGCAGCAAGAGCCGTGATACCGCGCTTTTTCAGCAGGAGCAGATTTGTCAGGTAGACCGCTCCGCATACGGCAATTATAACGCCGATTATCGCATAAACAGTATATTTCATTATGTGTGTCCTTATTGCCGTTATTCAGTGGAAAATTCGGGTCAGTCCTCCATTAATCTTACCATAACTGCCTTCTGAGCGTGGAGACGGTTCTCAGCTTCCTCAAAGATTTCGTTTGCATGAGCCTCGAAAACTTCCTCTGTGATCTCCTCGCCGCGGTGAGCGGGGAGACAATGGAGAACCATAGCGTCCGGCTTTGCAGCAGCCATTATCTCGTCATTGATCTGATATCCTGCGAAAGCCTTTCTGCGCTTTTCAGCTTCGCCCTCCTGACCCATGGAAGCCCATACGTCAGTAATGACAACATCAGCATTCTTAGCGGCATCAAGCGGAACATTGGTCATCTCGAAGCAGTCATATCCGGCAGCAAAATCAAGTATCTCCCTGGGCGGCTGATAGTCGTCCGGGCAGGCAATGGAAACAGCCATTCCGACCTTGAGACAGCCGACGATGAGCGAGTTAGCCATGTTGTTGCCGTCACCTATAAAGCACATCTTGAGACCGTCAAAGCTTCCCTTGAATTCGCGGATAGTCATAAGGTCAGCAAGTATCTGACAGGGGTGGCAGAAGTCGGTAAGACCGTTGATTATCGGGATAGAGCCGTACTTAGCGAGATCCTCGACCTCTTTCTGCTCAAATGTACGGATCATTATGCCGTCAAGGTAGCGTGAGAGAACTCGTGCTGTGTCCTGAACAGGCTCGCCTCTGCCGATCTGGAGATCGTTTGAGGAGAGAAAGAGCGGATTTCCGCCGAGCTGGTACATACCTGTCTCAAAGGATACACGGGTGCGGGTAGAAGCCTTCTGGAAGATCATGCCGAGAGACTTGCCCTTGAGACGCGGGTGGGGGATCCCGTGCTTGCGCTCATATTTGAGCTGATCTGCGAGGTTGAGTATATCAATGATCTCATCTGTGCTCAGGTCGAGCATTTTAAGTAAGTGTTTCATGTTTATGTAATTCCTTTCGGTTATTTTTGTTTGTTTATGCTGCCAAAAGCTTTGTCTATGGCAACTGCGAAAAGAGGAATATAGTCGTCAAATGCTGTGTTCTCAATATCAAGGTCATATTGCAGGTCGCCGGAAATCGCGATTTTGGTTTTAATGTGACCTACAGTTGCATCATTCAGGATAATGTCAAAATTTTTTCTGTCCTTGCTTGCCAATTTATAGCTCATACCGTTTCCCTCAGCCGTGATAGTGGGGTCAAGAAACATGGACTTGCACTCCACGTTAAGGAAAACCTCATCGTTTAAAATAATGGAGAAAGAAGGCTTTTTATCGCCGGTAAGCTGGACGAGGGTGTAGAGAATATAATTGCTTGCGTCCATAAGGTTATATTGACCTGTACCGAAGCCTTTCTTTTTAACAGTATACAAAAGACGCGCTTTTTTATCCTGAACAAGATATTTACTGCCCTTTGAAGCGATATTGAGCTCCATACATCATTCCTCCAGTATATCAATCAATATTTTAAGACCGCTGTCAAGCTCATCGTATGAGATGGTGAGAGGCGGGAGAAGTCTTACCTTTGTCTTAGCAGTAAGAACAAGGAGACCTCTCTTGAGAGCTTCCTTTGCAACGTCTGCGGCATTTTTATTTTTGAGCGCAATGCCGATCATAAGACCGAGACCGCTCACGGACTCGACCTCGCTGCACTGTGAAAGCTTATTTTTTATGTACTCAGCCTTTTTGCCTACCTCGTCAAGGAATCCCTCGCTTTCAACTCTGTCGATAACAGCAAGTGCGCCTGCGCAGGCAATGGGATTTCCGCCGAAAGTCGAACCGTGAGTACCTGCTGTGAGTACGCCGCTGCACTTTTCGTTCATAAGGCACGCGCCCATAGGGATACCGCCGGCAATTCCCTTTGCAAGAGTGGTGATATCGGCTTTCTTGCCGAAATGCTCACCTGCAAGGAACTTTCCTGTTCTGCCGACACCGGTCTGGACTTCGTCCGCAATAACGAGGATATCCTTTTCAGAGCAGAGCGCGAAGATATCGTCAACGAACTTCTGATCGAGCGAGTTGACTCCGCCCTCGCCCTGAACGTATTCGATCATGACAGCGCAGACCGTGTCATCGAGCTTAGCTCTGAGGTCGTCGGAATTGTTTGCCTCGACGTTGATAAAGCCCTCAAGGAACGGGAAAAAGTAGTTGTGGAAAACGTCCTGACCCGTAGCCGAAAGAGTAGCCATAGTCCTGCCGTGGAAAGAGTTCACAAGGGTGATAATGTTGTGTCTGCCCTTGCCGTACTTGTCAAAGCTGTACTTTCTTGCGACCTTGATAGCGCACTCGTTGGCTTCCGCGCCGCTGTTTCCGAAGAAAATGCCCTTATAGCCCGTTACTTTGCAGAGTTTTTCGGCAAGATCAGCCTGGACCTGAGTATAGTAATAGTTTGAATTATGCTGGAGAGTTCTTACCTGAGCGCAGACGGCATCTGCCCATTTCTCATCGCAGTAGCCGAGGGAATTAGTGCCGATACCGCTTCCGAAATCGATATATTCAACGCCGTTTTCGTCAACACATCTTCTGCCCTCGCCTTTTTTCAGTGCGACAGGCATACGTCCGTATGAGTGTACAACGTGTTCGTCGAATTGGCTGATAGTTTTTTCATTGCTGCTCATGGTTATCCTCCTTGATAGCATATCTTATAATAATTATAACGCTAATGGTGTTATAAAATCAATAAGGCGCATATTTTAAAATGTAAATTTTCTGTTTTATAATCAAATGAATTTCTTTGTGCGTGGAACGCTTCTTATACGAACTGAGTGCCGATACCCTCGTTTGAAAGTATCTCGATAAGGATAGAGTGCGGAACTCTGCCGTCAATGATAACTGTCTTGTTTACGCCGCGTCTTACAGCTTCCACACAGCAGTCTATCTTCGGTATCATGCCGCCCGAGATGATACCCTGTCTCTTGAGGAAGGGCACTTCGCTGACATTGACTTTGGAAATGAGAGTTGACGGGTCGTCCTTGTCGCGCAGGAGACCTGCGATATCGGTCATGAGAATGAGGTTCTCAGCACCAAGTTCTGCCGCTATCTGAGCCGCAGCCGTGTCTGCGTTTATGTTGTATGTGTTGCCGTTCTCATCGGTGGCAACAGTAGCGATAACAGGAACATTTCCGTTATCGAGGGCGTCGAGTATAGGCTTTGTGTTGACCTTGGTTATCTCGCCTACCCAGCCGAGATCCTGACCGTCATCGGTCTTTTTCTTTTCGGCAATGAGCATTCCGCCGTCGATACCGCACAGTCCGACAGCATTTCCCTTGTGCTGAGCGAGGAGCTGAACGAGTTCCTTGTTGACCTTGCCCGAGAGAACCATTTTTACAACTTCAATAGTAGCGTCGTCCGTGTAGCGCAGACCGTTCACGAAACGGCTCTCGATGCCGAGTCTCTTGAGCATATCATTTATCTCAGGGCCGCCGCCGTGAACGAGAACGACCTTTATTCCGACAAGCGAAAGAAGAACGATATCATTCATAACAGCGTCCTTCAGCTCGTCATTGGTCATTGCGTTTCCGCCGTATTTGATAACGAGTATCTTGTTGTTGTACTTCTGTATGTAAGGAAGCGCGTCGATAAGTATCTGCGACTTATCGTAATTTGATATCTTATCCATTGTTTTACTCCTAATTATTAAAAGAATTTCCGCATCTGTAAGCAGCTTCCGTGATTATCCGGCGGACTGTATATGGATTTTTTATCCCGAAAAATCCAACGCACTGAGAGCCGTGCTCTCTTTCGGGATCGGCATAGGTGAAAGCGACCGCGCCGATATTCCTGCCTAGATCGGTAGCCTTAATGTCTGTTATCTGTCTCAGCTCGCCCGATGTGACCATAGTTCCGCGAATCGCGATAACGCGCTGATCGGTCACAGCGTAGAATGTATTTATCGAGCCTGAAATTGTGTAGCTCACGAAGACTATCAGCATGAAAAACATTGCCGAACACAGGAATCCGCTTTCGCCCACAGCTGTCGATAAAACAGCAAATATTATGACGAAAGCGACCGTGATTATTGCGCCTGTTTTAGAAGCCGCCATGCCGCGCTCCTGCCTGCTTGCAATTTTCTCGGGTTTGCCCAGCCACATTATCCTTTCGCCCGGTCTCAGCAGGTGAAGGAATTTGTCCTCTATCGAGGACAGGTTTTTGGGCTGAGGAGCTGTCGAACCGCTCTTAGGTATCTCGTGGTGCGGGATATCGTAATTATCGTAGGTCTGCTCATGGTCGTGCGAGCATTCGCGCCGTTCCTCCTCGGAGGGACGAATGTAATCGTCATCGTACTTTTCGTTTGCGCGCTCGTTGTAGCTCTCATAGTCGTCCTGTTTGTGTCTGCCGAACACGGATATCACTCCTTATTATGAGCGGTAATCGCCGTTTATCTTAACGTAATCATAGGTGAGGTCACAGCCCCATGCAACGGCTTCTCCTGCGCCGTTTCCGATAGAAATAATGATCTCAATTACTTCCTCGCCGAGTATCTCCTTAGCCTTTTCCTCGGAGAATTCAACGCCTGCGCCGTTCTTGCATACCTCGACAGAACCCTTGGCAGACGCAATCTTAACGTCAACCTTGTTTATATCGAAGTCAGCGTCAGCGTAGCCTACAGCGCAGAGGATACGTCCCCAGTTTGCGTCCTCGCCGAACATTGCTGCCTTGAACAGGCTTGAGCAGATGACCGATTTTGCAACAGTTTCCGCGATCTTTTCAGTCTCAGCACCCGAAACCGAGCACTCGATGAGCTTGGTAGCGCCCTCGCCGTCTCTTGCCATTTTGCGCGCGAGATTCATCATGATAGCGTACAGAGCAGTTTCAAATTCCTCGAAGTCCTCGTCCTCACGGCACACTGTCTTGTTGCCTGCGCTGCCGGAAGCAAGAACGCACACCATATCATTCGTGGAGGTGTCGCCGTCAACGCTTGCACGGTTGAGAGTGACCTTAACGATATCGCTTAGCGCTCTCTGGAGCAGTTCCGCGGATATATCGGCGTCAGTTGTGATGAATGTGAGCGTTGTAGCCATATTGGGGTGTATCATGCCGCTGCCCTTGAGCATACCGCCCATTGTGCAGGTAACTCCGCCAAGTCTGAACTTAACGGCAACTTCCTTGGGCATGGTGTCGGTGGTCATTATAGCTTCAAGAGCGCGGTCGTTTCCGTCATATGTAAGACCCTCCGCAAGGCTCTTCATTCCGTTAGCGATAGGCTCGATAGGAAGAACCTGACCGATAACTCCGGTCGAAGCTACGATGATATCCTCGGCTTTGAGTCCGAGCTGGTCTGCCGCAAGTTCGCACATCTTGGAAGCCTTTTCATATCCGTCAGGATTGCAGGTGTTTGCGTTGACGGAGTTAACGATAACAGCGCGTGCTTTTCCGTCCTTGATGTGCTCCTTGGTCACGAGTATAGGTGCGCCCTTGACCTTATTGGTGGTGTAGACCGCAGCGGCGGTACATTCGGTATCAGAAACGATAAGCGCGAGGTCGTTCTTTTTTTTAGTAACAGAAGCGCCTGCATGAGCAAGTCCGCACTGTATTCCGTTTGCCCTGAAACCCTTTGCGGCGCAGACTCCGCCCTCTGTAAATTCAATATTTCCAACCTTTTTAAGTTCCATTTTCTTCTCCTTTTACCGCGAAAAACGCAGATAATAAGTGTTTTATGCAGCAGCGCGCGCATTTGCGGCACTGCTTGAAGACTGTCTTACAGCAGTCCTGTAGTCTCGTCAATGCCCATCATTATATTAAGGCACTGAACAGCCGCGCCGCTTGCGCCCTTGCCGAGATTGTCCAGACGTGCGCAGAGAAGCATCTGCTCATCGTTTCCGAAAACGAATACCTGAAGCTTGTTCTTGCCGCTGAGGGTGTTTGACGCGAGGAAGAACGACTTCTGCTCGTCAGCGGACATGAGGGGCATTACCTCGACCATATTTGCGCCCGCATAGTGCTTTTCGTACATTTCGTGGACTTCCTGCGCGGTAACTGCCTTGGGGAGCATTCGCGTCTGGAGCGGAACGCTCACTACCATGCCGCTGAAATAATCGCAGACCATGGGGTTGAACATCGGCTTGTATGTAAGACCCGAAACCGTCTGCATTTCGGGGAGGTGCTTGTGCTGCTGGGAGAGTGCGTACTGACGCGGACTGTTGAATTCAAACGGCTTGTCGTCGCTCTCGTAGACCGCAATAGCCTTTTTGCCCGCACCGCTGTAGCCTGATGTGGCATAAGCGAAAACAGGGAAGTCGGCAGGGATGATACCATTGCTGACGAGGGGATAAACGACAGACGCAAATCCGCTTGCGTAGCAGCCGGGAACTGCAACGCGGTTTGATGTGCGTATCTTCTCGCGGTGCTCGGGTGAAAGTTCGGGGAAACCGTAAGCCCACGCGGGATTTGTGCGGTGAGCCGTTGAAGCGTCGATTATCCTTACATGGTCGTTTTCGGCGAACGAAACAGCCTCTCTTGCCGCGTCATCGGGCAGGCAGAGGAAAGTGTAATCCGACATATTGATGAGTCTTGCGCGCTCGGCAGAGTCCTTGCGCTTATCCTCGCTTATCCTGAGGAGCTCGATATCGTTTCTGCCCTCGAATCTTTCAAGTATTTTAAGACCGGTCGTACCCTCCTGACCGTCGATATAAACCTTAACTGACATAACGTCCTCCATTATTTTTTCTTGCGTTTAGTGGTTTTGCGCTCGTATTTTGCACGTTTTGGGTCAACAAGGTCTGATTTGTCCTCGATCATCGAGTGCCACACGTTTACGACGAGCGTGATGATGACTATGAGCGCGAGCCAGAAAATGTGAGCCTTTGGCACGACCGCGACCCACAGTCCCATGACCAGCTCGCCTATTGCCCACAGTACGCCCATGAGAATAGTCAGACCTATCGTGAATTTCAAGTCCTTTTTATTCATATCAGAGGTTCAGAGCCTTTTCAGCAAGGGCAATCTGCTCCTTTACAGCGTCGGGAGACGGGCCACCCTCGGATTTGCGCTCTCTTACGCAGGTATCAAGGCTGATAGCATCGTAAACGTCCTCGGCAAAGAGGTCGGTCATAGCCTTGTAATCCTCAAGGGGGAGAGTTTCGAGCGTGAGTCCCTTTTCAATGCACTGAGCCACGAGAGTACCTGTGATCTTGTAGGCATCGCGGAAAGGCATACCCTTTTTAACGAGGTAATCCGCACAGTCCGTAGCGTTGATGAAGCCCTTTGCAGCGGCGTTTCTCATGTTTTCCTTGATAACGCGCATTGTAGCAAGCATGGGGGTGAAGGTCTTTACGCAGAGCTTTACGTTGTCAACAGCGTCAAAGATAGCCTCCTTGTCCTCCTGCATATCCTTGTTGTAAGCGAGCGGTATGCCCTTCATCATGGTGAGCAGGGTGATGAGGTCGCCGTTGACGCGTCCTGTCTTGCCGCGGATAAGTTCGGTGACATCGGGGTTCTTCTTCTGGGGCATGATAGATGAGCCTGTAGCGAAAGCGTCATCAAGCTCGACAAACTTGAATTCCCACGAGCACCACATTATGATCTCCTCGGAAAAACGCGAGAGATGAGTCATGAGGAGCGAAAGAGCGCAGCAAAGCTCAACGCAGTAATCGCGGTCGGAAACTCCGTCAAGGCTGTTCGGCATAGGTGCTGTAAATCCGAGAAGGTCAGATGTCTGCTTACGGTTGGTCTTGTAGGTAGTTCCTGCGAGCGCGCCGCTTCCGAGCGGACAGTAGTTCATGCGCTTTGCGGTATCGTCAAGGCGCTCCATATCGCGGATAAGCATCCACACATAAGCCATGAGGTGATGAGCAAGAGTGACCGGCTGTGCCCTCTGGAGATGTGTGTAGCCGGGCATGATGGTCTCGGTGTGTTTCTTTGCCATATTTACGAGAGTGACCGCAAGCTCCTTTACGAGCGCGGATATCTCTGCTATCTCATCGCGGAGATAAAGTCTGAGGTCAACTGCGACCTGATCGTTTCGTGAACGGCTGGTATGGAGTCTCTTTCCAACGTCGCCCAGACGCTTTGTAAGTTCAGCCTCGACGAACATATGGATATCCTCGGCATTGGGGTCGAGTTCAAGCTTTCCGCTGTCGATATCGGCGAGTATCTCCTTGAGTCCGCCGATTATTTCGAGACTGTCCTGCTTGGTGATTATGCCGCAGTCGCCCAGCATGGTAGCGTGGGCAATGCTGCCCTGTATATCGTGGCGGTACATACGACCGTCAAAGGCTATTGAAGAGTTGAAAGCGTTGACGCCTGCATCGACCTGCTTTGAAAATCTTCCTGCCCACATCATATCTGCCATAATTTTTCTCCTATCGTTTTAGTGTTATTAAAATAAATCAGAATTTCAAGCTGTAGCCAGCTTGACTGCATATCACGTTCCCACTCGCAAGCTCGTTACTTTCTGCGGAATGCAAGTCTGCTTTCGCTCACTGGGATTTACTGTGATAAATCAGAATTTGTGGGTAAGTAAATATAAGGTTGTATTGTTGAATGAAAACAGATAAATATATTATTTATTAGAACAAGAGTATATAACCGGGAAATTATATATATCATCAAAATATATGACAACTTTTTCTCCCTCATTAATCTTTAAAAAATCTTTTCTATCACAACATATGTTTTCATATATATTTTCGTTGATTTCGACTGTGCAAAAGTAATACTTGCAGACAGTTTGAGATAATGTATATTTATGCTTGTATGTACCTAATTCAACAGTATTCTCATAAGGCATAAATACACGTCCTCTGCCTGAAACTCTGGCACAGCGAACAGTTTTTTCTTTGACGATTCCATAGCAAGCATATAATTTTTTTTGTTTAAAGGATTCAATTGTCATTGGTAAACATAAAAACACAAAAAACAATATAAATAAAAGTGGAACTTCTTTTTCTGCTATCCAATAATAAGGAATAGATATAATCATTATTATTGATAATATAGAAAAACTGATTTTAAATGATTTTTTTCCACTTTTCTTGTAAAGCATTTTTATTTCAGTTTCTGGTAATTCTTCTTTATCTACAATAGCCTTAAAATTTGTTTTATAGAGTTTCATATTTATTACTCCTAAAAAATCTTAAGCATATTAAATTCCGATTTATCTTAACAACACATTTATTTAAAGTATAACAGGCAGGAGAAAATCTCCCCTGCCTGCAAAGTATTTATTGATGATAGATCTGACTGCTTACTTGTTTTCGTTCTCTCTCTTCTGGTCGAGCTTAGCCTTAACGTGGAGCGGGAGACCAAAGAGGTTGATGAATCCTGTAGCGTCTGCCTGATTGTAAACATCGTCCTCGTCAAATGTAGCAACTTCCTCACTGTAGAGAGTGTAGGGTGAAGTAACGCCTGCGTTGATGATGTTGCCCTTGTAGAGCTTGAGCTTTACATCGCCTGTAACGCGCTTCTGAGTCTCTGTAACGAAAGCGCTCATTGACTCGCGGAGAGTTGTGAACCAGAGACCGTTGTAAACGAGGTCAGCGAACTTGATAGCGAGATACTGCTTAACTCTTGCAGTTTCCTTGTCGAGGCAGATAGTCTCAAGAACCTCGTGAGCGTGGTAAAGGATAGCGCCGCCGGGAGTCTCGTAAACGCCTCTTGACTTCATGCCGACAAGACGGTTTTCAACGAGGTCAGCAAGACCGATTCCGTTCTCGCCGCCGAGCTTGTTGAGGGCAGTTACCATTTCAACGCCGTTGAGCTCCTTGCCGTCAAGCTTTGTAGGGATACCCTTTTCAAAGTGGATAGTGATGTATGTAGGCTTGTCGGGAGCGTCAATGGGAGAAACGCCCATTTCGAGGAAGCCGGGCTTCTCGTACTGCGGCTCGTTCTCGGGCTTTTCGAGGTCGAGACCCTCGTGTGAGAGGTGCCAGATGTTCTTGTCCTTTGAGTAGTTTGTCTCGCGGTTGATCTTGAGGGGGATATTGTGAGCCTCAGCGTACTCGATCTCCTGCTCACGGGACTTTATATCCCATTCTCTCCAGGGAGCGATGATCTCCATGTCGGGAGCGAGAGCCTTGATAGCCAGCTCAAAACGAACCTGATCGTTGCCCTTGCCTGTGCAGCCGTGGCAGATGGCGTCAGCGCCTTCCTTGACAGCGATCTCAGCGATCCTCTTAGCGATTATCGGACGAGCGAAGGAAGTACCGAGCATATATCTGTTCTCGTAGATCGCGCCTGCCTGAACTGTGGGGTAAACGTAATCCTGAATGAACTCTTCCTTGAGGTCCTCGATGTAGAGCTTGGAAGCGCCTGTCTTGATAGCCTTTTCCTCAAGACCGTCAAGCTCTGTGCCCTGTCCTACGTCGCCGGAAACAGCGATGACCTCGCAGTTATTGTAGTTTTCCTTGAGCCACGGAATGATGATAGAAGTATCAAGACCGCCTGAGTAAGCGAGAACTACCTTTTTGATGTCTTTTTTGTTCATAATAACATACCTCCATAAACGTCCGAAGGGACGCATAAAATATATGATAATTCTATTATACACGGCGGAGCGATAATGTCAAGGGGTTCTGAATAAATATTCACAATTTGCAAAAATATCCGCTTAAAATGAAATATTATTCACAAAACACGGATAATTTTTCAGCGGGTTTACATATAACGACAAAATTCCGCTTTTATCTCTCTACTGTGACTGCACTGCGCTGTCTGCGTAAATTTAGGGTAAAGGCATCTGCTTACAGTATAAATTGCACGTTAAAATGCCCTCGGTTTTGTGCGTTTCTACGATTTTTCCGCAAATATTCGCATATAGTCTTGATATTTTTCGTTAATATGATATAATTATTGGTGTAAAGAGGCTTGTTATTTTAATATCAAATGCAGGCCCGATAATACTTCAAGAATTTACGGAGGTATGTAATATAATGGGTACAAAAGGAACTAAGATCACTATTCTCGGCGCAGGCTGTGTAGGCGCAACTGTTGCTTATACGATCGCAACAGCAGGAACCTGCTCGAATATTCTTCTCGTTGACATAAACAAGGACAAGGCTAAGGGCGAGGCTATGGATATCCGTCAGGGCGTTTCGTTCGGACATAACGTTGAAGTTCACGACGGTTCATATGAGGACGCTGTCGGCTCTGATATCGTTGTTGTAACACTCGGTATCGCAAGAAAGCCCGGTCAGACAAGACTTGACCTTGCTCAGACAAACGTAAACATTATCAAGGAAGTTATGCCGCGCATGGCTAAGTACGCTCCCGATGCTATCTACGTTGTAGTAAGCAATCCTGTTGACGTTATCACATATACTATTTTAAAGTGTACCGACCTCAAGCCTTCACAGGTCATCGGCACAGGCACAGCTCTCGATACTTCACGTCTGCGTTCAAGCATTGCTGACCACGTCGGTCTCAGCCCGAACAGCATTCACGCTTATGTATTCGGCGAGCACGGCGACACATCAATGATCCCTTGGTCAATAACAAATGTTGCAGGTATCCCGATGTATGACTACTGCAAGCAGGAAGGCGTTGACATCGACAAGGATGCTATTGCAGTTGAAGTCCGCAAGGCAGGCGGCGAGGTAATCAAGCGCAAGGGTGCAACATTCTATGCGATCGCAATGACAGCAAACAAGGTTTGCGACAATATTCTCAGAGATGCAAATACAATTATGACGGTTTCCACACTTCAGGACGGAAGCAGATACGGTATCAACGATGTCTGTCTCAGCCTTCCCGCAGTTGTCGGCAGACACGGTATTGAACAGGAAGTCAATCCCGCACTTACCGATGAAGAGGTTCAGAAGCTTCAGGACAGCGCAAAGGCTCTTAAAAATGTAATAGACCAGATCGACATCTGATTGAAAACGGCTCTGCATGAAAGTGCAGAGCCGTTTTGCGTATGCGCATAGATTTGGTAATGTTTGGAAATAACGCATTTACGTAGTTTTTCGGTGAAATCATACGCAGAGTATATCATATTAGTTGAACAGTTTGTCAATCTTACGAATTATTTGTAATTTATTTGTTTGAAATGCTGATTTGGTCTGCGTAATCTTGACAATATGCCTACTTTGTGATATACTCATGTCGTAGAAAATGTTGATAGTGACGAATTGCCGAAGCCTTTTCCATCAACTTTCAGCAGCAGCGTCGGTCACTTCGTCATTCTACCTAAGGAGGAAAGATATGACCGATAAGGAACTGCGGAAACTCAGACGCAGCGAACTGATCGAGATACTGTACTATATGCGCCGCGAGATAGATGAGCTTAGCGAACAGAACCGAAAGCTCGAATCCCGGATAGACAGACTCATCGGAAAGGCGGCTCCCGTTAAGGACGAGCCTGATGATGAGACTGCGGCGGCAGAGAACGGTGAGGGCGAGGCTGATGGAGAGTAAAAAGAAAATGGATCTCCCGACCGCCGAACAGCTTGAACAGGAGCTTAAAAGGCTGAAATACCGCCACAGCTTCGCGTTTACGCTGAGAAGTACAGTTGCCTCCCTTATAGTCGTGGCGGCGATCGCCGTGATGATCTCGACCATGATAATGCCCGTGCTCAGAGTGACCGGTACAAGCATGACCCCAACGCTCCAGAATGACCAAGTCATTATCTGCAATAAGCTTGCAGAGTGTCAAAAGGGCGATGTTGTGGCGTTCTATTATAATAATAAGGTACTCATAAAGCGCGTGATAGGGGTCGCGGGAGATGTTATCGATATCAGCGGCGACGGAGTGGTCTCCGTAAACGGCGAACCGCTTGACGAGCCTTATGTCAGCGAGCTTGCACTCGGCGAGTGTGATATAGAGCTACCGTATCAGGTGCCCGACAACAGGATCTTTGTCATGGGCGACCACCGCTCTGTCTCGATAGACAGCCGCTCGACTTCCGTGGGCTGTGTCGCAATTGAAAATGTTATAGGAAAAGTTTTACTTCGCGTCTATCCAATTGATTCATTCGGAAAAATTTAATTTTACAAATTTAACTGAAAGGGGAGAATTGATATAAATGAATAGTCAGAAGAAAACACAGCAGATAATACAAGACAATCATCTGCACAGACGAATCATTGCTTTTTTGGTTTTCCTTTCCGTTTGTGCAGGATTTATAATGCCTTACATGGGAATATCTCCCGGATTTGCAGAAACCAATGGGGTGTACTTTGAATCACAGCAGAAAACCATTCCCGACGGAGCGGCTCAGCTACAGGAAAATATGATAACCAAGTTTGAGCCTGAGAATCCCGATAAAATCAAAAATGATGGCACGAAAGCTGAATTTAGAATTGAGTTGAGCTATGCCAACATGAGCGGAGTTGACCTTTCTCAGCCGTACATTTACTACCAGCTTCCCTCAAATATCGATATTGTCAAGGGCGGATTCTATGGCTCAGATAAAAGAATCTGGGACGAAAAATATCAAAAAGGACCAGCAGGCTACTATTCTATTTCCGAGGACGGACTTATCGTTATTAAGTTTACCGATAGCTATATAGAAGAAATGCTTGGAAACAGCAAGAATCGTCAGTTTCAGGGTGGACTCAAATTTGACGCGACCTTGGGAAGAGCAGCTACCGCAGACGGTGATCAGAGTATCAGTGTCGGAGGCAATGAATTCGTTATCAAATTTGACGATATCATAAAGCCCGGCTCAAAGAACAGCTCGGTGCAGTACGATAATGACGGAACAGAAAAGATCCACTATGTAATAAACATCAAGAACCCCGGCAAGCTCGTTGACCTCAGCAACTACGAGTTGTATGACTCAATGTTCAAGGGCGATGTGAGAAACTGGAAGGTCAACCCGCCATGTGACGGCACAATGGATAAGGCGAACGGCAAGTATGTGTTCAATTCGTCACCCGATGCCGAGGACATTCAATTTGAATATGATTACTACCCGACATCTGATGAGCTGCTGAATAATCAGGGCAAATTCACAAACAATGCGCAGATAATAAACAAAAATCCCGATAAATCAAGTGACCGCGCGGAAACTTCGTCCGAGACGCAGATACAGCCGAGCGATTACAAAGCCGAGGTGGTAAAGAGCGGTGCTCCCGATTATGAAAAGGATGGCGGAGAACTCGGTCTGATTAACTGGAAGATCGAAGTGAGCCGACTGCATAATTTCCCGCTGAAAGGCTATACAGTAGAAGATACCGCGTTCAGTTCTGACGACATACAGTCGCTCACGCTGGTTGACGGAGACGGAAGAACTCTTGTCAGCGGTACGGACTACACAATTAACGGCAGTAAGATAGAATTTTTTACAAATGCCGATAAAGTGGTCATCACCTATAAGACGAGCAAGGCGGCAGACGGCACTGACCTCAAGGGAAGTGCCGGCGCGGATGTGACCAACAACGCGAAGGTCTACCCTCCGAATGACAGCAATACTCCGGACGATGACAAAACAACGAGCGTCCACTACAGTGAGAAGAGCAGTCTTACAAAGACCGCTGAAACTCCGAATGCAGATCTTACTCTGAAACCCACGCTCAGTCCGTCTGAGTCGGAGACTATAACGCTTGACTGGCAGGTAAAAATTACCGATTTCAGCAATTTCAGCGATTCGTCAAAGACTTTCACCGATACATTGCAGGACGGACAGTACCTCACAGAGGAGCAGTTCAATGCGATAAAGGTCGGCTCTCTTGTGAAAGATACAGATTACAGTATCAAGGAAACAAAAGATGCAGACGGAAAAATAACAGGCTTTACGATTACATTCTTAAAGCCGACTGCTTCACGCACACAGACAATAACCTACAGTTCGACAGCCGATGTATCAGATGTTTCAAACGGCGGCCACAAGAACTTCAAGAACAGCGGTAAGTACGGTGACGATACGTCCACTGACGCATCACAGATTGTTAACCGCGGAAATCTTCAGGGCAGTCAGAACATCAAGGCTTACAAAAACTGGGAGGACGCTCCGAGCACTCACCCTGATGCGTTCCTGCTTCTCCAGTACAGCACCGACAATGTAAACTGGTCTGCCGTAAAGGCAAACAATATTACGAATCCCCAGAGAGCAAACGGAGAGATCAGCTGGTGGAATCTTCCCACCACAGATCCCGCTACGGGAAAGACACTCTACTACAGAGTTGTTGAAATTACCGAAAAGTCTGCGAATGACGGTTCATACAGCAGCGATACGGCCGGTGAAGTTCCCGAGGGTTACAAGGTTTCCTACAGTGATCCGAGCTATCAGGCAGACGGCACGGAAAAGAAATTCAATGTAACAAATACTTATAATAAGATGAGTATTTCCGTTAACAAGACATGGTCGGGCGTTCCCGAGGGAACGAAAGTACCGGACATAACGTTCAGGCTCTTGCGTTCGACCGATAACGTCAACTGGACTGAGGTCGCGACCAAGACTCTCAAATCGGGCGAAACAGCATTCGATTTCTCGGAGCTTGAAAAAGAGGACGGCAACGGAAACTTATACTATTATAAAGTAGAAGAGGCTGAACTCACAGGCTATATCCGCAAACCCGATACTTCTGACGTTTTCAGCGAGCATAACGCTCAGGCAGGTTTCACGAACGTCTACGATCAGGTCGAGATCAGGGCGCACAAGAAATGGCTGAATGATGAAAGCGACACAAGCGGCAGAAAAGAGATAACCGTCAGGTTGCAGGAGAGCACGGACAATTCAACGTGGACTGATGTGACAACAGTTCAGACTCTGACGCTCAATCAGGGAAATGACTGGTACGCATCGTGGAAGGATCTCCCGAAGTACAAAGACGGCAAAGTCATCTACTACCGCATTAAAGAAGAAACTACCGTTGAAGGCTACATAGAGCTGAATGGCGGCTACTCAAACTCCGTAAACAGCGAAAGCGGAAGCTACACACTCGAATGTGATGTATCAAACGAGTGGGACAAGATAAATATCACACCTGTCAAGACATGGGACGGCGATTCGGGCGATGTCTCTACCCGAGGCAATTCGGTAACCATGAAACTCCAGATACGCCACAAAAATGAAAGCGGCGGCTGGATAGATGAATGGACGGATTACTATCCCGAGGGCGAAAATGAGATAACGGTAAGCAAGCCGACGAACACCAACGGCAGCACATGGGAGGCAGACAAGAGCTGGAACGGTCTTTCTAAGGAGGACTCGACCGGTAAATGCTACTACCGCGCAAGCGAAGTTGCCTCAAGTATTCCCGAGGGATACGATACCAAGCCCGATGAGGACGGTACAAACAGCACAGGAAAATCTCTTGTTAAGAACTACTACAAATACATCAGGATAACAGCCTCAAAAACATGGGCAGAGGACAGTCCGCAGGACAGAGACGGTCTGGAAGTTATATTCACGCTGCAAAAGAGAGTTGACGGCGGCGAATGGAAGCTTTATGAAGCAGACGGAGTGAAAAATCCCGTTAGCGTTGCGGCTGACGCAAATGCAGGCGTAACTTCACAGACTTCACCCGAGTGGGAGTGGAAAAATCTCCCCAAGCAGACTTCTGACGGAAAGACTATCTACTATCGTGTGATAGAGGACACAATATCAGGCTACACCACTTCGTATTCTTATGACGAAAATAACGGTGTCTGCAACAGCGATTCAAGCATTACCGTAACCAATACCAAGCTTGCAAAAATCGAAAAAACAGCGCTTGTTCCGATAAAGCCTGAATATAACGACTGGTTGATAAAGGAAAACTTTACGGAAACGGATTCGATCACAGTGGACAGCCTGACCGATGTTCCGACCGTGGTAACAGAGGTCAACGGAGTTTCACAGGAATGTTACCTGTTCCCGTGGAAAGTAACTCTTAACGGCAAGAAAGCGGATTATATCGATACCCTTCCGCCCGATACAGTCCTTTACAGAAGCACTGATTATCCCCTGATCATAAATGCATGGAATAGAGTTTTTGCAGAGAATAACAATTGGGCATATTATCTGACCTATCCATATGACAATGACCCGCAGAAAGTAAGATTTAAGTTTAATGATGTGGGAATTACCTACTTTATTTACTATACTGCAACGCCGAAATCTGTTGTAGATGAGGCGGTCAAGAACAGCGGAAGTTTTGCTCTCAAAAATATGATCGCTCACAACGGCTCGGATTCGGGCAGCGAGGCAACGCTTACTATCGGCAAGAACAGTTCGCCGGAAGATAAGGATTATGTGATCGACAAGAAGTACGATGCAGACAAAGGTAACAATAAGGCTTTTGGTCGTGCAGGATACAGTATTTATGTAAACAGCAGAGGCGATAATCTTTCAAATGAAAACTTCCTTGATATTACCGATGAATTCGAGATAACAGGTTACAACGACACAAACGGTTCGGGCTTGCTTGACGCGGTTCTGAACTCGATCTGCGTTTTTGAACTTGAACCCCTTAACCCAAACAACGTTGTCAGGGAAATAACAGACTTCTCGTATAATATTGAGAATAAAACTGTTGAAGAAGCTACACCAATATCGTTTACTGATAATGGTGGAGAGAATCCGCATTATTATCATTTCAATGCAGAGGGTGTTTCAACAGGGGATTATATTAGAATTAATCTTCAGGCGGAAAGAGAAGTTACCTTAGATGCCAAGACATGGAACGTTTCTATTGGTGGGACCAAATTTTTTAAATTGTCAGAATTCATTGGCACTGACGAACTTAAATTTGAAAAGGCTAATGATTATAAGGCGACATTTACCATTAAAATACCTGATGGAGTGAATAATTCCAGTTTAACTATTTCGTGTGGCCCACCTAATGTTAAAATCAACTGCATATCCGCTGAAAAGATTAAGAAAATAGTCAAAAACATACTTCACATTCAGGTTCCCGATGAAAAGCATCTGAGGATCGACTACACATACGAATTCAAGACAAACAGCTCAACTCCGGGAAATCCGAAGATCGGTGAAAAACCCGAGGACGGAACAAAGGTAACGTTCACGAACAATGCCTCCGTAAAGACTTCGGACTCCACAGAGGAAAGCAGCGCAGGTGAAAACAGCTACGAACTGCTGGATTCTTCGGGTATAGTTTCCGCAACGGAAGCTCCGAGTATTGTCAAGGTAAATATCGGCGACCAGACCATTAACTCTCTGGATTCGACCTTTAAGCTTGCACAGTACGTCAACGGCAAGTGGCAGTACGCAAACGCTTTCACCCCGTTGGAGAAACAGCCTACTGTTGACAGGATAACTCTTGGCGACTTTGAGGGCGATGACGGAACAGTTCCGGCAAGCGCCGCAGACCTTAAAGTCAAGGGCGGCAAGCATTCGCTCAATCTCACGCCCGGAGTGCTCTACAAGATAGTAGAGACAGTTGCTCCTGACGGCTATCAGAAAACTCCCTACCAGTTGGCTCTGGAAAAGGCTGCGGCAGAGGGCACGGACGTCAGCAGCATAACGATAGACGCTGATTCACCCGAAATGAAAGACTTCGTCTTTTACTTCACATTCACCGGAGACGCTGAGTCGTTCAGGCAGATGCTTGGCGGCGATGTAACGGTAATGTCCATAAGTCAGGGCGGTACGGCGAGCATTCCGAACAATGCGGAAATAAACGTCGGCGTTCAGAAAACATGGAATCTTTCAGAATCCGACAAGTCGAAGGACTGGTCGTCGATATTCCAGCTTTACTACTATGTGGGTTCAAGACCTTCGGGCATACCGGCAATACCAACGTCCGATGACGACCCGAACAGTAAAATGCACAAAGCAAGCGTAAGCTACAATGTCGATAGTGATACCACCGTTGACATCAGCCGCGTGGAGATAAAAAGCGACGGAACGATAGTTGTCAAGGATAAGAACAACAATGACGTTCTTGACAAAAACGGCGATCCGATAACTCTTAGATCTGCCGGCGGAAGCAATTCGTTCAGCTATGCATGGAACGATCTTCCGAACGGTAAGGACGGCTCACTTATCTACTACTATGTTGTCGAAGAAGCTTATACGATCGGCGGCAATACCTACACGCGCAATGCTGAGGGGAAATTTGTGGATAAGGACGGAAATAACGGCAGGTATTCCGCAATATACACGGGTAACGGTCTGAATAAGGACGGAACCGTGAACTGCACCAACGGCGAGGGTCTGAGAGTCACCAAGATATGGAAGGACGCAGACAACAAGGTCATGGCTGACCCGCCGCTTGACAAAATTTCATTCAAGCTTGAGGGTAAAAAGGGCAACGACTGGGTTGTCATTAAGAAGAGCAGCGATACTCAGAACTGGACGATAACCAAGGACGATTCGTGGGCAGTTACTATCCCTAACGAACTTCTCGAAGGATATACAGATTTCCGCGTTACTGAGGACACATCTTCTATCCCCTACGGCTATTCGGTAAACTACAACAAGAACCTTTCGGGCGCAGGCGGTCAGATAACGATAACCAATAAGAATCCTTATGCGGCATCTATTGACTTGGAGGTCACTAAGGTATGGAGCGACGGTCTGACAGCTCACGACGAAGTAAAGTTCAACATTTACAGATCAAAGACAGTCTGGGCAAGCTCAGAGGGCACGGCGGAGGAAATAGCGGCATCAGAACTCATAAAGGAAGGTGTCGTACTCAATGAAGCAAACGGCTGGAGCTACACTCTCAGCGGTCTTGAGAATTTCCAGGACTCAGGCGATAGATACAACTACTATGCTGTTGAGCGGGTCCCGAGCGGCTATGTTGCAAGCTATGAACGTGCGGCAGGAAGCAAGAGCACATCTGTTACAGTAACCAATTCCCCGAAGCCGACACCGCAGACGCTGAAAGTCAATAAGGTGTGGGATAAGGTGGTTTCAAGCAAAAAGCCGGTTGAACTTGAGCTTTACCGCAAACTTAGACCTCTTACAACTGAGCGCTATAAGATCCCGAACAATGTAACGGTTGCCGCTATCGGTGACTCGATCACATATGGTCAGATGAACAATGTTGATCCGGCATATACTTACCCCATTGCACTTAAAGATCTGCTTGGAACAACGGGAGACGTAAAAAACAGCGGTCATGATTCTTATCTTATCAGTGGTCTGGTAACCGAGGACGCACTGCTCAGCAATGGCAGCTATGCGGATATTGCTACGCTGCTGATAGGCACAAATAATGTCTTGCGTGATGATTTGACGGACGTAAATGATTTTGCAGCACAGGTCAAGACGTACATTGAGTCGGTAAGGGCAAAAGCTCCGAATATAATATTCTTTGTCGGAAGTATTCCTTACATGAACAATAAGGAAAACACGACCGATAATATGCTTATTGGATCGTGGCGTGACTTAACGGCGCTTAATGCAAAGGTTGACGCATATAACGCGGCTCTCAAGACAATGGTCGAGGGATTGAACGATACAAATACAAGATTTGTTGATATCAATTCCGCAGTCGATATGCACACCATGCTCGCGGACGGCATTCACCCGAATCCCGCGGGTTATGAGGCAATGGCAAACAAATTCTACGAGGCGATCGGTGAGTACTACGGTAAGGAAACTCTCACGGTAAATTCAGAAGTCCCCGTTGATGTTGATTATTTACCCGAACTTGACGATACTTACAAGCAGGTCAAGGGCTTTACGGCAAACGGCGAAGTGGTTGATAAGATAACTCTCAATGAGGGCAACAACTGGAGCGCAACTCTGACGGGTCTCCAGAATGAGCCGAGCGAATCGGAGTACGAGAATCTTAACCTAAAGGCAGGATTCAAGTATGAGTACATCTACTACGTTAAGGAGGTAACAACTTCCGACAAGTGGCAGGCAAGCTACTCGCACAACGGTCAGGCAGCACAGGGACTCATGGCTGTCACCGTTACCAATACAGGCGATGAGGAGGGCGAAAAGACCTCGCTCAGCGTCAAGAAGGAATGGAGTCAGACAAATCACCCTGACAGCGTAAAGCTCATGCTCCAAAAGGAAGAGAGCACGGGCAAGTGGGTCGATGTAAAGGAGATCACACTTCCGCAGGACGGAAAGTGGGAGTACACTTGGAACGACCTTGACGTTGGTTCAAAATATCGTGTTACCGAGGTCGATCCGCCTGAAAACTGGAAGCCGACGTATTCCGATGAGAACAATGGATTGACGCTTGCAGCTCTTGCAGAGGGCGAGGAGACTCCGCAGATCGTGGTGACCAATACATGGGAGAGTCCGAAAACTTCTATCGACGTTAAGAAGATATGGAGCGACGGTCTGACAGCTCACGAGAATGACATAATTCAAGTTAAGATAAAGCGCTCGACAACTCCTGACGAAACGGCGCTCAACAAGACACTTGAGGTTGCAGCCGAAAGCACCGAAGTTGAGATCGGACAGACTCTCAGCATTAAGGCAAATAAAAAGGTGGTCAAGGCGGTAAGCTCGGACAGAAATACAGCGGAGGCGTTCATCAGCTCGGACGGCGTGACAGTTACGGTCAACGGTATAGCTTCGGGAACGGCAGAGATAACGGTTTCCGATGGTGTACAGGAGAAAACCATTACCGTCAGCGTAGTTGCAGAAACGACCGCAGCAATTACCACCACTACGACAACAACTACTACTACGACTACAACCACAACAACCACTACTACCACAACGACTACGACCACAACTACCACAACAGCTCCTTCGGGAAATGTGGTGACGGGTACTATTGCTGATGATAATTCAAGCAACGTATATAATTATACTTATGATTCAACGGCGGGAACTATAACGTTTTCGCTGACATCACCGGGTTGGTATATGGGCTGGCATATGAACAGTATAAAATCCGATGATGTGCTTAAAGATCTGGTACCGCAGAAATATGAACTGCGTTCATCAGGCAATGATACTATGCACGTTTGGGGTCCGGGAAACAGATGGGGTCAATTTGTTTGGAACAACGGAGTAGGAACAGTTGATGTTTCAGGTAATACTAATTCATTTGCAGTTGAAAATGATACCTTTGGTATAGCTGGAAATATACCGAGCGGAGAATTCAGCTTTATAATCTACGTTAAACCTGTTGCAACACCGCGATCTGCTCCGCGCAGACTGGCAGTTCCGAGAATGGGCAAACTCGGACTCGGACTCAGCTATTCAGCCGCGACAAAGTCACTCGACGATATCAAGTCGGTAAGCGAGGATAATGACGTGGTCGTTGTCGCAAAAACAAGCGGCATGACAGTGATGACCATAAACGACCTCTCGTTCGAGAACAGTGATGAAGCTGTCATCACACTCTCAAAGGACAACAACTTCGCTGAGGTCATCAACGACCTTAAGGCTTATGCTTCACCCGATACACCGTATTACTACACCATTGTGGAGTACATGATAAACGGTCAGAAGGTTGACGCGGCAGGTTACGTTGACAGCTACAAGGTGACAGACGGAGACAGCGAGACGCACTACAGCATTAATGCTGCAAGCGGCGGAAATGCCTCGGTTGAGATCACCAACACCAAGAAGCCGACAGAATCAGTCGGGCTTCCCGAAACGGGCGGCAGCGGAACAGCTCCGTATACCGCAGCCGGAATTGCAATAATGGCACTCTCCGGTACAGTCCTCTTCTTCAAGCGCCGAAGCCGCCGCGAGCGGAAACGCGCATGAGATACAACAGTAAAGATCAAAGTCGTGGCGGAAAAGCTCCGCTCCGACCGAGATCGCCAAGAATTAATGAATAAGGAGAATTATTATGAAAAACACAAAGAGATTTTTTGCAATGGCAGCAGCCCTCACACTCGCAGCTTGCGCAGCAGCCCCCATGACTATGAACGTTAGTGCAGCAGCAACAGAGAATACAGTTTCCTTTACAGGTGAAGTAAAGGACGGCGTAACTCATAACTACAGCGCTTACAAGATTTTCAACGGTACAGTTGAAGGCGACAACCTTACAAATATCAGCTTTGCAAAGGCAAACGGATTTGACGCTTTTCTCGCTGCACTTAAAGCTGATAAAACGATTGGCGATAATTTTACAACTGCCAGCACAGTAGCTGAAGTTGCAAACGTGCTCAGCGGATTTTCAGATAAGTCTGCCGATGCAAAGGCTTTTGCTGATTTCGTTGCAACACACGCAACACTGCTTGCTGCTCCCGTTACAGGACATGGATCGCTCACACTTGACAGCGACGGTTACTATGTAATTATCGAAACAGGCGCTACAGGCGGCAATGATTATGCAAGAACATCTTACATTCTTACACAGTATGATGCAAGCAAAGGTGCGGAAATTGCAGTAAAGTCTGCTGCTCCTACTGTTGACAAGCAGGTTTACGATAATGACGATAAGGCTGCAACAGGCGATAACAACGGCTGGGGCGAGTCTGCTGACCACGCTATCAACGAGACTTTCCAGATGAAACTTATCGCAACTATTCCCGCTGACGAAGATTTCGCAGCATACAAGGCTTACAAGGTTGCATTCCACGATACATACAACAAGGGTATAACTTTTGAGGGCATTGCTTCTGTTACTGTTGCAGGTGAAACAACAGTTAATAAAGGCGAAGCAAATACTGATTATCAGCTTGCAAGCAATACAACAAACCGTACACTTGATATCACTATCAACGATATCGTTCCTGCAATAACAGCAGCAAGCAAGAAGCTTGGTACAGATGAGATAACCGTAGAGGTCATCTACAACGTTCACCTCAACGAGGAAGCGGCAACTGTTAATGCATCTGCAAGCGGTCTTTCTACTTCATATGATAACGTAAACGGCGTTTACCTTGAATATTCCAATAACCCGAACTGGAACGGCAGCGGCACAGCTACTCCCGGAGAGGATACCCCCGGAGATGACGAGAGCACAGGTAAAACACCCAAGGATTATGTATGGGTATTCACATACGAGTCGAACAACAATAAGGTCGACGATACAAACAAGCCCCTTACAGGCGCTAAGTTCCAGATCAAGAACGGAGATACCGTAATTAAGCTCGTTGACAAGGGCAACGGCGAATATGTTGTAGCTGACCAGAACAGTGCACTTTCAACAAGCGAAGGTGCTTCACCCAAGATAGTTGACACAATGGTATCTACAGGTACAGACGCTAAGTTCAACATCAAGGGCCTTGACGCAGGTACATATACACTCGTCGAGACAGCGGCTCCTCAGGGCTACAAGGTTGCTGCTAATACAGTTTTCCACATCAGTGCAACACACTCTGAGGGTAAGACAGAGAATAATGTTGATACAGAACTTGCAGATGTAACACTTGCTACAGGTGAGGGCAATTCTCTCAATCACACTATCGTTGATAGCTCATCTTCAAAGCTTCCTTCAACAGGCGGCATGGGCACAACTCTCTTCGTTCTCGGCGGCGGCTGCATGGCAGGTCTTGCAGGTATCTACCTCATCTCCAAGAAGAGAGCAAAGGACGCTGAGTAATTTTTCAACAGCGATCAACCGTTAATATAACGTCCCGTAGCCTCCCCATTATCGGGGAGGCTGTCAGGGAGAGGTCTGCAAGGAGAAGATAATGAAGAAAAAACGTGATATCATTACGACTATTGTGTTTGCCGTCATTTTTCTTGTAGGTCTCTCCGTGATGCTTTACCCCACCTTTGCAAACTGGTGGAACAACAACAAGGTTTCGCACACTATCTCAACCTATAAAGAAGCCGTTGCGGAAATGGACACGGGCGAGACAGAACGCCTTTTGCAGGAGGCGCATGACTACAACTTCAAGCTTGCGCAGCTCCAATATCCGCTGACGCAGTTTGATCAGATAGAGGGCTATGACGACATTCTCGATGTTTCAGGCTCGGGAGTAATGGGCTACATATCCATACCGAATATCAACGTTGAGCTGCCCATATACCACGGTACGAGCGAGGGCGTTTTACAGATAGCAAGCGGCCACATTCAGGGAACGTCCCTGCCGGTAGGCGGTCTGAATACCCATGCGGTGATCTCAGGGCACAGAGGACTCCCCTCGGCTAAGCTTTTTTCCGACCTCGACCAGATGGTGGAGGGCGATACGTTTACCATAAACGTACTCAACGAGGTCTACACCTATGAGGTCGAAAAGATACTTATAATCCTGCCAAGTCAGACCGAGGAGCTTGAGATCATTCCCGATTCGGACTATGTAACGCTTATGACCTGCACCCCATACGGTATCAATACCCACCGCCTGCTTATCAGGGCGCACAGGATAGAAACGATATACGACAGGAAAGTAAAGGTTTCGGCGGACGCATTGCAGGTCGACACAATGACGGTCATTCCGATAGTGCTCATACCTCTGCTGGCGCTGCTCGTGATTTACTGGGTAATCAGCGGAAGGCGCAGAAAAACGCATAGAATAGACAAATACACGATAGATAAATTAACAGGAAGGAAAGGCTGAGGTGATTGATATGTCAATAACAAAAAACAGGATCGCAGCGGCTGCTGTCAGCCTTATGTGCATGATATCTCTGTTTGCAGGCTTTGGCTCATACAGTTCACACGCGGCAGGCGACAAGTCGCTTACCCTTATCTGCCGCAATGACGATACCACGCTTGTGGGAATGAAGTGGAAAATATACAGGGTCGGCGAGCGGCAGAACGGAGATTTTGTCCTCACGGGAGATTTTGCAAAATATCCGGTCTCTCTCGGCGATATGAGCGTTGAGAGCGTCAGCACAGCCGCAAAGACCCTTGAGTCCTACGCGATCGCGGACAGCATTGCGCCGCTCGCTCAGGGAAAGACCGACAAAACAGGCGAAAAGGTGTTCGGTTCGCTCGAACCCGGACTCTACCTCGCATCTGGCAGAGTTTTGCAGATAGGCGATATTTACTACGTTCCCTCCGCTTTGCTCATAGAAGTCGGAGACGAGGGCGCGGTCTTTGACTATGACGCGTACCCGAAATACACCTACGCGACTCTTGGCGGCGAGGTTGTGGCTTATACCGTAAGAAAGGTGTGGGTCGGCGATGAGGCTGCCGCTGAGGACAGACCCGTGGACATCACCGTTGACCTATACAAGGGAGAGGTTCTTGACGATACCGTTGTGCTTGACGAGTCCAACAACTGGCAGTACCGCTGGGTCGACCTTGAGGACGGCTACGACTGGCACGTTGTTGAGAGGAATATCCCCGTTGACTACGAGGTAAGCATAGACTTCAACGAAACGCAGTACCTCATAAAGAACAGCTATGTCGGCTCAAAGACTACCACAACTACGACTTCGCTTACGACCACGGGAAGCGGCACGACCACTTCGCACGGGGACGGTTCTACGACCGTAAGCTCGTCAGGCGGCACTTCCACGACCTATACGAGCGCAGTTTCGACAACAGTTTCGGGCGGAACGACTCCCCCTGCTACTACTTCCGGCAATAACGGCGGAGGAAACGGGGGCGGCGGCGGAAAGATACCGCAGACGGGACAGCTTTGGTGGCCCGTGATACCGCTTACGCTCGGCGGACTGCTCCTCATTGCAGTCGGCTTTATGGCAAGACCCAAGAGAAGATCCGATGAAGAATAAAATCTGGAAAGTATGTATTATTGCGGGAACAATGCTGATCCTTTCAGCGTTGTTCCTTTGCTTGTATAATTTCAGGGAGAGCAGCAGGGCGTTTGAATCCTCGCAGAAGGTTCTTGCGGAACTTGTTGAGCTTATTCCGGAAAAGCCCGATGAATCGGGCACGGCGGTCAGAACCGATGCACAGAAGAATGACATTTTTGCTCCCTATGAGGAGCAGGAGGAGGAAACTCCGCTGAGCGAGATAGAGGTTGACGAAAGGAGCTACTGCGGCTATATAACGCTCCCGTCACTCGGTATCGAATTGCCTGTGATGAGCAGTTGGAGTTACCCGAATCTGAAACTATCGCCCTGCCGATACAGCGGCGACCCTCGGGAAAATAACCTCATCATAGCCGCCCATAATTACAACAGCCACTTTGGGCGGATAAAGGAGCTTAATTCGGGCGATGAGATCGTCTTTACAGCCTGTGACGGCAGCGTTTACCGTTATACGGTCGATTTCACGGAGTATGTTGACGGCGGAGATGTTGAAAAAATGCTGTCGGGCAGCAGCGATGACTGGGATATAACTCTGTTCACCTGCACCCTCAGCGGTCAGAGCCGAGTTACCGTCCGCGGTATTTCCGAGGAAAAATGAGAACAAGTTCTTATGCTTATACAGCAGAGTTTTGTGTAAAGGAGGTTGCGGCTTGCGAAAGAGTGCGCTTATTCTTATAATTGCGGCAATGACTGCGGTTCTTGTCGGCTGCGGCAGCAAGTCCGATGATAAGCTTAAACCGCTTATCGGACTTGCGTGGTACGACTCGTATGATGATGTAAAGAGCAGGCTTGATGACAGGTATGAGCTTATCGCGGAGCGCGGATCGGACAGCGACAAAGAGCCTCAGCAAATGCTCGACTACACAGGCGCGCAGTTGTTCGGCACGGACTGCGACCTCACGCTCTGCTTTGGAGCGAGCGGTCTTATCGGTCTGAATTATCACGATATTCTGAGAAGCAACACCTACCAGCAATGGTTTGCGCTGCTCGAAAAGGAGTACGGCTACCCTACAGAGGAGGGCAGCGGCATGGCATCGTGGTATGACGATCCGCTCGGCAAAAACACCTCGGTCTACCTCTTTAATCTTGAGGAGGGAGTGCAGGTGTCGTTTTACACGTCTGCAAGTTCGCCCGATAAGTCGTTCTCGAACGGTGACAAGGAGGAGCGCAGGGCGAATATAATTTACGTCCCGACCCCCGAGCTGAGAACTCCCGTTGTTCCCGTTGAACCTGAAACTGCGGCAAGAACCACAACTGCGGTTCAGACACAGACTGTTACGAACAGCGGCGGCGAGGTGATCGCGGTCATTCCCGTAACTCCGGGCAATGATGATCCGTCTTACGACAGCGAAATAAGCGGCGGTGAGGAAACTCCTGCCGAAACGGAAAAGGCAGGACAGTCCGTGACGACCACGGCAAGGAACGGCGGCGGTTCGGTACGCACAACTGCGACAACTACCCGCCGAGCGTCAGGCTCTGCTGCAACGACTACCTCGCGCAGACGAACAACGATCACCTCTGCCGTACACACTACGGCTCCGACAGTTACGACAACGGCTCGCGACAGAACGGGCGACTACAGGATAGGCGGAGTCGAGTTTTACGGAACGCTTGCGGCTGAGAGCAGGAAAATGAGCGGCTACACAAAGCTGTACGAATATGACGTTGATGGCGAGGGACAGCCGCAGCAGCATATTATCGAGTACAGCGGAGCGGAGTACTGCGGCAGGGAATGTGATGCAGTGCTGTGCTTTACGAGTCTCGGTCTTGTCGGTATCAATTATTTTGATTCCGAGGCAAATGAGTACTCCTACTGGGTGTCGCAGCTCAGCGAGATATACGGCACACCGACCGAGAGCCTTTCGGACTATACGATATGGGAAAAAGATCCCCTTGGCAGTGGAACTATCATTTACGTCTTTGCACTTGATGACGGCGTTCAGATATCATTTTTCGCGGACGATACAGGGTCAGAATAATAAGAAACGTAATATTATAAGGGAACGCCCTCACTTGCGGGGTGTTCCCTCTTAAAAAACAGTCCACCGGACTGTTTTTTAATTCACCCTTTGCGGAG
>ENA-OUOY01000343-OUOY01000343.1-human-gut-metagenome-genome-assembly--contig:-NODE-343-length-33987-cov-14.217464_pt1 | contig 33987 bp, 33 predicted proteins | sample MGYA00237937_ERZ548767 | MGnify/ENA primary metagenome ERZ548767 (study PRJEB26490, sample SAMN05356887) | human gut metagenome | biome: terrestrial biome; feature: human-associated habitat; material... | reverse complement strand
AATCATGTGACCGAAAAACTTAATTTCGTGTCCAAAATTTGTTGACTACTGCAAATCATCCTTGGAAGAGATTTTTTATCGGTAGGGATGAAATCCGCGGGGAAGAATCATCCCAGGAAGAGATTTTTTGTTGGCAGGGATGAAATCCGCATCGCCGAGGGGTAAGCGTCCTCGGAACTGCCCTCGGATGAGATTGTAAATCCCACAACTTTTAGGATTGACCGAAAATTCTTACGGTAAGTTCTTACGGAATTGTTACCCCCTGTTAACGAAGCTGCGCATCTTCTTTTTACATTACACTTTCAGAATAAATTCCGGAAACACAGGAAGTGAATTGAAAACTGACAGGTGACCGGAAACCCGGAGAAGACCTGCCCAATGAAGGAGGAATGTCTGATTATGAAGAAGAAAATGGCAGCAGCACTGATCGTATGTCTTACACTGGCGGAGAGCCTTGCTCCCATGGCCGTCAACGCATCCACCGTACATTACAACGATGCCACAAAGGTGACCTCGGATGCCAGATTTTCGGACTGGAGCACGGAATGGAACAAGGTCTCTGCTGATTATACAAAGGTTTCGATGACGCCCGGAGCAGATGAGACGAAACTGAACTTCGCATGGATGACGAAGAAGGACAGCAAGAATGCGGCGACTCCCGTGGTTCTGTTCGGCACCAGCAAGAAGAATCTGAAGAAGTTTACCGGAACTGTGGAGAATGCAGATTCCAAGCTGACCGGCGGCGTACAGTACGTATCCAACAAGGTAACGGTAACCGGACTGAAGGCAAATACGAAGTACTATTATACGGTCGTAAAGAACGGCAAGGAGGCACCGGTTCGCAGCTATACAACCGGAAGCTTTGACGACATCAAGCTGCTCTATGTCGGCGATCCTCAGATCGGCGCATCCAAGGGACAGCCGCAGGGTTCTGAGAAGCTTACCGCAGCAGACGGCGCAGCCAACACGGCAGCAAGAAATGATGCTTATGAGTGGGATCGCACGCTGAAGATTGCGAGCGGCCTCAACAAGGATCTGAATTTCATCATCTCTGCAGGAGATCAGGTAAATAAGACCGGTAAGGCAAAGGAAGAGGAGTTTGCAGGCTATCTGAATGCAAGCCTTCTGCAGTATATGCCGGTTGCAACCACCATCGGAAATCATGATTCCCTGACTGCGGATTACAAGGCACATTTCAATGTTCCCAATGCAACTAATAACGGAGCAACCAAGGCCGGCGGGGACTACTATTACAGCTATGGCGATGCGCTCTTCATCGTACTGAACACCAACAACTACAATGTCGCAGAGCATGAGAAGACCATGCAGCAGGCTGTTGCCTCCGATCCGAACGCAAAGTGGAAGATTGTAACCATTCATCAGGACATCTACGGCTCCGGACTGGATCACTCCGATACCGACGGAATGATTCTCCGCACGCAGCTGACACCGATCTTCGACAAGTATGATGTGGATGTTGTCCTTCAGGGACATGATCATACCTACAGCCGTTCCAAGCTCCTGTACGGCGACGGTCAGACGCATGACAGCTATGAGTTTCAGCTGAATGCAGCAGGTGATGACTATGACTGGGATCATGCACATGACACCACAAAGGATCAGCAGATTGCTCTGTATCCGGAGGATGGGGATCAAGCTGCAAAGGCTGCTCTGGATCAGTTCACCAAGGACAACCACTGCTACACCATTGAGGACGTAAAGGGCAATACCGTAACGGATCCTCAGGGCACGCTTTACATGACTGCAAACTCCGCGTCGGGCTCCAAGTATTATGAGCTTGCCACCACGCAGCAGGATTACATTGCAGAGAGAAGCCAGAACTGGCTGCCCAGCTACTCGGTAATTGAGATCACGGACAGCAAGTTTGCAATCGACACCTACCAGATCCTGGACAATGGTGCGGTTGAGAAGATCGATGACACCTTCACGATTCAGAAGACAAAATAAGCTTTGCAGCTTATCATATGCGGTCTGAAAAGGGTATGAACCCTTCGGACTCGCACTTGAAATAAGACAGCGACGGAAATCCGGCCTGCTTCGGCAGACCGGACTTTTTCAAGTCATAGGAAGAAGAAAGGCTGATAAGCAATGAAAGAAAAGAACATGAGATGGAGAAAGAACCTGATCCGCTGGGGGATTCCCTGCGTGCTGGTGGTACTTCTGGTGCTTTTTACAATCCGGATCAATCAGGTGAATAAGACAGAGCTGATGAATCGTGCGGGACAGACCTTCGAGAAGGGGGTTGTCACAAAGATTCTGGAGAATAACATTCAGGAGGATGGAACCCGCGTGGGGGAGCAGAAGGTTGTCGTGCGGATGACAACCGGTATCCGGAAGGGGCAGGAGCTCGAGACAACGAGCTCTGCGGGATATCTGTTCGGTGCAGCCTGTGAGATTGGAATGCACGTGATTGTGATGCAGAGTGTCGCAGGGGATGCAACCATTACCAGCGTATATGCGCAGGATCGGGAGCTGGTGATTTATCTGTTCGGAGGTCTGTATCTGCTTGCACTGGTCCTGATTGGAGGAAAGAAGGGAGTAAAGGGGGCGGCCGGTCTTGTCTTTACCTTTTTCGCTTTTCTGTTTATTGATCTTCCGCTGGTATACAGGGGGTATTCTCCCTTTGCTGTTGCCGTAGTCCTGTGTGCGGTGACGACGCTGGTGACGATGTATCTGATCGGCGGCCCCACAAGAAAGACAATCTGCGCAACGATCGGAACGACGGCAGGCGTGATGATGGCCGGAATATCGGCAAGACTCTTTGGCGCGGCAGCAAGACTCTCCGGGTGGAATGTGTCGAATATCGAAAGTCTTCTGGACCTTTGGTATACCTGTGACATTCAGGTCGGAGAGCTTCTGTTCTCCGGTCTCCTGATTTCGAGCCTTGGGGCGGTTATGGATGTTGCCATGTCGGTATCCTCTGCGATGGATGAGGTGGTGCGTCAGAACACGGCAATCACAAGGAGAGAGCTGTTTCATGCAGGACTTCGCGTCGGGCGTGATATGATGGGAACGGATTCCAACACGCTGATTCTGGCCTTTGTGGGCGGAAGCATGTCCTCTCTTCTTCTGGATTATTCCTATGATCTTCCATATCAGCAGGTGATCAATTCGAACAACATCGGAATCGCCATCATGCAGGGAATCGGCGGAAGCTTCGGCGTTGTCCTGTGTGTGCCCATCACGGTACTGATCGCAAGTCTTCTTCTGCGTGCTCCGCTGAAAAACAATCCGGCTCAATAAAATGAACCAAAATCCTTCGTGCAGACTCTTATATACAGATGCATCAAATACCGGAGAGTTTCTGCAGAGTGAAATTCCCGGAGTGCTGCTTGCGCGGCAGCATGGAAAGGAAAACCATTGGGAAGATGTGACTTCATAACGAAATTGAAGGAAGGAAAACCGGAGGCTTTTGACAGGCTCTATGCCGAATACCATCTTCCACTGTATCGGACGGCCTTGCTGATTCTGGGAAACCGTGAGGATGCGGAGGACGTTCTTCAGGAGACCTTTGTAACAGCATATTTGCACATCCATGATCTTCGCAGTGAGAACGGTCTGAAATCCTGGCTGTTTCAGATTCTGACACATATTGCATATCGTGCCGGAAAGAAAAAGAGCCGTGAGATTCCGGTGGAACCGGGGAGCCTCGGCAAAGATCAGCAGGAGCAGATCTTTCATCAAGACAATATGGAGAGCAGGCTCTTGTTAGCAGGATCCGATGCAGTGGTACAGCCTGTGGATTCGGCGGAGGAAATTCAGGGACGGATTTTCCGGAATGCGTTGCAGCGCCTGGATCCGATGCACCGGGAGGTACTGGTTCTGTACTACTATGATGAGTTATCGGTAAAAGAAATCGCAAAGATATGCCGGTGCCTGGAGGGAACGGTAAAGTCCAGATTGTACAACGCACGGAAGAAGTTAATGAAGGCGCTCGAACAGGAAGGATATACGGAAGAATGATCCGGGAAAGGATTCGATCGTTATGAACGAAACACGGAACAGCAAAGAGCAGGCAATTGCCCATACTATGAATGTGGAGATGGAGAAGGAAATCCCTTCACAGGCATGTGAAGAGAGAATTCACAGTCGGATTCTGGAGATGTATGAGCAAAGGAAGCGTGAGAATCTGAAAATGGAGAAGGAATCAGGCATGAAGGACAGAGCGGAAAACAGAAGATGGAACAGATGGAATCTGCCGAAAATGGCAGTAGCAACGGCACTTTGTTTTATTCTTGGCGGTGGAGCGGTTTTTGCCGGTGGAAAGATCACAAGAATCGTCATGGGGAGCAGTGCAGGCGGAGATTACTGGGAATATCAGGATCTCGGAAAAGCGGAAGAGAGGGCAGGAATGCAGTTCTATACACCGGAGAGCTTCTCTAACGGTTATACAATGAAGAGCATCAGTATAACCGATATTGCGGATTACACAGAAGACGGAGAAAAACGAAATCCTGGAAAGGGAATGGTATTTGTATATCAGCGGGATGGAGAAAACTCCGATGTCGAAGAAGTGAATCTGAGTGTTTCCAAGGTGCGAGACAGCTATGAAGATCCTGCGGAGAACAGCATGGAAACCCGAGAGGCAGACGACGTCTCATTATACTACAGAGAGATTGAGTGTATGTTTGTTCCGGCAGATTATGTGCCGACCGAAGAAGAGAAGGAACGAGATCAGAACGATCCAGGCTTCAGCATCAGCTACGGATCGGATGAGAAAGAGACCTTGATATATCGCGGTGTTACCTTCCGGAAGGAGGGACTGCAGTATGTTCTGTACGCAATGAATACGGATCTTTCCTCGGAAGAGATGATGGACATGGCTGCGGAGATTGTTTCTCCGCAGCAGTAAATACTTTGGGATATCTGTGCCATCAACCCCGTACAGGAGTAAACTGAGCGCGCGAATTCTCCTGATATTGTCGGGGCGAGATTTTCACATGGTTGGTGAAGGTCCGTGAGAAATTGGAATAATTGTTGAAGCCGCAGGCGTAACAGACATCTGTCGGGGACTGGCCGTTTCGAAGCATCCGCTTCGCTTCGGCCAGTCTCTTTTCGATGATGTACTGCTGGAGGGAGAGTCCGGAATACTGGCGGAACAGCCGGGTGAGATACACGGAGTTCAGGTGAACGCTTTCCGCAATGCCGGACACGGAAAGATCTCCGGCAAGATTCTGATCCACGTAGTGAATGACATCCGTTACAACCTTCGGCATGCTGGGAGCCTGTGTCTGCGGCAGAATGGGGGCGGCACTGGAGGCAGCGGCCTGGCGGTTCAGGATCACCAGAATGATCGAGAGAAGGGATTTCGACAGGATATTGGCTCCGTACGCATCCGCCTTGCTTCCGGAGGCGGCTTCGAGCGCACATGCAATGTCGATCAGCTGATGAAGCATGCTCTCGTTTACATGAATGCGATAATCAGGAATCTGATAGAAAACATCGGTGATGTGCCGGTAGCTTTCATCACTGGCAATCAGGGATTGAATCACGGTCTCCTTCATGTTGAGGACAACGCGGCAGTAGGTGTCGCTGCTCTGCTGGCAGGCAAAGTGAAACACATAAGGCGGAATCAGCATAATGTCACCCGGCTGCAGGGCTATCATACGATCCTCAACCTGCATGGCAACGTTTCCGCGTTTCATCATCAAAACTTCATAGCCATCGTGACAGTGCAGAAACCGGATTTTGAAATCAATGGGTTCTTCGTTATAGGAACAGCTGATGTTGTCCTCCTGCGTCTCCCAGGAGAGCAGGGCATTGTGTATGAGGTCCTTTGAAACCGACATTTGAGATCATGCTCCTTTATATATCTGTACGAAAAATATAAAAGCTGTTTTTTTATGCATAAAACAGTCATGCTGTCTAATCGCACAATTCAGAATGACGAAAATCGTTGAACATGAACATATTGTACGCTGAAAAGTCTGATTCCGCAATGTTTTAAGCCTGTTTACCTGTATTGCAGCACAAACGGATCATGCTATGCTCTATGCAGATCAGGAAAACAAATTTCAATCAGGCCGGCTGAATGAATCATCTTCTTTATTTTCCAGAAGCAGCTGGTAGAAGGAATCGCAACCTCGGGACTGAAAGGATAATCCGCAGTTGCGGAGAAAGAGGGAACATATATGGAAAAGACATGGAAGATAGAATTGAGCGGCTTTGCGGATGAAATCAATCCGCAGCTGGATGAGCAGATCCGTGTGCTGAAGAAGCTCGGCATGCATTATGTGGAGATGCGCGGGGCAAACGGAAAGGGACTGGTGGAGTACCCGCTGGATGAGGTGGAGAAGATCAAGGAGCAGCTGGATGAGAATGACATCCATCTGTCCTCCGTCGGATCTCCGATTGGAAAGATTCCGATTACACAGGATTTTGAAGATCACTTCAAGCTGTTCTGCCATACGGTAAATATTGCACATGTGATGGAGGTTCCGTACATCCGGATGTTCAGCTTCTTTATGCCGGAGGGAGAGGACCCGGAGAAGTATCACGATGAGGTGTTCCGCAGAGTTGGAAGAATGGCTGATTACGCAGCGAAGCACAATGTCATTCTTCTTCATGAGAATGAGAAGGAAATTTATGGCGATGTGGCAGACCGCTGCAGAAAGCTGATGGAAGAGTTTTACAGCGATCACTTCAAGGCGGTTTTTGATTTTGCAAACTTCGTTCAGTGTCATCAGGACACGAAGGAAGCTTACGAGATGTTAAAACCTTACATCGAGTATGTACATGTGAAGGATGCTGAGTGGGAATCCGGACAGGTGGTTCCTGCGGGCCATGGCGACGGAAATGTGAAGGAGATTCTGAAGGCACTCAAGGAAAGCGGATATGAGGGCTTCCTTTCGCTGGAGCCTCATCTTGCTGATTTCGCCGGCTTCTCTGCTCTGGAAAACGGAAAGAGTGAGAAGAAGGAGAAGCTGACCGGCGAGGAGTCCTTTACACTGGCACACGAGAGTCTGGTGAAGATTCTGGGAGAGATTTAAACGTATGAGTGAAGAAATTGTAAAAATCGGAATTATCGGAATCGGAAATATGGGGTCCAGCCATGCACAGCGGATTGCAAACGGGGACATTCAGGGAATGAAGCTTGTTGCCGTTGCTGACCGGAAAGAGAAGAGAAGAGAGTGGGCAAAGGAGAGCCTTCCGGAGGATGTAAAGATCTACGAGGATGGCGAGGCTCTTCTGGAGGATCCGGAGGTCAACGCTGTGCTGATTGCCACACCGCACTATCAGCACCCGGAGCTGTCGATCAAGGCCATGGAGCATCACCTGAATGTGATCTGTGAGAAGCCTGCAGGTGTGTATACGAAGCAGGTGCGGGAAATGATCGCGTGTGCAGACGAGCATCCGGAGCTTACCTTTGCCATGATGTTCAACCAGAGAACGAATCCGGTCTATATCCGGATGCACGAGCTGGTGCAGAGCGGGAAGTACGGAAAGATCAAGCGAGTGAACTGGATCATCACCGACTGGTACCGCACGCAGCATTATTACGATTCGGGAGACTGGAGAGCAACCTGGGACGGAGAGGGCGGAGGAGTCCTTCTGAACCAGTGCCCGCATCAGCTGGATCTCCTGCAGTGGATCTGCGGAATGCCGGTGCGTGTACGAAGCTTCCTCCATGAGGGAAAATGGCATCACATCGAGGTTGAGGATGATGTGACAACATACATGGAGTTCCCGGACGGAGGAACCGGCGTATTTATCACATCGACCGGAGATGCACCCGGAACGAACCGCTTTGAGGTGGACCTGGAGAAGGCGAAGATCGTCTGTGAACACGATCAGCTGTCCGTGTATGAGCTGGATGTGAACGAGAGAGAGTACTGCTTCACGGCAACGGAGGGCTTTGTACCTCCTGCAGGGAAGGATGTTCCGCAGGAAATCAGCTCGGAAAATCCGCAGCACAACGGAGTTCTGCAGGCATTTGCAGATCACATCCGGATGGGCGGAGCTCTGATTGCGGACGGAAGGGAAGGAATCAACGGACTTACGCTGTCGAATGCCATGCATCTGTCTTCGTGGCTTGACGAGATGGTGGAAATCCCGTTTAATGAGGAATTGTATCTTGAGAAGCTGAATGAGAAGAGACGCAGCTCCAAGGTAAAGGAGAATGTGGTAGAGGATACCGCAAATCTGGAAGGTACGTATTGATCAGGAAGCTTCCCGGGATGCGGCGCGGATGAATTTCATGACGTTTGAAGAATATAAAAAGAAATATTCTCTGCAGCTGACAGATCAGCAGGACAGGGCCGTTCAGACAGTGAACGGTCCTGTCCTTGTTCTTGCTGTTCCGGGAGCCGGAAAGACAACCGTTCTGGTGGCAAGGCTTGGATATATGCTCTTCTGCCTTGGCATTTTGCCGGAGGAGATCCTGACCGTAACCTATACCGTGGCGGCGACGAAGGACATGCGAAGGCGGTTTGAAAGGATGTTCGGCGCGGAGTTTTCCGATGCGGCGAGCAGACTTGAGTTCCGGACCATCAACGGGATCTGCGCCCGTGTGATCGCAGATTATGGACGCAGAATCGGGAAGGAACCGTTTGCGCTGCAGACGGACGAGGGTGAGATTCTGAAGCTTCTCCGGGGCCTTTACATTGACGCTGCGGGAAGCTTTCCCACGGAGTCGGAGACGGCGGAGCTTCGGAGCCGGGTCAGCTATATCAAGAATATGCAGCTTACCGGAAAGGAGCTGGAGAGGCTGGAGGAGGAAGCCGGCTATCCGCTTGCAAAAATCTATCAAAGCTACTGCGAAAAAATGAAGCGACAGGGTCTGATGGATTACGACGATCAGATGGTCTATGCGCTGAATATTCTGACCCGCTGTCCGCAGCTTCTTTCCGAGTACCAGGCCAGATACCGGTATCTGTGTGTGGATGAGGCACAGGATACGTCGAAAATCCAGCATCGGATCCTGAAGCTTCTTGCGGGAAACGGAAACCTGTTCATGGTCGGCGATGAGGATCAGAGCATCTACGGATTCCGTGCGGCATATCCGGAGGCGCTCCTTTCCTTTGAAAAGGATCATCCGGGCGCAAAGGTGCTTCTCATGGAGAAGAATTTTCGCTCGGATGCGGCCATCGTGAAGGCAGCCGGTCAGCTGATCGCCCACAACCGACTGCGTCATCGGAAGACGATGATTCCGACCAGAGAGCAGAACACCAAGGTTCGTATTTTCTCGGTAAAGCAAAGAGAGGATCAGTACAGCTATCTGGTACAGACGGCAAAAGAGTGTGCAGAAAAAGGCGGAGGGACGGAAACAACGGCGGTTTTATACCGCAACAACGAAAGCGCGGTTCCCCTGATGGATCGCCTTGAGAGGGAGGGGATCTCCTATAACGTACGGAGCGCGGACCTGTCTTTTTTCACAAGCCGTGTGGTATACGACGTGGCAGCAATTTACCGTTTTCTGCAGGATCCATCGGATCCGGAGCTTTTTCTTCAGATTTATTATAAGCTGAGTCTGTACGTCTCGAAGCAGATGGCGGAGGAGGTCTGCCGGCTTGCGGGGGGAATGTCGTTGCTTACGGCCTTGTGGGAGAGTCCGAAGACGCCGGAGTATGTCCGAAAGGCAATCCGTGAGCTGGAGCGACACAGAAATCGAATTCTTCACGGGCCAGCCCTGTCGGCGGTGCAGCTGATCGAGGGACCTCTTGGGTACGGCGCGTATCTGGAGCGAATGAGTCTTGGACGCGGGAAGCTGGATCTTCTGGAATTCCTCGCCGCCAGAGAGAATTCGATGGAGGCGTTGTTTCTCCGAATGCAGGGCCTTCAGACCTCCATCCGGAAAAAAAAGTACGATCCGGCATGCAGCTTTATTCTCTCTACAATTCACGGAAGCAAGGGACTTGAATATGACCGTGTCATTCTGATGGATGTGGGAGACGGCGTTTTTCCGGTCTCCCTTCCTGCGAAGGGAAAGCGCGGCAGTGAAGGAAAGAAAGAGCTGGCGGCCTATGAGGAGGAGCGGCGCATTTTCTATGTCGGGATTACACGTGCCAGAAATGAACTGACCATTCTGAAGCTTCCGCAGGGGTCTGAATTTGCAAAAGAGCTTCTACCGCCAAGGCATGCGGCAGTTCGCTCCGCGAAACAGACGGCCAGGCAAGACGACCGGAATCCGGATAAGGTCCGTGAATTCTGTGAGAAGGTGCAGCAGGGGCAGAAAAGAGTGATCCATTCACGCTATGGCTGCGGAGATATTCTGGTACTGGATGAAAAGAAAAATCGTGTTATGGTACAATTCGATGATGGAATGCAGAAGAAGCTGGACCTTGCCATTGCGGTGGGAAGCGGTCTTCTGGAGCTGAAAAGGTAGAAAGATGAATCGAATTTTTGTGGATCTGGAGATGCATCCGGTTGCTCCGGAATATGTGCAGGAGCGGGCGATTTTCAAATTTGAGACCATTGAGGTCGGTGCGGTCATGCTGGATGAGCGGTATGAGGAAATTGCGTCCTTTTGTGAGTATGTAAAGCCGCTGTACAGTGAGAAAATTCTGCCCCGGTATGAAGAGCTGACTGGGATTACGACGCAGATGGTGGCGGAGGCAGATGCGTTTCCCGAGGTACTGGAGCGCTTTACGGACTGGTGCGGGGAAGGCTACACCATGTATTCGTGGAGCAAGGCCGATCTGAATCAGATTCGCGGAGAATGCCGCCTCAAGGGCATCAAGCCGGATGAAAAGCTGACGTATATGCTGCGGCACTGGAAGGATTTTCAGAAGGAATTCAGCCGGCTGGTCGGCATCCATCACCCGATCAAGCTGGAGGAAGCGGTGGGGCTCGGCGGCCTTGATTTTGACGGAAGAGCGCATGACGGGCTGGTGGACGCCCGCAATACGGCAAATCTGTATCGCCAGTCCAGGGATGAGCAGATGTTTAAGAAGCTGAAATCCATGATCAGCGAGCAGGAGAATCCGCTGGTATTCTCCATGAGCGATGTGTTTAATTTTGACAATCTGAAACGGAAAGAAGATTAGAAAGCGGGATGGGAAGAAAAGTATGTTCAAGGACAGAAACGATGTATTTTACAAAAAACTCTGGACACTGATGGTGCCGATTGTTCTGCAGAATCTGATGCTGGCGCTGGTGGCAGTAGCAGATGCCTTCATGCTGGGGGGCATGGATCAGAACTATATGTCAGCAGTGTCTCTGGCAACGCAGTTTCAGTTCATTCAGAACATGTTCCTGGGCGCGACCGTTGCGGGACTTGGCATTCTCGGGGCCCAGTACTGGGGAAAAGGGGATGCCCGCACGGTGGATGATGTTTTCTGCATGGCACTGCGCCTGTGCGGAATGATTTCTGCGGTTTTCTGTCTGGCGTGTCTGTGCCTTCCGGAATACCTGATGCGCATATTTACCAATGAGGAAATTCTGATCACGTACGGCGCAGAGTATCTCCGGATTGCTGCATTTTCTTACCTTATCACGGGAATTTCGCAGTGCTATCTGGTGGTCATGAAGATCAGTGACCATGCAAAGACAACGGCGGCAATCAGCTCGGCAACGGTCTGCGTCAATATTGTGCTGAACGCAGTCTTCATTTACGGACTTGCGGGAGTTCCGGAAATGGGGGTCCGCGGCGCTGCTGCGGCTACGCTGATTTCAAGAATTCTGGAGCTTGCGGCCGCGATTTTTATTTCGCTGAGACCTGGATATCTGCATCCTGACGCAAGCCGGATGTTTTACCGGAACCGCGAGCTTGCGCGGGACTTCCGCAGATGCATGCTGCCCCTTCTGGGGGCAAGCCTTTTCTGGGGAATCGGGTTCGCTTCCTATCCTTCCTTCATGGGGCATCTGGGAACAGATGCTGCTGCAGCAAATTCGGTGGCCGCGGTGGTCCGTGACGTGATCTGCTGCCTGAGCGGCGGTATTTCGGGTGCTGCCGGGATCATGGTCGGAAATGAGCTGGGAGCAGGGAACCTGGAGCGGGGAAAGAGCTACGGAATCCGCCTGATGAAAATCTCGTTCCTTTCGGGACTTATCATGCTGACTCTGATGTGCGTGTCGATTCCGGTTATTCTGCACTTCGTGAAGCTGACTCCGGAATCCGTCTCCTATCTGAAGGGAATGCTCCTCGTGACGGCATTCTATATGATCGGGCGCGCAGTGAATGATGTGACGATCAATGGAATTTTCGGTGCGGGCGGTGATACGCTGTTTGATATGTACAGCCTTGCGGTCTGCATGTGGTGTATCGCCATCCCCCTTGCAGCTGCCGGGACCTATTTCTTCCACTGGCCGGTGGTTGTGATCTATGCCTGCACCTGTGTCGACGAGGTTGGCAAGCTGCCGTGGGTGCTGTATCATTTCCGAAAATATAAATGGGTGAAGGACTTAACCCGCTGACGTGCCGGACCGGTTACTGCTGCTTCTGGTATTTGTAGGAGCCTTCGATGGCGTGGATCAGATCCACGATCAGCGTGTTGTACGGAACGGGAACGTTATAGAGCTTTGCCTGCTCGACAATGGCTCCGTTGATGGCGTCAATTTCGGTACGGCGGCAGTGCATGACGTCCTGTGACATGGAGGAGAAGCCCTTTCCTGCATCCTCACAGACGTGATGCACCATGTTCAGAACCTCCATGTAGGAGAAGTGGGTGCCGTCCGCTTCTGCGACATCGACCGCCTCACAGATCATTTTTTCGGCAAAATCCCAGGCGTACTGATTGTCAATCATGGAGCAGATGGGAGAGCGGGTGATGGCGGTAAAGGTATTGATGGAGAGATTGACAAAGAGCTTGCTCCAGATGATGCGCTGAATGTCCTCGGTGATCTCGGCATGGAAGCCGCTTTCCTCCAGAAGATCACGGATGACTGCAAGGTTTGCGTTCTCCTTCAGGTTGCTGCCGATGGTGGTAGTACCGTGCCCGCTGTGGCGTACCTCTCCGCCGCCGAGATTGACGGAGTTATGCTTGCTGGTACCGATGATGATGTTCTTCTTGTCGACGTACTGTGCGATCTTGCGGTCGTTTCCGGCTCCGTTCTGCAGCGTCATCACCAGCGTCTTCTCACCGAAGAGTCTGCGGTTGGTGCGGAGCGCGTCCTCGGAAAAGGTGGATTTGACAAAAACGATGACGAGGTCAGCCTCCTCCCGGTATTCTCCGGAAAGTGCCGCACGGACGTGATCATAGATGCCTTTGGTACCGTCCTCTTCAAGAACACGGATGCCGTGTTCGTTGATGGCATCCACCTGAGGCTTGTAGCTGTCCAGCATGACGACGTCATTGTTTCTGCTTAAATAGGCACCGTAAAGGCAGCCCATTGCCCCTGCGCCGATAATTACGATTTTCATAGTTCCCCTTTCTGCTGCGGATCCCCTGCAGCAATGCATCAGATAAAATATCACGTACCTTACCATGTATTTTACCGTTTCCGGCCCCATCATAGCCTACTAAAATGGTTCTTCCAATATCGGGAAGAAAATGACAACGATATGAGAAAAGAATGATGAAGCCGGTCAAGGACCATTGTTTTGCCTATGGCAAAGACTATAATAGTTGAAGGAAAGGAAAACCGGGAATAGAGAGTCAGACGTAAAACAGCAGGAGGTTAAGATGGGCTTTAAGAATTCCAAGGTAGCAATCGTCGGTGTCGGCAACGTGGGAGCCACAACGGCTTATACCATTGTCAATCAGGGACTGTGTGAGGAGATCGTGCTGATCGATGTCAACAAGGATAAGGCATATGCGGAAGCACTGGATATGCAGCACTCCATTTATTTCATGAACCGCAACATTCAGGTAAAGGCCGGAGATTATTCGGACTGTACGGACGCAGATATCGTTATTATCACGGCGTCAGCACCGATGCCGAAGGATTCTCATGATCGTCTGAAGATGCTGGAGCCCAGCATGAAGATTATGAAGAGCATTGTGGGCTCGGTGATGAAGAGCGGCTTCAACGGAATTTTTGTTGTGGTATCCAATCCTGTCGATATCATGACCTATTATGTATGGCGACTGTCCGGGCTGCCGAAGAACCGCGTGATCGGAAGTGGCACAACGCTGGACACGGCACGAATCTGCTGTGAGCTGTCGGAAATGTATGATCTGGATGCCAAGAGCGTGGAGGCATTTGTCTGCGGCGAGCACGGAGACAGTGAGTTTGTTTCCTGGAATTCTGCAACCATCGGCGGCAAGCAGGTGGACGATGTTATGCAGGACAATGCGGACCGCACGAAGAATGTCACGAAGGAGGACCTCCTGAAGAAGACCATTCAGGCCGGCTGGGAGATCTTTAACCGTAAGGGCAACACCTGCTATGGCATTGCGGCATCCACTACGGCAATCGTAAAGTCGATTCTGTTCAATGAGAACCGGATCTACCCGGTATCGGTATGCCTGAACGGGCTTTACGGACTGGACGATGTGTTCCTCAGCATGCCGACCATCATTGACAAGACCGGCGCCCGTGAGATTGTTGAAATCAAGCTGAAGGAGGATGAAGAAGCAGCGCTGAAGAAGTCTGCCTCGGTTCTGATCCCCTTCTACAAGGAGCTGCTGTAATCGGTTTTTATAAGGAACAGGTGCAACCAGCTAAAACTTGGCAGTTTACAGACAGTTTATGCAGTGCCATTGAATCAATCCCTCCATCGCTTACAATGGGAATGTTCGTTTTCTTAGCGAATTATGAGCGATGGGAGGGATTTTTATGTGCTATCTGTATCAGTTTGCCCGCATTATGGGGTTCTGCTTTCTGGGAGAAATCCTGCACGAGGTTCTGCCGCTTCCGGTTCCGGCCAGCATCTACGGCCTGATTCTGCTGCTGGCGGCACTGAAAACGGGGCTGGTGAAGCTGGAGCAGGTGAAGGAGGTCGGAAACTTTCTGACCGGAATTTTTCCGCTTCTGTTTGTCCCCGCGGCGGTCGGGGTGATGGAGCTGTGGGGGGAGCTTGGAGAAATGATGATTCCGATTCTCCTGGCGATTGTCCCGGTTACGATTCTGGTTCTGGCATCTGCCGGACGAACCACGCAGAGCTTTTCCAGGAGAAAACAGAGCAGCTGCGGAGATCAGGAAACGGAACAGGAGGCGGCACGATGACAGCATTATTGAATGATTTTCTGTCCCTTTCTGCGGTTTGGGGCGTTCTTCTTACACTGGCGGCCTTTGGCCTTGGGGCTCTGATCAACCGGCTGACCGGAAAGGCATTTTTCAATCCGCTTCTTCTTGGCAGCATTTTTGTCATCATACTTCTGTCGGTTATGAAAATTCCTTATGCAGACTATAAGGAAAGTTCGGCACCGGTCAGCTATCTTCTTCTGCCTGCGACCATCAGTCTTGCCATTCCGCTGTATGAGAAATGGGATCTTCTGAAGGAAAATGCTGCGGCGATTATCGCGGGAATTTCAGTGGGAACCTTTGTCAGTCTGGGGAGCGCGCTTGCACTGGCCCTGGTCTTTGACCTGTCTCATGAGCAGTATGTCACCATTCTTCCGAAGTCGGTGACAACGGCGATCAGCATGGATGTTGCGGGAGAGCTTGGCGGAATTACGGCTCTGACCGGAGCCATTGTGATTCTGACGGGAATCGCGGGAAATCTGCTTGCAGAAGCAGTCTGCAAGTGGTTTCATATAACAGATCCCATTGCAAAGGGTGTCGGAATCGGTACCTCTGCACATGCGGTGGGAACGAGCAAGGCACTGCAGATGGGGGAAGTAGAAGGCGCTATGAGCGGTCTGTCCATTGCGGTTGCGGGAATTCTGACGGCAGTCCTGTGTCCTTTTTTTGCACAGCTGCTGGCATAAGAGAAATGGAGAGAGAATGACGGATTCGTATTATATCCGCCGGGCCGTCCCCGGTGAGGAGCAGTTGGTCCGGGAGATGGTGATCCGGGTGAAGCAGGAAATGCCCGCGGAGCAGCAGATCTGGTTTTCCATTGATAATCTGGACGAAGAGCTGCGCGATTTCCGGCAGGAAAAGGTGCTCTGCTATCTGGCAATGGAACGCCTGGAGAGCGAAAACGGAAACGAAAACGGAAACGGGGAGGAACTTTCTGCGGAAAACAGGAAGGACATTCCTGCCGGGCTGTTTTTCCTGGAAATTCCGGGCCTTTCGGAGCATAACCTCGGGCATCACGTTGGCTTTTCGGAGGAAGAGCTGAAAAAAGTGGTCCATATGGACACCGCAGTGGTTCTCCCGGAGCACCGCGGACATGGGCTCCAGAGCCGCCTTATGGAATTTCCGGAAGCCGAGCTGAAGGCAGCGGGATATACCCATCTTATGGGGACAGTTCATCCGGAGAACCGATACAGTCACAGGTCCTTTGAGAAGATTGGGTATCGGCTGGTATGGTCCGGTCTGAAGTATGGAGGAAAGCCCCGGGATTTGATGGAGAAGGATCTGTGAAAGGGCAATTGAAGTAAGAAAGAGAAGCGGCTGAAACCACTGCGTTCGGCTGCTTCTTTTTTTGCCTTAGCGGCTGCGTACAGTGTAATATGATATTAATATTCTGAGCAAGGAGTGTTTGATTCATCGTTAGCTGATTTTAGAAGGGGGGATCCAATGAAGCTTGGAATCATTGGCTGTGGTGTGATCAGCCGGATTTATGTAAGAGATTTGCAGCGATTGTATTCTGACCTTGTTTCGATCGAGGCAGTGGCAAATGCTTCTATGGACAAGGCGAAGAAACTGGCGGAGGAGTTTCAGATTCCTGCCTGCTGCAGCGTGGATGAGCTTCTGGAGCGGGAAGACATTGAGCTGGTGATCAATCTGACGCCGCCGAAGTTTCATACGGAAATCAATCGCAAGATTCTGAATGCCGGCAAGCATGTCTTCTGTGAGAAGCCGTTTGCTCTGAGCGTAGAGGAAGCGGAGGAAATTTTTACCCTTGCGGAGTCCAGGGGACTTTATGCTGGAAGCGCTCCGGATACATTTCTTGGCAGTGCGATGACAACCTGCAGGAAGCTGCTGCAGGATGGGTGGATTGGAAAACCGCTGTATGTCACAGCCAATATGATGACTTCCGGTGTGGAAACCTGGCACCCTTCGCCGGAGCCGTTCTATTCGGAAGGAGGCGGACCGATCTATGATATGGGAGCCTACTATCTTACTGTTCTGGTGAGTATGTTCGGACCTGTAAAGCGGTTGATTTCCCTTCAGGGAAAGGGCTTTGATCAGAGAGAAATCTACAACGGGCCGCGAAAAGGGGAGATTGTGGACGTACAGGTGCCGACCTATTATGCAGTTCTGATGGAGATGGAAAACGGTGTTCGTGTCAATATGAACTTCAGCTTCGATATCTGGAAATCGTCGCTTCCGCTGTTTGAAGTGTATGGAACGGAGGGAACCCTGATGGTTCCGGATCCCAATCATCATGGAGGCGTGCCGAAGATATATCGAAAAGAGCAAAAGCTTGCTGCGTGCATGGGCGGAGATGATCATGGAAACGGAGAGGCGTTTGCGATGCCGGAGCTGGCACAGGATGTTGGCGAATATGTCCGGGGGCTTGGTGTTGCAGAGCTGGTAAGGGCAATTCAGGAGCATCGTCCGGCTGCTGTTGGAAAAGAAATGACACTGCATGTTCTGGATGTCCTGACAGGAATTCTGAAATCAGGGGAGAGTCAGACCTGGTATGAGCCCGGACATACCGGTGATAAATGTATGGATACCATTCGCACAAGGCAAATGGGTGCGGAATAAAAGCGCATGGGATGAAAAGGAGGAAAAGCAAATGAGCTTAAAGGAGATTCTGAATCACGCAAGGTTTTCGCAGGTGGGCTTTGTGGTCAATGACATTGAGGAGACCAAAAAGAAGTACGCTCTGCTCCTTGGCGTGACAGAGCCTGAGACAAAAGGGGTGGGAGAGGTTGATGTCATACAGACGAAGGTCTTCGGGGAACCTGCACCCAAGGCAGCTGCGAAGCTTGCCTTTTTCGATCTGACTCCCGGAGTTCAGCTTGAGCTGATCGAACCGAATCATGAGCCCTCTGTATGGAGAGATCATCTGGACAAATACGGGGAAGGAATTCATCACATTGCGTTTCAGGTAGATAATGCGGATGAAGTCATTGACCGTCTTAAGAAGGAGTTCGACGCTGTGGTGGAGCAGGAAGGAAACTACTCGGACGGAAGCGGAAGATATATTTATCTGTCTCTGCAGAAGGAGCTGAAGTGCAGACTTGAGATCCTGGAGTCTTATCGCTGATTCGATAATCGTTTCAGGCTGTGACTTCACCCGGAAGGAGGCTGCTGCAGGCTGTGTGCCTGCGGCAGCACCCTTATCGAAAACAACGTAAATGGATTCGAAAAAGTTTTTTAAAATATTTTCAAAAAGGGTTTGACATCGTTCTGTGGATATAGTATTATAACACTCGTCCCAAGGAACAGAACTTCTACAGAAGATCACCTGAGGGAAGAAAATAATAAATGCGATAGTAGCTTAGTTGGTAAAGCGCCACCTTGCCAAGGTGGAGACCGCGAGTTCGAGCCTCGTCTGTCGCTCTGTGTGATCCCTGTGAAATCAATGGTTTCCGGGGGTCTTTTGCTTGTTACCACGTGTTACCAATGAAAATCCTTGCAAAATCACATCAAACCACCATTGCTTCTTTCTGCTGGCAGCCGTTTAAGGCTGCCAGTTTTGCGTCATAGTTCATGTCCAGAAGATAAGCTTTCCGAATTGTCTCCGGAGAATTTCCGAAAATCTGCGCGGTCAGATCGATGTTGCCGCCGGACGCTACCATTGTGTCGGTAATTGCGTTGCGGCGGAAGGCGTGAGTACCCCGGATGCAGGATGAATCTCTCTTGATGCCAAGCTGGGTGCACATCCTGCTGTAAAAGCTTGGAATGGTCTGATCGGTGATCATGCCGCCCTCTTCCCAACGGTGGTTCTTATTGTCCCATCTGCGCGCTGGAAACAGGAAAGGACTGGTCGGATAGTGAGCGTTCCGGATCGGCAGATATCGGTCCAGAAATTCTTTCAGTTGGTCGGACATTGGGTAAAGCCGGTCCTTGTGCGTTTTGGTGTGTTCTACAGGATAGTATCCAATTTTGTTGTCACTGTCAGTGTTCTTGACTTCCAGCAGCGTTCGATGAAGATACAGCCCAGGCTGACGTCCCCATTGAATATCTTCCAGACGAAGGGGCGGAACCTCGCCTCTTCGCAGCGCACAGATAACGACGAGCTCCAACGCCCAGCTTGTGGTGCATTTGGGATCGCTTTCTTCCTTCTGGTGCAGATAGTTGAGAATCCTGTTCAGCTCATCTTCCGTATAGCCGCGTTCTCTTACCGGCGCATCGGGAACTAGAAGATCCCGGTACCTTCTGGAATCCAGATCCGGGTAGGGATTGTGTCTGATGCATCCGTGACTGACAGCATAATCAAAGGTCATACGGATGATGGATTTCAGACTGGACAATGCTCTGGTGCGCAGATCATAGCGCTGCAGATTGTAAAGGATCAAGTCATCAATGTCCTGAACAGTGAAAGTGGTGATCTTCTTCTTTTCCCAAGACGTTCCTGCGATAAAGCGGTCAAACAGCTGCTGCCTGCGGTTAGAGCTGTTGAGCTTGCTGTGATACGCATCGCTGTCTTGCTTCACATACCGGAACACATCCTGCTGCGCCTGCTGAAACATCTCAGCAAAGGTGAGACTGGAAGGGAGCATATCTTTGTGATACTTGTAGATCTTGTCCTTCAGCTCTTCAATTGTCTTTGCCTTTACGGTGCGCGAGATGGTTTTGCCGTCTGCATTGTGCAAATGCAGGTGATAACAACCGTCGCTTTTGCATGGACCGTTTGGAAAGGTGAAATTATAACTGCCTAATATCTTTTCTCTTACAATTCTTTCTCGTGCCATTTCCTCCTGCAATGCCGAACTTCCTGCATTCAGATTAACAGAATTCGCGTCAATTACAAGAAGTGTACTTCCATCATAAACGATTATGTTGTTCATCCCTGCAGTGTTTGAAATCAGCGGAGATCTGTTCTCCGTTGGCAAAGGACCTTTCTTAACTTTGCGCAGAGAATATGCGCAAAAGATGTGTCAATAAAACTGAAATATTGAAACATCTTTTCGGCACATTTCTTCCCGAAAGGACGGATTGAAAAACCATAAGTAATACGGGTATACCAATTTCAATCCGAACAGAAGGGAATGAAGAAAAAGAAAGCGATTGAAACCCTGATTCATTGGATCGGATTTACGCTGAAGCCAGAGAGGCCGGTTACTAAGGAAGATGTGATCCGGATGCTGGGGATGGACGACCGGTATTGTGGCCAAAATGTCAGTGGCAGACAAGGATACCGCCGCCAGTACTATCTCAAAGGAACCGGAATTACCATTCTGACAGATGGGAAAAGGGGAATGGGCATTCATGTGGACATTCCGGGAGAGTCGATTGCGGCCTTGCGCAATGCGATCTGTGCAAAGTATCAGCAGACGGAGGCAACGTGGCTGGCGTTCTTCCTGAAGCTGGTACTGGATAGTGGCGGAAGCTTCACACGCATAGATCTGGCACTGGATGATATCGGCGGAGGGCACTTCAGAATGGATGAACTGCACCGGTATCAGGATCGTAATCAGATTGTAGCGAAGTTTCGCAAGGTCAGTACACAGGTGAGTAAGAAGAACAGAAAGTCTGCCGGATCTGCCATCACGTTTGGTAATCGTAAAGGGGCCGTGTTTGTCCGTATCTATGACAAGCAGGAAGAGGAAGAAAACAATCCGGACACGGAATTGGCTGAGCGGCATCCTTCAGGAACGGTGCGCTGGGAGTTTGAGTTCAAGAAAAAAAGAGCCAATAGTATTGCGGAAAAACTGATTCGGACACAGGGAAATGTCTCAGCAATGGTACAAGGCCTGCTCAAATACTATTTCCGGATCATCAGAAGGGATAACAAAAATGTGTCCCGCTGCACGGTACTCAAAAGATGGAAAGAGCTCGTTGCCGATGCACAGGACGTTCAGCTGAAAGAAGAGAAAGCTAATTTCAATTTCGAGCATCAGCTTCATTACGTCAGAAATGCGCTGCCAGCAGTTGCGGTTATATGCCAGATGCTTGGCCGGGATCAGCGCTGTCTGGAAAAGCTGTTCCACATGTACCTGGGAAGAGCGTCAGAAGATCTTCTGGAATACGCAGCCGCACATCAAACGGCAAGGGACAGAAAGCAGATCAGGGATTATCTGCAGGGTGATTCGGATCTGTTTTGCGGTACTTTCTCGGATGAAGTCCCAATGCAGCTGCCTCGTTCAGACGGCGATGAACGGTAGAGCGACTGATTTGGTATAGTTCCATGATCTGTGTGATGGGAAGACCAGTTTCGTAGTAGGCCTTTGCAACCGTCTCCGCTGTGACATCAGCACGAGGTCGTCCAATCGCATTTGAAGCTGGATGGGGCTGGGGGACAGAAGTTATCCGCTGAAGCGCATCGTCCACACTGTAGGGATCTATCACATAGACGGGGAGGCCTAATTTCTGCTGAAGATCAGAATAGAAGACGGGATCAATCCCGTTCTCCCTCAGAAGTTTGAGTAGTTTATCAGCACTGGCCCGATCCTGCAGGTAAAACAGAAGACCTTGGGGACCGGAATTTGCAGTTGATTTCATCAGAGGCATGCTCCTTTTTCTATAGTACAAAGCGGATAGGCATATTTACTTTTAAGGTATCACGATTTACGGAGAAAGGAGAGCACGTATATGAAGAAAAATCAGTATTTGTTGTTTACAGCACTGCTTATCCCTTTGACGGCGGGATTGTGTTATTGGTGCATGAGGCAACTATATGGGGGCATTATCCCTGAAGATATCGAATACCGCAAAATCTGCCTTCTTGCCAGTGTACTGACTTGGCTTTTTACTGTCAGTGGATGGAAGGAGGATCCGGAGTCATGGAGCCGGAAGGGAAAGTTTGACCATCCGAAACCGCCGGAAAAACTGCTGAAAAAGAAACCGCAGGGTATTGTCCTGGGCAGGTATCAAAACCGCTATGTGTGCGATATGGGGCGTCCGGCGCATGTTCTGGTACTGGGGCAGTCTGGATCGGGGAAATCTGTTCTGCTGCTTTCTACGCTGCTGGCGAACAATGGAATAGTGGAGGGCAATGCTGTCAGAAGAAGTACAGAGAAAATGTCACACCGTAGTCTTTTTGTGCTGGATCTGAAAGGCGAGTTAAGCTACAAAGCGATGCGCTACTCCGATGAGAAAGGCTGCATTGTGAGCATCAGCGACCGGTCCTTGATGGGTTATGACATGCTGTACAAGCTGCATCGAAGTGGAAAACCAACCACACAGGAAATCATTACTACGATGAACCAGATCATCATCTATTTTGTTCCGAAGTCGCCGAATGATAAGCAACCCTATTTCATAGATGCAGCACGGAATCTTGGAAATGGACTGAGTATTGCCTATGTGCAGGAAGCAGTTGCCAAGGGAAGAAGTCCGGAATTGATTGACATCATTGACCGGATTCTTGGAGAGCCAGTGGAGCAACAGATACAGCACGTACTGGAAACAGCACGGCCTACCAGTGCGGAGTATAAGTACCTGAATCAATTCTCTGGGATGATTGCCGAGACAGGGAATGCAACGCTGGGATCGGTCTACAGCAGCTTGTGCAACGGACTGACAGTCTTTGCTAATGACCAAGATCTGCGATACATGCTGAAGGTCAATCCCCGCCGTGTGACACCGGACACACTCTACAAGGAGCAGCGGTCTGTTTTTCTGACACTGGATGAATCGAAACTGGAACAATATAGTCCGCTTACCCGCATTATCTTGGCTCAAATGCTGGATGCCGCAATGGAACTTCCCGACTCATCCAAAGACAACGGAGAAGGCTGCCTTTTTGTTCTGGATGAGATCTCGCGCGTGCTGAATGGTTCTGCCGACATGGCAAAGCTCCTGACTTCGTCCATTAAAACACTGCGCAGCAAAGGCGTCATTCTCTACATCATCAATCAGACAATCTCTGCTTTTGAAGAATCCATCGGATCTAAAGCAGGGGTGGACGACTTAGTGAGTAACTGTGAGTACACGATCATCTTGTCGGCAAAGGACCGTGCGACAGCACAGTGGATCGAAAAACTGGGAGGTCAGTTCCTGCAGAGGCAGGTCAGCAGTAGCGGGAGCTATGCTTCAAGGAAGAATACAACTTCTTATCAGCTGCAGACGCTGTACACCGCAGATGAGCTGTTGCGGCTGCAAAGTGAGGGCAAAGAGCTGTTGATCAGTCCGTATGGAATTTTCCAGTTAAAAAGGGCGGCGTACTATGAGGACAAGAAGCTGAGTGCATTGTCAGAGGAAATTCGGGCAGACAATGATAATTGGAAGAAGCTGATGGGGTAGGGAAACTAGGCACCGTGACATACTAACGTTATATATTTCAACTAGGAATGGGAAAACCAAGATGGTTGATAGGAACCTACAAAAGAAAATCACGGAAAAGAGTAGTGGAACGGTGATACTTCTTTTTTGTCAATCAGTGGCCTTTAAAAAAATAGCAAATGCCACGCCTTTTAATCGCACAATTAAGAGGACAATAATAAAAAAATGAATCGAGAAATCGAAAATAGATTTTGAACCATTGAGGGGAGACTATGATGAAAAGAATAATGCGTATGCTATCTGCAGCACTGGGTGTGATTCTGTCCATAAGTATGCTGCTATCTGCTTTGCCGATCACCGCATTTGCGACTGAGGTAGGTACTGGTAATGATGGAGGAGAGATGCCGACTGGCAATGTAGCAGCATTCGAAGCTACTGGTGACGGTACGGAGGCGAATCCTTGGAAAATCTCAGATGTTGATTCGCTATACGCGTTTGCGGCAAAGGCAAAAAATTATGGCTATTGGAATAAATATGTTGAATTGACAGCAGATATCACTATGCCGGAGGACTCGGTATGGTATGGAATGCGCACATTTCAAGGAACATTTGATGGAAAAGGCCATACAATTAGCAATTTGTTGATCGCCTCTAGTGGGGATGAAAATATTGGTTTTATTAGAAATATTAGCGGTGTGATTAAAAACCTTAATCTCGCTGATGCTACTCTGAAAGTGGACGACTTTTGTTCTGCGGGAGTTCTGGCCGGAACGGCATGCGACATAGAGATTTCTAATTGCAATATTACAGGAGGTATTATTGCTTCCACTGGTGAGTATGATAGTTGTGCGGGCGGCTTTGTTGGGAAAACCGCCTACCCATCATTTAGCATACGAGATTCTACTTTTAATGGAACAATTCGAGGCAAAGTAGAGTCTGCTGGTGGCCTTGTGGGAACGGCAGATGTTAGTTGTAACATTGAATCCTGTACTGTAACCGGAAAGATCCAAGCAAATCAATTTGCGGGAGGTCTTGTGGGTCAGACTAATAGCGGAACAAAGATAAGCATATCTGGATGCAAAAATGAGGCTGATGTAATTCAAGAAGATAGTCGTAGTATGGGAAGTCTGAGGCGTCACGCGGCTGGTGGATTGCTTGGCGAACATTCTGAGTATACTAGTGGTGGAATTGCGACCATTTCTCAGTGCCTGAATTCCGGAACAATTACATCACAGGAATATGCTGGAGGATTGATAGGGCAAACATCCAGAGTGGATATAGCTAGGTCTGTGAACAAAGGATCGGTGAACGGAAATGTGTCTGGAGGAATCTGTGGCCAGATAAGCTTACGTGACATAATGTCGTCAAAAGAAAGCTCAGCAATAGAGGATTGCTATAATACTGGATTTGTAAAAGGAGGCGGAGGTATCGTTGGAGAAGCTGATATGAATACGCTTGCATGTGCAGAGGATGCTAGCATAAGAATAATGAACTGCTATAACAATTCAGATGCTCTTGCATGGGAGCAATATGGAATTATTGAGAAAATTGGGTATTATGAAAAAATCCTCGGTGAACTGAGACTTACTAATTTATATATTCAGACGGGAATGCCGGCTTATCAGGAACCATCGTTAGGGACTAATGGAATCACAGCAACAAACATAATGCATCTTTCTGAAGAAGAAATGCTCCAACAGAAGTCTTTTATTGGCTTTGATTTTGACTCCGTCTGGAAGATGGCAAAAAATGGACCAGTTCTTCAATGGGAAACAGACGTTGATATGGGTGAAGGTGAGAATCCCGGCGACAAGGGAGACACGGGCAACAAGGGGGATCATAGTGGAACCGAAGAAGGTGGCAGTACGCAGGAAAAGATTGCATTGAATGGCATGTCGTGGCCATTATTAAACGATAAGAGTTCTTTTTATGAAGGTGATAAGAAGGCGGCCGATTTTAAAAATTACTTTGTGAATACAAATTTGTTCTCTGATTTTTATGCGCTCATAATATGGCTGAATGAACATAACACAGGGAATCGCGGGTGGTGCCATGGACTGTCATTTCTTTCTGTAGCAGAGGATAATGGGCAGACTGATATTCAGTCTATAACTGGTAAACCGGGGAGAAATCTCTGTGAGTATGGTTATTCTGGTTATGGTTCAAGGAATGGAAAAACCATCTGCACGGCGGATAAAGAATTGTCGAGAATTATTGAAAGAGCACAGTATTGCCAGCTTTCTTCTCAAATTAAGAAGGCACAAACAGAAGTTAAAATTTCTAAAATAGACAAAGATATTTACGCAACGATTAAAGCGGCAACTGAGACTCACGCTATTGCAGTTGATATGCGTTATGTTTATTATGACTACAAGCATGAAAAGGTAACAGGTTCACATACTGTGGCCATCCCCCGCGGTGCTGAGGTGATAGATACGGGAGAGTCCTATAAGGTAGAAATATATGATCCGAATGCTCCACAGGTCGATGCAAAAAAACTGTTCGGGATAGGAAGCAACTATAGCGATTTCTATAAAAAGCCAACATCATTTATTGAGTTTAACTATACTGATAACAAGGTTTTTTATAGCCACAGTATTGGGGGAATTTGGATGGTGGATGATGTGGAGAGAATATCCTTTACTGATACGACAAAGTTAGATCCAGATTTCTTTTATGGAAAATATACACTTAGCGATAACGATCATACCAGAGTATTCTATACTACAGAGAACATAACGGTGTCTAATGATGAGAAAAAGACGCTGTTCCAAAAACAAAACGGGAATCTAATTTGTGAAGATGTTATCTGTCATTCTTATTCTGGTGCATCAGAAGGAAGCTCTGGATTAGGAACCATAGAATGGATTGACGTCCCTAACGGAGTTTATCAAATTGATCTTACTGAAAACGCTATGGCTATGGCGGTTTCGGATAATGACAAGGAAGCCACAAGTATTGTCTCTGATGGAAATCTGCAGGTAACTATCGGTGAGGACAGGAAGATTACGCTTAAAGCTACAGACAGCGCGGTGACGTTCAAAATTGCAACCACAGTTGGAGATGGAAAAAATGCTTCGGTTAAGGGTGAATTGAACGAATGCGAGTCTCTTGAAATTGAAGAAAAGAATGGAATCGTTCAAGGAAAAACCAATTCTACTGGTTCCGTTGAGGGAAGTGTCTATAAAGGAGATGACATCTTCCAATATGACATCGATTTCAGCCATGATGAAGGAAAACAGGACGTGCCAGAAGGTATCTATGGCGGTAAAGGCGAGATTATTGGAACAACTGATGCCATGGAATATCGTTCCACTGATCAGGTAGATTCCGAGTGGATTGCTTGCTCCAATGAATCAACTACGGCTGATCCTGGAAATTATGAGGTTCGCTATGCAGCCAAGGACAACCTTGAGGCTTCGGAAGCAGTTCGTGTAACTGTTTTGCCGAAGGATGAAGAAAAGCATCCGAATAAGCAGAACCCGCCGGAAGGAATCTCTGGTAATAAAGGAATGATCAAGGGAACCACCACGAAGATGGAGTATCGTCCGCTTGGCACTGATGAGTGGACAACCTGTGATGATGAATCCACATCAGTTCAACCTGGAGACTATGAAGTACGATACGCAGCAACAGAGGATAAGGAGGCATCTGAATCTGTTCGAGTAACGGTACCAAAGGAAGGGGACGAAAAACCGGCAAAGGGACAGCAGAATCCTCCGGAAGGCATTGCTGGTGGCAAGGGTGAAATTACCGGAACTACCACAGATATGGAATATCGCAAGTTAGGTGATGTTGAGTGGACTCGTTGCGATAACGATGCTACGAGCGCAGATCCCGGGGACTATGAGGTCCGTTATGCTGAAACCGATGAGAAGGAACCTTCCAGTGCAGTGCAGGTAACGGTACAGGCTAAGAGCGACAACAAAAAAGAAGATATTTCTGGTGGCAGTACATCTGCCAATAACCAGTCTACGAGCAGGCGCAGCAATGCGGCAGTTGAAAAACAGTCCCATACGCATCAGTATGAGTGGAAAACAGTTAAAGAGGCAACAGAGGATCAGAACGGAGAAGCAGACTATATCTGCGTGGAATGCGGAGATGTTGCATATAGGTCACCGATTTCTTCGTTCTACATTTACAACCAGAATGTTGCCAAGAGTATACGTAATTGCCCTAAAAATGGCATTGTAAACGTGGATGCGACAAAGCGTGACTGGATCAGCTTTTCTTCGATGTTCTCTCAGGCATTGCAAGAGAGACCAGATGTTACGGTAGTGCTTCGGTACAATTATGGTGCAGGGACATGCAAGATGACAATTCCAGCTGGTTCATATCAAATAGTTCAGGAATTGTTCGATAAAGATGGTACAAAGGATAAAAATGGACATGGTCTGTTCTGCGGTTATTTGAACCTCGCTACGAAATTTTCGGTAGTTCAGATGAAATAGTAGTGACTAAGCTTCCCGGAACCAACAATCATGTTGGTTCCGAGGAGCTGTTTTTATATGATAACCAAAAGATTCATAAAACAAGAGGTCCGGGAAGATTTTCTCTGGGCCTTTGCAATAGGTTATCATCGCAGCTGTGCCTTGTACTTATAATAGGTTCCGCGTGAAATGCCGCCGATCAGCTTCATGACTTCCGGATCCGTCAGGGTGCCGCTGAAGTTCCGGGAATACTTCTGGATCTGCTCCTTGACGGCTGCTTCCCGCTTCTGGTGCACGTGACTGCCGGGCTGGCGTCCGATCTGTTTTCCATTGCGGCGTGCGGTTTCGATGCCCTCTTTGGTACGTTGGCGGAGATCATCCACTTCCTTCTGAGACTGTTCGAAAGCAAGGCGGATCTGCGTTTCGGCCAGTGACATGAGAAAGGCATTCACTCCTTCCAAGATCGGATCCACAGCGGTTCCGGTCATCGGGATGGAGCTTTGAAGAGATTGCTGGTAGGTATCGGTATTGATCAGGGGTTCTTTCAAAAAGACAAGACGGATGCCCTGATTGTAGAGTCTCTTGTATAGTTTGAAGCCTTCCTGTGCGTTACGGGACATTCGGGAGACGGAGTCAAAGACAACGGTATCTCCCAGTTGGAGCTGGTGGAGCATGCGGTCAAAAGCAGGGCAGTCGGTGGTAGTACCGGTATAAGTCTCTTCGATGATCTTGGCCTCCGGGTAGGCATGCGTGATGTTGCGGATCTGGCGCGCAATATTCTGTTTGTTGGTTGAAATGCGGCAGTAGCCGTAGGTTCTGTTCATGATGGATCTCCTTTGTTTAGATAGAAAACGGTTCTGCAGTCCATGATAGACGACCGTCTATTTTGATACTGGGTAAAACCGCTTTTCTGTCCTTTCCGGTCGCAGAAAAGCGGTCCAAGAAAACGTAAAGGTTAATTTGACACAGCATCAAAAAATTCGTTGCGGGCAATCTGGTTCAGGATTATGAGCTGGATCAAAAAGGGAATGTCACGGATGCACGAGCGGCCGGAGTTGACATTGCGGTCGTGCCAATTTACGTAGCAGGCATCCATGCGGTAAAGAGCAGAAGCAGGATCTCTCCTTACAGCAGACAGTATATTGGCTTTCTGGTAGGCCGAAAGAGTGGATGTTACCTCTTTGATCATATGATCATCGATCGCATTGATAAAAGCGTTATTTGTCATCATCGTTGAAATACTCCTTTCATTGTTGTCGTTGTTGCCATTCCACTTGCTCTTCTTCACGAAGAATTGATTCTTCCACCTGCTGCACGAGCTGCATGGTTTCACCGATGGCAGAGGCAAGTTGTGAGGCAGTGAATTCCTGCCGGTATCTGGTCTGATAGCTTGCGACGAGGTGTTTGATTCTTACCGGAACGAGGGCTTTTTGTTTGAGATATCGCTCTTTTGATTCCGAAACCTGTTGCTTGGCTGTATGCAGCAGTTCTTCTTTCATCCGGACCTTGCGAAAAGCTTGGTTCAAGAGCTGCTGATTTTTTTGCAGTTTGGATTCGTCTTCATATCCGTAGCGGACACGAAGCCGTTGAAACTGTTTTGTCAGGGAAACGTCGTAGCAGCGGGCGGAAATCCATTGTCGGCGGTAAACTTCAAGTAAGGCCGCCTGCCGTTCGGCCTCCTGCTCAATCTGCATTGCTTCTCGTTCCTGCGCAGAGTAGAGGTCAATCATGTGATTGTGACGCCGGATTTCTCGATTCAGTGCGGACAGGTATCCGGACACATTTCCGGTAACCGTTGTTCCTTCTGCAGTGAGGCGGGATTGCTTTCGCTCTTCCTTGGCGGCAGAGGGACCGAGGTGCAGCTGTGGAATCTTATTGTTTTTCTGCTCCTTGTAGCTTCGCATATCAATTCGTTCCGTAATGTCTGGCGCATACTGATTCAGAAAGTTGTTCACGGATTCCTGCCAGTGGAAACACACATCATGCAGAAACTGTGGGCTGTTGACATAGGCGGATTCTGGAGTGGAAGTGCCGTGTCTGGTCATACGGGGTGTTCGGCTGACGCGTTCATATCCCATGCAGGAAGCTTCCTGTTTTGTCATCCACTGAAGCTGTGTCCCGGTATTGTACTGGTACTGCTTCTGCCACTGTTCTCCGGCCGCCTTTAGTTCTTTTGCTGTCATGCTGCAGACATCGCCGGTGCGCATATCTTGAACAATGTACTGACAGGATGTCCGGGACAGCCATTTTCCGTTTTCGTTCAGCATCCGCTGACATACCAGACAGTGGATGTGAGGATTAAGGTACTGGTATTCCTCGGGACTTTTTGCAGGGAATCCTTGTGCATTGATCGGAATGCCGCGATCATTCCGCGCGACCGGATTATGAATGGCAAACTGTACACAGCAACCTTGATCAACAAAATGCTGACAGAATTCTTTTGCAAGAGGGATCCACTGTTCCTTTGGAATTTCATTCGGAATAGCAGCAACGATGCTCAGCCCCAGCTTGGCCTGCGGACTCTTCTCAGCGCATTCCAGACTGGACCATAATTTTTCGGCGGAATGGAAAGACTGCGGAGCATTGGATGGGAGCAGGACTTCGGAGTGTACGATGCCGCTTTTGGCCCGGTAGTCATGAGTGAGGCCGGTATACTCGTTTGTTTCCCTTTCTCCACTGATATAGGCGCTGCTTGCGACAATGCTTCTTCCAGCACTACGCTTCAAGGTTTCGGCATGAAGATAGGCAATCATAAGCTTCCCCCTCTTTTTTCATAAAACAGACTCTTTCACTACTAAGTGCGCCAATCCTTTATAACGCCGTCTGCGTTATCAGCTTGGCTTACGTCCTGATCCTCTTCCAGAGGATTGCGGCGCCCTGACGGGGAAAGATGGAAAGCCAAAAGAGCCTGAAATTCTTCCGGCGTCAGCCGATCGGAACCGGGGAAAAAAGATTCGGCGATTGCCCCGAACTGAATCAGCCGCCGTGTCCTTTTCTTACGATTACGGATATGTTCTCTTGCTGCTTCCAGTTCTTTCTGATGCTGAAGCTGCGATTTGGAGTAAGTCATTTTGACATTCCTTTCTGCTTCTTACAGGCTGATGCGAGTTTGGTGTCTGATATGTTCCGGGAGTTCCTGATGTACGATGATCTGTTCCTGAGACCGTTCCATCTGAATGGAGCGCATTTCCATTTGGATCTGGTCAATGATGTGAGATGAAGTCTGTCGGATAATTTCCAGAGAAGATTTCAACTCTTTGACACTCTGACTGCTGGACCATGAAGCCACATAGGGAAAAGAGTACTCTTCCACAGAAAGACCGAGAGAAGAGGAGACGACAAAGGCGGTACTTTCGGCTTCGATCTCAATGGTCCGACGATCTTTCTGATTTTCTTTAAGAACGTCCCTGTTATGAAGCAGACTGTGTGTCAGTTCGTGCAGAGCTGTCTTGATAGTCTGGACCTGACTGAGTCCGGACTGGATGGCAATCCTGTTTTCACTTGGGCTGAAAAAACCGTAGGACTGACCGGGAACATCCGTAAAATCAATGGGAACAGGAGAGACTCTCCGAATGGCTGCCAGCAGATCTTCGTACTGGGAGACATCCCCGGTAAGAGCATGTATCAGTTCGGGAAGAGGTTCCCCTTCTGTTTGACTGTAATCAAAACATACAGCAGCACGGTAAGACATCACGGTGATCTGCCTGACCGTCAGCTCATGAGTGATTGGATCCTCTTCTTCCTCATGACACTTGTAAGGAGCGGGAGCAAGGATGCGTATTCCCTGCTCCCCGGCTTTGACGTGCCGATGAAATTTGTCGCGCCACGTGGTATATCCGGCAACAAAACTTGCATTGGGACACTGCAGATGAATCAGAAGTTCGTTGTTCACGGAGTAGGAATGGAACTTCGCCATAGTGCGCAGAAAATTCAGGTAGTTGTCACTATGAAAGACATCTTTAACGCCCTGCTCAAGCTGAGCGGTCAGGGCTTTGACTTGTTCAGAACGTGTGCTCATGAAGCCTCCTTTTCCCAAAAGTGTCAGTCGAATGGAAGATCTTCGCATGGATCAGAGATGTCAGCTGGGGGAACTTCGTTGGCTGAATCGTCTTCATAGGGCTGATCCAAAGGATATGTGTCCAGATCATAGGGGATGTCAGCGGGAGCTTCGGAGCCATCAGGAACATCCGCGACAACTGTTCTGCTGGCAATAAGATCTGACAAACCGATTGCTTTTCTCAAATTATCGGTAGTTACTTTCATACCAATATCCTCTCTTTCTTTTTAGTGCATTCTTGATCTTGGGAAAGTGCTTCGTCACGCGCAATGCTCAGTCGGCTATTGAAACTGAAAGCATGATCGGCAAGTCTGGCTTTCTCAGCGACTTCCGCCTGATTAACCTCCCGAATGACTTGGTTCAGGTCGGATACGCTGGGGGCATCTTCCCTGCGCAGCACAAGAATCTCATGAACTGAACTGGGAATGATGATCAGCTCGCCGCCGCCGAGGTGTGCCTGAATGAGCTGCATCGCTTCCGGGCTGGCCAGAACAGAAGCTCCGTCCAGACCATCCTTGTTGGAAACGACAAAAATGGTTCCGTGGGGGAGATCGGCAGTGAGATCCGCTGCAATTTCCTCACCCATAACACCGCCAAGGGCTTGCTCGATTGATCGAATGCAGTAGTGATCGGGCGAGACAGACGGGTAGGCAAGCTCAAAAAGTTCTTCATCGGTAAGTCTTTCTGCCTGAAGATCTTCGGTCGTAACCACATGAGGAAAAGGGCTTTTGTCATGGTAGGTTTTTGCGATGCAACAAAGGTCAGTGCCCGGAATATCCTGATGTGGAACATCTGCGGCGTAATTCTGACTTACCACCGCAATGTAAATGTTATCCATAAATTCTCCTTTCGTGATAAACGTTATAGAATATCTATAATAAATATGTCAGAAATTTTAAAATTGAAATGGGGCTGAAATAAAGCTACACAGTCTGTGAAGAAGAAAAATGTATTGCTGCTGTACGCAAGAATAGAGCCAGATGTGAAAGAGCAGGCAGAATTGGCCGAAGCAGAATTGAATGCGGAACTGGAAAAAGGGTATGCGGATATGGCTGCAGGCAGAACAAAACCCGTAAAGCAGGTATTTACTGATATTCGCAAAGACTATGGTTTATGATTTAGGAGGTAATTATCACAGATCAGGAGGTCGTAGTATTTCTTCATACGATCAACCAGATGCTGCTGAGAAACTTCCTATTTGGAACCTCAAAAGGAATCCATCCGCTACACCCTGAGATTGGAGACAGAAAAAGGCAACCCTTACGAATAAGGACAGCCTTTCGGTTAATCGTGCAGATTCATATTTTTTAATGCTCTGAGCTGATCCCGCTTTGCGTAGATTACATTCAGAATATACACCTTGCCGGATGCATCATCTGGTCTGTAATAGATGTAAAAGTTCTTGGCGATGATTTTTCGCACACCTCTGGAGTGCCATGGCTCCTGTTCTATAGGAGCGATACTGGAAGCCATGTACGTCAGTTTTTGCAGCTCGCTGCGGATGGCACGAATGTAATTCAATGCGATATCCGGGACTAACAAGGTGTATGCGATGTAGTCTCTGATTTCAAAAAGGTCAGTTTCTGCATCCGGTGTAATGATGATTTCATAGGAGTCCACTTATTTAAGACCCCCTTCCAGATCGTCAAACACCTCGCTCATTGGTCTGCCTTCACCGGAAATCGCCTGAGCGTAGCTGTGCTGGAGTTTTGCATTCAATTCGGCATCAGACATTGCATCAACGGTTCCTGGCTCTGCCGGAATCGTCAGAGAGAAAGGAACACCATGATGGTAAATGATCTGACGGTAAAGGGAATTAATTACAACAGAAACAGGAACACCAAGCTTCTGCAGAATGTCTTCTGCTTCGATCTTTACATTATTTTCAACACGGGCACTTACGGTTGAGTCTTTCATATCAAATACCTCCTGTTGATCACATTGTAATTCGTTGTATTGCAGACTGCAAGACATACTGCATGAACTGAGCGTGATATTCTACAGCAGAACGAGGAAGATGAAGAGAAAAAATTGGTGGAATAATAAATGGAAGCGTTTTTTGCCTGGTTCAGTGAAGAATGAAAATGTTTCCTTTGAGGTACTCTGTTTTGGTACAATATAGAAGCATAGCGGGGGCCCGGAGAGAAAGCTGAGGGAAACATGGCAGAGAAAGATGTTACCGAGAAACTGCTGGCAGATTATAAT
>ENA-OUOY01000332-OUOY01000332.1-human-gut-metagenome-genome-assembly--contig:-NODE-332-length-35256-cov-11.921025_pt1 | contig 35256 bp, 32 predicted proteins | sample MGYA00237937_ERZ548767 | MGnify/ENA primary metagenome ERZ548767 (study PRJEB26490, sample SAMN05356887) | human gut metagenome | biome: terrestrial biome; feature: human-associated habitat; material... | reverse complement strand
GAAAAATCTGACAGCGCATCTTCAGCACAAGCTCTGTGCGGTATTGCCTTAAAAAAGGAATTTTTTATGGAGTAAAATAACTTCCGATTTATATATTGAATAACAAAGGGCTGGGAGAAAAATCTCTCAGCCTTTTAACTTTACTTGTAATGCAGAGCAATATGGCAACGAGTGTTTCTTCTCAAAAGTAAATGCTGTTGCCGCCGATTTTTCGCACCGTGGAAATAAAATGCCGTAATATACGAATAATGACATATTTCGCGGTGTCCGAGCATTATAATATTAAAGTAAGGTAAAGTCAATATCGGAGGGAGCGTTCATGCAGACCATATATATTGATGTTTTGATAGTACTTAATGTATATGTAAATTATTTTCTGCTGCGCATTACGGCGGGAATTTCACATTTGCCGCTTAAATCGGCGCGGTGTGCGGCAGCGTCATTTTATGGGAGTCTGTTCTCGCTGCTGATACTTTTTCCAACCATACCCGCTGTCATTTTGACTGCAATTAAGTCGCTCGCGGCGGTAAGTATAGTCTTTTTTGCCTTTGGATCTGGCGGAATAAAGCGTCTGATGAAAAGCACGGCGATATTTTTTGCGGTAAATTTTTCTCTTGCAGGAGCTGTCTACGCGGTCTACTCGTGGCTGAAACCGACATCACTGCATTTTAACAATACATATTTTTACATTGATTTTTCTATAGCAGTGCTCCTGATAACCACAGCCGTGCTGTATATAGCGGTGAAAATCGCAATGATGATCTCCGGAGCAGGAGCAGGCGAGGGAAACTACAGCGTGACGGTAAAATACCGCGGAAAAACGCTTTTAATGGGTGGACTTGCAGATACGGGCAATGCCCTTATTGATTATTTCAGCGGTTCGGCAGTAATTATCTGCGATGAGAGAAGGGCGGCGGAAATAGTCGGCGTTGGGGATATTTTGGAAAATCTGCCAAAGGGTTTTCGCCTTATTCCGTGCTCCACCGTGTCGGACAGCGGACTGATACCGATATTTCGCCCCGACGAGGTAATGATACGCAATATAGACAATGGCGAGGAGAAAAAAGTTGATGCAATGATAGGTTTCGGCAGGAGCGGCGGAGAAGCTGTGTTCAACCCAAAGCTGCTGAAACTGTAAGAAAAGGAGAACAAGCATGGACATCATAAGAATTATCAGGACAGGACTGCGAAAGATATTTTCGTGCGAGGTCTACTATGTGAACGGAGCGGACACTCTGCCGCCACCGCTCACCAAAGAGGAGGAAACGGCGGTATTTCTGCGGCTCACGAACAATGATGTTGACGCGCGAAAAACGCTGATAGTACACAATTTAAGGCTCGTGGTGTATATCGCGAAAAAGTTTGAGTCAACGGGGATAGGTATTGAGGATCTTGTTTCGATAGGGACGATAGGACTTATTAAGGCAGTAAACACGTTCTGCCCCACGAAAAATATCAAGCTTGCGACATACGCATCGCGCTGCATTGAAAACGAGATACTAATGTTTCTGCGGAAATCCTCGCAGTACAGAAACGACCTGTCGATCGACGAGCCGCTTAATGTGGATTACGACGGCAATGAACTGCTTTTGTCAGATGTGCTCGGAACAGACGATGACGTTGTGAACAAAGGAATTGAGACCGAGGCAGAGCGAGAGATACTGCGCGGAGCAGTCTCCGAACTTTGTGACCGTGAGCGTGAAATAATGGAAATGCGATTTGGACTTATTGACGGGAAAGAAAAGACACAGAAAGAAGTCGCTGAGATAATCGGAATATCGCAGTCATACATATCGCGGCTTGAGAAGAAAATAATAAAAAAGCTCAGACTGAAGCTTGAGAGCATAACATGACTCACATTTGAACCGTGCAGAAAATTTCTCTGTACGGTTGACTTTTTTTATACATATATGCTATAATTGTGATATCTAAAGCGGAAAGATCCGCCAATATAAAACGAGAGGAAAATATTATGAAAAAAATCTACAAAGCATCGGCAGGACTTGCTCTTGCGGCAGTCATGTCCATATCTGCAACAGCAGCAATTCCCGCCGGAATTAACACCAGTCCTGCGGCAGCGGCAGCGGACGACTGCAATGACGACTGGCTCCACGCGGAGGGCAGCCGTCTCTACGACAAAAACGGCAATCAGGTCTGGCTTACCGGTGCGAACTGGTTTGGTCTTAATTGCAGTGAGAACATTCCGCACGGACTTTATGCTCGTGACGTTGACGACCTTTTGCAGAGCGTTGCGGATCACGGGATCAACATTATCCGTTTTCCGATTTCGACAGAGCTTCTGCTTTCATGGATGGACGGAGAGCCGCTTCCCGTAAGTTCGGTTCAGGCAAGCTACAATCCTCCAAAGGATGTAGTTGGAGAGGACGGAACAGTTACCAAAGCCGGAACTTACGGCAACATCAATAAGGATTTTGTAGGTGAGGACGGAAAAACGGTCAAGAACTCAATGGAGATCTTTGATATCATTATGCAGAAGTGCAAGGAGCACGGCATAAAGGCTCTTATCGATGTCCACAGTCCTGCATCACACAATTCGGGTCACAACTATGCACTTTGGTACTATAATGAAAATGCTGATGACGCGAGCGGAATGGCTGTCGGACATTTCAGCAATGAGCCGATAACGTGGGACGACTGGAAGGACTCAATAACATGGCTTGCTGAAAAGTATGCAAATGACGATACGATCCTTGCTTATGACCTGAAAAACGAGCCTCACGGAAAGCGCGGCTATAACGGCTCTGAGTGTCCTGATACAATAGCTAAGTGGGACGATTCGACCGACCTTAACAACTGGAAATACTCTGCGGAACAGTGTGCAAATTCAATACTTGCAGTAAATCCTAACGCTCTTATCCTTGTTGAGGGCGTAGAGCAATACCCAAAGACGGAGCAGGGCTACACTTATGATACTCCCGATATATGGGACGCTCCTGCCGACAAGTCACCGTGGTATCCGGCATGGTGGGGCGGAAATCTCCGCGGCGTTAAGGATAATCCCGTAGTTCCTGAGTCGGGCACGAGTCAGATAGTTTACTCGCCGCATGATTACGGAAAGTCGGTTTACAATCAGACTTGGTTCCAGAAGGACTTTACAACGCAGACGCTCCTTGACGATTACTGGTACGATACATGGGCATATATCAACGATCAGGATATAGCTCCGCTTCTTATAGGCGAGTGGGGCGGTCACATGGACAGCGGCGACAATCAGAAGTGGATGGAGCTTCTGCGCGACTACATGATCGACAATCATATCAATCATACATTCTGGTGCCTGAATCCGAACTCGGGCGATACGGGCGGACTTCTCGATTCTCAGTTCGGCGAGTGGGACAAGGACAAGTATGAACTGTTCGAGCTGTCATTGTGGCAGACCCTTGACAGTGGAAAGTACATCGGACTCGATCACAAGACTGCTCTCGGAGCAAATGGACTTTCACTTGATGACTTCTACACAAACTATGCAGCAAGCGAGGGAAGCAACATAAACGGCGGAACTAAAATCGGAGAAGATCCGACTTCATCGTCAACAACTTCGACAACAAGCGGCGATGTTTATTACGGAGATGCCAACTGTGACGGTAAGGTAGATCTGTCGGATGCTGTTATGATACTTCAGGCAATCTCAAATACCGATAAGTACGGTGTTGGCGGCACAGATCCCAACTGCATTACGGAGGAGGGTGTAAAGAACGGAGACTGCTCAAATGTGGGCGACGGTATAACTGCAAGGGACGCATTGGCTGTCCAGAAGTTTGCCATCGGACTTATTACTCTCCCAGAAGAATAATTTCAGACTGCGCAGAATTTACCTCTGCGCAGTTTTTTAGAGCGTGTTCACATAAAATGCTTGTGCAGGATATCTACGCAAACAAGGCAAAAATTCGCAGGCACATATGGCAAGAATTTTTAACGCTGTTGGCGTGGGATTATGCCGACTAATTCGGAAGTGCAGAAACCAGTGCAACAAACTTGCTTTATCTCGGCAAATGTGATATAATAGCAATATAATTGCCGCAACATTGGCAGTGCGGCGTATTTATTAACATTTACGATTATTGCAAGAGGTGGTAATGCCATGAATAATGAGATAGAAGAGAAGATAAATAAACTCATAAAAAAGCTCATTTGCGACTATGAGTGCGGAAGAACGATCGACGAAGTAAAGACGTTCGACCACCCTGACGAAGAAGTGGTCATTGAAATAATAGGCAGTCTGAGAAAGATACTTTTCCCGGGATATTACCGCAACAAAAGCTACAGAGTATATACAGTCCGTAACAATGTTTCTATGCTTACCGAGGACGTGGCGTTCAAGCTGATAAATCAGATAAGGATAGTCCTGCGTTATGATGAAAAGTATGAAAATGCCGATGAGTCGGTAATTACCGAAAAGGCTGAGGAGATAACGTTTGAGTTTCTCGGCAAACTCCCAAAGATCCGTGAATATGTCGAGACTGATGTTCAGGCAGCATTTGACGGAGACCCTGCTGCATACAATAAGGACGAGATAATTTACTCATATCCCGGACTTTATGCAATTATTGTAAACAGACTCGCGCATGAATTGTTTTTGCTCGGAGTTCCGCTCATTCCACGAATCATGACGGAACACGCTCACAGCAAAACGGGTATTGATATTCACCCGGGAGCTTCTATAGGCAGGTACTTCTTTATCGATCACGGAACAGGCATTGTTATCGGCGAAACCACGACAATTGGCGATAATGTCAAGGTTTATCAGGGAGTAACGCTCGGAGCACTCTCGACACGCGGTGGACAGTCTCTCAAGAATAAGAAGCGTCACCCCACTATTGAGGACAACGTGACGATCTATTCCGGAGCGTCCATTCTCGGAGGACAGACTGTGGTAGGCAGGAATGCAGTCATCGGCGGTAATGCCTTTATCACGAGTTCAGTTCCGGAGGGAGCAAAAGTCAGCATTGGCAATCAGGAGCTGCGCTATAATTTTGACTCTAAGCAGAAGAACGAGAGCGAGGAGCTTAAACAGGACGACAGTTGGTATTATATTATATAAGTTAACGCAGGTTAACATATAATCAAAAAATCCTCCTTACGTGGGATTTTTCAGTTTGTCGAATTAATAATGGGATTCTAAAGGGTTGATAACCCTTTAGCGGATTCCAAAGGCAGCGCCTTTGGTGGGGTGTGGGGCAAAGCCCCGCATATAACCTCAAAGCGCTCCGCAAAGGGTGAATTAAAAAACAGTCCGGTGGACTGTTTTTTAAGAGGGAACGCCCTGCAAGTGAGGGCGTTCCCTTATGAAAGTTACCCTTCTGGACAGTCAGTAGAAGTACAGAAAAGTGTAAACCTTGTGAAATTAATGCTCGGACAGTTGCATTTTTCTGAGAAATGTGATATAATAAGCTTTGAAATATTTCAGGAAAGAAGTGGATTCTAAATGACAAAGATCACAATTTTTTCGGGATTTCTCGGTGCCGGAAAGACTACACTTATAAAGAAGCTCATCGCTGAGGGCTATAAGGGCGAAAAGCTTGTGCTTATCGAAAATGAATTCGGACAGATAGGAATTGACGGCGGATTCCTTCAGGACGCAGGCGTTGAGATCACTGAAATGAACTCCGGCTGCATTTGCTGCAGCCTTGTCGGAGACTTTGGCAAGGCTCTTGAAAAAGTTCTTGCAGACTACGCTCCCGACCGTATCCTCATTGAGCCTTCCGGTGTCGGAAAGCTCAGCGACGTAATTCGCGCAGTACAGAATATTGATGCGCATGACGTTGTGCTCGACGGCTTTACAACAGTTGTTGACGCTAAGAAATACAAGATGTATATGAAGAATTTTGGTGAATTCTTTGATAATCAGATAACTTACGCAAGCTGCCTTATTCTCAGCCATATAGGCGGACTTTCACAGGAAAAGCTTGACAACTGTGTAAAGAGCCTTCGTGAGAAGAATCCTGTAGCTCCTATCGTAACGACCGACTGGGACAAGCTTACAGGTCAGCAGCTTGTTGACGCAATGACTCAGAAAAACACACTTGATGATGAACTCCGCGAGCTTCTTGCAGAGGCAGAGCATGAGGAGCACGAGCACAATCATCACCACCACGATCACGATGATGACCATGACGAGCATGAGCATCATCATCACGAGAAACACGATCACGACCATGACGGTCACGATCATCATCACGAGCACGGTGAGGACTGCACCTGCGGCTGTCATGACCATGACCACGAGCATCATCATCACCACCATGCCGATGATGTATTCACCAGTTGGGGCAAGGAAACTCCTCAGAAGTACACTCAGCAGGAGATCACCGCTGCTCTTGAATCACTTTCTGACGAGGCAAAATACGGCATGATACTTCGCGCCAAGGGAATCGTAGAGGGCGAGGACGGACAGTGGATACACTTTGACTACGTTCCAGGAGTTCCGGATGTCCGCACGGGAAGTGCAAGCACTATCGGCAGACTCTGCGTTATCGGCTCAAAGATAAATGAGGAAGCGATTGCGGAGCTTTTCCACGCTTGATTTCCCCGAAAGGAGTAGTATAAATGCCTAAACAGGAAGAATATATCCCGATATACCTGTTCCTTGGCTTTCTTGAGTCAGGAAAGACTAAGTTTATTCAGGAAACGCTTGAGGACAGGCGCTTCAACAAGGGTGAGAGAACTCTTTTCCTTATGTGCGAGGAGGGAATTGAGGAACTTGACCTTTCAAAAATGCCTAAAAAGAACATTGAAATACGCCTGATAGAGGATAAGAGCGAGCTTACCGAAGAAAATCTCAACGCTATCGTTGCAGAGTACAAACCTGAGAGAATAATCGTTGAGTACAACGGAATGTGGAACGTTAACGATTTCTTTGACGCAATGCCCGACGGTTCTACGATCGCGCAGGTAATGATGTTTGCCGAAGCGTCAACATTTGCAAACTACAACGCAAATATGCGCAGTCTTGTGGTAGATAAGCTTAACATTGCCGAAATGGTCGTTTTCAATCGCTTTGAGGAAAAGTTCGACCCGAACGAGTTCCACAAGATAGTCCGCGGAGTTTCAAGACGCGCTGAGATCGTGTATGAGTATACCGACGGAAGAGTAGCATATGATGATATAGAAGATCCGCTCCCGTTTGACGTTGAAGCTGATGAAATAACGATCGAAGATAAGGATTTCGCACTTTGGTATCGTGATATTATGGACGATCCGTTCAAGTATGACGGTAAGGTGATGAGTTTCAAGGCTCTCACGGCTAAGAATGCCAAGTTCCCGATAAATACCTTTGCAGTCGGCAGGCATATCATGACCTGCTGCGTTGAAGATATCCAGTATTGCTGGCTTGTCGCACAGGACGACAGGGGATATAATCCCGAAAACCAGCAGTGGATAAATATTACGGGAAAGATAAGTGTTCAGAAGCACAAGCTCTATAAGGGCAAGGGGCCGGTTCTCTTTGTAAAGGAGATAACTTCTGCGGAAGCTCCCGAAAATCCGGTTGCAACATTCTATTAATAAATATAAAAATCCCCGATTCTGCGTAAGAGTCGGGGATTTTTGGTGTATTTTTGTGTATTGGTTACATTATATCTGTGCAAGACGTTTCTGCATACGGATGTCCTCACCTTTGAATTCAAGGCAACTGTAGATCGTTGTAAGACGCGAAACCACGCGCGCTTCATAGCGCTTGTTGATCCCAGCGTAGTCGAGGTTTGTGTTTATAATGGTCGGACGGCTGGAGTTTATGCGCGAGTTTATGATATTGTAAACGGTTGAGTTGTAGAACTGCGTTTCGTATTCTGTACCGAGGTCGTCAATGATGAGAAGTTCGGAACTTAAAATCAGATCGGTCATTTCCGAAGAATGATCGCGGCTGAAATGCTCCTTCTCGATAGTTCTGAGAATGTTGATTATCGAGTCATAAACGACACTGTAACCCTTTTCAAGCACCTTATTTGCAATTGCGAGCGAGAGATGGGTTTTACCCAGACCGGTTCCGCCGAACATGAGAATGCTTCCCGAGGACGGCGTGAAGTTTTCAGCGTAGTTTCTGGTGAATTCAAGAATTCGCTTCATGGTTTGGTAATCGTCACCCTTATAGTAGCTGAGACTGAACGTATCAAAGCTTGAAAGTTTGATATTGGCGCTTTGATTCAGCTTGTCCGTTGAGAGTTTTGCATAGAGTTTTTTGAAACAGTCGCAGAACTGATTTCCGCAATAGCCGGTATCTTTGCACTTGGGGCAGATGTAGTGGAGGTCGAGGTAGTCCGCAGGATAACCGTTATCGGTGAGAATTTTTCGTGACATTTCCTGAGCGCCGATATTGTATTTTCTCAAGCTCTGAATTTTCTCATTGATCTGCTCCTGTGATAACTTTCCCGATGAGATAGCATTGATAAGCTTTTTGCCCGTATTGTAGATCACTTCATTGACTTCTTTTATCTGCGGAAGTTTTGCGTTCACCTCGCGTATCCGCGCTTCATTTTCCGCAACGGCTTTCTGCCTGCGGCCGGTCATAATATCATGAACCTGATCGAAAATTGAAACTTCCATAATTAACCTCAGAATTTATTTATAAACTGTTTGTATTTTTCGATATCTGTGTCGCTGCCCGAATAATTCCTGTCAGGCTTGTCCTTTTTTGAACGAAAGGCGGATTCGGCAGCCTTTACTGATTTAACGTCCGTGAAACCGCTTGATTTCCACGAGTCAAGTATCTTGCTTATGTAGGCAAAGCTGAGTTTGTTTATCTGCTCCACGGTTTTTTCGTAAGCGTAGTGGATAAGTTCAGTGGAGAAACCGTCCTTTTTCCATTGCTCGATAAATTCGCGCTCTTTTGTGCTTGGGCGTCGGTTCATTTCAAACAGTTTCACGATTTTTTCCATGTAGTCGTTTGCCGATGAGAGCCGCTGAACTTCTTCCTGAGCTGCGGCAAGCGAATTTATATCGTTTTCAGCCCAACTGCACGCTATTTTTTCTATGTATGCAGGATTGGTCTTGTCTATTTTGATGCAGTAAGCCGTAAGTGTAAGAATGACCTCTTTTTTCAGCCCGAGGTAATCATACATCCATATAAGTGAATTCATCTGATTGTTTCTCAGAGTACCGAGCATGGATTCCGCAATTTTGAACAGTTCAGCAATATCCTCTGAATTGCTCATGATGTTTGCGATCTCCGAGCCTGAATAGTTCTGACGTTTTGGCAGTTCAACCTCTGCGGAGGGTTCGTCTCTGATGATTTCAGGCTGCGCACTTATGCCAGGAGCAGTCGGCTGCATTATCGAACCCGTCTGAGCAGCAGGTGACTGCATTATACTCGGCTGAGTGCTCATACCAACCGCCGAAACCTGCTGAGGAGAGAGAACATTTGCCTGCTGCCAGAAAAGCATAGCGTCACTGACCTGAGCCGGAGTTGTTCCCGTATTTACGGCAATTTCCTCGTCAGAGCACATATTGCCCGAATGCCTCAGAACGTACAGCAGTACCTTTATTTGCTCGGCAGAAGCGAGTTTGAGAAAATTATCCGCAACTATGGCAGGAACTCCGAACATAGTACCCCATACGCCTGAATTAACCTTGAATTCCACGAAAAGACCTCCCGAAAAATGACTGTAACAAACATTATAACATATAAATCTTAATAAAGCAACAGTGTCGGGCGTAGAATTTTTCGTATCATTTTCGGCGGAAATTGTCTACTGCTCCTCGAGTATTTTCAATGCGGCAAGATATTTGTTCCGCCAGTGTTCAAGCTTATCTTGTGAAACTGAATTGTTCGCATTTACCCTCGAAAAATCGCAGTTATGAGCGATATCCGCAAGCTTGACAGCTTTTGCTGCGGGGTTCTCTTTTATCCTTTTTATGTACTCGAAGTAATCTTCACCCTTTTTGTGTGTAAGGAGTTTCAGCACATCAATGATTTCGGCAGGGAAGTTCTTTTCGAGTTCTTCAAGTGTTATATCGGTGTCCTCGATCACGTCATGAAGAAGTGCGATGCACACGGTAAGCTCATCGTTCATCTGTTCCGCAACGTGGTAAGGGTGGAAAATATATGGGACTCCGCTCACATCAAGCTGCGCAGAGTGAGCCTTGTAGGCGATTTGCATTGCCTTTATCGTAAGCGGAGTGTATATCATTTCTCTCACCTATCCTTTAAAATTACTTATCTTTATTATAACATAAGAACGACAATACTGCAACCTCAGAACGGAGTAGTGTCGTACATTTTTTTCAGCTTGCCGATAGCTTTCTTTTCTATTCGCGAAACATAGGATCGCGAGATATTCAGCTTTTCGGCTGTTTCACTTTGCGTGTGGGATTTTTTGCCGTAAAGTCCATAGCGATAAGTGATTATGTCAAATTCGCGACTGTCAAGACACTGTCCGAGAAATCTGTAAAGCTGCTTTGAACGAATGAGCAGATCAACCTGTTCGTGAATGTCAACTCCGTCATCTATGAGATCAATCAGGGTGAGCGCGTTGCCGTCCTTGTCAGTTTCTACGGGTTCATTCATATAAATATCGCCCGCGGACTTTTTAGCTGCCCGAAAACTCATGAGTATCTCATTTTCAATACATCTGCTTGCATATGTAGCGAAACGTGCTTCCTTGGTGTAATCAAAGGTTGATACAGCTTTTATCAGACCGATAGTTCCAATGGAAATAAGTTCGTCCTGTTCGTCTAAGGAAGGGGAATATTTTTTGACGATGTGAGCGACAAGCCTTAGATTATGCTCGATAAGTTTATCCTTTGCAGATTTGTCACCCTTAGCCATACGTTCAAAGCACTCGCTCTCATCCTTTTTGGAGAGTGGTTTTGGAAACGCGGCTGTGTTTTCGAGATGCAGGGCGAAGAAGAACAGGTTTCGTATTAGTTGAATAAGCATAATATCCCTCCGTAATGCAGCCATGATAAAAGGTCGTGTAGCTGCAAAAAGCATTTTGATACATAATATGCCCGACAGCTTGAACAGGTTACCGAATTATTTTACTGATATAAATAAAATAAAAAACAATTGTAGCATATTGACGTGAAAGAAGAAATATTATATAATGAATATGTATGAAAAAAAACAATTTTGGAAGCCGCCGAAGGAAGATTCGGCAAAAATGGAAGAAGTGATACTATTGAAAACAAAAATTTCAGCTTCAGTACTCAGCGCTGATCTTATGAATTTCGGTGATGAGATAAGGAGACTTGAAGAAAATGGTATAGATATGCTGCATTTCGATGTAATGGATGGAGTTTTCGTAAACAATATTACTTATGGACTCCCCGTACTCGAAGCGGTAAGAAAGCAGACAGATCTCACGCTTGATGTTCACCTGATGATAACCGATCCCTTGAAGTATGCGGAAAGGTTTGCAAAATTCGGTGCGGACATCATCTCTTTTCACCTTGAAAGCGAAAGCAATGCAATGGAGACCATTTCGGCTATAAAAAAAGCCGGAGCAAAGGCGGCACTTGCAATAAAGCCTGCAACTCCGGCAGAAGCGGTATTTGATTATCTGCCGTATCTTGATATGGTACTGGTAATGACCGTTGAGCCGGGATTCGGCGGACAGAGCATAATTCCCGAAACTATCGAGAAAGTGCGCGTTATAAGGGAGAAACTCGATTCGCTCGGAATGGATACTCCCATACAGGTTGACGGCGGTATCAACGATAAGACTGCTCCTGACGCAATAAGGGCAGGAGCAAATGTACTTGTGTCGGGAAGCTACCTTTTCAAGGCGGCAGACATGGCAATGGCTGCGCAGCTCATGAAGGACGGCGGCTCATGCTGAAAAAAATGAAATCCGAGCGTCTTGTGTGGCTTGATGTTACAATAACACTGCTTGCACTTGAGCTTATGGCATATTTTTACTACGGAGTGCGCTCGCTTGCGCTTGCTGGACTTTGTGTGACTGTTTCGCTTGCAGCCGACATAATTTCTGTCAGGCTCATGGGCAGGCGGTTTACGGCGGACGACCTGAGCTGTACATCTGACGCGCTTATAATCGCGCTGATGCTGCCGTCGGTCATGTCGTATAAGGTCGCGGCGCTCGCGTCATTGTTTGCGGTAGTGGTTGCCAAGAACATCTTCGGCGGACGCGTCAACATGATCTTCTCGCCGGCAGCCGCAGCGTATATTTTCGTGCTTACTTCGTGGGGACGCGATCTCCTGCTTTTTACCGCTCCTCATGTAAAGACCGGTATCTTTGGAAAACCGCAGGAGCTTGTCAATTCTGCATCTCATGTTTTTAACATGACAGGAAGAATGGAGTATACGGATTTTGAAATAATGCTCGGCAATTTCAGCGGAGCTGCCGGAGCCGTAAGCATACTTCTCCTTGCGGTTTCGGCGCTGATACTGATGTTCCGCCGTGATATATCGGCAGGAGCATTTATCGGAACAATTGCAGGAACAGCACTTTTTGCCTATGTTGCGCCGATTATACCTAACCGTGCGGACAGCGTAAGGTACAGCCTTGTCACGAACATGGTTCTGTTTGCGGCAATATATATAGTGTCTGACCGCAGGATAGCTCCGAAAAGGAACTATTACGCGTTCTTTTACGGCTTGTTTATTGGGATAGTTTCATATGTTATTGTCCTTACCACGGCGAAAGAAAATGCGATCGTGATAGTTTCGGTACTCTTTACGCCTATAGCACTCATGTTCAAGAATCTTGAAAAGAGAATCGAACTCGCAAGCACCGAAGCAAACTTCAATGCTGCGATGAAAGAGGCAGAAGCGTTAGAGGAGCAGCTTGCTGATGAGCAGGAAGAACCCTCAGAGGACGAGAAAGGATCAGTTGAACATGAAGAAGAACAGGAAGAACCGGTCGATGAGGAGACTGACGACTTTGAGGAGTTCTTAGATGAAGAACTCTCCGAACTGCTTGATGAAGAAGAGGAGGAGCATACAGATGAATAAGAGAAAAAGCTCTGTTTTCGACGGACTCCTTGCAGATAATACGGTTCTTTCATCACTCATGGTCATCTCGCCTGTAATAGTCTGCGGCGACAGTCTGCGAAATGCGTGTGCGCTTATGTATGCATTTTCCGCGATAACGTTTTTATCGGTTATGGTAGCCTCATTTGTTCCGCGTAAACTGCCGTACACCATTAAAATAATCATCTACGCTCTGATATCATCACTCGTGTATATTCCCGTCAAGCTTGCGGCGGAACAGTTTTATCCCGATGCAATACCGAGAATAGGAATATATTTCCCGCTTTTAGCTGTTAATTCGCTCATAGTATTTCAGACTGAGGCAAAGTTTTTCCGTATGAAAAAACTGAGAATGATACCTACGCTGATCTTCTACATTCTTGGATTTGACATTGTAATGGCTGTAACAGCGTTTATCAGGGAGCTTTTCGCGTATGGAACGATAAACAGCAGGATAGTTGACGTGAATACAGTTGCAGGCGGACTTGCACAGCCGTTCGGAGGATTTATCTTCCTTGGACTTATGTGCGGAGCTTACCGCGCAGTCCGCTCCCTGATAATGAATGCAAAGAATGAATCGGGAGGTGAGAGCGATGTTTCTGATAACTGAGCTTATCGCGCTGCTCTCCGTGAACCTCATACTCATGCAGGCGCTTGGAACAAGTACCATCTTTATAGCGGCGGACAGCCGCAAAAACCTTGTCGGAACAGCGTTTGTCATAACTGTCTTTACAACAGTGGGTTCGGCAGCAGCTTACTTCATAAATCACGCATTACCGGAAAAATATGGTGACCTTACGCTTGTTTTTTACACGCTCACCGTGGGAATACTATATGTGCTTCTGCTTGCACTTCTGCATTTTGCCGGAAAAGGCAGGCTTAAACGCTATGCAAGATACATTCATGTTTCGGCTTTTAACTGCGCAGTTATGGGAACACTTTTTACTGTAACTGAGCGTGCAAATGCAAATCCCGCATTCGATTCGCTTCTCGCGTATGTAAAGTCGGGACTTAAAGCAGGACTTGGATTCATTCTTGCGGCACTCATACTTACGGCAGCGTACAGAAAGCTCAATTCCGTCAAAGTTCCTTCGGCGTTCAGGGGATTTCCGGCAATGCTTGTGTATCTCGGCATAATTTCAATGGCAGTTTATTCACTTGGCACATAATATAAAATGCAGAAGAAGCGCCATAAAATGCAGGCGCAAACAGGAGAAAAAGATGAAGGTAAAGAATAAAGGAAGGAAAATATACAAGACAAAAGAGAAGAACTATTACGGAAAAAGTCCTGTAGGAAAGGCATTCTCTGTAGGACTTACCGTATTGCTCATAGGCGGCATAGGCTTTATCGGCTATAGCGTAGCAGAGCCGATCATCAACTACACCAAGAAAAAGGGCGACAACGATGTTTCCACGATAGTGACTACGGATTCCGAGCAGGTGACAAATGAAAACGGAGAAGTGATCTCTGGTGAAACTGCGGCAGATGATCAGTCCTCGTCGTTTGAGCAGTATAGAGCATATGCCCTTGCTCCGGCGGATCTGCTCAGCAGTGACGCACTCAGAACTGCGCTTAAAAGAGTTCCGGCAGGCGAAAAAATAGAGTATATCGAAGTTCCGCTGAAGGTAAGCGGAGGCAAAATATACTATGCGAGCAAGGTCAATATGGCGGTCATGTCAGGAGCAGTCCAGTCACAGGTCGAGCTTTCGGATATGGTTTCGATAATTGGCAGCGCAGGCTACAAGCCGACTGCATACATCAGTACCTTTGACGATAATATAATTCCCATAAATTATCCTGAGACCGCTTATGTGACCGCTGACGACGGCTCAATGTGGATAGACAACAATCTTGAGGACGGCGGAAAGCCGTGGATGTCGCCTTTTTCGGATATGGCGGTGAGCTACAATGCGGCTATAGCGCAGGAAGCTACCGGTGCAGGCTTTGAAAAGGTGATATGCTCGGACTTTGTTTTCCCCGAGTTTCGTCAGAGCGACATAGAGTATCTTGGAGAGTCCGTGGTGGCAAATGACCGCTATATGGCGCTTACTTCGGCAGCGAACATGATGTACGAGAATGTGGTCAATAACGGTTCCTCGATGATGATAGAGGTATCCGCCGCTGACCTGCTAAAAGGAAACAGCGATATTGTTCAGCCTATGCTTTTAAGCGCAAATTCTTTTGTACTGGACATTGACCTTGATGAGATCTCAGGCGGAGTCTACACCGCAGACACGGTATATGAGTTTGACGGAACTGCGTCGGAAAACGTAGACAAGATGCTTAAACTGGTAAATGAAGACCTTGCCGATTTTAATGTGGCTGTGCGCATATCGGGTACTTCCGTGAGCATTTCCGAACTTGTAAAAGCAAAGGAAAGCATATCGAAGTACGGCTACAGTTCATTTGTGATCGGCTGATGAATATATTTAAATATCCCCGAAATTTCGGAGAACGGAGAAGATGAAACATGGCAGATAATTTTAAAGTATCGCTTCGCAAGGTTATTGACGAATTCAAGCTTGAGGTGATCTACATCCACAAGGACGCCAACGAAGTGATGATCGAAGAAAACGATGTAAACAGGCCCGGACTTCAGCTCATGGGCTTTTATGAGTATTTCAATCCGGAGCGCATCCAGATAATAGGAAAAATGGAGTTTGCTTATCTCTCGACAATTGACGAAAAGACAAGGCGTGAGAGACTCCAGCTTCTCTTTGCGCAGAGAATACCTGCACTTATCATTACCCGCGAGCTCCCATACTTTGCAGAAATGCTTGAGCTTGCGAAAGAGTATGAAGTTCCGCTTCTCAGAAGTAAGGAGAGCACTTCAAACTTCATGTCGGGACTCATTGCATATCTCAATCTTACGCTTGCACCGAGAATCACCCGTCATGGCGTACTTATCGAGATCTACGGCGAAGGTGTTTTCATAACCGGTGAAAGCGGCGTAGGTAAGAGCGAAACTGCGATTGAGCTTGTAAAGAGAGGACACCGCCTTGTAGCTGATGACGCGGTAGAGATAAGAAAGGTTTCAAACATCAGCCTTGTCGGAAGTTCGCCTGACAATATCCGTCACTTCCTCGAACTGCGTGGAATCGGAATCATAAATGCGCGCCGCCTTTTTGGTATCGGTGCAGTAAAGATGACTGAGAAGATAGACCTTGTTATCGAGCTTGAACAGTGGAATTCCGAAAAGGTGTACGACCGAATGGGCGTTGATACAGAGTATGTGTCGCTTCTTGGCGTAAAGATACCTTCTCTCACTATTCCCGTAAAGCCCGGACGTAACCTTGCGGTAATTCTTGAAGTTGCGGCAATGAACAACAGACAGAAGAAAATGGGCTACAACGCTGCAAGAGAACTTCTTAACAGACTTGGCATGGAGTCCGACGCCAAGGAGACAGTCCGCGATTACGAGGCGTTTTAATCAAGCCGCACGCAGTAACGGCTGCGGAGGCAATCAATTGAAATCCTGGAGGAATCATGATAAACATAGCAGAACTTACCAAGCTTTGTGAAGAGCTCGGCTGCCGCATAACGCCTGAATGTTCTTTGAGCGAATACATTACATTTCGTTTCGGCGGGCCATGCCGTGCGCTTGTAAGCGTGAATTCCGTTGAATCTGCGGCAAAGCTGATAGAATACATGAAAACCAATGGCATAAAATACGGAATACTCGGCAGGGGCAGCAATGTTTTAGCCGCAGACGAGGGCTTTGACGGAGTTATACTCCTGTTCGGCAGCGACTTTTCGCAGATAGAAGTGAAAGGCAATACAATTCGGTGCGATGCGGGAGCTTCACTGTCTTCCGCCTGCGTTCATGCCCAGCAGAACGGACTCTCGGGAATGGAGAATCTTTTTGGCATTCCGGGAACAGTAGGCGGAGCGCTCTACATGAATGCGGGTGCTTACGGAAGTGAAATGAAGGACGTAGTGATCTCGGCAGAGTACATTGATGAAAACTGCCGTATCAGGAGTATCTCTGCAAAGGACATGGAGCTTTCCTACCGTCACAGTGTATTTTCGGGAACTTCCAATGTGATAACATCTGTTACAATGCAGCTTACCGAGGGAGATCCTGCTGAGATCAAGGCTCGTATGAACGAATGTATGTCAAAGCGCAGTTCAAAGCAGCCGCTTGAGTATCCGAGTGCAGGCAGCACATTCAAGCGTCCTGAGGGCAGTTATGCGTCTTTGCTCATTGAACAGTGCGGTCTGAAAGGATTTTCGTGCGGCGGAGCAATGGTCAGCGAAAAACACAGCGGATTTGTAATAAACAAGGGCTATGCGACCTGTGCAGATGTGCTTGAACTCTGCGAAAAGGTGAAAGCCGAAGTAAAAGAAAAAACAGGATATCAGCTCGAACTTGAACCGATAATTCTCAGGTAAGAGCAGGCAAGGAGGTGCGTTATGGAGCTGCTGATAGTAACAGGAATGTCAGGATCGGGAAAGTCCTGCGTCATGGATGTAATGGAGGATATCGGCTACTACTGTATTGATAATCTGCCGCCTAAGCTCATACCGCAATTTGTTGATCTATGCAGAAAGTCCGAATCGGAGATCAAAAAAATAGCCGTTGCATTTGATATAAGAACAGGCGATATGTTCGCCGAGATATTCCATGCATGGCAGGAGATAAAGTCGGACAAAACAATTCAATCTAAGATACTTTTTATAAGTGCGAGCGACGAAGTGCTCATCAAGCGTTACAAGGAAACTCGACGCAGACATCCGCTGCATGATAAGTTCAACGGGAATATGCACGAGGCGATAGCATATGAGCGCAACCAGCTTTCACAGTTGCGGGAAATAGCCGATTATTACATAGAAACTTCGGAATATACCGCCTCACAGCTCAAGGAGCAGGTGAGGTCGCTTTTCCTCGTCAAGAATTCCGATTCACTGAATATAAAGGTGATGTCATTCGGATTCAAGTACGGAGTTTCTACCGAATCCGACCTTGTGTTTGACGTAAGGTGTCTGCCCAATCCGTACTATATTGACGAACTGCGCAACCGCACGGGACTTGAACAGTGTGTAAGGGACTATGTGATGAGTTTTAAGCAGTCTCATGAGCTTTTCAACAAGCTTACAGACCTTATAGACTATCTGATACCGCTCTACGTTCATGAGGGGAAAAGTCAGCTCGTGATCGCATTCGGCTGTACAGGCGGAAAGCACCGCTCGATAACCTTCGCCGAGCTTATGGCAGAGCACCTTTCCAAAAACGAATATAAGGTTCAGAAATTCCATAGGGATATAACCAAGGATAAAAAATACTGAGGAGTGAGTGAAAATATCTTTCTCAAATGAAGTCAGAAAGGAAATATGTTCCTCTGTAAACGACAAAGAAAAGCGGTTTGCGTGTCTTTACGGAATGCTGATTTTCAGCCGTGAGCTTTCAGCCGGTTCTGTTTGCTTTCAGAGTGAGAGTGGATCATCGTCACAGCTTTTTGCGGAGCTTTTCAGGCGTGTGTTCAGGACTGAGCCTGCCTGCAAGACTAACACTCGCAGGAACGGAACGGTGCTTTACAGTTACGAGATAACTGATCCAAAGCTCATATCCGAGATATATTCAAGGTACAGGATAGATCCCGAAGAAAGAGAGATAAATTCCGAGATTATTGCAACAAATAGTCTCGGAGTTTTTACAGCAGGGGCATTTCTTGCCTGTGGGAGCGTAAATGATCCCGAAAAGGAGTATCACCTTGAATTTGCTGTTCCTGATGATAAACTTGCGTCAGAACTTAAAGTTCTGCTCGGGGATATAGGCGTAAACGCAAAAACTTCTCTCCGCAGGGGACAGCATATAGTCTATATTAAGGGCAGCGAGTCCATAGAGGATACGCTTACCTTTATCGGAGCACAGCAGTGTACGCTTGACCTCATGAATGTCAAGATATACAAGGACGTGCGCAACAAAGCCAATCGCATAGCCAACTGCGACTCCGCGAATATAGATAAGGTCGTAAATGCCGCGGTGAAACAGCTTGAAGATATAAAACTTATTGACCGCACGCTTGGACTTGATAATATTTCCGAGGAACTGCGTGATATTGCACAGTTGAGACTTGACAACCTCGATATGAGCCTGCGTGAGATCGGCGACACACTTGAGCCTCCGATAAGCCGTTCGGGAGTGAATCACCGCTTCAAGCGGCTCGCCAAGATAGCAGATGACATTCGGGAGGGCAGGACAGATGATAAAAGCGAATGAATTTGTAAATCTCCACCTCCATACCGAGTACAGTCTGCTTGACGGAGCCTGCCGCATAAAGCCACTCATAAAGCGGATAAAGGAACTTGGACAGACGGCTGTTGCAATAACCGATCACGGAAATATGTACGGTGCAGTCGAATTCTGGAACGAAGCAAGGAAAGAGGGCATAAAGCCGATAATCGGCTGCGAGGTCTATGTAGCGCGCAGGAGCAGGTTTGACAAAGAGCCGAAACTCGATTCATCGCCGTATCATCTGATACTGCTGTGCGAGAACAACGAGGGTTACAAGAACCTTGTAAAGCTCGTTTCACTTGCGAGTATTGAGGGCTTTTACAGCAAGCCGAGAGTAGACACGGAACTCCTGAAAAAATATCACGGCGGACTTATTTGTATGTCAGCCTGTCTTGCGGGGGAGATACCGCGTTTGCTTGCGGCTGATGACTACGAGGGTGCTAAGTCGTGCGCACTTGCCTACAGGGAAATATTCGGCGAGGGCAACTATTTCTTTGAAATACAGAATCACGGAATAAGCGACGAGCAGAAGGTCACCGCCTATTTGTACAGGCTTTCGCAGGATACGGGAATTCCGCTTGCAGCGACAAACGACTGTCACTATATCAACAGGCAGGACGCTGAAATGCAGAATGTTCTGCTGTGTATTCAGACGGGAAAGACTCTTGATGAGCCGAACAGCATAAGCTTTGAAACAAATGAGTTCTATGTGAAGTCTGCCGAAGAAATGGCGGAGCTTTTCCCGGGGCACGAAGATGCTGTCAGAAATACAGTAAAGATAGCGGAACGCTGCAATGTTGAGTTTGAATTCGGCAATATAAAGCTGCCGAAGTTCACGATAGAGGGCATTACCGACAACGTGGAGTATTTCCGCGGACTTTGCCGTGACGGAATGTACAAGAGATACGGAAAAACTCCTGATAAAACCGTTACAGACCGCCTTGAATACGAGCTTTTGGTAATTACAAAAATGGGATATACCGACTACTATCTCATAGTGTGGGACTTTATCAGATACGCGCGTGAGCATGGGATCCCTGTTGGCCCCGGCAGAGGATCGGGCGCAGGAAGTCTTTGCGCTTACTGTATCGGAATTACAGGCATTGATCCGATAAAGTACAACCTTCTCTTTGAGCGCTTTCTTAATCCTGAGCGTGTCAGTATGCCCGATTTTGATATTGATTTTTGTATTGAGGGACGGCAGGACGTCAAGGACTACGTTGTGCGCAGATACGGTAAGGATTACGTTTCCGAAATTATTGCATTCGATACTCTTAAAGCCCGTGCGGCGATACGCGATGTCGGACGAGTTCTCGGACTCCCGTACGCTCTGTGTGACAGAGTTGCAAAGCAGATAGACTTCCGTGACACATTGGAAGAGGCGGTTAAAAGTTCCGAAGATCTTACGACGCTGTATCATTCTGACAGGTCTGTAAAAAAGCTTATTGACCTTTCGAGACAGCTTGAAGGAATGCCGCGCCATGCTTCAACTCATGCCGCAGGAGTTGTTATATCGGCAGTGCCGCTGAGTGATCTCGTTCCGCTGCAAAAGAACGACGGAACGATAGTGACCCAGTACACGATGACTGTTCTTGAATCGCTCGGACTACTGAAAATGGACTTTCTCGGACTGCGAAACCTTACGATAATCCGTGATACTGTCCGCGAAATACATAAGACCGAGCCGAATTTCGATATAAATGCGATCCCGACAGATGACAGTTCTGTCTTTGCTATGCTCACACGCGGCGATACGAGCGGAGTTTTCCAACTGGAAAGTGCAGGCATGACTGCGCGGCTCATGGAACTTGCTCCGGAACGCCTTGAGGATCTGATCGCAGTAATTTCGCTTTACCGCCCCGGCCCTATGAAGTCGATACCCATATATATCGAAAACAAGAAGCACCCCGAGCAAATAAAGTACAAACACCCGATTCTGGAAAGCATACTTGCTGACACTTACGGCTGTATGGTATATCAGGAGCAGGTAATGGAGATCTGCCGGAAACTTGCGGGTTACTCGTATGGTCACGCGGATATAGTCCGCCGTGCAATGGCGAAGAAAAAGCATGATGTAATGCTGAAAGAGCGCGAAAGTTTTGTTGCAGGAGCACAGAAAAACGGTGTTGACGGCAGGATCGCAAACGAGATATTCGATGAGATGATAAGCTTTGCTTCGTATGCGTTCAATAAGTCCCATGCGGCGGCTTATGCCTATCTCGCATATCAGACCGCGTATCTGAAGTGTCACTACAACGGCGCGTACATGGCGGCGCTGATGTCGAGTGTAATGGGCATGACCGGAAAGCTTGCGGAGTATATGACCTCATGCAGGGGAGCAGGTACTCAAGTCCTCAGCCCCGACATAAATATGAGCATGAAGAATTTTACCTTTGCAGACGGAAAAATGTACTTCGGACTTCTTGCGATAAAAAATGTCGGCAGCGGACTTGCAGACAGGATAATTGCCGAAAGGCAGCAAAAGGGCAGATTCAGAGGACTACAGGATTTCTGTGAGCGAATTGAGGGCAGAGAGCTGAACCGAAAGGCTCTTGAAAATATGATAAAGGCGGGAGCTTTCGATGGCCTCGGACTTAACCGCCGCCAGATGCTCGATTGTTATGCCGAGTTGTTGAGTTCGGCAGGTTCTGACTCAAAACGCGCTATCGAGGGACAACTGAATTTTCTCGATTTCGACAGCAGTCAGGATATGGGCGTTAAGATACCGTATAAACCTGAATTTGATGAAAAGCGTCTCTTTTCCATGGAAAAAGAGGCAACGGGAATGTACCTCAGCGGAAATCCGCTTTCCGGATACAAATGGATAGCAGAACTCCTTCACATGATTCCTATCGGAGAACTGGTCGGCGAGACTTCTTCCGCAAAAGACGGTCAGAACATAAAGCTTATGTGCATAGTTGACGGCAAGAAGATCCACATGACGAAAAATAACGAAAAGATGTGCTTTCTGGACGTTTCCGACGATACTGGCGAGTTGGAGTGCGTTGTATTTCCGAAGCTGTACTCCGCTTTTTCCTCACAGCTTGTAGACGACAATATACTGCTCATAAACGGCAAAGTATCGGCAAAGGACGATCGGGTGACTGTAGTCTGCGGAGCGATTTTCGGCGAAAAGGAGATCCCCGAACTTATAAAGAGCATGAAACTCTGTATAAAGACCACATCGCAGAATGCAGGTATCTCTCCCGAGCTTGTCCGTATCTGCGGCAAATACACGGGAGATACTCCGATATGTTTCTACATTGAGGACATGGGCAAGACTGTAATGCCAAAGAATAAACTCACACTCGGTATAAGCCGCGAAAGCATAAATGAACTGAAAAAGCTGTATTCACCAAAAAATATAGGACTTATAAGGTGAATTCTAATTAATAAAATAAAAAAATGCACGATTCACTTGACAAATATTTTACAAAGTAGTAAAATAATAAATGTATGGAATTATTCTACGGCGAGGCTGTTTACTGCTGTGGGTTCATTATAATATACGCAAGGTGCAGAATGGAGAATTTTTATGATTAAGAACATCGGTGTTTTAACAAGCGGAGGCGACGCTCCCGGAATGAATGCTGCTGTAAGAGCAGTTGTAAGAGCCGCTATCAGCAAGGGAATGAATGTCTATGGTATCCACAGAGGATATGTTGGACTCCTCACCGGCGATATTTTCAAAATGGACGAAAAGAGCGTTTCAGATATTATCCACAACGGCGGTACAGTACTTTATACTGCAAGATGTCCTGAATTCAAGACCAAGGAAGGCGTTGCAAAGGCTAAGGCAAAGTGTGACGAACTCGGTATCGAGGGTCTTGTTGTGATCGGCGGTGACGGTTCATTCAGAGGTGCGGCTGACCTTTCAGCAATGGGTATGCTTTGTATCGGACTTCCCGGCACTATCGACAATGATATTGCCTGCACAGATTATACTATCGGTTTTGATACCGCTATGAACACAGCTATGGATCTCGTTGACAAGCTTCGTGACACATCTCAGTCACATGACAGAATCTCTGTTGTTGAGGTAATGGGCAGAGGCGCAGGTCATATCGCTGTTAACACAGGTATTGCCTGCGGAGCTACTGACATCATCACAAAGGAAGTTCCTTACGACCTCGATCAGATCGCTCAGACAATGCTCAAGAAGAAGGCAAACGGAAAGCAGAACTTTGTTGTAGTAGTTGCCGAGAGCATCGGTCACGCACACGAGATAGCTGATGAACTCCAGAAAAAGACAGGAATTGAGGCAAGAGCAACAGTTCTCGGTCACGTTCAGAGAGGCGGCAGACCTACTGTAAGAGACAGAGTAGAGGCTACAAGAATGGGTTACTATGCTGTAGAACTTCTTGAAAAGGGTATCGGCAACCGCGTTGTCGGAATCAAGGACAGCAAGATCGTTGACTTTGACATCCAGGAAGCGCTTTCAATGACAAAGCCCTATGACGAGAAGCTTCACCACATCTGCGAAGAGATAGCATTCTAAGGATAAAAAATCGGCTGCTGTACGGTTGTACGGCAGCCTTTTTGTTTCAGAATATGCTTTCAATAATTTTATCGGATTGCTCGGGCGAGTAACGCCACTTATTTATATGGCTTTCCCTGAACCTATACTTGAAATCGAGTACTTCATCATGTGAGTCACAACTGTCTACGATAACAAGCTTGACCTTCATCTTTTCGGGAATTATCGCCTTGATATACACGCTGACGTGCATACCTGCGGTTATACCGTCACGAGCTTCCGCAAGGCCTGCGAGATTGGGCGTAAGTTCTACAAATATTCCGTAGCTCTCAACGGAGCGGACGATTCCTGAGACAGTTTCGCCGACTTCATAGTCTGCTGCGTTTTCCTCCCAAGTGCCGAGAAGTTCCTTGTGAGTGAGACAAATGCGGGCACTTTCGTTTGATTTTACGGCTGCGTATATCATCTGACCGACCCTCATTCTGTCGGAGGGGTGAGATATACGCGAAACAGAGATCGTGTCTATCGGGATAAGAGAGGGGATACCGCAGCCGATATCGACAAAGCTGCCGAACTGCTCAAGATGTGTTACCTTTGCTTCGATAATGTCTCCTGCGCGGAGTTTTTCTATGTAGTTTCTCTGACACTCCTCCTGAGCCTCTCTGCGCGAGAGTTTCGCGGTAAGTGAACCGTTGGATCCATAGTTCAGCTCCCTGACCTTAAAACAAACGATTTTATTTACCCGTGATATCAATGCTATATCACGGGTTTTGCCTTCCGGAATACCGAGTGCGCCGTCCTTGCGTGAGATCACTCCCTTTGCGCACGGCAGGTCGATTATAAGGTCGTGTGAGCTGGTGCATACTGAAACTCTCGCCTCAATGATTGTGCCGCAGTTCATGGCCTCGGTGAGACCTTCTGCGGACGAAATAAGCCGCTGATTTACAGGTGTTTTGTATAAGCAGCCTTCGGGTCTGTAATTCATGATTTTTACCTCCGTTGTTGTAATATCCGGATAGTCAATTCTATGCCGCAGGATACGAAGATATGCAATCAATTTGCAGAATGGATATTAAGCGCGCCCATTGCATTGAGAAGTGCCGTAACATTGCTGACGGCATTTTCGGAACAAACGATACAGGCGTGAGCAGTTCTGCGCCTCATCGGTTCAGGGACGGAGCTTTCGTCAATCGGAGACTCCATGACTGCGGTAACATAATTATAAGCAGTTGGAGCCATTGGCAGGACCGTGAAGTGCGTTCCGCCGCTAAGCTTTGCGGCTCTTTCCGACCGCTTATTATACATGATCTCGGTGGAATAAATGTCCTTTGAGGACTCTCTTGCGCGTTTGAGAGCAAGTTCAGCAAGCTCGGAAGTCTCGAATTCAGCGGTAACTCTTGATAGCATATTCATCAACCTTTCTAAATTGTAAGAGATTCATATCTTTTATATGACGTTTTTATTGTTTTTCCACAAAAAGAATAAAATATACCCGTGAAATATTGATTTTGAATGAAATTTGGGGTATAATGTTTAATGTACGGTTTTTGGGAGAAAGAAGTCTTTTCGTGATGAATATATCTCGCGCCTTTTCGGCATATTATGGCTGTATAAAAGAAATTCAAGGGAGGAAGAGTTTTGGATATACGTCCCGGTGATATACTGACGATGAAAAAAAATCACCCCTGCGGTGCAAATGAAATGTTCGTGATCCGTTCGGGAATGGATTTCAGGCTCAGATGTGTAAAATGTCTCCGTGAGTTTATGGTTCCCAGAAACAAAATAGAAAAGAGTATAAGGCAGGTAAAACACGCTGACGAGGGATAGCATACTGCGGCAATTCACATAACTATATTTTAAGGAGAAATACAGATGTTTGAAAAGCTTGCGGTAATGGAGCAGAAATACGAAGAGATCTCGGCACGGCTTTCAGAGCCGGAGACAGTCAGCGACAATAAGCTTTACACAAAGCTTATGCGTGATTACAAAAACATGACGCCGATAATCGAGAAATACCGTCAGTATAAAACTGCCGAAAATTCATACAATGAGGCTAAGGAGCTTCTTGACGAGGGCGGTCTTGATAAGGATTTCCGTGAAATGGCGCAGTCGGAGCTTGAAGAGGCAAAGTCCGATATGGATACCTGCACTCAGGAGTTAAAGGTTCTTCTTCTGCCGAAAGATCCGAATGATGACAAGAACGTAATTATTGAGATACGCGGGGGAGCAGGCGGCGAGGAAGCTTCACTCTTTGCAAATTCACTTTACAGAATGTATACGATGTATGCTGAGGCTCGCGGTTGGAAACAGGAGATACTCAGCGCTAATCCGACAGAGCTTGGCGGTTTCAAGGAGATAAGCTTCTCCATTACGGGAGAGGGTGCTTATTCGCGCCTTAAATACGAGAGCGGAGTTCACCGCGTTCAGCGAGTTCCCGAGACCGAGTCACAGGGAAGGATACACACCTCTACCGTTACCGTTGCAGTTCTTGCTGAGGCGGACGAGGTCGAACTGGAGATAAATCCTACCGATCTCAAGATAGACTATTTCCGTGCAAGCGGTGCAGGCGGACAGCATATAAATAAGACTGAATCTGCCGTAAGAATAACATATCTGCCGACAAATGTTGTCGTAGAGTGTCAGGACGAGAGAAGTCAGCACAAGAACAAGGATAAGGCAATGAAGATACTGCGTTCGCGCGTCTACGAAGCAATGCAGCAGGAACAGGACGCCAAGATCGCGTCAGAGAGAAAAATGCAGGTCGGAACAGGCGACCGCTCTGAGCGGATCAGAACGTATAATTATCCGCAGGGACGTCTTACCGACCACAGGATAGGTCTTACGATATACCGGCTTGAGGATATCCTCAACGGAAATCTTGATGAAGTATTTGATGCGCTTGCTACAGCAGATCAGGCTGCAAAGCTCGCAAATCAGGAAGCGTAGTTTTATGGAAACATTATTTCTTGATAATAGTGAAGAACAGCTTAAAAAAGCGGCTGAACTTATAAAAAACGGCGAACTTGTCGGCATTCCGACCGAGACTGTGTACGGGCTCGGAGCAGATGCCTCAAACGAGAAAGCCGTAGCAATGATTTTTAAAGCAAAGGGCAGACCTGCCGATAATCCGCTTATTGTGCATCTTGCGGATTTTTCACAGGCTGCTGACTATACAACGAGTGTTCCGCCGCTTGCTTATAAGCTTGCGGAGCATTTTTGTCCGGGGCCTCTTACAATAATTCTGCCCAAAAACGACAGGATCCCTATGATCACATCAGGCGGTCTTGATACCGTTGGTATCCGTGTGCCTTCACATCCGGTAATGCACAGGCTGATCGAACTTTCAGGCAGACCGATCGCGGCTCCGTCAGCTAATATTTCGGGATATCCCAGTCCTACGTCGGCACAGCACGTTATGCGCGATATGAATGGCAGAATTGCGGCAGTTGTTGACGGCGGACAGTCGGAAATCGGTCTTGAATCGACTGTAATAACGATAGAGGGTGAGGATTCGGTAAGAATACTCCGTCCGGGATATGTCACAAGGGAGCGTCTCCTTGAGGTATGCTCCGATGTGGTGATAGACCACGCGATCCTCAATGAACTCGGCAGCGGCGAAAAGGCAGCTTCGCCCGGAATGAAGTACAAGCACTACTCGCCAAAGGCTGATGTTGTAATGGTTGAGGGCGAGTTGTCGGCATTTACGGAATATGTGGGAGCAAATCTAACGGAGAATACCTATTCTCTTATTTTTGACGGGGACGAGAAAAGTTTCCCGTATAAAGCACTTACATACGGCGCAGACAGCGTTCAGCAGGCAAGGCTTATCTTTCAAAGGCTCAGAGAGCTTGATGACATGGGAGCGGACAAGGTTTTTGTTCGCGCGCCGTCATCGGAGGGAGTTGGTCTTGCCGTATATAACCGCCTTATCAGGGCGGCAGGATTCGAGGTGATAAGGATATGAACAGTTTGAGCGGAGTTATGGTTATCGGACTTACCGGTCAGACAGGAGCAGGCAAAAGCACGGTTTCAAAAGTCTTTTCCCAGAACGGTTTTGCGATCATCAATGCGGATATCGTTTCGAGAAAGGTCGTGGAGAAAGGCTCAAAATGTCTTGAAGAAGTCGCGGATTTTTTCGGAAAAGGAATAATCGCACAGGACGGCTCACTTGACAGAAAAGCGCTTGCTGCAATAGTTTTTTCGGATAAGGCCAAGCTTGAAATGCTCAACTCTATAATATATCCTTACATCACAGGCGAGATCCTCAGACAAATCAGACGTCACTCTGCAAACGGTGAAAAGCTGATATTGCTTGATGCACCTACGCTTTTTGAAAGCCGTGCGGACGACTTCTGCGAAATAATCATTTCGGTGCTTGCAGATCCGGATATACGCGAGAAGCGTATAATCGAGAGAGACAATCTCACAGTGGAACAGGCTCGGAAAAGAATGAATTCGCAGCTTGACGAGGAGTTCTTTGAGACACATTCAGATTATATAATACATAATAATGGTAAACTTGATACCGTTAACGGGATCTCAAAAGAGGTCTCGGATAAAATAAAGGATTACTGCGCAAGAAAGCAGGATCCCGCAACAACTTACTCAGTCGATTTTATTAAAAAGGAGAGATAGATATGTCAGAAACCAAAAGTGCAGCAAAGGAGCTCCGCGAGAAGCTTTTCATGCCGCGTAAGAATGGATTTTGCAGATTGAGCGATGAGGAAGCAGAGGCTTGCTACAGCTTTTGCGAGGACTATAAGGAGTTCATGAGCACTGCAAAGATCGAACGCGAAGTAGTCAACTATACGCTTGATCTTATCAAGAAAAACGGCTATGTTGAGTATAAGCGCGGTATGAAGCTCAATTCCGGCGATAAAATTTATGTCAATAACAGAGGCAAGGCTGTTATTATGGCAGTTATCGGTACTGCTCCCATTGAAGAGGGCGTAAGACTCTGTGCGGCTCATATTGATTCACCGAGACTCGACATGAAGCAGAATCCCGTTTACGAGGATACTGATATGGCTTACTTTAAGACCCACTATTATGGCGGAATAAAGAAGTATCAGTGGACAACGATTCCGCTTTCTCTCCATGGCGTGATCGTCAAGGCTGACGGCACAAGCGTTCCCGTTTGTGTAGGCGAGGACGATAATGACCCTGTATTCTGCGTTTCAGACCTGCTTCCGCATCTCGCAAATGCTCAGATGTCGAAGCCTCTTGCAAAAGGGATCACTGGTGAGCAGCTCAATATAATCATCGGTTCAAGACCGTTTAAGGACGATGAGGAGAGCGGCGCTGTAAAGCTCAATGTGCTCAATATTCTTTTTGAAAAGTACGGCGTGACAGAGGCGGATTTCATTTCGGCTGAACTTGAAGCTGTTCCGGCATTCAAGGCAAAGGATATTGGTTTTGACAGAAGCATGGTCGGCTCATACGGTCACGATGACAAGGTTTGTGCTTACACAGCTTTAAGAGCAACTCTTGACTGCAAGGCTCCAAAGCATACGGTTGTGACGGTTCTCACCGATAAGGAGGAGATCGGCAGCGACGGAAATACAGGCCTTTGCTCTGCGTATCTTGAATACTTTATTCACGATATTGCTGAAGATCTTGGTTCAAACGGAAGAACTGTGCTTTCAGCTTCAGAGTGCCTTTCTGCTGACGTAAACGCTGCGTTCGATCCGACATTTCCTGAGGTCAACGAGAAAAATAACTGTGCTTATATCAACAAGGGCGTTTGCATTACAAAGTACACGGGCGCAAGAGGTAAGTCTGGTACTTCTGATGCTTCTGCTGAATTTACGGGCAAAATCAGGCGTCTCATGGATTCCAATGATGTCATCTGGCAGACCGGTGAACTCGGCAAGGTCGACGAGGGCGGCGGCGGAACAGTTGCTGCTTATATCGCAAATCTTAACGTGGATACTATTGACATGGGCGTTCCGGTTTTATCAATGCACGCGCCTTTTGAGATAGTTTCAAAGCTTGATACCTATATGGCATATAAGGCTTTTTCAGTATTTATGGTTGACTAATGTCATATAATGTGGTATACTAATTATATAGGGGATTATCTGAATTTGTTTTATTGAAAATGTATTATGCAAATAGGACTAATTATGCGTATTAGTCCTATTTTTATATAGACATATAGAGTAATGCACGCTTTCGGGTGAATTCGTAGATAGGGATGGATAAAATTAAACCGTTTGAAAAGAAAATCTGGCTTTCATCGCCAACAATGCACGGCGATGAGCAAAAGTGGGTAAATGATGTGTTTGAAAAGAACTGGATTACTACAGATGTCGAAAATGCCAACGAAACGGAAATTCTTGTTGTTGGAAAAATCGGTTGCAAGTATGCAATTGCATTTTCCATCGGTACAGGTACTTTACATCTTGCAATAAAACTTGCAGAATAGGTAATAACAATCCTGAAAATCTCCTTGACTTTGTGCAGAGCCTCAGTGAAGAATTGATCCGTGCAGGAGTATTACCGAAGGATTATGATTTTGAGCCCATAAGGAACTTGTACCAATGCAGCTGGGTGATGTGCCGGTCACATATGCCGATAAAAATGCATTGGAAGCAGACTTCGGTTTCAAACCGAGTACAAGCCTCAGACAAGGACTCAGAAAATTTGCAGAGTGGTATAAAGAATTCTATCAGATATAAAGGGAGAGGACTTTTATGAAAATCGCAGTAGCAGGAACAGGATATGTAGGACTGTCAATCGCAACATTGCTTGCACAGCACAACACCGTAACCGCAGTAGACATTATCCCTGAAAAGGTAGAATTGATAAACAACAGAAAATCACCAATTCAGGACGACTATATCGAGAAATACCTTGCTGAAAAGGACCTTGACCTGACAGCAACACTTTATGCAGAATCGGCATATAAAGATGCGGATTTTGTGGTAATTGCAGCACCGACCAACTATGACAGCAAGAAGAATTTCTTTGATACCAGTGCTGTGGAAGCAGTCATTGACCTTGTCATGAAGTATAATCCGAATGCCATTATGGTTATCAAGTCTACAATTCCGGTAGGCTATACCAAGAGCATTCGTGAGAAAACAGGCAGTAAGAATATCATTTTCAGCCCTGAGTTCCTGAGAGAGTCCAAGGCACTGTATGATAACCTTTACCCGTCCAGAATCATCGTTGGAACGGATATGGATGATGAAAGACTTGTTGAAGCTGCCCACACATTTGCAGGACTTCTTCAGCAAGGAGCAATCAAGGAAAATATCGATACACTGTTTATGGGCTTCACGGAGGCAGAGGCTGTCAAACTCTTTGCCAATACATATCTCGCCCTCAGAGTGTCATATTTCAACGAACTTGACACCTATGCAGAAATGAAAGGTCTGAATACACAACAGATCATTGATGGCGTGTGCCTTGATCCAAGAATAGGTACACACTATAATAACCCTTCATTTGGTTACGGCGGTTATTGTCTGCCGAAGGACACCAAACAGCTTCTTGCGAATTACGCTGATGTGCCGCAGAATATGATGTCTGCTATTGTAGAATCCAACAGAACTCGTAAGGACTTTATTGCTGACCGTGTTCTTGAAAAAGCCGGATACTACGATTACAGCAAGAACAGTGACTGGAATGCTGATTCTGAAAAGAAGATCGTGATCGGTGTTTACCGTCTGACGATGAAGTCCAATAGTGATAATTTCCGTCAGTCCTCAATTCAAGGGGTTATGAAACGTATAAAAGCTAAAGGTGCAACAGTTATAATCTATGAACCGACATTAAATGACGGCGAAACATTCTTTGGAAGCGTTGTAGTCAACGACCTTGCAAAATTCAAGGAAATGTCTGATGCTATCATTGCAAACAGATATGATCCTTGTCTTGATGATGTAGCAGAAAAGGTCTACACCAGAGATATTTTCAGAAGAGACTAAAAGGAGTAAAACATGTGCGGAATTGTTGGATTTACAGGAAAAAGTGAAGCAGCACCGATTCTTTTGGACGGTCTGTCAAAACTGGAATACAGAGGTTATGATTCAGCAGGTATTGCAGTCAAGAATGATGATTCAGAGCCTGAAATCGTTAAAGCAAAGGGTAAGCTGAAAGTCCTGAAAGAAATGACCAATGACGGAAAAGCTGTCAAGGGCAGTTGTGGCATTGGGCATACACGCTGGGCAACGCATGGTGAACCGTCTGCTACAAACGCTCACCCGCATTGCAGTGATGACGAAAATGTCATTGCGGTACATAACGGCATTATCGAGAACTATCAGGAACTTCGTGAAAAACTGGTCAAAAAGGGTTATACTTTCAAGTCACAGACTGATACAGAAGTGGCTGTTAAGCTGATCGACTATTATTACAAGAAGTACCTCGGAACACCTGTAGATGCTCTGAACCACGCTCTTGTAAGAATCCGTGGCTCTTATGCACTTGCTGTTATGTTCAAGGACTATCCCGGTGAGATCTACTCTGCCAGAAAAGACAGTCCTATGATTATTGGTGTAACAGGCGGCGAAAGCTATCTTGCATCTGACGTTCCTGCTATACTGAAATATACCAGAAATGTCTACTATATCGGCAATCTGGAGCTTGCAAAGCTGACCAAGGGGGAAGTGATTTTCTACAACCTTGACGGTGAAGAGATTCAGAAAGAAATGAAAACTATCGACTGGGACGCAGAGGCGGCGGAAAAAAGCGGCTATGAGCATTTCATGTTAAAGGAGATACACGAACAGCCGAAAGTAGTCAAGGACACTATCAACTCTGTCTTAAAAGACGGAAATATCAGTTTTGAAAGCCTGACAGATGAAGAAATGCAGAACATTCAGCAGGTGTATATCATTGCCTGCGGTTCTGCATATCATGTGGGAATGGCGGCACAGTATGTTATGGAAAAGCTGACCTCTCTGTCTGTTCGTGTGGAACTGGCATCGGAATTTCGATACAGAGAAATGCAGCTTGCGAAAAACAGTCTTGCCATTATCATCAGCCAGTCAGGTGAAACCGCAGACAGTCTCGCAGCACTTCGTCTTTGCAAGGAAAAAGGCGTAAAAACTCTTGGTATTGTCAACGTAGTCGGTTCTTCTATCGCAAGAGAAGCAGATAATGTGTTCTATACATTGGCTGGTCCTGAAATTTCCGTTGCCACAACCAAGGCATACAGTTGTCAGCTTGTTGCGGCTTACCTGCTTGCCATGCAGTTTGCCAAGGCAAGAGGAGAGATCACGGACGAGAGGTTCGCAGAGCTTATCGCTGAAATTAATACGATTCCTGAAAAAATCGAAAAGATTCTGGAGGATAAAGAGCGTTTGCAATGGTTCGCTTCCAAGGTAGTGAATATCAAGGACGCATTCTTTATTGGTCGTGGTATTGACTACGCAATTGGTATGGAAGGCAGTCTGAAACTGAAAGAGATCAGCTATATCCACTCGGAGGCATATGCGGCAGGTGAACTGAAACACGGCCCGATCAGCCTGATTGAGGATGGTACAGTGGTATTCAGCGTGGTAACACAATCTGCCCTCTATGAAAAAACTATCAGCAATATGGTAGAGGTCAAGAGCCGTGGTGCAAAGCTGTTCGGACTTACAACATACGGCAATTACAACATGGAAGATGTTGCAGATTTTACCGTATATATTCCGAAAATTGATAACCTTTTTGCAGGCAGCCTTGCTGTGATTCCACTGCAATTGCTGTCTTACTATGTGTCAGTCGGCAAGGGTTTTGATGTGGATAAGCCGAGAAATCTTGCCAAGAGTGTGACCGTTGAGTAAGTGGAGATAGAAAAATGACAAAGAGAAACGAATGTTTAAATCTTTTGAAGTGTGCGGCTTGTTTCGGAGTTGTGTTTATACACGTACCATTTCCGGGATACCTTGGAGATGTAATAAAGAGCCTTTCTATGTTTGCAGTTCCCTTGTTTTATATGATCGCAGGTTATTATTCATACGGCTGCGATTATGAAAAGATAAAAAGGCGTTTTATCAAAATATGCAAGATCTTTGTCTTCGGGTATGTGCTCCATTTTGCTTTTTATTTGTTGATGGCAGTTTCGGAAGGCACTACAAGAGAGTGGTTTTCAGAGAATTTTGGCTTAAAATCAATAGTGCTGTTCTTTGTATTCTGTATAGTCAAATTTTCGGTTCCGCTGTGGTATTTGATTGCGATGGCAGAGACTTACCTGTTTTGGATGATTGTAACAAAAACTGGCAAACAGGATAAAGCAGTCAGGTTTACATATGTATTGTTATTAGCCGGTGCAGTATTGACTACTGTACTTCTGTCAAAAGAGATCAACAATTACAGCTATATCTTTATATTCAGAGCGCTGCCGTGGTTTATGCTCGGATATCTGTTTAAATCAAAGTATGAGGCAGCGTTGAAGGGGATGAGTAATGTATTTATCCTGATACCTGTGATAATTGGTTGGCTGATCTCCACCTCATCCAATATACTGGATCTGCCTGTCAAGTATCATTATGTTGGTGTGCTTGTTACTGCACCTGCAATTTTTCTGATAGGAATAAAGAATTCAGGCATAAGCATACCAAAGTCTATATCGTATATCGGTGATAAGCTTTCGCTTTTCATATATATAATACACCTTCCTGTCTCTTTAATATTGATATTTGTGGAATCACATATGGGGATCAATGATGACTCTGTTATTCTGTATATCCACCCATTACTGACTCTGGTTGTAACAATAATCGGCTCAGCAATGTTGGAGCTTATATTCAGAAATGAAAAACTTAGGAAATTAATATATTGAGTAAGCGGAGAAAACTGCTCATTGCAGTATTTTGGATATACATATTTATTGTTCTGTGGCTGACCCTAATTGACAGGCAGTGGGGGAACCGCAGAGCGATGCTTACGCCTTTTTGGGAATTGCGGGAACTTCTCACAACAAACCGAAAGCTTTACTGGACACAGCAGATTGGGTGCAATATCCTCATGCTGATGCCTATGGGGTTCTTACTGCCCTGCCTGCACCAAAAGTTTCGGAAACTGGGAATCCTATTTCTTACGGCACTGGCGTTTTTGGTGCTTATCGAAGCTACCCAATATTTTACCGGCAGAGGTCTTTGTGAGTTTGACGATGTGTTCCACAATACGCTGGGCGCTTGCATAGGATTTATTATATGGAAAAAATTAAGCCATTGAGGAAATCAATCCTCAATGGCTTTTTGTTAATACTCAAACCGATCAATACCGCCGGATTTTACTCTGCATCTTTTCTGACAGAAACATATGCCAAGTTTGGCGATATTTTCGGTTGACAAGAGCCTCTGAAAAAAAGTCTGTAAAAAGTCAGCAAACTGTGATAAAATAGAAATAATAACACAGGAGGCTGATTTTTTATGGCAAGAAGGAAAAGAGAACCGATGAGTGAGGGAAAGAAAAATATCATAGGAATGCTGCTTGAGGAATACGACATCAAGTCTGCAAAGGATATTGAGGATGCCCTCAAAGACCTTCTTGGAGGGACGATCCAGGAAATGCTTGAGTCCGAAATGGACGAGCATCTGGGATATCAGGAATATGAGCGTTCCAGCAATCCTGACTATCGCAACGGCAGGAAAACCAAG
>ENA-OUOY01000325-OUOY01000325.1-human-gut-metagenome-genome-assembly--contig:-NODE-325-length-35891-cov-14.300787_pt1 | contig 35891 bp, 32 predicted proteins | sample MGYA00237937_ERZ548767 | MGnify/ENA primary metagenome ERZ548767 (study PRJEB26490, sample SAMN05356887) | human gut metagenome | biome: terrestrial biome; feature: human-associated habitat; material... | reverse complement strand
CTTGCATGTGTTAAGCACGCCGCCAGCGTTCATCCTGAGCCAGGATCAAACTCTCGTTAAAAGTGTTTGTATCCAGTTCAGAACCAACTAACTAGCTAATTCTTCCCTTTTTACTGTTGTTTTGGTTTGTTTAAAAACCGTTCTTAAAAATCTTCTCTTAAAGAAATTTTCAAGGGTTGTTGTTGTCTATTGTTCAGTTATCAAGGTTCTTTGTTTGTGTCGTTCTTTTCAAGCGACAGCTTTTATATTTTATCAAAAGCTTTTGTCTTTGTCAAGAACTTTTTTATTTTTCTTTGTCGCTCTTTTCGAGCTTTCCTTTGCCGTCTCACGCGACAGCCTATTTAGGATATCACTTTCAGAACTCTTTGTCAACAACTTTTTTGATTTATTTTTCAATCATTTCATTGATTTTTAAATCTTCCAGTTTCCTTCCGATCAAGAATGTCCCGCCTCCGCGTCTTCTTTATCTTCCGTTCCTCTGTTGTTTTCTTTGCTGTTCCTCAGCGACGAATGTTATCTTATCACAGCTGTTTTTAATTGTCAATGTTTTTTATATATTTCATGCAATTCAGAATATTCTGAAAATTAGCATCTGCGTTTCCAAACACTAGCAGGTGTTGCAAGCTTGCTTGCACTAAGCTGGTAGGGTTGGGAAACATAGGGCGAATGCCCTTAACCGAAAGGACGTCAGTTCTTTCGGTTGTTGCAGATACGTAAACTGCGTTCCCACAGCCAATGGCAAGTATAAGCGACACACCTTGTGAAATCCATTATTTTTCTGTATAATCAATCTCATCTATTTATTCCATTTATAAAGACACAGGAGACACAACATGTTTCATTATTATATGTTCAACAAACCTTTTGGCTGCGTCACTGCCCGCCGTGATAGCCTTTACCCAACCGTTATGGACTATTTTTCAGAATTAAACAATGATAATTTAAATCCGGTTGGGCGATTAGACCGAGAGACCACAGGGCTCCTCCTCATTACAGATGACGGAGTTTTCAACCAGAAACTTACGCACCCTTCTTATCATAAAGAGAAAACCTATCATTTTACAGTTCTCGGTGATTTAACCGAAGATCGGTGCCAACAATTAGAAAAAGGAATCCTCTTAAAAGGATCCCCTGTTCTTACTTCTCCTGCGAAACTAAAAATATTTCGTCAGGATATTCTTTCTAATATAATAGATACTTTACATCCGGAAGTACAGAATGCCGTATGTAACAACCTCCCAACTCATCCGGTCACTTACGGAGAGATCACAATCAGAGAAGGGCGTAAGCGTCAGATTCGCCGCATGATGAAAGCGGTTCACTGCTGCGTAATTGAATTGAAACGCATTTCTATAGAAGATATTATTCTCGATGAGACACTTTCTCCCGGAGAATGGAAAGAGATTTTTCCACTATAATAGGAAAAATCTCTTTTATCTTCGGATATATTTTAAATCCAATTATAATCTCCACCAGTAATTGCCAGACTCAGAAGTGAATCCATCTTCTCAACTTCCTCTTCTCCTATAATCTTCTCTACCAGCACTGCTGTATCCTCCGTTGCTTCCAACGTTTCATCCGGTCCAATTTCATAGTCAATATCCATCCCACAATCCGGACAAGGAATTGTATTCATTGTCTGCAGTGATAAAAATCGACTTCCACATTTTTTACATTCATAATATCCACACTCTTTTGTGCCATCTGGTACATAATACATAATTTTCTACCTCACTCTCTTTACAAGTATTTTTATCTTATCACTCAAAAAAGAGGACTGCAAGTAACTTATTTCATTACCCATTCCATGACTTTATCATTCCTAATATCTGTAATCAAAAATCAATTCATTTTTCTTGACAAACCCATCTCTTTTATGCTATATCTACTATAACTCTTTGCACTGCATATAAATCTACAGTACAAACTGAGCAGACCGTGATATCATATCATGGAGTCGGGTCGCAGATGCGACAGTGGAATCTTTCATCCGCGGGACAGTAGTTGCTAATACTGATTCGTGGGTGTTTTTATTTTAAAACAATTCTTTTATTTCCCCACATATATTTAGTGCCATAGAGCTATCTTTTAATTGTTCTATTAAATTGGAGGTAACACATATGGAAAACAGTACAATGAAAACCGGAAATCCCGTCGCAAACGAAGAAGATTTCCAAAAAGTAGCCAATAAGGTCTCTACCATTACGATTATCGGAAACATCGCCCTATCTCTGCTCAAACTTTTTGCCGGAATTGTTGCGCATTCCAACGCGATGATCAGTGACGCTATTCATTCCGCATCAGATGTATTCAGTACATTTGTAGTTATTATTGGAATCAGACTCGCATCAAAAAAACCGGACAAAGAACATCCCTATGGACATGAACGCCTAGAGTGTGTAGCTGCAATTGTCCTTGCAATCGTTCTTCTTATCACAGGCCTTGGAATCGGAATCGAAGCATTCAAAACGATATTGCAGGGAAATTCTGACAACATACAAACACCAGGTATCTTAGCACTGATTGCCGCCATAATTTCAATTGCAAGCAAAGAGGCAATGTACTGGTACACCAGATATCATGCCAAGAGAATCGATTCCAGTGCACTGATGGCAGATGCCTGGCACCATCGTTCCGATGCATTTTCTTCCATCGGCGCATTGGTCGGAATCGCCGGTTCAAGACTTGGATTTCCAATCATGGATTCCATTGCCAGCTTAGTGATTTTTGTATTTATCGTAAAGGCTGCTTCTGATATTTTCAAAGATGCAATCGACAAGATGGTTGACCACTCCTGTGACGAAGAAATGGAGACTCAACTTCGTACCTGCGTAATGCGCAATCCAAACGTTCATAAGATCGATGTACTTCGAACTCGAATTTTTGGAAATAAAATCTACGTTGATGTTGAAATAGCTCTGGACGGATCCATCACGCTTCAGGATGCACATGATGTGGCCGAAAAAGTGCATAACGATATCGAAAAGACTTTTCCTAAAGTAAAGCATATTATGGTGCATGTAAATCCTGCAAAATTATAAGTAACGATCTTTGCCTTTCCATGAAGAAATCCCCGTCAATGACGAGGATTTCTTCAAAATGGATGGTTCATTTAATCATGTTCTTTAATATATTGAAATACCTTTTTGTCACTCTTTGATTTTTTATACCATCCAATACATACCATTATAATTCCAACAATAATAACCGTAGTTCTTACCGATGAATTCGGTGAAAATAAGCAAGATACAATAATTCCGGTTTCAGCACCTGTAAAAAAATCTACAACAGATTTTTCGTGCTTTATTATCCCCATTACTCTTTCTTTGTCTATAGATTCTACCATTTTTGAATCCTCCTTTAATGTTATTATCCAAAAAATAATGTTAAAAGTAAAGCAATCATCACATTACATTACGTATATAGTTGCGCAAAGATTACTGTTCACTCCCGTGTCAATCACTCCGCTGATTGACACGGAGGATGCGTGTTTTGACTTGAATGCATCTCGCCCCATCGCCAAAGGCGATTTAAAATGGCGAGATGCGTTGCTGGTCGCACATCGTGTGAACAGTAACACGCAAAGATTCTTTGACAGGTGCTTTTTCTCTCTTTTTGAAACTTTTTACACCATAAATTCATCTAATAAGTATCAATCGGTTGAGATGGAGCTTAAAAACAATTGAAAGAAGGTGGCGTATAAAATGAAATCTCTTGTAAAGCGGGCGCAGAGGGGAGATGATCAGGCGTTCGTGGAATTGATAGAAGAAAATAAGCAGGCCATGTATAAAGTAGCGATCGGTATTTTAAAAAACGATTCTGATGCAGCAGATGCAATTCAGGAAAGTATCCTCACTTGCTATGAAAAGCTGAAAGAATTAAAAAAAGCACAGTATTTTAAGACATGGCTACTCAGAATATTGATTAATAATTGTAATCAGATGCTTAGGGAACAGAAGAAAGTAGTCGGTATTGAAGCGTATTATGGGGCAGAAGATATAAAAGGAAAGAAAGCAGAAGAAAAGATTGCAGCACCACTGGGAGCAGCGACAATCAACGAAGACTTTCTAGAGCTGTTAGACCAGATGGAACAGCAATATCGGGTTGTATTGATTTTATATTATGTAGAAGAGATGAGCATCCGGGAAATCAGTCAAATATTGCAGATGAATGAAAATACAGTGAAGACAAGACTTTCCAGAGGGCGAGGAGTATATAAAAAACTCTATCTGAAAGAACACCCGGAATTTCAATTTGAGTAAAGCAAAAATTCAGACAAAAATAGAAAACGTGAGCAGAAAAGGAGGGCTTGAGAATGTCATTTGAAGAGAAAATGAAACAGGATTTGAAAAAAGATTTAGAAATTCCAGAGATTGTAGAGCAAAAGATTCAAGATGCATATAAAGAAATCGGACAAGGAAAGCTTAGAATGAAGAAGCCAGATAACAGGAATCAGAAGAGAAAGAAAGTGTGGACAGCAGCGGCGGCAGCTGTGGCGGTGATCGCTATATCAGGAACGGTTCTTTATTCCAATCCGGTACTGGCGAAGAATATCCCGGTGATCGGAGATGTCTTTGCAAAAATGCAGGAAAACAGGGCGAAGGATCCGTATGCAGGGAAAGATAAGACCGCCTATGAAAAGATTGAAGATCATTCTGTAAATGTGCAGACTCCGGGATCAGAAGCAGAAGATAACGGCGTGACAGTAACGGTATCCGATGCATACTGTGATGGATATGAAATGTATTTTACGATGACAGCTACTACAGACAATGAGCAGATCAATCAGAAGAAATATCTGCTGCCGGATAAAAGTCAAAGAGTGCAGGTTGACGGAGTGGAATGCGGTGCAGAACTTTGTCTGGAAAAAGCGGAGGACGGAAGCTTTGTAGGTCTTGGACACATCAGTGCAGATTTTCTGAAGAAAAAGGAATTTTCAGATCAGTCAACGGTAGACATACAGTTTACCCAGCTCTATGGAAAGGGAGAAAATGAGCTGAGCACAACCAAGTATGTGGAGGGCGAGAATCTGATCAGCGGAGAGTGGAATCTCAAATTCACAGTGAATACGGATGCCAGCAACAACCAGACATATGAAGTAAATGCGGAGAATAATGGATTCAAAGTGAGTAAGATTGTAAAAGTGCCAGCATCCACCTACCTTTATCTTGAGGTGCCGGAAACATATGAAAATGTACAGATGATTATTACGGATGCAGATGGAAATGCACTCGAGAAATTCGGAGGTACTTTTACAGATCCGGAAAATGGAGTGTACCAGATCAAGATGCAGTTTGAGCAGACGGATACAGATCAGATTCATGTGCAGGTTGTAGATATGGATCAGAGTACGAACGATAATCTAGTCATGGTTGCAGAAATGACAGCAGATCTGAATTAAACAATAGTCATCTTCTATAGTAACATGCTATCTTTTCGGGGAATGATAGGATGGTCACAACAGAGTTAGTTCGGTTGTGACCTCTTTTTCTTTTTTATTCATCCTATTTTTTCTTTACCAGTTTATGCTAGAGAAATTAATATCACACTCTTGTAATATACTATATCGTAATTAAATCTTTTGTACCTATCTTATAGCACTTGCTATTTCTCAAATCCAACATTTGTTCCATAACAGCTATTTTTGCATACATAGTATTTGCATTTCTTCGTGGATTGCAATCTTCCTTTTTTATTATTTGTTTCTCACAAGCCGTATAAAAATCAACTATACTCAATGTTTTACTTTTTATTCCTGCCAAATGCATAAAATTATTTTTTCCGTATCTTACTTCATAATAGTCATATACATCTGACTTTTTCTCTCTAAATATGAATAATAAAGTAGTGTCTGCATACTCTGAATATAACTTTTGATTGGTTCCGCACTTGGACATTTCGATGAAACAGAAACCAGAGTGGATAAAAAACTCTGGTGAGTTCATGATGCCTCAAACTGTGAATACACCTATCTTGATATCAGTCCCAAACGTGGAAGTGCAGGCATGGAACAATGCGGTGTTCTCCCGGAATTCAAAGGGATTGCCATGCATGACTGCTGAGCTTCCTACTGGAATTATTCAGATATTCAGCATGCAGTCTGCTGTGCCCATCTTCTCCGTGAATTAACGGGGATTGATGAAAATCATCCTGAAGGTATGAGTGCCCATGATATCAAACTCATGAGTGACAATGACCTTTTGGATATGGACTATTTTCTTCATGAATTTGATGATGATGACGATTTTGGTGAAGAAGGCTTTTATCTTTTCTAACAATCGTCTATTTCCTATGCCTCTTTTTTTATGAAGCATTTTTTTACCTCTGCTTTAAACAAAGGACTTTCCTAATATATAAAAAAAGAGCTTCAGGATCTCGGTGTTACCAAAATCCCAAGCTCTAATAAAATCCAGAATAGAATAGAAAATCTTGAATCTGAACAGGTTGCTACTGTCCGAGAAAAACAGGAATTGCAGAAAAAACAGAAGACACTAGATATCATCCAGCAGAATTTCACAGCACTGCTCAATGCTCCTCAAATATCAAACAACGATATCAATCGTACCGTTGCACCACCACTTCAACATTAATATTAGAAACGTTTTAAACCATATAACACAAGAAAACTGATTCCACCGCAATGGATCAGTTTTCTTTAAATAATGGCTAGTTCATTTTTCTCTTTTTATAGAATCCTATAATCAAACCAAGACTAACAATCGCTATTAAAAACCATGCAACTATATTTGTTGTATCTCCGGTTTTTACCGTATTTATTATTTTCTGAATAGTATTTGGCTTGTCAGGTTTTGAAGGTGCCGGATCCTTTGGCTTATCTGGATTGTTCGATGGTGTTTCTGGTGAAACCCATTCAGCTTTTGGCTCTATCGTTACATTATATTCTACATTCCCATTAATTTCAGATGGAATATTAACAAGGAATGGCGCAGATTCAAATTTATCTGTACCACTTTCCACATTTCCAATCTGTGCGATCAGATAAATTCCTTCATCCAATTCTCCAAAACTCGTGCATCCTGAACTATCTGTTTCTTGTATTAAGCCGGAAATATCATTTCCCTTCGCAAATGCATACAATTGTTTTGCTTGTTTTTCTCTTGCTTCTGCACTGGTATCTTGCAATGATATCCCTGAATCTTTAAAACCATTTTCCAAGACCAGCTCATCATTTTTCATATATTGAATTGGAATTATCGAGAACTTTGCTCCGGAAAGAGTCACTTCTTTATCCGAACTATTTCTCCCCTTGTAAATAATTTGAATGCTTCCTGTTCTGCTTCCTGCTTCAGCATGGATTGTTGAAATATCTATAAAACTACCGACAAGAAAAAGCATAACGAATAAAATAATGTGAATACTTCTTATCTTCTTTCTCACCTTACTTTCCTCCTTTTTCTATCTCGTATACTATAAATTACAGCAATCATCAACCCTATAAAAATTACTATAATTGTTACAATTAGCACTTTAGCAGTAAAAGATAACTCTGGTTTTATATTTGTATCCGGCTCTTGCTTCGTTGCCTCTTCATAAGGTATTCTCTCTCCACGTACTAAAAGTCTGTGTGTATTGATTGCAAATGGTGTACAAGTAACAAGTGTTGCATAATCCTTGCCTGGTTCAATAGATAACCCATCTGTCTCTTCCGGCAAAACCGTTAATATCTGATCAATCTGATATGCCAGTGTTTCATCTAAAACTTTAATGTAAAAAATATCTCCTACTTCCAATTTATCCATATTGGTAAATAGTGTTTTTGTCGGAAGACCTCTATGTCCTGTCAGAACTGTATGTGTACTTTCTCCACCTACAGGAAGAGATGTACCCCAGAAATGTCCGACACCTGCCTGTAGCACAGCTTCACTTGTTCCATGATAGATTGGAAGTTCTACATTAATCTTAGGAATGCGAATGTATCCCATCATTCCAGAACCATCTACATTTAACAGGCTCTCATAACGAGCATCTATTTCCACATCTTCCTGCGAAAATGGATCAATCAAATCAATATTTCCCAGCATTTCCTTATTGTATGCTCTCGCATCTTCCAGCATTTGCTCTTTTTCTGCCTTACTTAACTTTACGCTTTCCTCATCATAATAGGATACAACTTTGGAACCATTCTTTTCATTCAAATAACTACTAAACGTTGGATATAACAATACGGAGAATGCAACCAAAAGCACAATCAGACGAATAATATCTTTTATTGTTACCTTCTTTTTTTTCTTCTTACTCTTCATTTCATTCTCCCTGTTGTTATACTTGGAATTGCGGTTACCTTCCGTGGAAGATAACCGCCAATTCCTTAAATATTATCTTATATCTCTGGTAAAATTATTATGCTTCTTTTCTTTTGTCACGGATGAAGCTTACTGCTACACCGAATACAAGAAGAGCTGCGATTACAGAAAATGCAATTGTTCCACGTCCACCAGTGGATGGAAGAAGGGAACCAGTGCTGTTCTGAATATCGATGATTTTATCATTTTCTGGAGTTTCATTGTTATCTTTTGTAATAGTCCATTCAGTGTCGCTGGTCTTTTTGATTGTGACCTTAACTGGAGCTGACAGCTTGTTATAACCATCTGGTGCCTGTGTCTCTTCCAAATAATAGATTCCTGCTGCCAGACCGTTAATGTGTAAATTGTAATTTCCATCAATTGCACTTGCAACTGTTACCATTTCGTCAATTGTATCTGCTGCACTTTGATCAGCTGCATAAGTGTATTCACCATCAGTATTTTCTACATCTTTTGTTACTTTGATTACTGCATTTTTATCGATGTTACCATCTGTAGTTGAAGCATACAGCTTAAAGTGTGCCCCTGCTAACATAATATCTTTTGTGTCTGTTTTCTTTACATCCAGTGGATATGTAGGTGTTACAACTTCAGACGGTTTTGTTGTTCCTGTTGCATCTGTACCTGGTTTATTGCTATATTCTAATGTCGCACTATTCTTTGTTTCAACAACTGCATTTTTGTTTACTTTTGCTTGATAAGTAACTTCGATTTTAGCTCCTGTAGCAGCTGTTTTCACTTTTTCAGATAAGTCAATTGTCATATTTCTTTCGTTATCCTTAGAAATTGCACCTACTACATCATTATAAGTTGCTTCTCCAATTTTAACTGTTACAACAACGTTTCCTGCTTCATTTGTTACAAAATCCAAACCATTTGTTAATGTATCGTGGATTTTATATACGTAATTGCTATAACCTGTCATATCAGGAACCTGTCCTGTAATTGTATAAGTTACAGTCTGTCCTACGTGAACTGTAGTTGCATCTTTATCTGCTGTTTTTGTAATATCTGGTGCTTGAGTTTTTAAGTTCACTGTTGCTGTTGCACTGACTACTGGAACTAATGAAGACTGAATTTCTTTTGTACCAGTCTGGCAAACCAGATAGTAACCAAAGTCTAACCCCTCAACATTAAAAGTTGTATCTGTTGCATCTTCATCAAATGATCTAGTACTTGTTTCCTTAATCATTTGGTCTGGATGTTCTTTATTATACTTTAATAATTTTTTTGTGAAGTCATTTGCAAATTTCTGCGTATTCGTTCCATTATTAGTATCTGTAGCTTTCTTCACTGCGTCATAATATCCCTGATCTGTTTTATCAGTGAAACCATCACCTAAAACTTGATCCAAAATTGGTGTGTACAGACTATTTACTTTGTAACCATAATTAGAACCGCTGACTGTCATATCAAATAATTTGTAGATATTAACTGTCTGATTTGCTAATGTCTGTCCATCTTTTACATTTACTGTAAGTGTGCCTTTTGTTGCTCCTTCTGCGGCAAATGCTGTGACAGACATAGCCATCATCATAATCGCTGCCAGCATTAATGCCATGATTTTTTTCATTCTCTTCATGTCCTTTATCTCCTTTTCTTGAGAATTTTTTTTATAGTTTTTCTGCTTTTTTATTTTCCTTGCATTTTTTATATCTCATTACGAAATATACCAGGAAAAGCAGAACAGCTATCAGGTAAATCAAATAGCTTCCGTATCCTCCGGTATCCGGAAGACCTGGGAAATGTCTATTAGTTATTGTGAAGGTAAATCCATCTTGCGATTTATCTATCGTTGTTGTATAACCATCCACTTTTGCTTCTGTGATGGAATACGTGTAATAATAAATATCATCTCCAACTGTCTTGTATGCTGGAAGTTTCTTTATCACCTCCTGCCACTTAGATTTATCGCTGGAACCTTTTATGGTGTAACTATCGTAACCCGAAACTGGTTCTGTGTGTTCTATACTGCTCGCATCTGTCCAGGTACGTGATATTGTTACCGTGATACTATCTGGTCGTTTATGATCAAAATTGTTTAAATCCTTCCAGATTTTATTGATTGTCAGCTTGATGTACTCATCACATGGATCCTGCGACTCGGATGGTTCCGGTGTATCACTATCTCCTGTGTTCAGTGTTGTTTTTGTATCTGACATCAATACTGCTTTTGCTGGTGATTCATAAGCTTTAAGCTCTGCTGTCGTAGACGAAGTATCATCTGTCAGCTTTGCATTTTGCAAAGTTTCATAGCTTTTTATCGAATTCATATGACCCAGCGTGTAAATATCCCATCCACTGGAAGTATCTTTTTCATAGCTTAGATTCAGCTTGTCTGAACCCTTTTTGATTTGATCCAGCGCTACATCCAGCTTTCTGTAAATACGGTAATTATTATTCTCGCCTTCCACCTTCTCCTGTGTGTTAGCTTCATATACAGAATCCAACTTACTCTTTCCGCTAAATGGTCCAACAAGATCTTTTGTTCCACGAACCACATCACAGTAATACATGTTGTTGTTCTTCAAAAGTCCTTCATCGTTGAATCCAACAAAGCCACCACTTCGTCCGTCTTTAGCATCACCATCATTGTTATTTCCGGCTCCACCGGCATAGACATCATATCCTTGACTGACACCGTAGACATTACTATCTGTGATTTTTGTTCGATTCGCCTTGATCAGACTCACACTGATATTGGATTTGGCATCATTATCATTCAAAAGTCCATTTTCATCACATGGAAGTTTGATGGATGAATCTCCAATCGTAATAATTGCAAGATCTGTCTTCTGCTTGTTATCTGTTGACTTCTTCGAAAGTCCTACAGAGATATCCAATCCAAGCAGATTTACGTGAAGCAGTTTGCCATCATACAGTGCATCCACTTTAATAATTCCAAGATTAATCTTCAGAAGATTGGAGTCCTGGATTTTATCCAGATATAATGCTTTTATAAGTTCATTAACAAGTGAGAATATTACATTCACTGCTCCTGAATCCAGCTTCAGATCTGCAAGATAAGCGAAACTTGTTCGTCCTGCAAATCCGCCGGCTGTTCCACCTGACGCTACCTGTTTCAGTCCAATTTTCTGGTTCGTTTTGTCACCTGCTGTACAATTCGACATTCTTGCAAGATTGGCATATCCGATAAATCCTCCGGCAATCTGCTCATCTCCATTTGTACTCTGCACGGTGTAACCGTCATCCGTTCCTGTAACTGCACAGTCATCAATGTGAGAACCAAAAATGTCCATAACTCCAAGAGCTCCACCAAGTAACTGTCCTGTATCATCTCCAAGAACATCGATCTTATCTGCCTTAACCACTCCGCTCTTTCCAGAATAGCCTACAAATCCACCGACACTATTTAAACCCCTTACATTACTTAAATCCGTTACTTTACTGTTTTTCACAGAACCATTTAACAGTGAGCCACCAAAACCTCCGGCCGTTCCGCTATATGTAACCTGATTGTTCTGTCCAGATTTTATTGCTGTGTTTGCACTGACACTTAAGCCAGCATCTTTACTTCCGTTTACAGTTCCGTAATATACATAACTTCTAAATGCATCCAGCACATCGGTTCTTCCAAGCTTTAATAATTTATCAAGGAGCGAGGTTTCATTTCCTGCACTGATATTGGCAACTCCGGCTACATCAGCAACACCGAAGCATCCTCCGGCATATTCACCTGCGACTACGGAACGGATATTCTGTACAGAAACTCCTGCCTCTTTCGTACCCTTCTCACCGAGTACAGTTCCTTCCAGATTTCCGGCAAATCCTCCGGCTGCTTTTGCATAAGAAGTGTTATTACTTCTACTTGCATAAGCACCATTTACGATGATTCCCCAGTCATCCCAGGATTCCACATCCGCATAACGGATAGTTGCGACTGTGGCATTTAATACTTTTATCAAATCTGTCGGTGTACTTAACAGTTTATTCAGAAGCTGGCTAAGTAATCCTTCTCCTGCAGTAGGATCCACTGTTGCTACACTTCCTGGTCTGGAGCTTCCGACAAATCCTCCGACATAGCTTCTTCCGTCAACTCGTCTCAGCTTTGTGACCTTGCAGCGTGCATCATTTTCGCCCCAGATCTGCCCACCGATCAGTTTTCCTACATAACCTCCGGCATAACCACAGGTATCTTTGTCATCTACACCTTCTGACTGGACAATCAGTCCACTCTGATAACCCTCTACCGAAGATTTCTTGATTACTGGCACAAAGACATTAAGTACCTGCAGCATTTGTCCTAATTGCAGATTAAGACCGAGGATATCAACTCCTCCAAGCTTTGCTGCTCCGCCGTTTATCATTTCCCCTGCAAAACCGCCGGCACATCGAAGCCCTTTAATTGTCTTCGCCTGATAAGCCTGTCCATTTGTAATAGTTCCGGTCTGCATTGATCCGACATAGCCACCGGCTGCTCCGCCATTTGCCAGTTTTGTCTCATCTCGGTAATTGACTCTTCCTGCTACAACATTGTATCCGTAAGCATACTTTCCTATGATTGCATCCAGTTCAGCCTGATTACTTACTGTTCCATGCTCCGCAAGATCACTTCCGTAACCACCCTTTTTTCCGACAAACTCCACCCATTTATTCCAGGTTTCATAATCCATCAAGGCAAGTGGTCCGTAAACTGCCGTATTTTCTTCCGTCGGATAGACAACACTAAGAGCTCCCAGGATGTTATCTACTTTTACCAGTCCCCACAACAAGGACAGGTTTCCGGTACTTGCCGTATCTGCTGACTCCATAAGTCCTGTGAAGCCACCAGCAATTTCTTCTCCGTATACCGAGCGAATCCGGACTGCTTTGCAGACACTTGTTGGTCCGGTATAGTCTTTACCTTTCCATTTCTTTGTATTGTTTCCCCAGATGTGACCACCTTCATTATGTCCTGCATAACCTCCGGCCATACCTCGTTGTACCTGTGTTGTGGAATCAGCATCTGCACGAACTGCACCACCACAAGGAATACAAGTCGTAGAGCTGTTTCTGATCGTCGGTACAAAGTCCTCCGCTAATGATGCCAATGTATCTGACACATTAACAAGACCATCTAAGATACCAGTATCGCCAAGGACATTTGCCACATTTCCTGGCTGCAAGTCTCCCACATAACCACCGGCTGTAATCTGGCCAATGATATATGAGAAGTTATTTGCGTTGGAATTCTGAATGTGTCCACCGGAAATCTTTCCGGCAAAACCACCTGCATCACCAAGTATGTCATTTGCCGATGCATCAGATGCTGTATTTTCCCAGGTCGCTTTTACTGCAAAACCTCCAACATTTCCTGTAACATCAGAATGTTCTATCGTAGAAACAACGACGTTCAATGCATCCAGCACATGATTGATTCCTATCGACTTACCAAGTACACTCAAACCTTTTCCAATTGAAGCCGCAGAACCAATATCCATATATCCGATATATCCACCTGCATATCTGGCACCGGTTACTGCATATGTGCTTTTATTTTCATCATAGTATGTTGGTGCTTCATTTGCTTCCAGATCCTTCGGTTCCTTTACAGTAGTATGCTTCAGATTCGTAACATCACAGTAGCTTATCTGTACACCGCTTCCGTAACCGATAAATCCTCCGGCACTTCCAGAATTGCTATCGTCTGTTTTCATTTTGTTGGCAGTAACAGTAAATCCGTTGTCTGACTTGACTCCTGCATACTGCACATATGGAATGTAGGCATTGATCAGGTTCAGCAAATCTCCGACATTAATATTCAGCCCCTTGATACCTCCAAGAATGCTGATTCCACCTCCAGCATCTGCCAATGCTCCGGAGTAAACATTTCCGCCAAAGCCTCCGGCATAAGACTGCCCGTTTACATGATCCAGATTATAGACAGAATAATAGCTACCTTCTCCTGCGCCTTGGTTGTTAACCGTTCCACTCTGGAAGTTTCCGGCAAAACCACCAGCAGTATCTGCAGTGACTCCTCCTTTATCCACATAAGTAACCGTACACATCGTATACGAAGGAATCAGGTATTTCACTGCACTAAGCAGTCCGTTGACATTTATCAATTTCTTGATATCTGCATCATTTGCTACATCTGCAAGACCACCGGTCTGTGAAGAACCTACAAATCCTCCTGCAAAACCATCTGTATCATTTGCTGTTACTTCTTTTAAATTTTTCACATCGGACTTAATGATCTCACAGCTGTTACTCTTTCCGATGAAACCACCGGCTGTATAATCCACTACTTCGCCGTTGGAATTTGTACCTGTTGCTTGTACAGTCATGCCTCCTGTGATGCCATTTACATGAGCTTCGTTGATTTTAACTCTGACACCTTCTGCCACAGAAAGCAGATTTTCAACTTTCAGCAAGTTGTTCAGTCCTAACAGATTCAAAGTCAGCCCGTTTCCACCTGCCAGATCTCCCGGACCTGCACAACCGGCAAAACCACCTACTCTGTTTTTTGCTGTAACAGATTTTACCTGATTTAATGTTACAGTATCCACATCTCCACCAACAGCCTCGCCAAGCGCTCCGCCGGCATAATTTTCTTTTGCTTCAACTGTATATCCATCATTTACTCCTGTCACAGTTACATGATGCACAGTAAATCCAAGGAAGTTTCCGATTCCAAGCGTATTATTTAAAAGTCCTGTGACATTTGCTGTTGTTACACTTCCGGCAATACCTCCGGCACGATTTTCACTTGCCGTAACTGTTTTTAATCCTGTGAGCACATTATCTCTTTGGGCTACACTGCTCGCATCCCTTCCGCCATGTTTCCAGTACGGAAGTTTATTTAAATATTCGGGACTGGATTCTGCAATATAGACACCATCACCACCACCAAGAATACCACCGGAATAGCTCTTACCAGCCTCAACTGAAACTGATGAACAATCCATGTTACATCCCAGGATTGCTGATGGTGCAATTCCTACAAGTGACAAGAGCATACCTGCTTTTTCCGGATTACTCGACAAAAGACCTGTCAACAAGTCTTTCACTGTTGTTAAAAGGCTTGCATCCTTGACTTCTTTATTTCCAAGGTTTGTAATCCATCCAACTGTTGAAATACCACTCACACCACCGGCATAACTTCCGCTTGCTTTAACTGCAATGCTTCCGCTCACTCCGCAATTGACTGCATAGCTGTTTGTCTGTGCTCCTACAATACCACCTTGATAATTTTCACCAGATACTGAGACATTACATCCTGTCAGATTGCAATTTAACAAGATACTCTGTGGCTGCATTACTCGAATAAGTTCAACACCTACATCACTTAACAAACCTCGGATTTCTGCATCTCTGCTGATTCCTGCAAATCCTCCGCCGTATTCTTTTGCCGTTACAGAATAACTACTGTTTTTCACGGAGCAGTCAAAGATTCTTGTTCCTACCTGCTGTCCTACAAAACCACCTGCATAATCTTTATCCGCAGCTCCGATAGTTCCTGCCAGATTCTCTACATGACAGTATTTGATATTTACATTTTTGTATCCAGTAGGGATTAAACTACCAACCGGCAATGCATTGTCCAGAAGAATTGTGATCAAATCTCCAAGCCCAAGTCCCGGAATTGCATTTAACAATGATGATAATGCATTCACCGTTACTCCAAGAGCTTTTGACAATCCGTCATACTCTGTTACACCTTCTGTATAACCGACAAACCCACCAGTACGATCATTAATATTCGAAACACTGACTTTTCCTGTCACATCACAGTTTTCAATGGAAACATCACCCACTAGCCTTCCGGCGAATGCACCTGCTGCATAAATCGTCGGATCCTTTGCTCTTGCATTTAAAAGTGCTGATAATGTATCTTGCAAATTCAGTTTTACGCTTCCAAATGATAAAACTCCTACTAATAAATCAACTACACCACCTACAAGCCATCCAAGTCCCGATGTAAGTCCACTTATTATGGTCTGTGTATTTTTATGTTTATTCGTGTTATTTTGTACATTTACATTTTGTAATTCCAGGTTTGATACGGAAACCGTTCCGGCGCTGACACCAATGTTGTTTACATTCACCTCATTCGTAATTGTTCCAAAAAATCCAATTCCTATATACTTAGAACCATCCATTTCTTCTGTCTGGTTCACATTCACATTAGAAATTACAGGTTTTCCAGTTGCCAAAATAGAATTTCCATCCGTAAGTGTCGCCTGTCCATCTGCTAACTTTGCACCTTTGATGTCCCCCGACACCATAAGCGGTGTCCACAGATCATCTTCTTTATTTGAGTTCACACCATCCTTGGATAAGTCAATATCTCGAAAAATGATGTAATTTGCATTGGATGAATATTTTAAACCACCATATTCTTGCTTTAACTTCATCAGACTCGCTGTTTCATTGTCAGGTAACCCTTGGTCGTTAACGCCACATAAACTACCAGTTCCTACTGTAAGACCACCCAATAATGTCCCTAACAGTCCACCTACTCCCTTCAACAGACCCGTAACAATATCATCGCTTGTCAAATCGACATCTGCCAGCTTATACTTACCATTATCTTTATAATATAGATACGAGTTATCACCTTTCACTGTATCTGGCTTTTGTTGGAATCCAGAAAGATGGGTAGTTGCCCCTTCTGCAGCAACAGCATCAAGTCCAAGATCCGCATCGCCTGGATAGTATGGTGTGTAGAAAGGCTTTCCGCCAAGTAATCCGCTTACTAACCCCTGACGGTAATAAACATACAGTCTCGGAGTTACGCTCTTATTGCTTCCAATCGCCCGCAACTGTGACTCATTTCCGATCAGAATATATTTCTTCCCGGAAACTTCTACATATAATTGTCCCGGTTTTGTTCTTCCATCTGCATGTTCACCATCTAGCCACTGAACTCCATTCGCTGATTTTTCTGTCAATTGATCTGCAACCAGTTCTGGCTTATCCGAATTAAACTTCTGCGATAACACATAATTATGAGACTTACTATAAGTCAGATACTCCTGATCTTCTCCATCCGGATAGATCATCTGTCCCATACCAAACTGTGGTGCATCATAATCTAATGTCATAACAGGTTCTGTTTCAGATTCTTCCTGTGCAAGTACCATTAACTGATATGGATTATATATGTAGATTGTATCCGTTTCCTTATCATACAGCGTTGGTGTTTCGTTTTCTTCTAGTTTCGTACCTGTGATAGTTCCGGTAAAGGAATCCGGTACTAACCACATCTGTTCCGAGTTCATCTGGATGTCATTCATCAAAATGTACTGAGCATCTGCACCGTATTTCAGCTCTGTGCCTTCACTCTTTACTACTTCTCCAGAACCAATCTGTCCTTCCTTATCGCCTGTGTAAATATAAGCATCTGAACCAATCTGTTTTAATTGTTCATAATTATAAATGCATATTTTACTATCCTTATAATAAGCATCTATGTTATCTGTTGATTCCGATTTAACATTTCCACCGAACGATTCCGATTCGTCATTTTTCGAGTTTTCACTTGTTTCCCCCGATATCTTAGATTCGGATTCCGTGGTGCCATTTATTTCATCTGAAACTGTGGACTCGGTTAATACTTCACCATTACTCTTATTGGCATCATCAGAAAGTGTCACTTGACTAGTGTTGGTACCCGATGGATTTACGTCTGCCGCATCCGCAATATTCACTTGAGAAAATAAGATAGCCATACATAGTATTACTGCGATAATTCTGTTCTCTATCCTTCTTTTTTTCTTCATATCTGGACCTCTAATCGGAATAAAAATTCCTACCATTTACTCAATATTGCATTCTAATATCTAGAATGATTTTTTAGCATAAAATAACTAATTTTATTATAATATCCGTTAAAATTTCTTTCATTTTCATCAAATACCTACTGGGCTTTTTCCTTACTCTTCTCTGTTTGATTCTACTTTCTGCACCCACTCTTTTTGCATAGCCGCAGCAAAAAAACATTGAAGCAATTTCATGGAAAACGCTCCACATTCAGCATTTACAATCATCCTTACCGCCTCGGCATGTTTCAGTTTTCGTTTATATGGTCGCTCACTGACCAAAGCATCATAGGCATCCACCAAACCGACCACCTGAGCACAAAGCGGAATCTGATCTCCCTTTAAACCGTCCGGATATCCAGAGCCATCAAATCTCTCATGGTGATGTCGGCAGATTTCATAGCTGTACTTATTCAATTTCTCTGTTGTCATACCATTCGGAAATCTCAATGTCATCTCTGCACCGGTAATTGGATGCTGCTTCACGACTTCCATCTCGTCTATCGTTAATTTCCCATTTTTATTCAATATTTCTATCGGTACCCGGATTTTACCAATATCATGGATTGGTGCCAGGTGTGATACATTTTCAATCTCTTCTTCGGTAATTCCAAATTCCGGATAATTTTTCTGCAGTTGGCGATAAACCTGCTCCGTATAAAAACTAATATCATCCTGATGTTCCGTTTCCACCAGATTATTATGATTCAATACCGCAACAAGCAAAGAAACCATATCCCAATACTGTTTCGTGATATTCTTTTCTTTCTTCCGCAATTCCTGTTCCATATTAACAATCGTATCTGGAATGACCTTCGCATTATGTAATGTGAGAATGGCAATATTCTCCGTCTCATCTACATATCTTTTTGCTTCCATCCAAATATAAGAATCTGCTTCATTATCACATATTCTGCGGTAGGACATATCATCTTCCATACAGCCGTCTACTAAGTGTTCCGTAAGCTTTTCGCTTGTCAAAAATCGTCTTAACTTCTGGCGATCCTGTTCATATACATATTGTTCTGTGTACTTCCTTATAAACTCATCATAGGTAGCTGAATCACTTACTTTATCATAGACTTCATGTACGTGGGAATAAATACATTCATATGTTTGATCCTTTAAATTCAATTTTATAACTACATAAAAACGTCCAAAATATTCATCTTTGCCCGGCTGAATAATATCTGATATTTTCACATTTTCCAGCCTGTTATTATAAGTGTTCTGCAGATCCAGTAACACCTTATGTACCTTGCAGCAATCTGAATAATTTCTGGAACAGTATCCGTCCTTCTCCAGACATCTGCTAATTGCCATTGTTGACTCTGTACAGTTAATAACGTCCATAAGAGAAATTTCTTCCGGTCGTTTTTCCAGCATATAGCCTCCATTCGATCCCTCTGCCGCTTTAACAATTTCTTTTTCTTTTAGTTGCTTTGTTATTTTAGGAATATAACTTGCCGGAATATTTAATTCACGAGATAGTTCTGCTGTAGTTATTACCTTATTTTCTGATGCTAGATAACATACGATTCTAATGGCATAATCCGTTGTATTTGTAAGCTGCATAATGTCACCCTCTCTATCCGTCCCCAATAATGATTTTTATCCTGAACATTTTTCTTGTTTCTTTCATTGTAAAAAGAAAGAATCATACTTCCAGGTTCTTCACTTCACAAGCACAATTCTTCCTTTTTGCCTTAATGATATTTTCTTTTTACTTTTCTGAAAAATACCATGCTTCCAATGCCAATCAGTAAAACCACAATCAGCATCATAATCCAGCTATTATTCTGAATATTTCTTCCGGTTACGGGCGGTGCCACGGTTGATGTATTTGTAAATTGGATATCTTCCGTTCCTGTTGCTGCCATTGTAAATGATGCTGCTTCTCCAACGGTTTTCGATCCACCATTTATCGAGTATGACACCTCGAAGTTTGTTCCCGGTGCTGTCTCCGTAACGGTATATGTCCATCCTGTCGGTAAGCAACTGATATCTACAGATTCATCTTTTTTCAATGTAAAGGCTGCCTGATTATTTGTGAAAGTCAGTTTTTCTGCTGTTCCATTTCCTTTTTCAATAACAGCTGAAAGATATCTTCTCCCAGTGTCGTTTCCTGTCTGGGAAGCTGTTTCTCATTATTCTGTTCTTTCTCAACCTGTTTCTTTTTCATGTTTCATTCCTGCTTCATATCAACTTAGATAATCAAGGTATTCTTTTATGGACTGGTTAAAGTATAGCACTTGTTTTTTGCAAAAATAATACAGAGAATAGGAAGATATTTTCACGTTTTGCTACAAAAAATTTGTAGTTATCGGTTTTTCGCAAAAAAAGAAACCATACCATAGAGATATAGTTTCTCTTTGAATTACAGTGTTTCTGCCATTTTGAATAAAACGATTCCATTTCTAACAGCCAGCATCTCAGCAGAATTCTTGAAATCAATGCCAGAAATATCTCTTATTATTTTCAATCGCCCTGAAAGAGTACGATAATTTACATAGAGTTTTTCAGCTGCTTTATTCGCACTCTTATCACAGTCCAGATACGCCTGCAACGTTTCAATCAGTTCTCCATCATGTTCTTTATCATACCAATATAATTTCACAAGTGACTCTGGCACATATTCCATCAGTTCATCACGATTTTTGATTTTTTCAAAAATCTGGAAAAAACCGAGCTTAGAAAAATCGGCTACCGATATATTCTTATCACCATAGAGATATCTGAGCATATCCATATAGTCTATGATTTTCTTTGAATCCTTAAAAGATTTTTTCAAATCTCCATATCCATTAACAATACTTCCAATGCCAATCTGAAAATCCGTTGTTTTATTTCTGTGAAAAATCTGCTTCTGTACTGTCTGATATAATTTTTCCATTTCTTCCCGGAACCCTGCTTGTGTTTCCCCAGGCTTAATTTCATGAATACACACAATCTGATTCAGATTCCGGTAAATATGTTCATCCGGAAGTAATCTCTGAATCTCGCCTTCTATCACTCCGATTTCTTCTAATTCTTCTTTTGTATAATAATCTTCGCTATTGCTTGAAATCGTATGAAAACTTACCACACAATATTGAGCTGTATCTTTCAATTTTAGCATTCTTGCAGCTTTACTCAATTCATCGCCCGTTAATAAACCATTAAGCAAGCTATATTCAATATCTCGTTGATATTTTTTTTCTATCTCATTTTTAGCATATGTTTCCATAAAACTATACTGTAAAGTAATAACAGCATTTTCCAATGCCATATAGTCCAGTATTGTTAATGGCATATTCACTTCCGTGACTACCAAATAAATTTCTGTTCGGCCTAACACATGTATTTTTGTAATATATTGCGTATGCTCTTTTCTCTGTTTTTTGTATTCAAATCTGGTAACAATATCCGGTTTATATTTCTCAACATTTTTCTCAAATACAAAATCAGACAGATCCTGCGTTGTGGACGCACAGCAAGTTAAGTTACTATAATATAACGCTACCGGATTGCCAATCATGGAAGACAATAGAAACAAAATATTTTTAGTTGGATCTTCAAAATCCTCTCCATCCAATAACATGTTAGAAATATTGTCGTGTGTCAATTTGAAATAAATCAACCGTGCGATATTTTCATCATAGATCTGCAGAATAACATATTTTATAACACCCCAATAATACTCATCTTCCGAAATTTCTATCACTGGAATATTACGTTCCGAACAAAACTTTAATAAAATATCATAATAATTGACTTTCTGTACCATGTCCGGATGCTGCTTTATAATAAATCCACTGACCTGTTTCTTCTCCAGTTCATTCAAATGTTTCCGAAACTCTCTGTCCGTTTCTCCGAAATACACTTTCATATTTGTAAGAAGAAGCTCTCCTCCAGTCAGATATCTTTCCATATCTTCTATTTCGATAATTCGTATACCTTTAATTTCCTGATTCAGATTTTCTTTACATGTCACTAATCTCATATCAGGAAATTGTTTCGATTCTAATAATTGTTTTACCGTATAAGCCATTCAGCACCTCGTCAAATTCGTCTTTTGTTGTCTACTTTGGTTGTACCAGCATCTGATGTTGTGTTTTCAAAAGTGGCATAAGTATACAGTGTAATTATACCCCCCCCCGAAATTTTCTGTCAATTTCTTCATGCGTATAAAATGCATATTTTATATAGATTCAAATAAAAAAGACAGCTCGCATCTTTGTCGAACTGTCCATTACTTCTTCAGGCTGCGGATAAAAGTCATAAAAATTTCTCTTTCCTTCTCATCCAAGCCATCCCAAATCTCAAGTATTTCTTTTTGCTCTTTTGTCAGATCCAATCTGCTTTCATCATCTGAAAAAAATTGTGCGATTGTATCTTCATTACCTTTTCCTTGCTGATAACTGATCCAACTTTCATCTGTCAATTTCATTTCATTCTGCATCTTTAACTGACTGATGATGCCGCCGTTTCCGGTACCAATATCTAGCTTACATTAAATGATATCTTTCCAGATTGGTTGGAATACAAACGTCTCCATACAACTGCTGAAACATATATTACGCGAATCCAGTCTGATTGGAATACACATTACAAGGATACTGATATCATCTAGATTCCGCTTATCAAATTAGACAAATTAACCTTAGATTGCTGGGCTCATAAGCTAATTCAGGATAACAACCTGACTAAAAACGCTTACTACAACATTACAGTGATTATGCGGCAATGCTTGAATTATGCCGTCGATAAGGGCTATATTTCTTCTAATCCATTTAGTTCTGTAACGATTGATTCACAACGGATGCTTCGACGTGATACCGCAGAAGTTGTATCGCATACAAAAACTGCTGCTGGCGATCGATTTGTTCCACTAACTTCTGAAGCCCAGAAATTAATTGATACCGCGAGACAGTATCAAAAAGAGCATCACTATCCTGATAATGGTTATATCTTTTCCATCAATGATAAACCACTGACAGAACGTTGTATCTCAACACTATACACGAAATATTGTAAAAAGTTGGGAATAATTCAGAAGAGCTCTCACAAAGCTCGTAAAACATTTGTGTCTAACTTGTTATCAAACGGAGTCAACATCAACACTGTAAGACAGGCAGCAGGACATGCGGATAAGAGAACCACTTAAAATTACTTGCAGTAACATATCAAAAAGACGTGAAACCCTTGTAAATGATATGCTCCCCATATGGTAGACAATGGAAATATCCAAAGATCTATCATATGAGGAGCATATTTTTATGTCTAGGAAACAGTATAGTAAGGAGTTGAAACTTGAGCTCGTAAAGAAACACCTTGAGGATGGAATCTCTTATTGGAAATTAGGTAAAGAGTATGGAATTGAGGCTAGTATCATCCGCAGGTGGGGTCATAAATACGAAACATTTGGAGAAGACGGTCTAGAAAAGCAAAATGCTGATTTATGTAATTACTCTGCAGAATTTAAGAAGAAGATTGTTCTTGAATATCTTGGAGGCAATATAACGAGTCAGGATTTAGCTGCAAAATACAAAATTCATGCACCAAGTACTGTTTGTAGATGGATTAAGCAGTATAATAACCATGAAGATTTAACAAATTCCAGAAAAGAAGGTGTATATCTCATGGCTAAAAACGGTGCTAGAAAAAATACAACCCTTGAAGAAAGAATAAACATTGTCGAAGAATGCATAAACACGGGATGTAATTATGCTTCTACAGCGAATAAATATGGTTGCTCCTACGGACAAGTTTATGCATGGGTTAGAAAATATAAAGATAAAGGAATCGAAGGATTATATGATCGACGAGGTAAGAACAAAGCGATTTCTCAATTATCAGATATTGAGAAGTTGAAAGCTGAAAACCGACTACTAAAAGCTCAAACACAGCAGCAACAAATGGAGATTGATTTCTTAAAAAAACTCGACGAAATAGAGAGGAGGTGAACCTGACCAAGACACGCAATACAACAAAATACCTTGCAATCAAGGAATTATCTGATGAAAATAAGACATACTCCATATCGGCGTTATGCGAGTTTGCTGGAATAGCTAGATCAGCCTATTATAAATGGCTAGGTCATGTAAATAGTGATAATGATAATCTTAATGAACGCATAGCCGATACCATTACAAAGATTCATGATGAACATCCAGATATGGGTTATAGACGTATAAGGGATACTCTAGCACATGATTATAAAATAGCTGTTAATGACAAACGTGTTTTAAGGATTTGCCGCAAGAAGAAAATCCAGTCATATATAAAGCATCGGTATAATTGTTGTACTAAACCTGCATCTGATCCAGCTTATGTTGCCGAAAATATCCTTAATAGAGAATTTAAATCGGACATGATAAATCAGAAATGGGTAACAGATATATCAGAATTCAAATATGGTGTTGGAGAAGATGATAAAAAAGGTAAACTATATTTAAGCGTAATACTTGATTTATGCGATAGGAGGCCTGTCGCTTTTGTATATAGCACCAGAAATGATAACCCTCTTGTTTTTGATACATTTGACAAAGCTGTGGCAGCGAATCCAGGAGCTACACCACTACTTCATAGTGATCGAGGCTATCAGTATACGTCGAAAGCATTTAGGCGGCGAATTTTAGCTGCTGGAATGACACAAAGTATGTCTCGCGTGGCAAGATGTATCGATAATGGTCCTATGGAAGGATTCTGGGGACTAATGAAACGAGAAATGTATTATGGCAAAAAGTATAAAACAAAAGAAGAATTAATGCTTGCCATAGAGAAATACATAGATTATTACACAAACAAAAGAGTTCAACGAAATCTTGGGGTGCTTACACCACTGGAATTCCATGAACAAAAACTAGAAAGCGTTGCATAAACAACCCGGTACATAAACTGTACCGGGGAAGAAAAAATTTTCGTTATTTAATTTGTCTACTTGACGGGTAGCACACCAAAATCAAGGCTTTCCAGCGCACAAAAAAATCACCGTCCCCACAGCTCCAATGTCTGTAAAAACAGTGATCGTCAGTGCGCGATCAGGGGTTCGAACCCCGTATTTACACTCAGAAACGCCTAGAAATGGAGGTTTTGCACAGCGTCTTGGCGAGTGTAACACAGGGTGTAACACCTGATATGAAATCATTAAATTATTACAAACATACTACATACTTAGCCCTATATTACTAGAAATATTTTCTCATTGGAATTGCTGAACGATAAATCTGTACATTATGAATTTTATTCTGCCATAATAATTCTCTGATTCCCAATTCAAATACACTTTCTTTTTCTTTGACATAAGGATTCAACGTAATTTCCTTTAAGCTATCCCTTTTAAATTTATAATCCACATAAGGTATTAAAATATTTCCACGTTTAAATTGGCCTTTTTTTAGAATTCCATCTTGTCCAGTAGTTTCTTCCAATAATAATTCTTCTGGTATTTTCAATATAACCCTATACTCATTTTCACATGAAAAAGAATCATTCTTGAAAAAACATCTCATATTATTAATCGCCTCTTTGAATGCCCATTGAATATGACTCTGGCATTTTTCAATGGTATCTTCTTGTAAATATACTTCATATAAATTATCTAGAAGAGCTTTAATACACTTCTGTTTATCCATTCTTTGATATAAAACCAGTCCTCGGCAAATAGTAATATCATTTTCCAAATGACTACTATTATTTACTTCCGAGATATCGCTGCCCTCAAACAAATTCCATGCAAAATCAAAAATAAGATTAACACCACTTCCAGATGTTGCATAATAATTCCACATAGTAAGTGAATCTTTGTTCGTTGAAAAAGAACAAGTATATGTTCTATAGACTTTTTCCGCATAATTTTGCGTATTTTTTTCTTTTCCTATATATGGTTGTCTATAAGATTCTAATTCTTTTATAAGACTGTCATTAAGAATCATATCTATAAACTCTGATGCGTATTCTTCATGCTGTGCAACATATTTCACTAAGGGAATAATTTCAATAAATTCTGTAGAATCATTTAAAAAACGCACGTCACTAAATCGCAAACTTTCGTTTTCTAAAATATTTTTGAGTACATCTACAGAACAATAATGACAAATTCTTGATGCTTTATTTCCAATGCCATCTACTCCATATATTTGATCAATTGTTAAATCTTTATAAGGAACATACAAAAAATGAGATTGCGAAATTGCTATACATTTTTCTAACATATCACTTTGCATATATTATTCTCCTCGATTTTATTTCATTAAGTTTCATTTTTCATATTTTAGTAACCCATTCACTTTATTTGCTTTTGCTCGCCTCTCTTAGCCGTCTATCATCTATCCTTTTGGGAATACTATTCCCCGCAAATATTACAAATAATGAATTCCTCCTCTTTGCATAATTCTTTCTTTTACTTCTTCTGCAGAATCAAATCCTTCTGCTGCCAAACTTTCTGTTGCCTCATTTAACGCATCTTGGACGCCTTCTCTCATTTCGTCAATTCTTTTCATTGCAAACTTTTTACCCAACCCAATAGCTACCGCTTCATCCTCAAAAGATTCTTTTGTAATTTTTCGTATATCATAAATCCCACCAATTCCTAAAGACATATTTTCTGTGCTACTCTCATAAATCATTGTGCTGACCATGTCATATGCCGGCGCAAGACGAATGTCATTCAAATTCTCTGCATAAAGCAACGATACATTTTTTATATGATTATCTGTATTTCCAATTAGATAATTAAAGATACAAATATCCCACAATTTTTTCTGATCTTCTAATGGATTTGAAGAGCATTTTCTAATCACTTCAAACATTTTCTTTAGATAATGATCACCTTTTTTTTCATATTTCATTGAAGATGAAATTCCCATTGCCTGCGCAAAATCTTCCTGATGCAACCTAAATGGGATCTGAAGATCTTTTAACATATAATTTTCTTTTTTAAATTTTCTATCATACCGTTCTGTTGCAAATAAAATATTTTCTCCCTGCATCTTCTGGCTATTTATAATAAAACTATTTGGTACTTTTATCCCTAAATTACTTGCCGTCAAAAGACACAGTTGCTCATTTACAACAATTTTTTCCAAACGTACATGACTTTGTTTCACAATATGTGTACTCGGCATAGATCCTAAAGGAAGATACCATTGAGAATTAGCCTTATCATAATACAAACCCACTTTTCCCGATGCTCCAGTTAAAGACAAATGCGATTTTGTCACAATCTCTGCACTTTCCGACGCTCCTTCTTTTGCCAGTATCTCAACCTCACGTTCAGTTAGTTTTCGATAATCCGGTACTATTTTCCCACTATTTTCATCAAGAATCTGAATTGCACCAAGACACTCATTGCCAAGTCCAGCCAAAATTGAAAGATAATCATTCACGTCTTTTTGCATCCAATCTGCAACACATTTTCTTGTGAACCCTTCCGGCAAAAGACCTTCAAAAAAATATCTTGTCCTTTTTTCATCAAAGGCTTTCTCTTCTAAAGGTAAGCTAATAGAAATCGGTTTTCCATTCTTTTCTATGTAACTATCATCATAAGAAAAACAAGCATCTACTGAAGAATCCCCAACAATCTTACCTACATATTCCTGTTTTCCATTTTTCTCAATATAAACAGATAATATTCTACTCATCTGATCCCCTCTTTTCTATTTTTATATCCATTCCTAACAGTTGAATTAACTGTAAAGCTTTTCCAATCTCTGCCGTCTTCTTCCCTCTTTCTAAGTCAGAAATAAAACTAATACTGAATCCAGTAAATTCTGCCAAATCACTCTGCGTATAACCTAATTCTTTTCTTCTTGCCCTTATAGTTGCTCCTAATGTTATCGAATCTATAATTTTCATATTGTCTCCATAAAATTAGCCGTTCGGCTTTATTTTGTTTTCAATTTGATTTTTTAAGCCGTTCGGCTTTATTCCTGTGATTTAAATATAAAATAAGCCGTTCGGCTTTGTCAACAATAAAATAATCTTCCCACGTACGAAAAAGCACCTACAAGGTGCTTTTTAATGTGATGTCAAAGTCCTTCCTTTCGGTAAGCGTTTAGAAAGTTGTTCGCAAATTTTAATATCTTGAAATATATACATCACACCCCTCCCAAGCTAACTGGCTCATGAATTTCTATCCCCTCTTCCAACGCAGCTTCAAGCCACGCCTTTTTTGCATCCTGTGCATTTTCTACTGCACTTTCTATTGTTTCGCCACAAGTAATACAGCCTGGCAAATCTAGATAAAAAACTACAAATCCTCCCTCTTCTTTGTCTTCTACAATTTCCATACGGTAGGACATTGCCATGTAATCGTTCAAGGTTTTCATTTATCTTCTCCTCGCGTTACTAAAACATATCTCCAAACATTTCTCCCCCTATATCACTTATCTGTTCAATTGGGATAACTGTCTTATCTTCCATAACAACTGTATGTTCATATCCATCAATCTTTTTTACACAACCAGAGCAGGAAATATATGCTCCCCCGGCTTTTTTATTATCCGGTACAAATATCTATTCATTTATACTGAGTTTAAGTTCGTGTTTTATCGTCACTTTTGCTGAATTTCTTTTTCGTTCACCTTTTTTGTACAATAACTTTTTTTCTTTTCATCTTTATTGAATTTCTTTTGATTTTAAAACAATATAGGTGCATTTCTTTTGATTTCGCGACATCTAAGTAGAAGTATTTTTGCACATAAAGTAAATTTCTTTATGGCAGCTAAGTATATTGATATTACATGGTTTTAAGCAGTATTTCATTAACACTATGTAACTGATCTAACATAAGGTAATACGAGGCAATACAAATTCACATTTAGGTCTATGACAGCATCTATAACAGCAGGATACTTTGTATATTTTCGGATATTATGCCTTTTCTTTGTATAATTATTCACACCATTCAACCTAAGTATACTAATGATGCTTAGTGTCAAATTGAAATTCCGTATAACTTATTACGGAATTTGCATTTTGGAATGTTTTGGAACGTTTTCTCCCATTTTTCCAGTGCAGAAATAACGTATAATTCTGTGAATAATTTTGATGAGGTGAATCCGTATGGGATATTGTTTTATGAGCACAGAAAGATATTTATTAGGAAAATTAACAGCAAAGAATCCCATATAGTCTTGATATCGGATGAAGGTTTTTATTGGATGAGTGAATTATGGGAAGATGTCCAAAAAGCATTGTATGAGTTGCCTTTGCTGACCGGAATCCATCTTCGTATGTAAAACCGGCAGGAATATAAAGGGAAAGTGACTATCCCTACCGGTTAATAATCCAAATAATATCATCTATACCACTCTCTCCTTATGCTGTTTTTCTCTCCATAAACCATTTATCCACTTCATAAAACAAATGGCTTTCTAACATTGCTTCATCACTTTCTGCAAGTTCCCCAATGGTTCGAATACCCAGCTTCTAAAGTTTCTTCCGAGTCTGTCTTCCAACATAAAGCAGATCCGATGCAGGAAGCTGCCAAATCATACTTTTATAATTCTCCCGGTTAAACTCTGTAATCGCATCTGGCTTTTTGTAATCTGAACCAAGTTTCGCATAAATCTTATTCCAGGAAATTCCAATACTTACCGTTACACCCAGTTCGTATTTAATCCGATGGCTGATTTCTCTTGCAATCGTTATTCCGCTTCCTTTCAGATTTCTGCTGTCTGATACATCCAGCCAGGCTTCATCAATCCCATATGGCTCGATCTTGTCCGTATACTCCGAATAGATTTCTCTTGCCATCTGCGAAAATCGTAAATACAAGTCCATCCGTGGTGGTACAAATATGATTTCTGGACAAATCTGTTTTGCCTGCCATAATGCCATTCCGGTCTTTACACCTTTTCGCTTCGCAATATAATTTGCTGTCAGCACAATTCCATGCCGGGCTTCCGGATCACCACCAACTGCAAGAGGCATTCCGGCAAATTCCAGGTGATGCAGCATTTCCACACTTGCATAAAATGAATTCATGTCGCTATGAAAACAAGACAGTATCTCCAACGGTGAAATCGGTATCTTCTATCTTAATGGCAATACCTATATCAAAGAACTACATGACGGTCCGGATGGAGTTTACCTTGTTTCATTAAATGAAAAGTATCATCCAATCCAGATTTATGAATCTGATTCTTTTAAAATCTTTGGAAAAGTAATCGGAAAATGCAAAGGGGCAGAAATCCCTGGTTTTCATTAAAGATCAACTGCAGCCTTCTAGCCTGCTCTTGCTGAAAATACTAGGAGGGGCTCCTGATGTTGATCCTCTATGCCATTTATGTTGTATATATCTGTATACGATAAATATGAAAATTGATTCACTGATGTGATAAAATTCTACCTTTATATTGGAAACAGGAAACAGAAAAATCACTTGCCGGCAGATAAATTTCTGCCGGCAAGCGATTTTTATTTTTTCAATTAAAATCCTGTCAATCTGAAAAACATCAATTCATTTGCTGATCCATCGTCTCGTTCCTGTGTCAGCATAATTAACAGAGAGCCGTCATCTAAAAGCTGCATATCTTCCAGCCATGGATAACTGACACCAAATATGTCCTCTGTAGAAATTGCACCTACGTGCGTTCCATCTTTTGCCCAAAATTGTATTTCGCGCATATTTCCATCTGCAGCCACAAAACCATTTTCTGTTTCCGCCATGCCCGTAATGGAACCGAGCTTGTCCGGAGAACTGATATCTTCTCCACCTAATTTCAAAAGCTGATTACCATCATAATCATAAACAACAATTTTTGTGCCTTCATCTTCCGCAGCCATGGATCCGGCAACCATAATATGACTATTCGTGATCTGTACGTCATCTATCATGGAAAACAGTCCCTTGCGTTCTTCATCGTTATTTAATCCGGTCAGTATCCACGGTTCTGCCGTCAGGTTACCGCCTTGATTCGCAATCTTCTGAGTATCACTGTTCACCCAGAAACTGATTCCCCATTCTCCGGATGGATGCATATTCAGATCTCCGTCTACTGTTGTCTGAAGTGCTTTTTTCCCATCTTTTACGCCAATTACATCTCCGATTCCCGGTGAAAGATATAACATTCCACTGCTGTCCCCAGACAAATATTCAAAATCATCGTCTAATTCCATCGAAGAAACGAATTCAAGTCCACTTTCTGAATATTCATAAGTATCCAGTTTATTCTCCAGCAGATGGAATACCTGATTGCCCTGTTTTACAAACTGATGATCCATAATCTGCATAACGCCCTGTGCTTCTTTAAATGGGATATATTCCGGAACGATTGTATAAGAACCTACCATCTGCTCTGCCAATACAGGTTCAAGAGGCTCTCCCTCCCATGGCCATGGTGCGTCTTTATTTCCTTCATCCTCTAATTTCAGCACAATTCCTTCCAGCAATTCTTTGTCAGAATCATCTATTTCCTGTCCTTTTACTCTGATATCATAGGATGTGCCAGACTGTTCATAACGATACATATACGTTTTTTCTATGGAATTACTTTCCGGCATTGCTGTATATTCTGCATTTCCTATTGTTACAGTGTCCATTTTCCCTTCAGCATATGCCTCTAAATCCACTCCAAAGGCAATTAAACTCTTTCGATATGTATATGAATCCTCCTTGGTCGCTTCTATAGAAATGACATTCTCGGATCCATCTGCTGTATCTCCATCAAAAAATCTAACGTAAGAATATTCTTCATCTTTCTTCATATTCTCTTTATCGTAGTTCCATGCCTTCGGATAATACACTGTAAATAAACTTAATTTAAGACTTTCTCTGTCTTTAAATTCTGTTTCTTCCTGCTCTGCTTTTTCCGATTTTTTCTTCTCCGGATTCTTTTTTTGTCCACATGCCGCTATCATCATCATGCATATCATGATACACAGCACACACCACAGTTTCTTTTTCATGGCGTCTTCCCTCCTTTCATGATTTCCACATCCTTTTCAGTTATTCACTGTCACTTTTTACACAGTGGAATGTGTAGTAGTCATCATCATCACTGTAGTCTACTTTCAAAGTACCATCGTCATTTATCATCACTGTAAGAGATGGATTTTCTGATTCAATCGGACAATATCCCAGTGCAACTGACCATGGGAAAGTCCCAATCTCCTCCCCTTTATAAATAACTGTTACATTACGGTCACTTTTGAAATCAAGACGCAGTGCATCATTGATGTTGTCTACTCCTTCCATAGAAGTCTGAGGTCCGTCTCCTAAAAGTTCTTCCACACTTTCTGCAGCCCACTCACCTATGACTGCATTTTCCTCCTCTGTCAGATAGAGTGCCGGATCCATTGCATCCGTTCCATCCTTTGCAAAAATCACCTTTACTCCCATCTCGAGCATATTATCAAAAGAAATAATATCTTTTCCGATGATTCCCACTATTTCTTCTCCTTCGATGCTCAAGATAAACTGATCATCTTCGACAGACCATTTTCCATTCCCTGTAGTGTCTCCAGCTGAAAAGGAAACTTTTCCGCCATTTTTCACTTCAAATTCAAAATCTCCTCCGAAAACTTCATCTATACTGACGGACATTCCCATCATCTGAGCGGACACCGCTACCCATTTCCCTTCATACGGGTTCTTTTCTCCTGTTTCTCCGGAGCCTCCACAACCAGTCAATACTATCATACTGATGATAAGCACTAGTCCAAATAACAAATTCAACTTTTTTCTCATAATCTTCTCCCCTTTCAATTACTTCTTATCTGCAAAAAAAGGAGTCAGCAATTCTGCTACCTTACTGATTGGCATTGTCTGCAAGATCACCTTTCCCGGTCCTTTCACAACGGTATTAAAAATACCTTCTCCTCCAATCAGCATATTTTTTACTCCTTTTACCGTTACAACATCCATAGTGCAGGTTTCTTCCATTGCCGCTAAGTACCCCGTACTGATCAAAATCTCCTGTCCTGCACTCAAATCATACTCCACTGCATGTCCATCAATTTCTACAAATGCAGTTCCATTTCCGCTCAATCTCTGCATAATGAAACCTTCTCCGCCAAATAAGCCTTTTCCTAATTTTTTCTGGAAATGCATGGACAGCTCCACGCCTTCTTCTGAAGCAAGGAATGCGCTTTTCTGCACGATCATAGAGTGACCGTTTCTAATCTCCAGCGCTTTGATTGCTCCCGGAAAACTTGATGCAAATGCAATCATTCCGTCTGCACCTTCTGCGGTATATCTGTTTTGAAACGCAGAATCACCAGACATCATTCTGCCGAACATTTTCTTCATTCCGCCACCGGAAATTGTCTCCATTTTCATGTTCGGACTCATCCAGCTCATACTTCCGCTTTCTGTGATCATAGATTCTCCTGCTGATAATTCACATACAACAACCGGTAAATTTCCTCCTAAAATCTCATATTTCTTCATAGTGACATTCTCCTTTCTTTTTCATTTTTCGTTTTTTGTTTTCATCCTACAACAGTACCTTTTTCATTAAGCTTTGTGGCACATTGCACACACATATCCAGATCATCACAGATTAAAAAGCAATGGTCACATACAAGACGCTTACATATCGGACAAATATTAAAGATCTCTTTCGCCTGATTCAATGCTTTTTGAAATGCTAAATTCTTTTCCCGGTCATAAAGCGTATCATAAATAATTTTCCGCTTTTCATTTTCCGGTTTTTTCCCTGCTCCGGAAAAACGAATCGGTGTACTTTTCCATACTGTTTTACATTCCATGCAGCATAATGAAAAGCAAAACTCATCGGGCGTAGAACAATCTATCAAATCCTTTTTCGTAATATATTCCATATATTCCACATTTTTAACCTCCTTGCTCTATCACCATCCCACTCTCAGTTCTCCCTCCTTATCCATTTCCTTTATTTTTTCTTTTATCGGGCGGCCACCATTTCGTAATAAAAGCGTAGCAGATTCAGAAAGCAAATACTATGGTCTCTGTTCGTATATTATGCTTATTCACCAAAATACGAACGATTAGTATACTATATATAGTGTATTATTTTTATTTATCCACTATATATATACGATATCTTTTTATGAAAGTGCAAAAGATATCTGTCGGTCAAACTAAAAAAGAGCCTGTACAGACTCTTTTTCTTTTACTCAGTTCTATTATATGTCAGCTTATCTAACTGATTACATTTTCGAAACAACTCAATATACAGCATTAATTCCTCTCTTGCAGTTATTCCTAGTTTTCGATTCATGTTTGTATTATGCTTTCTCGCTGTTCCAATACTGATATAAAGCAAAGAAGCAATCTCCTGTATCGTATATCCATCAACATAATACTGAAGAACCATCCTCTCTGACGGAGTCAGAGTTTCCACGCGCAAAGCAAACGCCTTGAGCATTTCTTCTATATTCGGAGGAATGCCGCCACTTTCCAGTTTTTCCGTATTTCTTTTTTTCTGCATAAAATCAACCAGTGCATCCACTTCTGAAATTCCTGATAAATTTTCATCTGTCAGCGTATCCTCCTGCAGTGCTTTTAAACTCCGAAGAATCGGCTTCACAAAACGACGGGACATACTGACAGAAACAACCAATAATAAAATCAGGAATAACAACGTACCGATGATCCAGTCCCTTCGATTGTCCGCTGTTAATTTTTCATAATTCGCTTCTGATATCAATGTCAGTACCGCAAGCGGCATCCCATTACAACTCTTCAATTCAAGCAGTTCATGCCTGCCTATATAATTCCCGAAAGCGGTAGAATATGTATTATAATACTTTCCTTTCTTCACTGTCATCGTTCCTGATGGTGAAAGATACGTTTCTTTTGTATCTCCGAACATCGCCTTATCCAGATAGATGTTTCCTTTTTTGTCCATAGGAGCCAGTACTGTCACTATATTCCCACAGGAACCTTCCACCATAGGATAAGACAGCCTGAAATACAGATTACTCATCTCCATACCGCACAAACCGCGTACTTTTCCGGTACTGTCTAAAACCGGGACATATAAAAGCTGCACATCCTCCCATGTATCACTCAGCTCCAGCCGGTCTGTCCACAGGCAGCTCTCTACCAGCCGGTTCCCATCAAACTGCATAATCTGTTCATAACCCGGCAATGCGGACGTATCAAATTCTAAATTCCAACGGTTATGGAGCTGTACCTGCTCTGCTCTTGCAATATCAGCATTTCCCCTGAAAAAAACTACGTGCTGTTTGCTTGTATTTACTGCCTTTAAATCAGACAGCCGCAGGTAGATTCCCATGCGTGATGTATCTGCATATTCTGTCTTCGTATTTACCGTTGCATCCAATACAACAAAAACTCCACTGCAATACTTCACATCCAATGCAGATTTCAAGGAGGGATACAACGCAGACTCTAAATCCATGATCAGCTGAGGATTATCATTCAAATCTGAAAATGTCTTTCCATTGGCTGTCAGGCATTGATTCAATTCTTTTGTAATATCTTCCGACAAAGAAATACTTCTCGCCATCATAATATCGGTCTGCTCTGTCATCGTTGACAACGTATTCTTCTGCTGGGCAGACAACATTTCCCGTACTTTAAAATCCATTCCCGGAAGGACTCCCAAAATACTGAGTAATAGAACTGTCGCTAAAAAAAGTGTTAAAATCACCACGCACCAATAAACCGTCAGTCTTTGCTGCATACAGGTGCTTTGTCTCTTTATTCTTTTTATAATCTTCCAGAAATTTATTTTCTTTTCTCCCATATGTCAGCCACCTCTTTTTTCCGATCCGGCAGACATTATTGTGTGTATGCTGCTTTGAAATCTTCTAATGTCCCTGAAACAAGTTTATCCATATCTTCCGGATTTTCCAGCCACTCCAACCG
>ENA-OUOY01000317-OUOY01000317.1-human-gut-metagenome-genome-assembly--contig:-NODE-317-length-36916-cov-8.790212_pt1 | contig 36916 bp, 39 predicted proteins | sample MGYA00237937_ERZ548767 | MGnify/ENA primary metagenome ERZ548767 (study PRJEB26490, sample SAMN05356887) | human gut metagenome | biome: terrestrial biome; feature: human-associated habitat; material... | reverse complement strand
CAATTGGGACAATATCAACTTGGATACATTGAGACATTATCACATTGGAATCAGATGCACGAGAAATATTAGCAAATTTAGGTAAAAATATTGATATAATTGGAGGTATATTTGACCAAACAATGTTGGAACTGAGAAACTGTGATGGGCTTGAATTATCTCGTGAACCGTTTTGTTGCGCAGTTTCCATTCATCACCCTTTAGCTTTGAAGGAGAAATTACAAATCCACGATTTATATGGACAAAATCTGCTGCTTATGCATCGTGGTTGGAGTAGCTATGTTGATCAGTTACGCGATGATTTATGGAAAAATCATAGTGAGATACATATAATAGATTTTGATTTTTATAATACGAATATTTTTAATCGGTGTGAAAATACGAATGATGTATTATTAGCAATTCCTGGATGGGCAAATGTTCATCCGTTATTGAAAGTTATTCCTGTTGAATGGGAATATAGCATTCCGTACGGATTATTACATTCCCATCATCCAACTGAACCTGTAAAAAAATTTTTATCGGCAGTAAAATTAAGTAGAAACCTTGAGGTATAAAGTGATAAACAAAACGAGACTTCTTAGAAAGTCTCGTTTTGTTTATAATTTACTTAGGAATAAAGGAGGTGCAATATATTAAAGAAAAAGTTGGCCTTTAAACTATGTATTGCGATAATATTGAGCATTTGTGTATATGAAATAGGTAATGAAGGAAAACAAGATTACATTATGAACAATGAAGCTGCTAGTTATTCAACGAATTCAACTATCGCATCGGTTATTAGTGATCCGAGCTTTAAGGATTATGGCCGACTAATGTTTCCTTTGGAATCACAATATTACAGCGGAAACACTTTAGAAAATCTTATTTTTACTTGGTATGACAATGTTGATCCTAATAAAACCATTGAAATAATCAATTATTTTAAACAAAATGCAGAACAATTAAAAGTTAATATGGAGGATTATTCATTGTGGGGTGGATCAGCCGGAGGAAGAATGGCTGCATGGTTAGGAACATGTGGACCTGCATCTTTTAGTGGGAATAACTTACCACGTCCGAGTGCAATTATTACACAATATACAGGACTTAATGAATTTATCAAAAATGATCCTCCTACTTACGCATGTGTAGGAGATAAAGATGGAAATGCCTATTGGAAAACGATGCAGGAAATACTAAACAGACTCTATTCTTTAGGGGTAGATATAGAATTTCATGTTTATGAAGGGTTAAGGTATGGATTTGGATTAGGTACAGGTACTGTTGCAGAAGGATGGATCAATGATGCAGTGGCTTTTTGGGAAAAGCAGATGAAGGAATAGGAGATATAAAGAATGAATAATTTTATATTTGAAAATCGTACAAAAGTTTTTTTTGGAAAAGGTTGTGTAAATGAATATTTAGAATGCTTAAGTAAAGGTTATGGAAATACTGTAATGGTTGCTTATGGTGCTGGTTCTATCAAACGAAATGGAATTTATGATGAAGTTATCAACATTTTAAAAAACTCAGGAAAAAATATTGTAGAGTTTCCAGGGATAATGTCAAATCCAACATATAATAAAGTTCTTGAAGGTGCCAAACTTGCGAAAAATAATAAAGCTGATTTGATTCTTGGAATTGGTGGAGGAAGTGTAATGGATTGTTGCAAAGCGATATCCATTGCATCACGTTATGATGGAGATCTATGGAAAGATTTTTGGGAACGTCCAGGAGTATTTGAGTTTGAACCACTACCATTAGGCGTTATTGTGACTGTTGCAGGGACAGGAAGTGAATGTAATGGTGGAGCAGTTATTACGAATGAAGAATTAAAGGTGAAAACAGGTCGCGATTATCCACAATGTAATCCAAAATTTGCCTTACTAGATCCTACTTACACATTTAGTGTACCAAAAAGACAAATGATATCAGGAGCTTTCGATACTTTATCTCATATCATGGAAATCTATTTTAGTAAACCTGATGAAAGCAATGTATCTGATGATATTTCTGAAGCTTTGATGCGAAATGTTATTAAAAACTTAAGAGAAGCAATAAAAGACCCTATGAATTATACCGCTAGAAGTAATTTAATGTGGGATGCAACAATGGCTGAGAATCGAATTATAAAATTAGGTAAACGTACTGATTTCGAGTGCCATCAAATAGAACACCAATTAGGAGCTTACACAAATTGCAATCATGGGGAAGGATTAGCTGTAATACATCCAATATACTATCGTCATATTTGTGAAGCAGGTAAATTAAAATTTGCCCGTTTTGCGGCAGAAGTATGGAAGATTCCTAACAAAGATAAAACGACACTTGATTTGGCTATTGCGGGAGTCGAAGCATTAGAAGATTTTATCAAAGAAATTGGATTGCCAACGACATTACAAGAATTGGGAATTACGAGTAACATAGATTTAGAAGAAATTGCACGTTCTTGTAATATTGTTAAAGGTAGCTATAAAGTTATGACACCAGAAGAAATTTATGAAATATTAAAAGAATGCTATGAATAAAGAGGAGAGATACGATGAAAAAAACAATAAAAGCTGTGCTGAGCTTATTGCTTGTATTTAGTCTGGTTGCTTGTAGCAGTAATAAAAAATCAGATCCTGAACCTACTGCTTCTTCATCTGAAACTCAAACAACTCAAACAGAACACAATGCTTTAATTGTATATTATTCCGCAACGGGAAATACAGAAAATGTTGCCAATCAAATCGCAGATATCACAGGAGCTGATTTGTTTGAATTAGAACCTGTACAGCTTTATACCGATGAAGATTTAGATTGGACCGATGACAATAGCCGTGTTGTCAATGAATATGAAAACGAAAACAAGCGAAATGTAGAACTTGTTTCGACAGAAGTTGAAAACTGGGATTCCTATGACACTGTTTTTAATTCCCAATCTGGTGGGGAATTGCCGCATGGCCGGTTAATTCTTTTGTCGAAAACAATGATTTTACTGGGAAAACAGTCATTCCTTTCTGTACATCTTCTAGTAGTGGTTTAGGTGAAAGTGGCGATTTATTAGAAGAAATAGCTGGAAGTGGAAATTGGTTAGAAGGTGAACGATTTACATCTAGTACTTCAGAAAGTGAAGTGGAGAATTGGATTTCAGGTTTAGATTTGTAAGGAGAGATCCTCTATGAAAAAAATATTATCTATTTTATTAGTCTCAACAGTTGCTTTAGGGTTAATTGCCTGTAACAATGGAAGAAATGATGTAGGTAATTCTACTGCTAATCAAAAACCAACAAAAACAGAAGATTCCATAAATAATGATTTTTTTGTGAATAGAGATGGTAAAGTACTAATTGCATATTTTAGTATGCCAGAAGACATAGATGTGGATGCAGTTTCGGGTGCCAGTATTGTAGTAAAAGATAACCAAGTTTTTGGCAATGTAGAATACATGGCTAATGTAATTAATAAAACAATTGGCGGAAATTTATTTCAAATAAAAACCGAAGAAGACTATCCATTAAATCATGAGGCTTTAGTAGATCGGGCAGCACAAAAGTAAGATGATAATGCTCGCTCTGTGATATCTACATATGTAGAAAATATTGATGCTTATGATACGATTTTTTTAGATTATCCTAATTGGTGGGGAGATATTTGAAATATTTTCAATTGATCGATTAATGGCTGCTGGTGGAGGGTATATGAATTATTCATTTGCGCAAGAAAATCTCATTGATGAACTAAGTATCATTATTGCACCAGTAACAGATGGTAATACTACAAGTGTATCAATATTTGAAAAGGGAAATTTCTTACCATTGAAATCACCTATTTCCTTTGCATTAAAAGATATGAATGCAATTAATCAAAATGTTGTATGGCTTCGTTATATGAAGTATTAAGGTTAGTTTATATCTAAAGGTATAAACTAATGAACAAAAAGAGAATTCAATAAGAGAATAGATAGTCTTATAATACAAAGTGAAAGTGAGGTAATATCATGAAAGCATTATTAGTGAATGGAAGTCCTAGACCTAAAGGGTGTACGTTTACCGCTTTGAGTGAATTGGCAAAAACATTAGAAGAAAATGGTATCGAAACAGAAATAATTCAAATTGGAAACAAAAATATTCGTGGCTGTATAGCTTGTCGTAAATGTCATAGTACTGGAAGTGGTAAGTGCATTTTTGATGATATCGTTAATGAAGTCGCTTCAAAATTTGCAGAAGCTGATGCCTTTGTTATTGGTTCTCCAGTTTACTTTGCATCACCAGCAGGAGGAGCAGTTGCTTTTCTAGATAGATTATTCTTTAGTACTTTAAATGTTGATAAAACAATGAAAGTCGGTGCAACAGTAGTTTCTTGTCGCCGTGGTGGAAATACCGCAACATTTGATATGTTAAATAAATACTTTACAATGACAGGAATGCCAGTAGTAAGTAGCCAATATTGGAATATGGTATATGGAGGAAGTCCAGAAGAAGTCTTACAAGATGAAGAAGGACTTCAAACCATGAGAACATTAGGAAGAAATATGGCATTCTTAATGAAAAGTATTCAATTAGGTAAACAACAAATGGGATTACCAGAAAAAGAACAACAAGTATTTACAAATTTTCATTGTTAGGAGAGTAATATGGAAGAAAGAATTTTAGGAAATGGATTAAAAGTATCCGCTATAGGACTTGGATGTATGGGATTTTCTCATGCCTATGGAAAACCAACAAATAAGAAAGAAACTATTGAATTAATTCAGAAATCTATAGATTTAGGATATACATTTTTTGATACTGCAGAAGTATATGGAACATCAGAGGATCCTCATCAAAATGAAATCCTTTTAGGTGAAGCTTTAAAACCATATCGAGATAAAGTTGTAATTGCGTCAAAATTTGGTATTCGTTTTGATGAGGAAAGTACACAGGTAAATAAACCATTAGTTCCAGATTCAAGACCAAGTGTTATTCGTGCATCTTTAGAAGCATCTCTTAAAAGATTAGGAACAGATCATATAGATTTGTATTATCAGCATCGTCCTGATCCAAATGTTCCTATAGAAGAAGTTGCGAGCTTAATGAATGATTTAATAAAAGAAGGAAAAATACTTCATTGGGGATTGTCCGAAGCTGATGAAGATACGATTCGAAGAGCCCATGCAGTTTGTCCAGTAACAGCTATACAAAATCGCTATTCTATGATGGCACGCTGGAATGAAAGCTTATTTCCAGTTTTAGAGGAATTGAATATCGGATTTGTGGCATTCTCACCTCTAGCAAATGGGTTCCTTACTACAAAATATGGTAAAGATGCAATCTTTGATGCAAAAACAGATTATCGTAATGTAATGCCTCAATTTACACCAGAAGCAATTGATAAAAATGCAGAATTATTGAAATTATTACACCAATTAGCAAATGATAAACAGGCAACACCTGCACAAATATCTCTAGCATGGATGTTAAGCAAAAAAGCATATATTGTACCTATTCCTGGTACTCGTAAATGGGATCGAATGAAAGAAAATGCAGAAGCTGTAAATATCCAACTAAAAAAAGAAGAAGTTGATGCAATTGATAAAGCTTTAGATACAATGGAAATGTCAGCTGTATTTGGTAGTACAGCAACAAAAGAAAGGAAGTAATATTATGAGAAAGAATTTTGGCTCAAAAACATGGATGTATCCTTTACCTGTTTTAATTATCGCTAGCTATGATGAAAATGGTCATGAAGATGCGATGAATGCTGCATGGGGCGGAATCTATGATTATAACAAAGTGATGTTATGTCTAAGTGAAGGACATAAAACAACAAAAAATATTAAAAAGAAAAAAGCTTTCACAATTAGCTTTGCGACTGCAGAACAAATGGCAGCCTGTGACTATGTTGGAATTGTTTCAGGCAATGATACGAAAGATAAAATGGAAAAAGCGGGCTTCACTACAGTAAAAAGTGAGTTTGTAGATGCGCCTATTATTCTTGAATTACCTATGACTTTAGAATGCAAACTTATTAAGTTTAATGAAGATGGAAATATCATTGGTGAAATTGTGAACGTAAGTGCAGACGATAGTATTTTAGGAGAAGATGGTCTAGTAGATAGTCATAAATTACGTGCTATATCCTTTGACCCTATACATAATGATTATCTTGTAATGGGTGACAAAGTAGGAAATGCATTCCAAGAAGGAAATAAACAAAAATAAAGGAGGAAATTCTATGGAATATGTAACTTTAAATAATGGCGTTAAAATGCCAATGGCAGGTATCGGAACTTTTATGTTAAGTCCAGATGAAGCGCAAAACTCATGTACTCATGCTTTATCCTATGGTTATCGTTTGATTGATACTGCAAATGCATATGTAAATGAAAAAGCAGTGGGTCGTGCCATGAAAGAATCAAGGCTTGATCGAAAGGAAATCTTTTTAGAAACAAAGCTATGGCCTTCTTTCTATGAACAGGAAGATGCAGTAGATAAAACATTAGAAAGATTAGGAACAGATTATATTGATTTATTATTAATTCATCAGCCTGCAGGAAACTATATTGCAGGATATCGCTTAATGGAAAAAGCATATAAGGAAGGAAAAGTTAAAGCTATTGGTTTATCAAATTTCAACATTGAACAAATTAAAGAAATTCTTGATATTTGTGAAATAAAGCCAGCTATTCTACAAACAGAAATACATCCATATTCTCAGGAAAAGGAATTAAAAGATTTCTTAAATCAGGAAGATATTGTTATTCAGGCATGGTATCCGTTAGGTCATGGTGATAAAGCATTATTAGAGGAACCAGTGTTTAGTAAATTGGGTGAAAAGTATGGAAAAAGTAGTGCCCAGATTATTCTTCGCTGGCATATTCAGTCAGGTAATGTTGTAATTCCAGGATCTAAAAATCCTGAGCATATTAAAGATAATTTTGATTTATTTGATTTTACTTTAACAGATGAAGAGATGGAAGAAATCACTTCTTTAAATAAAGATAAACGCTATTATATTAGTACACCAGAGCTTTTGAATCAATATGCGGTAATGGTACCTCCAGTAGATGAACAAAAATAAATAAAGAAAAGACGAGCATAAGTACGAACTTACTAATGTGGACCCCGTGTCAAGGACATTAAATAAAAAAGTACTTAAAATCAATTAGAAATAAAGATATCCTCCAGGTGTAAATAACCAGGAGGATATCTTTATGTGTATTGGAAACAGATAGAATGAAGGAAGTCATAAGAAATGAACTTGGCGTATTTGACTACCGTGATTATATATTTGATGATGATCCATCAGTCTATCTTCTTGTAAAGGATTTAAGTGTATATGATACTGATCATACTATTGTTTACAGATCTTTTCCGGATGATGCTGACGTTTATTTTAATGGCACTGTTATATTCACTAAGATGGATGATTTTGGCTTTGCATCATTAAGTAATAATGATATAGATATAATCAGAAGTCATTTGCGCAGATTACCTGATGGACTGTTTGAAATGAGTTATTCTTTGAAGGATAGCTACTAATTTCTCGAGCGTTGAGTTTCTATCAAGATTATTTCTTACCTGTCTGAATTTCTCCTTATATTCATCAGGCTCCTTAGCGATGTGGTTGAGCGGGTACTTACCAGTCATATAATATTCGAAGTATTCATTTGGTGAAAGCTTGGCCAGATTGTACTGATAACGATCATTGTTGTAATAAACCATATAGGAATCTATTATTTCCTTCAGTTCTTCGTATGAGCAGGCATTCTCTATATATCTGCCCATCTCATCTTTCATATGTCCGAAGAAGGATTCCTGAGGAGCGTTGTCCCAACAGTTTCCTCTTCTTGACATTGACTGTCTGATTTCCAGGCTCTTAAGTAAGTCAATAAACTTGACACTTGTATAATGCGCACCCTGATCACTGTGTATTAGAGCATCAGTGTGAATATTATGCTTATGTTTACTGTAAAGCTGATTGATTGTCTCCAGGACAAAGCCTACCTCTAAAGACGGTGATAATACATGTGCAAGAATCTGCTTTGTAAATCCATCCTTTATCACTGATAGATATGCTTTAGATCTTTTGTGACCGTAGAATAGATAAGTAATATCTGTTTCAAGCACATATCCAGGGCCATACTCCTCGAAATATCTGTTTAGAATATTATCTGCATAATTTGATGTTTTCATTGCCTTAGCCATTCTTCTTGCAGGATTGGCTTTTCTTATTGGGCAGAATAGACCGTATTTCTTCATCAGTCTTGAAATCTTTTTATGATTCATCACAATGCCCATGTGAAGAAGACGCATATGAATACCACGTCTGCCTTTGTCATATCCTTTGAACTTGTATGCTTCTAAAATCAGTTCAAAATCCTTACGGTCTTGTTCTTCTTTTTCGCTTATGAAACTTTTTCGTTTCTTCCATGAATAGAACCCACTTCTTGAAACACCTGCAGTATCACATAATGCTGAGACACTCAGATTATTACTAGGTGATTCAAGAGTTCTATCCATCAGTTTATATTTCTCTCTTACTGTTTGTCCTTCTGCAGTTTTGATATCTGCTTTCTGTTGATAAATCTCACTCTTTTTAAAAAATCGTTCTCCTGCTGGAGAATTTTATTTTTCTGCTTAAGCCTTTCTAGTTGTTCCTCAACGGTAAGATTCTTTGTAGAAGGTCTTCCTGATTTTGTGCCTCTGGTATCCTTGAATCCTTCTTCCCTTGCTGCTTCTTTCCTTACACGATTTGTGAACTTATGAGTTCGACTAGACCCTAACATATGAGGATCAAATCCATACTTTCTGAATATGTTTCCAGGCATCATGCCATTCTGTAAATCAATCCAGAAGAGTTCTTTGAATTCTTCTGAATAGGTTATGCTTTTGATAGATACTTTCTTTGCATATGGATTCTTTTCAAGTTCCTTTACCTGTTCATCACTAAAATAATTTGCTCCCATAATAACACCACCATTCTATAATCATTATACTACGAAAAATAAAAACCCTGTAAAATAGGGTTCATTTTATACTATGTTCGTCTTTTTTATATTTTTGATATTAACGTTTAGGTTTAAACTGATGTACAAGGAGTTTCTTCGCAAATAAGGTTTTGTCCTATAAAATGAAGGTAGATAAAGAAAGAATAATTGGAAGGTAAATGAATTATAAACTTTAAAAATCTATTGACAACGTTTACAGTAGGGTCTAAAATAGTGGCATAAACACAAGATGTTACTCCTCGGAGGCGTTACTTGTAAATAGCTTTTTAAGTTATTTATACGCTTCCGAGGTTTTTTATTTACATGAAAGGAAAATAGTGAAATGAAGATAGTAAAGCGAATTAATACAAATGCAGCGATAGCTATTAATGGGAATAAAAAGGAAATTGTTATTTTGGGAAAGGGTGTAGGATTTCCTAAAGTTCCATATGAGCTTACAGATATATCAATAATTGAAAGGACATTCTATGATATAGATCCTATCTACATTAATGTTTTAGCAAATTTATCAAATGATATTGTAATAGTTTGTACTAAAATATATGAATTAGCAAAATTAAAACTAGAATGTGAATTAAACACTAATTTTCCAATTATTTTAGCAGATCATATTCAATTTGCAATAGAACGTATTAGAAAGAACTTTGATGTTAAAAATCCTTTAGAATATGAATTATATCAATTTTATCCTAAAGAAATAAAAGTGGCTAAAGAAGCTATAAAAATATTGAAAGAGGAATTAAAAGAAAATTTTCCAGAAAGTGAAGTGGCAAGTATTACTTTACATATTATCAATGCAGAGAAAGAATCAAATAATATTCAGAATACAATGAAAGAAATTAAAATTCTTACTGATATTATTAAAATAGTGGAAAAAGACTTAGGAATTAAATTTAATAAAGAAGATTTTTATTGTTCAAGGTTTATTACACATGCTCGTTTTTTAATTCAAAGGCTGGAAAAAAATACACAAACGAATGAAACAAAGAATGGTTTACTTCCTCAAATGAGGAGAGAGTATCCAGGCATATTCATTTGTTGTATGAATATACAAAGGTATTTAAAAAAAGAACACCAATGGAAATGTAATGATGAAGAAATTATGTTTTTAATGTTACATTTAAATAGGTTAAAAAACAAAAAATAAAGCATAAATTCCATTCATGTTATGCGCAAAACATGAATGTTTAGATAGATATAAAAGAAGTATAAAAAATGAAAATATATTGCAATTTGGCCAAACTCTATATATTCATATATAACTTCTTAAAATTAAAAAATGTATATAAATGGAGGAATATGGAATGAGTAAAAAAAATAAATATGACGAATTAGCCAATTTTATCGTTCAACTTGTAGGAGGAAAAGAAAATATTCAGTATGTAACACATTGTGTCACTCGATTACGTATAAATGTAAATGATACAACTAAAGTTGACACAAAAAAAATAGAAGAAATTGAAGGATGCTTAGGTGTACAATGGTCAGGAAATCAATTACAAATTATAATTGGTCAAGCTGTTGCTGATGCATATAAAAGAGTTGTAGAAGTAAATAATCTTCAAGATACTGGGTCATCACAAAAACCTAGTAATAATGAAAAGAAAAATCCTGTAATTGCTATTTTAGATATTGTAGCTGGATGTATTACTCCTGTAATACCGGGACTAATTGCAGGCGGATTTTTTCAAATTTTGGTATTATTAACCACAATGGCTGGTCTGATTTCAGAAGGATCAAGTATTCATACGGTTTTAACATTTGTCGGAAATACGCCATTTTATTTCTTACCAGTTTTTATAGGTGGATATACTGCTAAGAAATTAGGCGGGAATCAAACAATGGGTATGATTGTAGGAGCTATGTTCTTACATCCTGATTTTATTTCTGGTTTAGCAGAAGGACCTTTAAGTATTTTTGGTTTACCAATTTATAACGCATCTTATGGTAGTAGTATTTTCCCAGCTTTATTAAGCGTTTCATTAATGGTTCCAATTGAAAAATTTATCGCAAAGCACTCTCCAGATTCTTTACGTTCAATTTTAGAACCATTTATCACATTATTAATTATTATGCCAATTGCTTTATGTGTTACTGGACCTTTAGGAGACGTATTAGGTACATATATTTCATCAGCAATTATGTGGTTATATAACACTATAGGTTTCTTAGGTGTAGCTGTAGTAGCTTGTCTATGGCCTTTGTTGGTAATGACAGGTATGCATCATGCATTAGTTCCTTATATTTTAAATTCTTTTGCTACTTTGGGATTCGAAGGAATTTGTGAAACTGCAATGATTATTTCAAATATTGATCAAGGAGCTGCATGCTTAGCAGTAGCATTAAAAACAAAAGATAAAACATTAAAATCAACAGCTTTCGGTTGTAGCATTACAGCAATGGTTGGAGGAGTGACAGAACCAGGATTTTATGGAGTTACTTTCCCTCTAAAAACTCCATTATATTGTGCTATGGCAGGAAGCTTTATGGGAGCATCAATTGCTGCGATTGGAAAGGCATGTGCTTATTCAGTTGCAGGAAGTACAGGTTTATTAGGCGGTTTACCTATTTATATAGCTGGAGGAATGTCTAATTTACTTTGGATGGTAGCAGGTGTATTAATTGGAATTATTCTAACTTTTGTTTTAACATATATTTTCTATAAAGAAGACGTAAAGGAGATTTAATTATGATGTTTCCAAATGATTTTCTGTGGGGTGGAGCTACTGCTGCAAATCAATATGAAGGTGGATGGAATGAAGATGGAAAAGGTCCAAGTACTGCAGATATGATGACATCTGGTTCTTACGCACAATCAAGATTGATAACAAGAGAATGGAAAAAAGATAAATTATATCCTAATCATTCTGCCACAGACTTTTATCATCATTATAAAGAAGATATTTCACTGATGGCAGAAATGGGATTTAAAGCTTATCGTATGTCTATTGCATGGACTAGAATTTTTCCAACTGGAATGGAAGAAACACCTAACGAAAAAGGATTATTATTTTATGATAAAGTATTTGATGAATTAGAGAAGTATAATATTCAGCCAATTGTCACAATAAGCCATTATGAGATGCCGTTTGAATTGACAAAAAAATATAATGGATGGGCAAGTAGGAAAGTGATAGATTATTATATTCGTTTTTGCAAAACTATATTTAATCGATATAAAAATAGAGTAAAATATTGGATTACTTTTAATGAAATTAATAGCGGTACTACTCCTTTTGGAAATTTTATAGCATTAGGGATTTTGAATGAAGGAACTAGAGAAGCTACAAAACAAGTAGATATACCAACATTACGATTCCAAGCACTTCATCATCAATTTATAGCTAGTGCATTAGCTGTGAAAATAGGACATAAAATAAATAAAGAATTTAAAATTGGATGTATGAGTGCGATGGTTCCTAGTTATCCTTTAACTTGTCACCCACAAGACTCATTATTAAGTTTAAAGCATTGGAGACAAATGAATTATTATTGTTCGGATGTACAACTTAGAGGTTATTATCCTTTCTACGCAAAACAAATTTGGAAAGAAGAAAATATTGCTTTAGATATAAGAGATGAAGATTTGAAAATATTAAAAGAAGGGATAGCTGATTTTTATGCAATAAGCTATTATCATAGTACTTGTGTGAGTCATAAAAAAGTAAATGCAAAGACAGGAGGAAATCTAATTGCAGGAGTAGAAAATCCTTATCTAAAAGCTAGTGATTGGGGTTGGCAGATTGATCCAGATGCTTTACGTTATTTATTAAACGTTTTATATGATAGATATAATGTTCCTATTATGATAGTAGAAAATGGATTAGGTGCTTATGATGCTGTAGAAAATGATGGCAGTATTCATGATGAGTATAGAATTGACTATTTACGTGAACATATAAAAGCAATGAAACTAGCAATTGAAGATGGTGTAGATTTAATCGGATATACTCCTTGGGGTTGCATAGATATAATTTCTATGTCAACTGGAGAAATGGCGAAACGATATGGATTTGTCTATGTTAATAAACAAGATGATGGAACTGGTGATTATACTAGAATAAAAAAAGACAGTTTTTACTGGTATAAGAATGTAATCAAATCTAATGGAGAAATATTGAAATAGGTGATAAATATGAAATTATTTTCTAAAACAAAAAAAATAGAATTATTTGCACCAGTTGATGGTGAATGTATTCCTTTAGAACAAATAAATGATAAAGTTTTTTCCTCTAAACTCATGGGTGATGGTGTAGCATTTAAATTTAATGGAAATACCGTATATTCACCTATAGAAGGTATAATTACAATGGTGTTCCCAACCAAGCATGCTTATGGAATTCGAACAAAAACCGGTGCTGAAATTCTTATTCACATAGGAATGGATACAGCAAATTTAAATGGACTAGGTTTTACTTCTTTAGTTAAAGAAGGAGATAAAGTTCGAGTACATGATCCATTGACTCAATTAGATCGCTCAATTTTTGAAAAGAATAATATAAGTTTAATAACTCCTCTAGTAATAACAAATTCACAGGAAATATCTTATGAATTTCTTGAAGTTGGAAATAATGTAGAGGCAGGCAAGACGATTATTGGATATATAGGAAAATAATAGTATGCGTGTTTATGTATTATCTTTGGGAGACATGGATGTAGAAGAAAACGATTTAATCTCTGTGACAAATAAAGAAGAATCTAAAGTTATTTCTATTCCAACATGGGCTTTGTTGATTGAACATCAAAATGGTAAGATTTTGTTTGATACAGGTAGAAAAGACCATGAGTTATTAAAGAAAGAATTACTTAAATGTAATGTTGTTCCTGAACAAATTGATACTGTTGTATTGTCTCATTTACATTTTGATCATGCGGGTAATATAGATTTATTTAAAAATGCTACGATATATGTACAAAATAAAGAACTGGAAGAATGTATTAATAATGGAGATAAACCTTATAATAGAGGTGCTTATGTAAAAAATCCAATGATTTTACATAATAAATGGAAAATTATTGATGGAGAATATCGTCTAATAGAAGGAGTAACATTAATACCTTTTTATGGACATACTAAAGGTCTTCAAGGAATGTTAATTGAATTAAAACATCAAAATATTCTTGTTTGTAGTGATGCATGTTATACAAGTAGAAATCTAGGACCACCAATTATTCATCCAGGTTTTTTAAATGATATAGAAAATTATGATAAAAATTTGGAGAAAATTCAAAAAATTAAAAAAGCAAAAAATGCTTGGATAATGTACGGACATGATCCAGAACAATTTTCAGAATTAAAAAAAATCCCCTATTATTACGAGTAAAATTAAATGAGTAAAAGACTTAATATAGCTGTCAATTAAAATTAAATGGTACCCATAAGGAGGACGACAACCTGACAGTTGTGATACCCACCTTGTGGGTATCTTTTTTTCATTGCGTTGTTGAAATTATGCTATGCCAAAAAGGCTCACTAATGAAGAAATTGAGTTATTATCTACATCGCCCTATGTCAAAGACATAAGACAAGGCAGACTTATATTAACACATGAATTCAGATGCATATTATATGATGAATGGCTCAAGCAACCATCTACCTTTCGGATAAGAGAAACACTTAAATCATACGGCTTTGATTGTTCGATGTTAGGGGAATTATAATAAATAACATTAACATTAACTTTAAGTGCTATGGCCGTCCAACTAACGGAAGAATAAGGTAATTGGACAGAGTCTATATTCAGTTGAATTATATGATAATTCATTTCTGATCGACTTCGGAATATTCGTCAAATCAGGCAAAGGAATTAACCTCAGTCCTGAATTCATCGATAAAGCCTATAAAGAATATCCTTCTGTATCCATTGAAACTCAGCTTGAATCCCATGGTCTTGATCTCAAAAAAGTCGGATATTATAGAATGTATGAATAAAAAAGAAAACTTGAAAACGGAGAAAAAACTATAGAAAAGATAAGTGCTGATGCAGTAGAGAAATACACTAGTCATCCACATGTGAAGATATGCAATACAGATTATTTTACACTGCAAGAAGCAGTTCTATGCTGAAGCTACAATATTCTCTAGTTATCCCGTTGATGAGATCCTGGGTAGAAAATGATTGTGAAATGGAAGATGATGAGGAGGATTCAGAATATGGAAAAGTCTATATTGTGAAAGTTCCTGAGGGTAAATTAAAGTTCCTGGCCGAAACAAAAAAATCTTTGCATTGCCTATTTCAACAGGTGTCTATAAGAAAATCAATAATTTGCCATGTGCCATAGTGGATAATTTAACAGAAGCATTGGCTGAAACTATTATCAATAAGACATCACATCCTGATTGTTATGAGTATAGAAATAATTGAGGAAATAACTATATGATAAAAGAAGAAATAATCACTAGATTACAGAATGCAGCTAAAGAAGATGAAGAATATTATATGGATGATGATTTGATTGATGCAATCAATGAATATCCAAAACCTTTTGAACTTGTAGAGCCTATTCTAGAAATTATAGGGACTCATCCTAGGGTTGATTTTGGTATGCCAGGGGATCTAGTTCATTTTCTAGAACAATTCTATAAGCATGGATATGAGGAATTATTAGTTTCTTCAGTAAGAAAGAATCCTACAGCACATAATATATGGATGGTACATCGCTGCTTCAATGATATGAATAATCCAAAGAGAGAAATGTTAGTAGAACTCATGAAGGAACTTAAAGATGATTCATCAGTCTCAATGGATATTAAGAAAGAAATAGATGAATTTGATTGGGAGATTTAGAGGGTAAAAGAAATGAACCCCTGCATTAGTAGGGGTTCATTTTATAATGCATTCTTTTTAAAGTGGAATAAGCAGTTCTTGCCATGCTTGCTTTTTTCGACAAGGCCATCTTTTTCTAACTTATTTAAATGATTTGATATAGTTGACTTAGATAAGTGAGTAAGTTCTACGAGTTTAGTTAGAGTAATAGGTTCTAGATAGAACAGGGTATAATCTATTACTGTTTCTAATATAGTTCTACTTGAATGATCTAAATCCAATTGTGATTGTTTCTTTTGATAATAATGATATTGATTAACTTTGTCAGTGAGGTCGTCTAAATAATCTTCTAAACCAGTTTTTAATATATCTAAGAATTGTAATACAAAGTAAGTAATATCACCTTTGTTTCTTACATCATTGGTTATTTTAAATGCTTCATAGTAATCTTTTTGTCTATTTTTACATGCAATAGAAAGTCTCAATGCAGCTATAGGATCCAATACTTTAGATAAATAGTAACTAGAAATATAACGTGAAAGACGACCGTTACCATCATAAAATGGATGTATGTAACCAAAAAAATAGTGGAACACAGCAGCTCGTACTATACAAGGAAGAGAGTTGTCGTTCAAAATAGATAAGGCGGAGTTCATTGCTTCAATGATTTTGCTTTCAGGATATAATCCTCTATGAATAGTTTTGGTTGATGATACAACATTCACTATTTCTTTTCTGAAAATAACACCATCAGGGATATTATCAGGGTTATCCCTTTGTATATCTACCAGTAAAATGTCATTATATAATTCTCTTAATTTAGAGGTGTCTGATATGGGTGTGAATTCTTTTTCTTGAAAAAATATATCTTCATATTTTTTAACCATACCATAGAATCTTTTATATTCTTTGGGCTTTTCAATATTAATTAATTCAGTGATTTCTTTTTTTGTACTTACAACACCTTCGATTTCATTACTAATCATAATTTCCTCAATAAGAGAATGATATAACTCCCATGTTTTAATCAAATGTGTTTGGGACTCAAATCTTTTTTGGATGATTTTACTATTAAGGAATTGTATTTCTTCAAGTAGTACAGTTAATTCTTTATTGATACAGAGAAATGAAGGATTATCGTGGATTTTAATTGAAAAATGAACAGTATTTTTAGAATTTAGTCTATCATCGTACAATTTTTTTTCATCAATATCATTGATGTAATTTGCTTTAAATAATGATAAATATTCCATATAATCACTCCTTTTAATACATATTATATGAATATAAACGTAAAATACAAGTAAAATTACATATATAGATTATCAAAAATGTATTTTAAACGTAAAAAAATATAAATTTTAATATCGTCAGCAAATAACAAACTCTTATCTTGTTGTATACTAATAAAAAATATATCTTAGTAAGTGACCTTTCTCATATTCTATTTCTTATTGTGTGTATATGATAAATAATCTTATAGAGATGAGTTAAGAATAAAATGAGGAATTATTAATGAACGCTACTGAAATCAGACGCCTAGTTGATATATAAAGAATTACAACAACAGAACTTGCACATGCTTTTATTAAAGAACAGGTAGGAGATAAGAAAGTTTCTTCTCGCATTTTCAGAAGGAGTGGATTTCTTTTGTAGTTGTAGCTCTTTTAATTAAAGCAATTGCTCATCAGTTAGCATGTGTCCATGTAAATCATGGTTTATTTAATAAAGTTGGACCAAAAAAAAGATATCAAAGCACATCATAATGCAGGTGGATTATCTGAAGATATGAATTTTAAATTAGTAGAACCGGTAAGAATTCTATTTAAAGATGAAGTATGTATTGTTGGTGAATAATTAGTTTGTTTACATGGTATATCCTCAGCCATTCACAGGGCTAAGTCTAGGAAGTGAATCATTTATCCTTTATTTATGATAATGCTAAAAAGAGTATGAAAATTTGACATTGAATAATACTAGTATAAAAAGAGTAAAAGTAATTAAAGAGAAACACTAATTATGATATTTGAGTATTAGTGAAATAAAATGACGAATATTATCGATTTTAAATGAAATGAGCAATCTTTTTTTATGAAAAAATATAAGTTAAATATTGATTTTAAAGTATTAACACATATTAAAAAAATACTTATAAGTAACTATTTGTACAAATAGGTCATTTTGTACAATTTGTATTTTTTGCAAACGCTTTACATTCAAAAAAATTGGTGATAAAATTTTTGGTGAATGGAATGCAAAATAATATATATTGAGGAGGGAAATTATGCATAAAAACCTATTTAAGAAATTTGGGGCAACTTTCGTAGCACTTACACTTGCATTTTCTAGTGCTTCTGCCGTAAGTGCAGCTGGAGATACTTCTGAATTTCAACCAAAGGTAACTTATAGCAATGGTAATTATACTTTTGCCAAGTTATCTCATTCAGACAAAGCAGTATCTACACCTGATGGTATTGTTGATTACCTAGGTGGTGGAAATGTCGGTGTAACTGGGCAGGACCAGGGTGCAACAGGACAAGGTGACCAGGGGCAGAGTTATGCTTGGTCTGCAGCATCTTATGGTGATTGGATGTATGTTGGTACTTGTTATGCAGCAATGGGTAATACATTAACATTAATGGATACTACTCTTGGTGATAAATTCGATAAGGATGTTATGACTGCTGCACTTAAAGCGATGTTCAATGGAACATTCTTCTATGGACATGAAAAAGAAGATGGTACTGCAGACGAAGATTCTGACGGTATTCTTGTGAAAGTAAACGTTAAGACTGGTGAAACCAAATTATTAATGTCTCAGTCTTTAAATGGTAAAGGACCACTTTTCAGAAACGCTATGCGTTATAAGGATAAACTTTATTTCTGTGGTTCTGTACGTAATAAAGGTGCAAAATCTGGTTTACCTAGCATTTATTGTATCGATCCTAAGACAGATGATATCAAGTGTGTCTACACTGGTATAACTCCACAGGAAATAGGTGCTGCATACAAACAAGGTATCAGTACTGGTATCCGTGGTATGACAGAATTCAACGGTGAATTCATTGCGAGCTGTGTAGGTGTTGATGGACCTTATATCTTAAAGTCTAAAGACCCATCAGCAGGTCAGTCTTCATTTAAGAAGATTGCAACTAAGAAGGATTTATTTAATTATCCTGCATATCATTATACAGATAGCATCTATGGTGGTTCTATCTGGGAAATGGTGGAATTCAATAACAAGCTCTATGTTGCTTTATGTACTGGTACACCGGAAAACAAACCTGATGAACATACAATGCAGTCATTTGCGATTGTATGTGGTGAAGAAAAAGCAGACGGCTCTTGGACATGGAGACCAGTTGTAGGTGATAAAGCAGATGGAGCTAAATATACATTCGGTATCGATCCAGAACGTACACGTGCTGGTGCATGTAACATGTTAGTATACAATGATCATCTTTATATTGGTGAATATGAAGATATCGAAATCGCATTAGAAGATGTAGTATTTAAAAAGAATGTAGAATTCTTAGCTAAGAACTTAGAACAGTCTGTAAGTCTTTATCGTATGGATAAGGATGAAAACATGGAATTAGTTGTAGGTGATGCAACTAAGATGTTCCCTAAAGGTGGCATTTCTGGACTTGGTTCTGGATTTGGACATCATGAAAACCAGTATATCTGGCAGTCTACTGTATTTGATGGAAAGATGTACTTTGGTACATTTGACAGCAGTAGCTTATTACAGCCTATCGGACAGTTCACAAATGGTGATTTATTAAAAATGTCTAAAGAAGAATGGAAATCACAGATGAATTATCTTAAGGTTTTCATTGAATTATTATTAAGCAAGAATGCTGAATATCCAACTCAGCCAATTACAGTCAATGAAACTGATGGAGCTAAGGTTGATGAGAATACTGAAGAAGCTGATTTAACTGCATCTGAAAAGGTACAGAAGGCGATTGAATCTGCATCTAAGAGATATAGTGGGGCACAGGCTGCATCTGCTGCATCTAATGATAATGTAGAAACTATTAAACTTACTGATGATCAGATTAATTCACTTGTAGAAGGTCTTGAAGATGGCTCAATCCAGGCAAACAGCTTAGATGATGAACTTTCAAATGATGTATTTACACTTGTTTCTGGTATGGATCCTCTTGCATCTTCATTAGATAAAAAAGGAACTCAGAACTTTGTGAATGATTATGCTGAAGTTTATGAATTCTATACAGAATTTGCTTCACAGTTACCTGAAAAGTTAAAGAAATTATTTGAAGATTTCCTTACAATTACTAAGAAAGATAACTTAATCGCATTTGGTAAAGTATTAAAATATCTTTCTAAAGCTCAGCGTGGATTTGATATGTATACATCAGCTGATGGTGAGTCATTTACAACTATTACTACAAATGGTTTCAATGATCCATATAACCATGGTTTACGTGTATTCGCAACTGGTGATGACTGGATGGCTATTGGTACAGCTAACCCATTCTATGGAACACAGTTATGGAAGATGACTTCTCCAGTTAAGAAAGTTGAACCAACAACACCAACTGAACCAGAAAAACCAAACCCATCTGAACCAGAAAAACCAAATCCATCTGATTCAGAAAAACCAAATATTACAGTTACCCCATCTAATTCAGATAAAAAAGATACTACAACAGTAACAACTAAAACTGATGATAAGAAGGGTACAGCTAAGACTGGTGATTCAACTGATGTAACTACATCATTGGTTGCTGCAATTGGTTCACTTGCATTATTAGTTGGTTGTGCATTTGTACTTCGTAAGAAGAAAGGCAGAGCGTAGTAATTAACTATAAAAAATAAGTCATTTAATTAAAGCACCTTCGGGTGCTTTTTTTACAGTCTGTTAGGTATTCTGTGATGCGTAAGTCGAAGTAGTTTAATGAAACGTCATCTCCGCTCTTGAACACACGATTCCATCATGTATACTGTTCCCATTTATCTTTTGCAAGACATCCATCTGCAGAATCTACATTTGTATCAAGATATTTCATATCTGTATCCTGATTCATCACAACTGTATCTTGGGTACTTGACTGATTTGCACTTACCGCAACAACCTGACTGATACTGTTTGAAGCAATATGACTAAAATCAGATCCTCAGAAACTTATCTTAAGAAATCATGAATAGTGATTGACATTTAATCATATTTTTATACTATTGCTATAGGTAATTGCCTATGGTAATTAAAGGGAGAAGTATATGAATAGTCAAAAAACAAAGGAAATGCTGGATAGCTTTTATATGGCAAAAAGAATACTAGACTTATTACCAGAGCTTCCAGAAGGTGTTCTTCCTTCTTATATTCGTTACTTAGAAACAGTTCTTAATTTAAAAGAAGCACATGAAAAGGTTAAAGTATCAGATTTAAGTTCTGCACTTAATTTACCTAGACCAGGAGTCACACGTACTGTAAGCTCTATGGTAGAAAAAGGTTATTTAAATAAGAGATCTTCTAAAGAAGATGGACGTATCACTTATATTGAAATCAGTGATAAAGGTATGGCTTTATTTGCAAAATTTAATAAGAATTATTTTGAGGACTTATCTCAAAACTTGAGTCATATTTCTATTGAAGAAGCTGATTGTACGATTGAAACAATAGAAAAGTTCTATCAAGTGATGTGTGAAAGGAGGAAAGGATAAATGAATTCAGATTTTACTCAGGGAAGTATTTTTAAGAAACTGATTGCATTTATGATTCCTGTACTAGGTGCTTTAATATTACAGGCTGCCTATGGTGCGGTAGACTTACTTGTAGTAGGACGCTTTGGAACAACAGCAGGCTTGTCAGCCGTTTCTACAGGAAGTCAGGTATTAAACCTTGTGACATTTGTGATCACTCAATTCGCAATGGGTATTACAGTACTCACCGCAAGATATATTGGTGAAAAGAAACAAGAAAACATTGGGGCTTTAATTGGTGGGGCTACAGTTCTATTTGGAATAGTTTCTGTATTCTTATTCATCATCATGATATTATGTGCATTGCCCATTTCAACGCTCATGCAGGCACCTGATCAAGCACTCAATCTTACATCTATGTATGTAAGAATATGTGGTGGTGGTATTTTCTTTATTGTGGCTTACAATGTATTATCGGCTATTTTTAGAGGATTAGGAGATAGTAAGTCTCCATTACTCTTTGTAGCAGTAGCATGTCTTATTAATGTGGTAGGAGATTTGGTTTTAGTAGCAGGTTTACATCTAGATGCAGCAGGTGCTGCAATGGCTACAGTACTTGCACAGGCATGTAGTGTATTATTCGCTTTAGGTTTATTAAAGAAAAGACAACTCCCATTTGAAATACATAAACATGATTTTAAAATCAACCCTCACTGCATTCGTGCAATGAAGATTGGTGTACCTCTCGCATTGCAGGAATGCTTGACTCAGATTTCCTTCCTTGCATTATGTGCCTTTATTAATCGTTTAGGATTAGAGGCATCATCAGGATATGGTGTAGCATGCAAAATTGTAAACTTTGCGATGCTTGTACCAAGTGCTTTAATGCAGTCCATGTCTTCATTTGTGGCTCAGAATGTAGGCGCAAATAATGAAAAAAGAGCTAAACAATCTATGTTTACAGGTATGGGGATAGGATTATTTATTGGTGTAATTGTATTTTGTTTAGTTATGCTTAAAGGAGATATGCTGACTGCAATCTTTACAACAGAGCAGGCAGTCATCAATCAGGGCTATGCTTACCTCAAAGGCTTTGCATTAGAAACAATAGTTACTGCAGTACTCTTTAGTATGATTGGTTACTTTAATGGACATGATCAAACAGTATGGGTTATGGTACAAGGATTAGTACAAACACTTCTTGTTCGCTTACCATTGGCGTATTATATGTCTATTCAGCCTAAAGCAAGTCTTACTTATATCGGTCTTGCAGCACCTATCGCAACAATTGTAGGTATTCTTCTCAATGTATGTTTCTATATTCATTTGAATAGGAGTATAAAAAAGATAGGATAAAATATCTAAAGTCCACAGCAAGTGGGCTTTTTTTAGGTTGACTAATATTATGAGAAGGTGATAGATTAATACTCAGTTATATTAATAAAGGAAGAGAAAATATGATTGATACTTTGATGAAATTAGGTATATTAATTGTTGGTTTTATATTATTGATTAAAGGCGCAGATTTCTTTGTAGATGGAAGTTCTTCTGTCGCAAAAAGATTAAAAGTTCCTTCAATGATCATTGGACTTACAATTGTCGCCATGGGTACAAGCTTACCTGAATGTGCAGTCAGTGTCACTGCATCAATGAGCAACAACAACGCTCTTGCAGTCAGTAATGTAGTAGGATCTAACTTATTTAACTTAATGGTAGTATGTGGTGTATGTACACTATTTGTACCTCTTGCAGTCTCTACAGATACATTAAAGAAGGAATTCCCATTCTCTATTATCTGTGCTGCTTTATTACTTGTATTTGGTTTAGACAGTATGCTAGGTAGAGTAGATAGTGCAGTTTTTATTGTATTATTTGCCGCATATTTAGGATGGATGATCTATTCTGCATTACAGGCAAGAAATAAAGCGTTAAGCGAAGACAATGATGAAGAAATCAAGCTATTACCAGTATGGCAGTGTATTGTTTATATTGTTGGTGGTGCGGCTGCTATTAAATTTGGTGGTGACTTTGTAGTAGAAGGTGCTACAGCGATTGCGACTATGCTTGGATTAAGTCAGAACCTTATTGGTTTAACTATTGTTGCTTTAGGAACAAGTCTTCCAGAACTAGTAACTTCTATTGTAGCTGCAAGAAAGAATGAAATCGATATGGCTTTAGGTAACGTTATTGGATCTAATATCTTTAATATCTTACTTGTATTAGGTATTGCCGGGGTCATTAGTCCTGTTGCCATCATTGCAGAAAACTTGATTGATACTTTTATTTTAATTGCAGTAAGTACTCTTGTATGGGCATTTGCCTGGAAGAAGAAAGAACTTGTTAAGTGGCAGGGTATTGTGATGCTTGCTATTTATACAGCATATCTTGTTTATATTTGTATGCGTTAAGAAGGCGATGCCTTCTTTTTTTTATTTGAGTGATTAAATGATATTTGTATGTTGATACTATTTAAAGAAATAGATATTGATAGAGAGGACTTTATACTGAAGTACAAATGGTTTATAATTATCAATAGGAAGTGGTGAATATTATGGTAATCTTAAAAAATGTAAAAAGAACAGATAATATCATTGAATGTGATTATTTTCCTGAAAATGGTACTTCCTTTGGACATATTGCTTTGAATATTAATAAGAAGGATTTTATTGAGTCAAAATGTATAATGGCAAGCGAAGATGAAAATACTAGATTCTATTATAATCATGCAGCATCAAAATTAATGAAAATATCGAAAACTGACGATTTTAAAAATGATAATTTTAAAAGTGAATACATGGTAGCTTGGTACTAGTATATACAAGCAAATTTGATAAAAGATATTTGGTAATTTAACGGTTCCTCAGAACCGTTTTATTTTACCTTGAAAGTAGATAGATTTATTAGAAGAATCACACAGACACTGTAATTTTGAACTAGAATCAAGAAAATACTTTGATAAGAACATAGGCTGACTTAAAATTATTCGTAGTTGCTTGATAGTTGATAGCGTAACTAGCGATATTAAGCTATATTTTAGGTGAGGAGGGAAATCAAAATGACAATTTCATTAATGGTATTATTGGCGCTTATACCTACACTTATTGTCTGGGGCGTAATCATCTATGTTGTTTATTTACTTATCGTCGCATTAAGAAAATATATTAAGTCAAAGCCTGTACGTGAAGAAAAAGAGGAGTATGCAAAAACACTAGGAGGTGTGATTAAAAAGCACCGCATGGAATGTCAGATGACTCAGGAATTTGTGGCAGAAACTCTTGGTGTATCAAGACAGGCAGTCTCTAAATGGGAAAATGGTTCATCTGATCCAAGTATGACTAATCTTATAGCGCTTGCAAATCTATTTGATATCAATCTAAAAGAAATGTTGAAAGAAATACAACAAACTTTACAAAAAGACCTACCATTTTAAGTGATTATTTAATATAATTGTGAAGTATTTTTTTTAAAATACTGATTTTAAAATTTAAAGGGGAGTTTGTAGTATGATTCAATTTTTTAAAAACAACATCGAACCTAGAAAGAAATTAAGAACAGCTGAAATTATTGTTCTTATTGCATTAGTATTAGGTTCAATTATTTCTCTTTGTGTAGGTCTTAAAGAAGTACATTCTAATCCTGGTAAAGTGGATTATGTACAAAGCATTGTAATGAAAAGAAATACACAGGATGAAGACTATAGTTCAGACAACACAGTATGTGATGTTACATATAGTAAAGGTGACAAACAGCTTGTTGTTTCTTATTCTTATGAAGAATATACACAGTTAAAGAATAAGACTATTACTGCTTATGAATTCAAGACAAGTAATGGAACTGACTTATACTTTGATCACAAAGATGTAAGTCAGAAAGAAGTTAAAAATTCTTATAAGCAGGTCATGGCAAATAAGACTATGTACATCTTTAACCTTGCATCTTCTTTATTTATCTTAAGCTTATCATTGGCTTTAATGTTGTTATTCTCTAAACAGTTTACAACATATGAAAAGAGCTGGTTCATGACTATCATGGTACTTGCTACTATTTTCGCTGTTGCATTCCCAGAAGAAAGTGCAAATGGTGTTAATGGTATTGTTATCATGTTATTGTATCTTTTAGATACATTCTTAAATATCTTATGTGAATTACTCATTTCTAAACAGTCTCGTTACAACTTCTTAGTATCTGTTGCTGTAGAAATTGCGGAAATCGCAATGTGTATTGTATTAATGTATCGTTTTGCAACAATGGTGACTACATTATTCTTCTGGCTTCCAATTGATATCATCAGTTATATCAACTGGTCTAAGCATAAAGATGAAGAAGATGATGAATTAACAATGGTAAGAAAACTAAAAGGTTACCAGGAAGTACTTGTTATTGTAGGTATCTTTGTATGGACTATCGTTGTTGGTTATTTCATCAGTGGTTTAGATATTGCAACTGATTTCTATACAAATAAGACATTAGAAACATGGATCATTTATATTGATGCCTGTGCCTCTGCCGTAGGTATTGCGAATGGTTTATTTATCTTCTTCAGATTAAGAGAACAGTGGATTGCATGGTATATCTGTGCTGCTTTAGAAGCTATTATTAACATCTTATCTGGACAATATGTATTATTAATTCTTAAACTTGGTTACTTCACTAATACAACTTATGGTTATATTAAATGGACTAAATATATTAGAGAACACCAGAAAACAAACGAAAAACTATCTTTATTCTAATTAAATTTCTCTATAACTTGAGAGTAGCTTATAAAACTGCTACAATAGGAACGTAAAAAACATATAGAAACAGGAGTGATTATTATGGCAATTGCTGCAGGAGATTTTAGAACTGGACTTACATTAATCGTTGATGGCGATCCTTGGGTTGTTTTAGACTTCCAACATGTAAAACCTGGTAAAGGTGCTGCTATCTTAAAGACTAAGATGAAGAACCTAAAAACTGGTTCTACACAGGACAGAAACTTCAACGCTTCAACAAAATTCGAAGCTGCTAACATTGAAAAGAAAACAGCACAGTACTCATATGAAGCTGATTCTACTTATTATTTCATGGATATGGAAACATATGATACTTATGAATTATCAGAAGAACAGATTGGATTCAATAAGTATTTCATCGTAGAAGGAAGAGAAGCATCTCTTATGTTCTTTGAAGGTGATTTATTATCAGTATCTATCCCAGAAAAAGTTGAATTAACTGTTGCTAAGACAGACCCAGCTATTAAAGGTGCACCATCTAACCAGACTAAGGATGCTGTTACTAATACTGGTCTAACATTAAGAGTACCTCAGTTTATTGAAGAAGGCGAAGAAATCGTTGTCTTCTCATCTGATGGAAAATACGCAGGAAGAGCTTAATATAAGCTCTTTTTTCACATATGAATAAAGTTGTACTTGTAACAGGTGGTGCTCAGGGGATAGGGAAAGCCATCGTATTAGAACTTGCAAAAAACCATTATGATGTAGTGATCAACTACCTTACTTCTAATAAAGCAGCGGCTTTATTAGAAGAAGAGATTAAAAAAAATTATGATGTACGTGTGATGACTATTCAAGCGGATGTATCAAAGGAAGAAGAAGTGGATGCCATGATTTCTTTAATAGAGAAAAAATGGGGTGGTGTTGATATTCTTATTAATAATGCTGCTGTTGATTTATCCAATCTCTTTCATCTTAAGACAGCAGATGAGTTTAGAAAGACATTGGATGTGAATGTCGTAGGGGCATTTAATTGCAGTAAGCGTGTCTATAGACATATGCTTGATCAGGAATATGGACGTATTATTAATATTTCTTCTACTAATGGTATAAATACCTATTATCCAATGTGTATTGACTATGATGCCTCTAAAGCGGCATTAATCTCATTAACACATAATCTTGCCTTTGAGTATGGGCCATATATTAATGTGAATGCGATAGCACCAGGATTCATTGGAACAGACAATGAACTAGATGGATATGATGAAGAATTCTTAAAAGAGGAAGAGGAAAAGATTATGGTGAACCGTTATGGTAAACCAGAAGAAGTGGCTTATCTTGTGAAGTTTCTTATTAGTGATGAAGCGAATTTCATCAACAATACAATTATAAGAATAGATGGCGGCCAGAAAGGCAGCTGTTAAAAAAGGTCCTGAAATCAATCAGGACCTTTCGTGTTATTTCTTTAAAACATTTGTAAGGGCGAATAGAATAGAAAGTTTACTATATTCTAGTGTCAAACCACCCTGGATATAAAGTGTATAAGGTGCAACAACAGGTGCATCTGCACTTAATTCAATTGTGCTACCAGAAGTAAATGTACCAGCAGCCATTACTTCATCATGTGGATAACCAGGCATTGGTGCAGGCATAGTGGCTACAAATGAATCAATTGGAGAACTATTCTGAATAGCCTGTGTGAACTTCACTAGGTTTTCTTCTGTACCAAGTTCTAATGTCTGAATAATATCAGTTCTTTCTTCATTATATCTTGGAGATACATTATTAAAGCCTAACTTTTCTAACATATAAGCACTAAATACAGCACTCTTTAAAGCATTCTTTACTGCATTAGGAGCCATAAATACACCCTTGAAGAAAGTATTATTCATATTGAAGTTAGCTCCTAGATCTTTACCAATACCAGGTGCAGTTAATCTTTCAGCACACATAAAGATTAAATCTTTTCTACCTGCAATATAACCACCAGTAGGTGCAATTCCTCCACCTAGGTTCTTCATTAAAGACCCTACAACGATATTGGCACCGATATGTCCTGGTTCCTTCTTTTCTACAAGTTCACCATAGCAGTTATCTACCATGATAATAACATCCTTATTTACTTCTCTGATCTTAGTAATAATACGTTCAAGCTTAGAAAGTGTTAAAGATAAACGTGAAGAATAACCCTTAGATCTCTGGATTTCTACAAGTTTAACATCATTCTTCTTTAAACGTTCTACGATTTTATCATCATCGAAATCATTATCAACTAAATCAATCTGTTCATAAGATACACCATGAGCCTTTAATGACTGACTAGATTCTCCTGAAATACCAATCATTTCCTGTAAAGAATCATAAGGTGCTCCAGATAATGAAATCATTGTATCACCATGCTTAAGTAAAGCAGATAAAGTTAAATAAAGCGCATTGGTACCACTCATGATCTGTGGTCTCACTAATGCATCTTCGCATCCAAGAATAGTTGCGAAAATAGCTTCTAGCTTATCTCTTCCTGAATCATAGCTGCCATATCCATTCATGTCCGCAAAATCAGAATAGCTGACATTATTCTCAATAAATGCAGAAAGAACTCTGTTTGAGTTATAGAAACAAACATCATCAATCTTTTCATAAATGTCTTTTAATACAACATCAGATTCATTCGCAATTTTTAATAAGTTTTCATCTATTTGTTCTAATATCATAATTCCTCTCCTTTGAATACCTGTGCTATTATACACCAAATACACCACTATTTTAAAGAAAATCACAAACTCTTAGAATTTTAAATCCTTACAAATAAGATGATTTGTTGAAGGATTATTTTGTTCTGTTTACTCTGTTCAAGAAATCTATTAGAATATCTAATGAAAGGGGTTTACATATGTATAAGGTTATAGAAGTAAAACAGAGTATATTTGAAGATAATAATAAGGATGCAGATTTATTAAGACAGGAATGCAAAGAGAAGGGTGTTTTCTTACTTAATATCATGTCTAGTCCAGGTTCAGGAAAGACAACTACGTTATCACGCACTATTGAAACAATCAAAGATGAAGTGAATATTGGTGTTATGGAAGCAGATATTGATAGTGATGTGGATGCGCACACTATTAGCCAGTATGGTGTACGTACAATACAATTACACACAGGAGGCATGTGTCATTTAGATGCGGATATGACAAGACAGGGATTACATGAATTAGGAATGGAAAATCTAGATCTTGCAGTATTAGAAAATGTAGGAAATTTAGTATGTCCTGCGGAATTTGATACAGGTTCCTCTTTAAATATTGCGATATTGAGTGTGCCAGAAGGGGATGATAAGCCTTTAAAATATCCGCTTATGTTTGAAGTATGTGATGTAGTACTTATTAATAAGGTGGATGTTCTTCCTTACTTTGATTTCGATATAGAAAAGTGCAAAGAGAATATTCATTATCGTAATAAGAATGCAAAGGTGTTTGAAATATGTGCAAAAAGTGGCGAAGGAATCAAGCCTTGGTGTGATTACCTCTTAACACGCATAAGAGAATGGAAGGAATAAAATAATGGCCTATAGAGATAATATTGATAGACTTGCAAGACGTATTACAGACCGAATACCAGTGAAGTTTAAGAAGCTTAAGGAAGATGATCCTGAATACAAATGTTTAAGTGAAATCTTGAATGATGAACAATGTAATTTATGTTTATTTTTTGAAGTACGCAAACCTATGTCTTTTGAAGAAATTCTTAAAAGAACAGGCTGGGAAGAAGAACGTGTTGAACGTGTATTAAAAGAAGTATGTGATATAGGGATGATTGAGTATAACTGGGAAAATGAAGATCATCATAAACAATATGTGATGCCTCAGTTTGTCCCAGGTTCTGCAGAATTCATGGTTATGAATAATGATTTAGTCAAAGAACATCCAGTCGTGACTGATTTCTTCGAACAGATGACAAGATTACCACTAGAAAAGGTCACTCCAATGGTGCCTCCAGGAGGTGCTGGAATTGGGATGCATGTTATTCCAGTAGAAAAATCTATTGAAGCCAATCAGGAAGCAGTATCGGTAGAAAAGATTTCTCATTGGTTGAATAAGTATGATAAGTATGCTTTATCTCCATGTTCATGTCGTAGACAACAAAGAGTTCGAGGAGAAGGGACAGGTGATATTGAAGCCGATGTATGTATTGCGGTTGGGGATATGGCTGATTATGTTGTAGAGACAAATAAAGGTGGTCATTACTGTACTTATGAAGAAGTTATTGAAACATTAGAAAGATGTGAAAGAAAAGGTTATGTGCATCAGATTACAAATATTGATGGTGAAGATAAAATCTTTGCGATTTGTAACTGTGCAGCAGGTGTATGTAATGCTTTAAGAACAAGTCAGCTCTTTAATACACCAAATATGTCTGCAAGTGCTTATCGTGCACATGTGGATGTCAGCAAGTGTGTTGCCTGTGGTAAGTGTGTAGAAATATGTCCAGTAGGAGCTGCAAAGCTTGCTCAGAAGCTTTGTACAAAGAAGGGTCCTATTGAATACCCACAGGTGGAATTACCAGATATGATTAAATGGGGACCAGATCATTGGAATCCTGATTTTAGAGATACTGCCAAAGTCAATTGTCATGAAACAGGAACTGCTCCTTGTAAAACAGCCTGTCCTGCTCATCTTCCTGTACAGGGCTATATCAAGATGGCCAGTGTTGGACGTTACATGGATGCTTTAAAGCTTATTAAAGACTTTAATCCATTCCCTGCCGTATGCGGTTCTATCTGCAATAGAAGATGTGAACAGGAATGTACACGTGGATTATTAGATGCTCCTCTCGCAATTGATGAAATTAAGAAGTTTATTGCGGAAAAAGAACTTAATGAAGAAGAACGCTATATCCCATTATGCGAAAATGAAGAAGGTGGATTCTATTCTAATAAGATGGCTATTATTGGTGCAGGTCCTGCAGGTATGAGTGCTGCTTATTATTTAAGAATCAAGGGTTATCCTGTCACTATCTTTGAAAAAGAAGAAAAACCAGGTGGTATGCTTCGTTATGGTATTCCATCATTTAGATTAGAAAAAGATGTCATTGATGCAGAAATAGAAGTACTTAAGGCAATGGGCATTGAATTTAGATGTGGTGTAGAAATCGGTAAAGACATCACTATTGATGGATTACGTGAAGAAGGTTATGAAGCCATCTATCTTGCGATTGGTGCACAAGGTGGTAAGAAATTAAATATCCCTGGAATGAATGAAGAGTATGTTATGACAGGTGTTGATTTTTTAAGAGAAGTCAATAAAGAAGAAAGTAAAGATATGCTTAGTGGTCATGTGGTTGTCATTGGTGGTGGTAACGTGGCTATGGATGCGGCAAGAAGTGCTTTAAGAAGTGGTGCAGTGTCTGTTGACTTATTCTGTTTAGAATCAGAAAAAGACATGCCTGCAAGCCCTGATGAAGTAGAAGAAGCCATCCATGAAGGTATTACTATGCATTGTGGATGGGGTCCTCAGGAAATCAAGGATCATACAATCACATTAAAGAAATGTATATCTTTAATGGATGAAACAGGTGCTTTTAAGCCATCTTATGATGAAACCCAAACAGAAAGCTACCCATGTGATTATGTCTTATTATCTGTAGGACAGGATATTATTCCTGTAGAAGGATTAGATATCAATACAAATCCAAATGGTACAATTCAAGCGGATGCCATTACTTTACAGACTTCTGTAGAAGATATCTTTACAGGAGGAGATGTCTATACAGGTCCTCGCTTTGCGATTGATGCGATTGCACAGGGTAAAGAAGCGGCTGAATCAATGCATCGTTATGTACATAAGGGACATTCTTTAACTTTAGGTAGAGATTTACACCAGTTTACTCAGTTTGATAAGGACAATATTTTAATCACTTTAGACTTTGATCATTCAAAGAGACAGATTCCTGGTACTAAACAGGGTCTTGCGACAGAAACATTTAAAGACTTACGTTCTACATTTACGCCTGAACAGGTACAAACAGAAGCAAAACGCTGTCTTGGATGTGGTACAAGTGTAGTAGATCCTAATAAATGTATTGGATGTGGCCTATGTACAACTAAATGTGAATTTGATGCAATCAAGCTTACAAGAGATATCCCAGAAGGAAGCAATATGGTAAGATCAGAAGATAAGTTGAAGGTCATTCTTCCTTATGCTGCAAAAAGACAGATTAAGATCTTACGTAATAAGAAGAAATAAAGATGCATGAATTAGGTATTGTCGTACATATTGTCAGAACATTAGAAGATGTTGCACAGGGAAACGGTCTTACAGATATACGCAAGGTCACTTTACAAATAGGCAAGGTCAGTGGTATTGAACCAGACTATTTAGTAGACTGCTGGGAATACTATAAGAAGAAAGTGCCATTGCTTAAATATTCCACACTTGATTATGAATGGATTGAAGCTATTACAATCTGTCATAACTGTCAAAATACTTATTCTACAATCGATTATGGCAGAGAATGTCCCTATTGTCATAGTGGAAATACTGTCTTACTGCAAGGCAATGAATGTTTAATTAAAGAAATAGAAGGAGAATAACTCCATACAAAAAATCCTCTCTGTAACACGAGAGGATTATTTTTTGTGGATATCTTCTGTACCTGCTTTTATAGCAGTTTCATAATACCAGAGTTTATGATCAATTGTTTCTAGTTGTTTTTCTAATTGTCGCATTTCTTCTAATACAATCTCTTTTCTTCTCACAAAGAGTTGATAACGTTCTTCTAATGATTCATCACCACGTTTCACCATTTCTACATATTGTTGCATTTCAGAAATACTCATACCTGTATTCTTGAAACATTCAATAATACGCAGCATAGAAATATCTTTTTCTTTAAAAATACGATAACCTGATTCATTCTTTTCTAAGAAAGGAATGAGTCCCATCTTATCATAATAACGAATAGTAGAAACAGGTAAAGACATCATTTCTGATACCTGTTTAATTGTATAAGTCATCGAATCACCTCTTTAATAGTATAAGAAATAATAAAAAAATATGCAAGGAATTGAGTCATGACGAAGGGACAACCCTTCATCAAAGATGAATGAGAAATTGCGAAATAAGAAAGTATTAGGAGCGTAAATTAGGTATTTACAATAAAAAGTGAAATATTTTTACTCGAATAGATGAAATTATCATTGACTATATTAGATATGAAAATTATAATATACCGATCCTGTTTAGAGTACAAAGGAGGAATTCATATGGAAAACAATGCTACATCAGGAAACTTACTTAAACATATTGCATTTTTTGCGATACCTTATCTGTTATCTTATTTCTTACAGACACTCTATGGTATGGCTGATCTATTTATAGTGGGGCAGTTTAATGCGGTAGATGGTATTACAGCTGTTTCTAATGGAAGTCAGGTTATGCATATGTTGACAGCGATTCTTGTAGGACTGGCTATGGGGGTTACTGTTTCTATTAGTCATGCAGTAGGGGCAAAGAAACATAAACTCGTAGAAAAAACAATAGGCAATACGATTACACTCTTCGCATGTATTTCTATCGTTTCTACTCTTCTTTTACTTATTTTTGTAAAACCACTTGTCGTATTACTCAATGTTCCACAAGAAGCAATGACTGGAACTGTGCAATATCTTGTCATCTGTTTTATAGGAATTCCTTTCATCACCGCCTATAACATCATCAGTTCTATATATAGAGGCTTGGGCGATTCTAAAAGCCCTATGTATATTATTGCGATTGCCTGTTTATTAAATATTATCTTAGACTATATCTTTATTGGATTATTTCATATGGGACCAATAGGGGCAGCACTTGGAACCACTGTATCACAAAGCGTGAGTGTTATTATCGCACTCATCTCAATGAAATATCGTACTTCTGACATTCATATCAAAAAAGAAGACCTTCATCTTCAATCTCAGGTATTTAAACATATTCTAAAAGTAGGCTTTCCTGTCGCAATACAGGATGGATGTATTCAGGTTGCCTTTATTATCATTACTATTATTGCGAATAGTCGTGGTTTAAATGATGCTGCTGCAGTAGGTATTGTAGAAAAGATAGTCACTGCCATTTTTATTATTCCTTCTACAATGCTTGCGACTGTATCAGCTTTATCTGCACAAAATATCGGTGCCAAAGACTACGGACGTGCTCGTACAGTATTAAAATATGCGGTTATAATTACTACTCTTTATGGAATCATTGTTGCTTTGATTGTAGAATGTGCTGCACCTACACTTCTTGGCTTATTTACTAAAGATACTACAGTAATCTTACTAGGTGTCCAATATATCAGTTCTTATATTATTGATACAATATTTGCAGGGGTTCACTTTAGCTTTAGTGGTTACTTTGCAGCAGATGGAAAGAGTTATATTGGCTTTATTCACAATATTATTGCTATTTCATTAGTCAGAGTGCCCGGTTCTTATATTGCCTCTATAATGTATCCTCATAACTTATTTCCAATGGGACTTGCAGCTCCTTTAGGATCATTATTATCAGTTATTATTTGTTTAATCGCATATCGTATATTGAAGAAGAAAGATGAATTAAGTGTGCTATAATTGATTATAAGAGAGGTACATTTATGGATAAGATAAGATGGAATCAATTGTTCACTCCAAGAACATTAAAAAGAGGATATGAACTCTACCAAAGAGGTGCAGTAGAAGGTATTCAACATAATGAATACGCAATTCTAGGAAGTGTATTTGATGGTGATGACTATTACTCTGTTGTTTATTTACGTGATGGAATGATAGAAGATATGGATTGCAGCTGTGGGAATGAAGATGAATATTGTGAACATATTGCAGCACTTCTTTATGCCTATGATCCTAAACAGACATATCAGTTCCATGATTTTCAAGAAGCCGATACTGATGAAAAGTACAAGTCTGTAATCAGAGATATTATTACAGAGAGTCGAAGCTATAAAGAGATGATCAATAAACTCATTTCCTATAAACGCTCAATTCTTCCTACAATAACAGAAGACTCTCTTGGATCACTTAATTTGGTATTTGAAACATTCTATCTCATTTCATCTATACCTGAAGAAAAAGATGATATCCTAGAAGAACTCAAGAATGATTTAAAAACAATCGTTTCTTGCAGTCACAATAAAAATACTTTATTAGATGTATTTGAAAGAGAATACCATTTTCATAAGTATGAGAAAGAAGATGAAGAATATCTCACTGAAGTCTTTCTAGAATGTTTTAATGAAGCAGAATTATATGAAGACAAGTATCGTATTGTGAATCATATGATTCTAGGTAGTGAAGCCTTGAAAGATATCTGGGATGGACGTATGCAATATTCTCGCTGGATATACATAGGATTAAAGATGTTGCAGGAAGCACATCAGTCCCATCAGGATATTCTTCATTTCCTTGATACATATCATAATTATCCACCTGTGTTTACTGGATATGCGAAGATATGTTTAGAAAATAGAAATTCTAATAAAGCGCTTGAAGTCGTTGAACTTGGATTAAAGTATCATCAAGAAGATGAAGATTTACTTAAGTTGAAAGAGGAGATTTCACCTTGTTTAAATCTCAATATAATGGATTGGGCAGATCAGTTTACAGATGTTATCTTAAAGCGTGGGTATGATTACTTTTATAAAAAGAAGATCAAGAAGCTTTATCAGGAGCCGTATGGTATTGCAGCTGTAGTAGAAGGATCAGAAGATTATCATGTCACAATAGATTTAAAGGATAAACAGGTCACTGGTATGTATTGTGATTGTCCTTATGCGCATAAAGGTCATCATTGTAAGCATATGGCAGCTGTACTTCTTGCATGCAGTGAACATGAAAATTATGACGATATCAAAGAAAAACTAGATATCAAGTTTATAAAAGAACTCAAAGAACGTATTCATACACTTCCAAGAGATCAATTAGAACAGCTTCTGTTTAATGAAATGAGATTCAATGAGTCTTTGCAGCAACGCTTTATTGATCTTATTGAAACAACTACAATTCAAGATAAATACTTAGATTATCTTGTAGAACTGATAGATGATAATGAAGATCATATACCAACACTTTTAAAGAAGTTGAAAAAGTATCTTCGTATCTCTTTAAGTAAACTTATATCAAAACGTGATTACCAGACAGCACATGCGCTTATTGCCTGCACATTAAGTAAAGTCACATGTTTAGATCCGAAGAAAGAAGTCTATGAATTCCTTACAGATATCCATGAGTATTTGAGACAACTTATAAAAATCTATCCTTCTAGTGAAGAAGCCTTTAATGCAGTGAAGGAACTTTATAGTGACTGCTGTCTGCCATTTTATGAAGGTGTGATTGATCCAGTACTCTTAAATGATTTTGATAGTAAGCAGTTCTATGATTTGAAGTTCAATCTTATTCATCAGAAGATTCTCTATTCATCTCTTTATGATGACAGAGAACTCCAAAAGGTTATTTATGAACGTTGGACAAAATACGGGTTGGATTTACTTATAGAATCAGGTAAAGAAGAATCAGTGATTCTTGATTATTTAAGTCAGTATGCAGATAGTGAAGCAGTACAAGTCAATTATGTTGATTACTATGTAAGAAAAGGTCACTATCAAAAAGCATTGGATATTTTAAATGAGCACACAGATCATGCTTATGAAGTAAAAAAACAAGAAGTTATAGAAGCAATGAATCATCATAAAGAAGTATCTTAAAGACTGCGAGAGCAGTCTTTTTATGTCAACCGAAATTGATAATGTCTCAAAAATAATCAAACATTAGCACCACAACG
>ENA-OUOY01000312-OUOY01000312.1-human-gut-metagenome-genome-assembly--contig:-NODE-312-length-37220-cov-6.232584_pt1 | contig 37220 bp, 27 predicted proteins | sample MGYA00237937_ERZ548767 | MGnify/ENA primary metagenome ERZ548767 (study PRJEB26490, sample SAMN05356887) | human gut metagenome | biome: terrestrial biome; feature: human-associated habitat; material... | reverse complement strand
GGATTTTTTTTTGTCTCTATATAAGCTTTTCTTCTCTTGGTTATTTGAAACCCTATAAATAGGCACCCGGCATTCTTGTATTTTCATTAATATTTTGACCTTAATGTACCTTTTTCTGAAATAATTATTTTACCTTTGCAAGCATAATTACTTATTTTATAAGGATAAGAAGCGTATGGACTCATTATATCTATTACAGTTTGCATGTCTCATATTCATGCTCGTCAATGCCTTCATCGTGGCAGTCTCTCATCTGCATGTAAGATGGGAGAACAAGCGGTATGAGCATTCACGCTGGATGATTGTTGCCGCCATGGTAGGACTGGCGATACAATATGCTATGCAGATGGCTTTCGGATTCCGTGCTACTCACGATGATATTGGTGCCGTCATCAACATTGTTATCTATACTCCCTGTTTCTCGCTTATTTCTATGGCTATCTTCAACATAGAGACCACCCGTGCCAACAGCAGGAAGATGAACCTTGTGTGTGGTGGCATTTGGGCAGCCATCCTCATAGTCTTTTGCGTAGGCATCAGTCTCCATCATAGCCTGTATATCAAAGAAGGGCTATATATTATGCTTGCATTGTTTTGCGTAAGTGTAGCCTACAGTATATCCATGATAGCGCGTGAGATGATAAGGCGTAAGAATATGCTTGAGACAATGGCTGCAACAGACATGTTGCCCTATGTGAGATATTCGCGTGCCAGCGTATTCATTCTCTGTCTTTCATTTCTCATTATGCCTGTTGCCATCCTCTCCACCACCTTATTATATATAATAGGTCCGATGGTGTTGGTAGCCTTGCTGTTCTTCAATCTCACGTTTATAGCTCTCGGCAGCCACTACATTCCTACCGAAGAACTCCTTGACAAAGAAGAGGAAAACAACGAGCCTGCGAAAACAGCTGCAGAATCTTTATACCCACAACTCTCGGCAGAGAGCAGAAATAAGATTCAAAAAAGTCTTGATGAATGGTGTGAGCATTTGGGATATAAGGATACTACTGTGAATATGCTCACCCTCTCTCGCTCGCTTGACATCTCTAAAGATGATCTGTCAGCCTTCTTCGACCAGTGCCAGAAGTCTACATTCAGACTTTGGCTTAGCGATATTCGTTTCAATGCTGCAAAGAAGATGATGTCGGAATATCCTGACTATAGCAACGACATCATTTCTGCCGAATGTGGCTTCTCTTCCCGCACCTATCTCTACCGCCTTTTCAAAGAAAAAGAAGGTTGCACTCCTACCGAGTGGAGAGATAAACAGACAGTATAAGTTTTTTTGCTTTGTCCCACACGGATACCGCAGAGAACACTGATTTTTTAAGAACACGAGATTTGTTTTTAAAGAACACGAATCGTGCGAATCTACCGAATCTTCATATTAAAATCTCAAGCAAGAAACTCCTGCTTCAGAGCCCATCGGGCTCATTCGTGTTATTTGGCTTATTCGTGTTCGTAAAATCTCGAGCATTTCGTGTGTTTTTTTAAGAACACGAATCGTGCGAATCTACCGAATCTTATATATTAAAATCTCAAGCAGGAGACTCCAGCTTAAGAGCCCATCGGGCTCATTCGTGCGATTCGGAAGATTCGTGTTCGTATAATCTCCAGCAGTTCGTGTTTTTTTAAGACCACGAATCGTGCGAATCTACCGAATGTGGATTAAACCTTCAAGCAAGAAACTCCAGCTAAAGAGCCCATCGGGCTCATTCGTGCGATTCGAATTATTCGTGTTCTAAAAAATAGCAGTTCGTGTTCGTAAAATCTCCAGCATTTCGTGTTTAGCTTAAGAGCCCAGCGGGCTCAAATATGTGTCGTCAGTGCTATCCGTGTGCGACATAATGAAATACTTGGTAATGCTGTCGCTCCTGAAAATCCTTTACGTTTTATTCTTGACATCTGTTAGCATGCTCATTTATATTAGTTGCTATGCTGATTTATATTAGTTGCTAATTGGTAGCTAACTATATTACTCTTCCGTTCAACAGCTGTTGAACGGTCAAGTATCATAAGATAAATTGCAAAGTATGTTATCTTCTACGACCGTTCAGCCCCTGTTGAACGAAAGGCGCAGTTAATATGGTGTTTTAACGAAGTAGATTAAAAGGGGTTGGAAAGCGATGTGTACCAACCCAAATGCACGTCTTATCTGGTGTAGAAATTATGATTCATCTACCCACTACAATAGTCTTGTGAAAAGTTAAATTCTGAAATTACTTCTTTGTTTCTTTGGTAAAACAAACAAAACATCGTAACTTTGCATCGCTCATCTATAATTAGAAAGAGTTTCGAGACCCGATTGCCTTTGATGCATCTCGGGTCTTGCGTTTTATATCGGGGTAGGTATTCTTTTCTTCATTTTCTTTAAAAGAGCCTTTTCCCCATAATCTTTATTAAGATGATATGCTGTAAGAAGATAGAAAGCATTGGTTCTTTGTTGCTCCAAAACTATAACATATTTTTCAACAGTATCATAAATATATGTCTTTTTGACTTTACGCTTTTTTGAATCTTTCTCTTCTATAGTGAACACATCTATGTTTAAAGGCGTTTTTTCTTTTATGTGATGATTTATCCAATGCAACCTTTGAGAACGTGCAAACTCAAATACGCGCTTGGGGTATTTAGTTCCATCTTCGCATTCAACTGTAATTTCCACTGAGCCTATATATAGGCAAAATATTGACCTTATATCCATTTTTCTCAATTACCCTTTCTTTATTCATCGTATTGAATAAAATCAGTACTTTTTTTTTATATTTCCTCAGTTGGCTGTGTTTTATTTCCTCAGTTGGCTATATTTCGTTTCCTCAGTTGGCTGTATATATTACTATAGGGCATTTTTTTGTTATACATTCTTTTGCTGCATCATTTATTTTTCATAAATTCGCACCGGAAAAATGTTTCAGACTAACATATATGAAAAAGACTATCAACTTTATCATTACTGGCGCTATGTGTTTAGGCATTAGCGCACCTATTTCTATTAATGCTTCAGAGTTGCAGAAGAAACCAGCAAAGGTAGAGAACCTTGGGAAACCTGCAAAGATCAAGAAGCAAAAGCAACGTTCTATAAAAAAGGTTTCGCCAATACGGGTGGAGAGTCCTGTAGGCACAGTACCACGTTTGCCTTGGCAAGTGTGGGTGACTTATAGTGATGGTTCGCACGAATGGCGACAAGCTAAGTGGGAGAACTATATGCGTGCTACTGAGCAGGCTGAGGCTGACCCACAACGCAATCCAGTAGGTAGCGAATATACAATTGAGGGTTATATCATTGGCGACAACACTACAAACAAAGGTTACCCACTTGTTGCAACCGTGGTTGTTACTAACAATAAATGGAATACTCCAAACTGCCATCCTGTGGCAAATCCTCTAAAGCTAACGGAGGTGAGCATTAATGGCAAAAACCGCTTGACTAACAATAGGAACCTTAATATCAAGACTCTGTTGTCGTGGGATATCACTCAGCAACTTTATAATTATCGCGATACATACGGATTGCCTACCGATGGCTATACCGTGGCTGATGGCTGGGATTCGCCAACAACAAAGCTTAAAGGTCATGGCTCAGGTCACTATATGAGTTCATTGGCTTTCGCCTTTGCTTCATGCAATCCTAATGAAGAAACTGCCGAGAAGACAGAACTGCGCAAGAGAATAAAGAGAATGGTTGACGAACTGCGTGCTTGCCAAGAGCGTACTTTCGTTTGGGATAGCACGCTAAACCGATATAGAGAGGCTCGCGACTATGCTCCAGAAGAAGTGCTAATGAAGATGGGAGGAAGCTGGGCTGACTTTGATAGGTATAAGAAGGATTATCGCAATTATGGATATGGATACCTTAATGCCATTCCTGCTGCTCATCCTGCACTCATAGAGAAATATGCTCCTTATAATAATGAGAAGGGTGTATGGGCACCTTATTATACTATACACAAACAGTTGGCTGGACTCATAGATATTGCCAATAATATCGACGACAAAGAGATTGCTGCCAAGGCGCTCCTCATAGCCAAAGATATGGGACTATGGGTGTGGAACCGAATGCACTATCGCACATACGTGAAAGCGGATGGCGACAAGGCTCAGCGACAGGCTAAACCTGGCAACCGCTATGAAATGTGGAATATGTATATTGCTGGCGAAGTGGGAGGAATGGCTGAGTCGCTTGCTCGACTAAGCGAAATGGTGGATAGTAAGGACGAGAAGGAAAAACTCTTAGAGGCTGCCAACTGCTTCGATACTCCTGCTTTGTTCAACCCTCTGGCGGCAAACATCGATGATATAAGAACCAGACATGCTAATCAGCATATCCCAATGATTACTGGTGCGCTGAGATCGTTTATCGGCAACTGCAATCCTTATTACTACAATATAGCCTACAACTTCTGGAATATGATGCAAGGCAAATATGTGTATGCTATGGGAAGCGTAGGCAATGGCGAGATGTTTCGTCAGCCTTATTCGCAGATATTGTCGATGAATACCAACGTGATGAGCGACAGCAAACGCGATATGTATCCTAATCCTGATATCAACGAGACATGCTGTGCATATAATCTTGCCAAGCTCACTAAAGACCTCAACTGCTTCAATCCTGATAATGCAGAGTATATGGATTACTATGAGCGTGTACTCTATAATCAGATAATAGGCTCGTTGCATCCCGAACATTGGGCTGTTACATATCAGTATGCTGTTGGTATGAATTCCATAAAACCTTATGGCAACAATACTCCACAAAGCACATGCTGCGGAGGTACAGGCGCTGAGAACCATGTGAAATACCAAGAGGCTGCTTATTTCGTTAACGACAACACTATGTGGGTGGGACTCTATATGCCTACAACTGCTCGATGGGAGGCTAAGGAAGTGACTATAGAGCAAGAGTGTGAGTGGCCTGCACAACATAGCATGCTCACAATAAGAACCAACGGTAAGGCTACTGCCGACTTTACTCTCAAGCTACGTGTGCCTTATTGGGCTACAAAGGGCTTCGACATAAAGCTCAATGGTAAGTCTATTGCCAAGAGCTATCTTCCATGCTCGTATGCTGCAATAAGCAACCATATATGGAAAGACGGGGATAGAGTAGAGGTATGTATGCCTTTCACTAAGCATGTGAACTGGGGACCCGACAAGATGGATCTTGCTGCTACTGGCAAGAATGAGGTTCGCACTCCTTTCTCTCCTCAATGGGTGGGAACTATTATGTATGGTCCGATGGTAATGGCAACAAAGGATATTAAAGAGTGGAAGAATGCTGATATCACACTGTCGTCAACGCTCAACGAGCTTACGCTAAAAGATGATGGTGCTACCGACGGAACCAACGATAAGCTATATACTCTGCAGATGCAGACTCCTGATAACAGGACTATAACATTCACTCCCGACTATTATCAGACTGACCACTCTACCCACTATCTGCGCATTGACATGCAGACAGGGGCAAAGAAGCTGGTTGCTAAAGGTGTTGATATGACTTCGCTCGAGCAGGCTCTCGCCATAGCTAAAGAGCGTATGGATAATCAGAAGGCATGGGAAGCGATGAGCGTAAAGGTGCCAGCATTCGCTCCTTGGGCTCCTAATGGTTATGCAAGATTATGCCAGCAAGTGAAAGCTGCTGAGGCTATAAACGCTTTGGATAAGAAGAATCTGACCCAAGCAAAGGTCGATGAGGCTGTGTCTGCCCTTAATGTGGCTATCAACACCATGCGACCAGGCAACTTGGCAGAACCAGAGGACCTTAACAAATTGTTATCATTGTTGACCAGCGCAAAGAATATTCGGAACAAGACTACTGAGCTACGCGAGGCTATTGACTATGCCGACATGGTGGTGCAGTATGTCAACGATGGTTCAGGCACCCACGACCTAATAGAAAAGGCTATCAATAAATTTGGTGCAGTTAAGTAGTTGTTCATAATTAATCGCATATATGAATCTTATAAAAAGGTTATGCTTTCAAATGCCTTTACGCCCTCTTTTAGCCCGTATGCCCAGCTCTCATCGGTCATGTAGCCCGCTACACTCCCTCTTCGGAGCTGAACATACGGACCAAAATATGGCATAAAATCATTTAAATTAATTTTGAACACCTACTTAAGAAATAAGCTTTTGTGAACAGGCACTTTGATATTCTATGAGGATGTGTCAAAAATAAAAACAGCACGCCCTATTCGGGGTGTGCTGTTTTGACTTTTGATAAACCATTATCTTTTACTCTTTATTCTTCCGTTTTGAATATACAATCCCTTGTGTGGTGCAGTCATTCGCTGACCTGCGATATTGAAGATTGCATTGTTGACAGAAGCTGATGGAGTGTTGATTTCGCTAATGCCGTTGGTGAGCTTCTGTAGTAGGCGGATGTTGTCTATATATAATAAGGTGTTATTGGCAGCGCCTGTGCTTGCAGATGAAGAATATCCGAGCGAGAGAGTTACGTCGGTATCTGTATCGAGGTCGAAGTCGTAGACCATCAACTGCCATGTGTTTGGAGCATCTGGATAGCGATAGTCTGTGGTGCCATTGTATGAGACGCCCGTGAGCGAGGTATTGGTGTTGCTGGCTGTTGTAACCTTCTTACCATCGTTGTTGGTTTGGTTGGCGCAATCGTACTTCATATCAAGGAGCACACGATAAGAGCCTGCAGGGAGAGAAACCTTTTGAGTGATGGCGTTGTTGCCCTTGTCCCATGAGTTGAGGACGGTGAGGGTGCGGTCGCCAGCAGCTTCGTCGCTAACGCTACGGCCTGTCTTTGCTGCATAGTTGCCTACGTTGCTTGGACTAACACAGAACATGGTGTTGCTGTAAGGCATAGAGTACATACGGCAGAAGTTGCTACCACCGCTGAGGGTGCTGTTAGGAGTCCAGCCTGCAACAGGCAAGAGGTTTTGCCATTTGCTGCTGATAGGAGCCACTTTGTTGGTGTAGCATTTAGCGTATGTAGCACCATTAGATGTGATATTGGTGCTTACAGTACCATAGGTTTCGTCTTCTTCGAAGTTTCCGTTCTGCACACAGTTTTCTGTAATGTCCTTATATCCTTTCGTGAAATCTTCTGTTTCGGATGTGGGAAACGTAGCACCTTCCACGAGAAGGTCGCCTCCAGAGATAGTTACTTTAGCACAATCAGATATTTTTATGGTCTTTTCTACGATGCCATTGTCGGTGATGGCGCGAACATTGTAATCGCATACGCAGTCAGCCATATTCTGGATATATGCTGAGTTGTTGTCGTCTTTATCAAGAACTGTGGATAGCGAAGAGTCGTCGACAAAGATGCGAGTAGCACTAACTACGCTATTGTTTTGCTCGATGGCTACAGAGAGCTTGCCCATGAAAGAAGGTTGGCTGACAACAGGAATGCCGAGAGGAGTGACAGGCATTTCAAATTCAGCCTTCTTGTCGCTCATGAAGTTAGAGAGCAATAGATAGCGTGTGCCATCAGGGTCGGCAGCCAAGGCTCCATTCCATCCCTCTGGCAACTTATCTGTGAGAGAGATAAATTCGTCGCTCATCTGCTTGGTCTCTGTTGCATCAATATTGCTGTAGTATACCACGTTGCGGCTATCTACCTTTTCGCCATTATGGAACTGGCGGCTCTTAGTGGAGTAAGAAGGGTAGAGCTTGGCAGTCATTATAGAGTTGTTGTTGCCACGATCGCCAAAGCCCATGAGCTTGTCGCTATGCGAGATGATACCGAGAGCGTTGTCTACGTTGACCCAAGGTGAAGTGAAGGTCATGAACTGCGAACCATCGCTCTGCTTGTGAGTGTCGTCGTAGTATAGTGTGCGGTGAGTCTTGGTAAGCTCGTCTACCGAGATGGCAGTGAGTCCACCTTGCTCCTTAGTAATGGTACCATCGGCAAGAGCTGAAACATAGTCGAGATAGATAACAGCGTTGCCTGGGGTAGAATATATTGCAAAGCGGTTGTTGAGAGTAGACTCGTTGGTGTTGAGTTCACCATTCATCACCCATGCGTCGCCATCAAACTGGTATATACCATTAACAACAGGAGTAGCGTTGGTCTTCTTGCCGTTGACGGTATAGAAGCCGAGGAAGTTGCCCGTGTTGTTCTGCTTATAAGGCACGATAATCTTGTTTTTATCTACAGAGTTGGCAGCGATATAACCAGTATAGCTTGATATGCCAGGTGCCCAAGAGAAGGTTGTGAAGCGATCTTTGGTGTATGCTCTGACGATATTTTGCGACTTGATATGCTTAGCTGCAGAATACTGCTGACGGAAGGTTTCGAAGTCAGAAGCCTGGAGGTTGGCAGTAGAGGCAACAGAGTGCATGAGGTAAGTCATCATAACGCGATGAGCCTCTACACCCATACGGCGTGCACCGATATCAGAACGAAGGAGCCATGAACCATCAGAGGTGGTGGTTTGGCGAGCCTTTATCATCTTGTAAGCAAGATTTTCGAGCATCAACGCATCTGCATCTCTGAGGAAGCAGGCGTTGGTGGTATAAGATGTTATCTGGTCGTAGAGGAACAGGCTCCAGTCGTTGCCGTTAGGCATAGCAAGTTCGCCATCAGCAAGAGCAAGCCAGTTGAGCACTTCCTTCTGCACCTTGTCGTTGTTGTGCATCAAAGCGTTGGTCTTCCATTTCTCTTCACCGTAGAGCGATGTCTGGAAGAGCTTCAAGGCAAGAGCTGCTTCGCCAAGTTCCTGGATTACCACATTCTGATAAGAGGTGTGGAAATAGTTATGGTTTTGCAGGGTGTAGTCGTCGTAGAGATTCTGACCTTTGTAGAGGTTGGCAACAGTAGTGTTGTTGTATTCAGGGTCGATGACGGTATTGTTGTTAGCATCATCCTTGTGAGAATAGCTGTTGATAGCAAACTCGCGTAGACGAGCAAACCACTTTGGTGCCAACTCGTCGTTAGGGAACAAGCCGAGAGTGGCTGCAAGAACGTCAGCCTCCCATCCATTCTCTTCAGCCTTGGTGTCGCCAGCATAGCCTGTAGGAATAGAGCGGTTTAGCTCGTAGTTGCATTCTGCCTTGAGTAATGCTTTGATATATCCTTTTTGGTTGTCAGAGAGTTTATCCCATTGGAAGAAGGCAGAATAAGCTACCGACATAGCCCAAAGCGAACTTTCCCAAACATGGTCGGAAGCAGATATAGAGCCCCAGTAGTTGTTGTCGGCACAAACCTTCAGTTTGTTAGCTTTATGAGTGGAGTAAGCAAAAACGAGCGATTTCATAGCCATCTGCTCAATGTCGTCCCAAGTGACGTTGGCAGGCAATGCAACCTTATCTTTGCCATATTTAGCAAGGAATGCACATACCATAGAGAGGTCGGCATTAGAGCGCACACCGTCCTCATTGTTCTTCATAGTAGAATTGCTCTTGAAACATCCGCATGGTTCACCCTTGCTGTTAGGAGTCTGAGCTACTTGGAAGTCGTTCTTCAAGTAGGTTGTGAAGTTGGCAAGCATCTGTAGCAAGTCGCCCTGCATAGTAGCTTCGTCAATGAAGTCGCCATTTATGATGCCTTCTGTTACGCTCTTCACTTGATCTTCTGTCGGGTCGCCTGGTTCTACATAGTCGTCGGCAAGGCGAGTGAGGCGTACATTATCAATCATGATGCAGCTACCACCAGATTGCCAGTCTATGCCAATACCAATTTCTGCCAAGCCATCTACTTCCTGCTCGAAGTTGAGTTCATAGGTCTGCCACTTAGCAGTTGTGAAATAGCTTGCTGAGCCTTGGGCGAAAGATGTTGTAGCGTTGTCATCATTTGCTATGAGGCGGAACGAGGATGTGGCAGAGTTGGCGTAAGCCGAGCGAACATCAGCCTGAAGTTTGTACTTTCCCTTAGGCAATGATGCTATTGACTGGTTGAGAGTGGTGGTGCCAGCCGACCATCCCTGGCGTAGATAGTATGCCTGGGTACCATCGCTGATGGTAGTAACTTTACCAAAGTTGTTGTCGGTAAAACAATCGGTTGTAACCAAGAGCGATGTCACTCCTGTTCCTGTCACCGTCCATTCTGAAGGAGCTGTGGTTTTGTATCCACGCAGTCCGTCAGCAGAGTTGTTCACGGCTTCCATCGTTTTGAGATCATCAAGTTCGAAGGAAGCATTCTTTACATACTCTGCAGTAACGTCTGTTTGTGCCATCAAGCTGGTAGAGAATGCCAGCGATGCGAGTAATAAAATGGTTTTCATCTTGTAGTTGTTTGCGAGTTTAGAATGTTGATAGTGTTAATTAGTTGTACTTATATAGGTTTTACTTTGCAAAGATAGCGCTTTTATTGATAATTTACTCTATCTTTAGCAAGAAATGTTGAAAGACAAGAAGGGATAATAAACAACAAAAGGGTGAAATCATTATTGATTTCACCCTTTTGCTATAGCTTAACCTAAGCTTATGAAGTTGGACCAACGGGATTCGAACCCATAATGACAGAACCAAAACCTGTAGTGTTACCATTACACCATGGTCCAATTTCCGTTTGCAAAGGTAGTGCTTTTTTTGTCTACTACCAAATTTTCGACAATATTTCTTTATGTTAAGCCTTTAGTAAGGACCCTAAATAACTATTCGAAATATATTACTTTACAGTGATAAGGAAGTAATTCTTCTTACCCTTCTGTACGAGAAGATACTTTCCGTCGATGAGGTCATCTTCGGTAACAACCTTATCGAAAGCAGCCAACTTCTCCTTGTTGAGGCTCACGCCACCACCCTTAACGAGCTTACGCATTTCGCTCTTGCTTGGGAATATGTCCATGCCTTCTTGGTTGAATGCGTCGATAGCTGGCTGGCCAATAACGTCGCGACCTACTGTGTAGTGAGGCACACCATTGAAGACATCGAGGAATGTAGCCTCGTCGAGCTTCTGGAGATTCTCCTTAGTAGCCTTGCCGAAGAGAATGTTTGAAGCCTCCTGTGCTGTCTGCAAGTCTTCTGCAGAGTGTACCATAGTGGTAACCTCTTCAGCAAGACGCTTCTGGAGCACACGGCGACCAGGATCCTGCTTGTGCTCTTCTATGAGAGCATCAATAGTCTCTTTGTCGAGGTCGGTGAATATCTTGATATACTTTTCAGCATCGTCGTCGCTAACGTTGAGCCAGAACTGATAGAAAGCATAAGGAGTTGTGCGGTTGCGATCGAGCCAGATGTTTCCGCTCTCGGTCTTACCAAACTTCTTACCGTCAGCCTTGGTAATCAAAGGACAGGTGAGGCAGAATACCTCAACATCGTTGCCCAATGTGCGGTGAATAAGCTCTGTACCTGTAGTCATGTTGCCCCATTGGTCGTTGCCACCAAGCTGTAGGCGTACGCCATATTTCTGATACTGATATAAGAAGTCGTAGCCCTGAAGGAGCTGATATGTAAATTCTGTGAATGACAAACCATCGCGAGCCTCACCGTTCAATCGCTTCTGCACAGAGTCTTTAGCCATCATGTAGTTTACGGTGATGTGCTTACCAACCTCACGTGCAAAGTCGAGGAATGTGAAGTCCTTCATCCAATCATAGTTGTTCACCATCTCAGCCTTGTTAGGTTCTGTGCCATCGAAGTCGAGGAACTTGGAAACCTGCTTTTTGATAGCTTCCTGGTTGTGATAGAGAGTGTCTGCATCAAGCAGATTGCGCTCCTGGCTCTTGCCTGAAGGGTCGCCAATCATACCGGTAGCACCACCAACGAGAAGATAAGGCTTGTGGCCACAGCGCTGCAAGTGGCGAAGCATCATGATGCCACAGAGGTGACCAATATGCAATGAGTCGGCTGTAGGGTCAGTACCGAGATATGCTGACACCATATTCTTCTGCAAGAATTCTTCGGTACCTGGCATCATCTGTGCCAACATACCACGCCATTTTAGTTCTTCTACGAAATTCTTCACTTTATTATGGTTTTATGTTATTTTCAAAGGGTTAATGTAAAAACATATGGGGTGTTATGGTACAGGGTCGTAGCCGCTGCCTCCCCAAGGATGGCATCTCAGCAGTCGACGTATGGCAAGCCAAAGACCTTTGATGGGGCCGTGCTTTATGATAGCTTGGCGTGCATACTCCGAGCATGTGGGCTGAAATCGGCACGAGGGTGGGGTGAGAGGAGAGATGCAAGTTTGATAAAACCTTATTGGCAATAGCAGCATAAAAACCACTATGCGTGAGCACCAATGGATGAAAGTTTTCATAGTCGCTCGCTTATTCTACCCAGCAGGTTTATCATCTTCGACTTTATCTCGTCGGTATCGTGCAATTCAGCGTCGAGCCAGATGAAAGCCATTGTCAAGTATTTGCTTTCGTGCTTCTTCATCTGTTCTGTCACGATGGCTTTGTTGAGTCTGTAGGCTTCTCTTATCTGCCTTTTCACCCTATTGCGCTTAACCGCTCTCTTGAAGCATTTCTTAGGCACACTCACCATAATCTGGCACTGTTCCTGCTGTGGGGTGTCAGATACGAGGTATACCACCCTTATAGGAAACGCTGACAATGAGCGGCTGTGTCCGCCCTTGAACAGATTGTCGATAGCTATCTTGCTGCAAGTGCGTTCCGACTTCCTTAGGGTATATAGGTTGTTAATGCTCCTTTCTGTCATCTATATATATAATATGTGTATGAGCCTACTCCTCGTCTCTGATGTTGGCGAGGTAGGCATTCAATGCGCTTGTCATTGATGGGTAAGCAGATGTTGGTGCTTCGATATCGAGACGCAGACCTTCGTCTGCAACAGTCTTTGCTGTAGCAGGACCGAAAGCTCCGATGCGAATGTCGCCTTGCTTGAAGTCAGGAATGTTCTTGGTGAGGGCTTTTACGCCTGTAGGACTGAAGAACAACAACATGTCGTAGTCGAAATCCTTAACCTCTTGCTCTGTGAGGTCGTTGCTAACGGTGCGGAACATCACACATTCAGTATGGTTGAGGTTCTTTGCATCGAGCAATTCCTTCACGTGGTCGTTGTGGACATCGCTCAGTGGTACGAGATATTTTTCAGCCTTATGCTTCTGCATTACAGGCACGAGATCATCAATCTTGCCAGTAGAGCCGAAGAATATCTTGCGCTTACGATACTGAACGTATTTTTGGATATATAGCGAAATGGTTTCTGTGACACAGAAGTACTTCATATCCTCAGGAATGGTGAGACGCATTTCCTTGGCTATGTTGAAATAGTTGTCTATGGCATGTCTTGAAGTGAACACTACAGCCGTATGACTCAATATGCTCACCTTCTGCTGACGGAACTCCTTGGCAGAGATACCTTCAACCTTGAAGAATGGGCGGAACACCAATTCTACGCCATATTCGTTTGCTATTTCGTAATATGGAGACTTGTCACTTGCAGGTTTGGGTTGAGATACCAGAATCTTCTTAATCATTTCGTATTAATGTCCTAAAAATTAACTTTCAAATAGTTGCACACTGCTATGAGGATTCCCCATAATGAAACAGCAGGTACAATTTCAAGGGTACAAAAGTACAAAATATTTTGCAAAAATGTACCTTTAAATCTAAAAAAGATGATATACGTCTTGTAAAATCCCAACAATTTGGTCAATATTACCACTATTGCCATGTAAATCACGGCATTTTTAGCTTCCATATTGAAGTATGCCATGAGTAAAACAAGTGGGTATAGAAATACTCCTTCTATAGATGAAAGGAATACAAAAGACTTAAGCCATTGTAAAGTATTCTTCTTATGAAAAAATAACCATCCTGCTATCCAATACATCACACTCTTGGCAAGAAAATAGCTTGCAAAGATTCCTGTTAGGCATCCCATAACAAGGTATTGGTCGATGATGAAGGTCTGCGAAGCATATCCTCTAACGGCATAGAAGAATGTCAGCGAGAAGAGTATGCAAGTTTGCAGAAGCAGGAATAGCTGGAAGTGAAGCTCGTTGGATGTTTCTGTAATCTCGGTAGTCTTTGCCCGTGGTGCATAGAAGAAGTTCTTTGCCTGACGGAATATGAACTGGCGGGATTGAGATATAGACACCATGGCTATGATGAAGCATCCCAACAATACAGATGTGACAACATTGTCGCCAGCAAGAGTGTAGGGGATAGGGTCGCCGCCTACTCCTTGTCGCCATGCCACCACCTCTGGCTTATAGATAGAATCCTTCTGTACCAACGATTTGCTATGCCATTGAGGTTCGTTGAGGTTGAAAGTTCTGAGGTCGGGCTTGGTACATGGGGTGCCAAGGGTGTCGGGGCGTGAGCTGTAGGTGATGGGCTTGATCTTGATGTGAGCCCTAATAGCCGAGTCCTGCTGAGCAGGCGTAGCCGACTTGGGCAACCAACTGAGCACTTGGGCTGGAGTAAGCTGTCCTGAATGGTGAACGGCGACAGCCTCTTCAGCAATCGCCGTTCCCTGGGTCTGTATGGTATCTGTGTTTTGTATAAACATTAGCTACCTGTGTGATATTTGCTTTTAATAAGGATGGGGATGTCGTAAAAACGACATCCAACGAGGAATTGGGGGCTAATATAAAGCTAATATTGAGCTAATATAAGGCTAATACTGAGCCAATATAAAGCTAATACTATGCTAATATAAAGCTAATATTGGGGCTTATTATAGGCCAAATTCCTTCTTTATATCGTCTACTCTGTCGAGCTTCTCCCATGTGAAGAGTTCTATCTCGATGGTCTTCTCTTCATGGTAGCGGCTGGTGAAGGTCTTCTTCACAACCTCGTTCTTGCGACCCATGTGGCCGTAAGCAGCGGTTTCGAGATACATAGGCTGGCGAAGCTTAAGCTTGCGCTCGATAGCCTTTGGACGAAGGTCGAACATCTGAGCAATCTTAGCTGCAATCTCGCCATCAGTCATGTTGACATGCGATTTGCCATAGGTGTCTACATATATGCTTACAGGCTTTGCTACACCGATGGCATAGGCAACCTGTACCAACATCTCGTCAGCAACACCTGCTGCTACCATGTTCTTAGCTATATAGCGTGCGGCATAAGCAGCAGAGCGGTCTACCTTGCTTGAATCCTTACCTGAGAAAGCGCCACCACCGTGAGCGCCCTTGCCACCATAGGTGTCAACGATAATCTTTCTACCTGTCAAGCCTGTATCTCCGTGAGGACCACCGATTACGAACTTGCCTGTAGGGTTAACGAAGTATTTGATATCGTCGTTGAACAAAGCCAATACCTTGTCGCCAACCTGAGCCTTAACTCTTGGTATAAGAATGTTGATAACATCTTCGCGAATCTTTGCGAGCATAGCCTCGTCGTCATCGTTGCCGTTAGCATCCTTTACGAAATCGTCGTGCTGGGTGCTTACTACGATAGTGTCGATACGCTGAGGTACACCATTGTCGCTATATTCTATAGTAACCTGGCTCTTAGAGTCTGGACGAAGATAAGTCATCTCCTTGCCCTCCTTGCGGATGTCGGCAAGAGTCTTCATGATGAGCTGTGCAAGGTCGAGGCTTACAGGCATGTAGTTCTCAGTTTCGTTACAAGCGTAACCAAACATCATACCCTGGTCGCCAGCACCCTGGTTCTCGTCTTCTTCGCGCTCAACGCCACGATTGATGTCGTCGCTCTGCTCATGAATGGCTGTGAGAATACCACATGAGTTGCCATCGAACTGATACTCCGACTTAGTGTATCCAATCTTGTTGATGGTACGGCGTGCTATTGTTGCGAGGTCGATATACTCAGCAGAGCGAACTTCGCCCATGATAACAACCTGTCCTGTTGTTACGAAAGATTCAACAGCACAATGCGCCTTGTCGTCGTAAGCAAGGAACTGGTCGAGGATGGCGTCTGAAATCTGGTCGGCTACCTTGTCGGGATGTCCCTCTGAAACCGACTCTGATGAAAATAGATATGACATACTATTTATAAATATGATAATACAGAGATAATCCTGCGCGACTAACTCTATAAATGATATAACATTATGTTTCTGAGGGTAATTCCATTCATCAGGCGCGCAGACCTAATGATAGAACGTGGGTGCAAAGTTACTGCTTTTCGGTTGATTGGCAAAATTTTATGCGTTTATTATGTAATATGTGTAATAAAGAAGCCTTATTCGTATATAAAAATAGTTTTTTTACATATTTGTTATAACTTTTTTGCCTTTTTGCTTTGTTGTGTCAAATAATAGCTTTATCTTTGCGCAGAATGTTAGATGAAATAAACGGAGTGATTCTTTTTGTTAGAAGAAAAATTCTTTTATTAACTTAAACTTACACAAATTATGAAGAAAATGTTTTTAACTGCAGCTATGATGTTGGCATCAGTAGCTACATTTGCACAGAACGCAGTAGGTCAGATTACTATCCAGCCTAAAGTTGGTTTAAACATCGCTAACGTTACAGATGCTGACGATGCAGATGCTCGTATTGGCTTGGCTGCAGGTGCAGAATTTGAATATGGTGTTACAGATATGATCGGCGTGAGCGCTGGTTTGATTTATTCTATGCAGGGAGCTAAGGAAAAAGTAGAGGGTGTTGACTGTACAATGAAGCTCGACTATTTGAACGTTCCTATTCTTGCCAATGTTTATGTGGCTCCTGGTCTTGCTGTTAAGTTGGGTATCCAGCCTGGTTTCAAGCTTTCAGCTAAAGCAAAGGCTGAGGTTTCTGGTGCTTCTGCAGAGACTGATTTGGACGACATAAAGGGCTTTGACCTTGCTATTCCTGTAGGTCTCTCTTATCAGTATCAGAATATCGTTCTTGACGCTCGCTACAACTGGGGTGTAACAAAGATTATGGACGATGTAGACTCTAAGAACAGTGTATTCCAGATTACTCTTGGCTACAAGTTCGCTTTGTAATCTAAGATAGAATTATTTTATAATTACAATAATGAGGTAGGTTCAGAATATGAGCCTACCTTTTTCTATTTATGGCAAGGCTTGAGTATTCGAAATTGCCAATGAGACTACTCGAAAATGCCAACGAGGCTACTCGAAATTGCCAATGAGACTACTCGCATTTTGTAACGACAGGAATAGACATGTGGTTTTACGATTTTTGTTGATTACAAGTTTTTTATAGAGCAACATTATTTTTCTTTAGGCTAATTATGCAAATACCTTGGCATTCTTTTCGCTTAATCGAAATTTTGGTGTAATTTTGCAACGGCTAAGACACATTATTATAATATGTTGCATTCTGCATCGTTGTATGCGGTATTCTGTACCTTAATATAATTGATGTTGTCAGGCGCTATTAAGGCAAACAATTTTTTATCGATAAAACATAATTTTATGATTCTGTTCTTTAAGACTCCTAAGGAGAATGTAATTGCGACTGAGGTTAACCACAAACCAAGTCAAGACGAAATCAACGAACTTTGTTGGCTCTTTGGCGATGCCCAGCTCATGGACTCCGAGACTCTCGGAGGATACTTTGTTGGCCCACGCCGTGAGATGATAACACCATGGAGTACGAATGCTGTTGAGATAACCCAGAACATGGGACTTAACGGCATTTCTCGTATAGAGGAGTACTTCCCTGTAAGTTCTGAGGATGCTGACCACGACCCTATGCTGCAGCGTATGTATAAGGGTTTGGACCAGACCATCTTCACAGTTGAACACACTCCAGAACCTATCAAGCTCGTTGACGACCTTGAGAAGTTTAACGAGGAAGAAGGTCTCGCCCTCTCGCCAGAAGAGATGGAATATCTGCACAATATCGAAAAGCAGAATGGCAGACCATTGACAGACTCTGAGATATTCGGCTTCGCACAGATTAACTCTGAGCATTGCCGTCATAAGATTTTCGGTGGTAAGTTTATCATTGATGGCGTAGAGAAGGAAAGCTCGCTCTTCGCTATGATTAAGAAGACTACCAAAGAGCACCCAGGAAAGATTCTTTCTGCTTACAAGGATAATGTGGCTTTCTCGCAGGGTCCTGTTATCGAGCAGTTTGCTCCTGCTGATCAGTCTACAGCCGACTGGTTTAAGGTGAAGGATATCGAGAGCGTGATCTCTCTTAAGGCTGAAACCCACAACTTCCCAACTACCGTAGAGCCTTTCAACGGTGCAGCTACAGGTACAGGTGGTGAAATCCGCGACCGTATGGGTGGTGGCGTTGGCTCATGGCCTATTGCTGGTACAGCTGTTTATATGACAGCATACCCACGTCTGAAGGACGATAATGGCAATGCAGACCCAGAGCGCGATTGGGAAGATATATTGCCAGTACGCCAGTGGCTCTATCAGAGTCCTGAGCAGATATTGATAAAGGCTTCTAATGGTGCCAGCGACTTCGGTAACAAGTTTGGTCAGCCTCTTATCACAGGTTCTCTCCTCACATTCGAACATCAGGAGAATGGCGAGAAGTATGCTTACGACAAGGTTATCATGCTTGCAGGTGGTGTAGGTTATGGTACTAAGCGCGACTGCTTGAAGAAGGAACCACAGCCAGGCAACAAGGTTGTAGTAGTTGGTGGTGACAACTATCGTATCGGTCTCGGTGGCGGTTCTGTATCGTCGGTAGATACTGGTCGCTATAGCAACGGTATCGAGCTCAATGCTATTCAGCGTGCTAACCCAGAGATGCAGAAGCGTGCTTACAACCTCGTGCGTGCATTGGTAGAAGAAGACAACAACCCAGTTGTTTCTATCCACGACCATGGTTCAGCAGGTCACTTGAACTGTCTCTCTGAGCTTGTTGAAGAGTGTGGTGGAGAGATTGATATGTCTAAGCTCCCTATTGGCGACAAGACTTTGAGCGCTAAGGAGATTATTGCCAACGAGTCGCAGGAGCGTATGGGACTTCTCATCGACGAGAAGCACCTTGAGCATGTCAAGAAGATTGCTGAGCGTGAGCGTGCTCCTATGTATGTAGTTGGTGAAACTACTGGCGATGCACACTTCAGCTTTGTTCAGGCTGATGGCAAGAAGCCTTTCGACCTCGATGTTGCTCAGATGTTCGGTCACTCGCCTGTTACCGTGATGGTCGACGAGACCGTTGAGCGCAAGTACGAAGACGTTACATATACATTATCAGATATCGATGCCTATACCGAGCGCATGCTTCAGCTTGAGGCTGTGGCTTGTAAGGACTGGTTGACCAACAAGGTAGACCGCTCCGTAACAGGTAAGGTGGCTCGTCAGCAATGTCAGGGACAGTTGCAGTTGCCATTGAGCGACTGTGGTGTTGTAGCCCTCGACTATCGTGGACGTAAGGGTATCGCTACAGCCCTTGGTCATGCACCACAGGCAGGATTGGCAAGCCCAGAGGCAGGAAGTGTGCTTTCTGTTGCTGAGTCGTTGACTAACATCGTTTGGGCACCTATGGCTACCGACGATGAGAATCCATCAGCTATCGAGAATATCAGTCTCTCGGCTAACTGGATGTGGCCTTGCCGCTCACAGAAGGGTGAGGATGCTCGCTTGTATGCTGCCGTTGAGGCTTTGAGCGACTTCTGCTGCGCTATCGGCGTGAATGTTCCTACAGGTAAGGACTCGTTGTCTTTGTCACAGCAATATCCTAATGGCGAGAAGATTATCTCTCCGGGAACCGTTATCGTAACAAGTGGTGGCGAGGTTGAAGACATCCGCAAGGTTGTTTCGCCTGTTATTGTCAACGACAAGAACTCAAGCCTCTATCATATCGACTTCAGCTTCGACGAGCAGCGCCTTGGTGGTTCTGCCTTTGCTCAGAGCCTTGGCAAGGTAGGCAGCGATGTTCCTACAGTTAAGAATCCTGAGTATTTCGCAGACTGCTTCAATGCTGTTCAGGAACTTATCCGCCGCGGTTGGATTATGGCAGGTCACGATATCTCTGCAGGTGGTATGCTTACCACATTGCTCGAAATGACATTTGCCAATACCGATGGTGGTTTGCACATCAATCTTCACAACCTTGCTGGCGACGATGTTGTTAAGAACCTTATGGCAGAGAACCCAGGTGTTGTTATCCAGGTTTCTGACGAGCACAAGCACGAGCTTATGGGCTACCTCGAGGATAATGGCATTGGCTTCGCTAAGATTGGTTATCCTGTTCCTGGTTCACGCACTCTTACAGTTGTTAAGGGCGACTGGAGCCACGACTTCGATATCGACGCTTTGCGCGAGAAGTGGTATAAGACATCTTACTTGCTCGACCGCAAGCAGAGCATGAATGGCATGGCTAAGAAGCGTTTCGAGAACTACAAGCAGCAGCCTGTAGAATTGAAATACCCAGAGTCGTTCACAGGTAAGTTGGCTCAGTATGGTGCCGACCCTGACCGTCGTACTCCAAGTGGCGTTAAGGCTGCTATCATCCGTGAGAAGGGTACCAATGGTGAGCGCGAAATGGCTTACTCATTGTATCTTGCAGGCTTCGATGTTAAGGACGTTATGATGACCGACCTTATCAACGGTCGTGAGACACTCGAGGATATCAACATGATTGTATTCTGCGGTGGTTTCTCTAACTCCGACGTTCTCGGTTCAGCAAAGGGATGGGCTGGTGCATTCCTCTTCAACCCTAAGGCTAAAGAGGCTTTGGATAAGTTCTATGCTCGCGAAGACACCTTGTCGCTCGGTATCTGCAACGGTTGTCAGCTTATGGTAGAGCTCAACCTAATCAATCCTGAGCACGCTAATCGTTCACACCTCCTCCACAACCGTTCACAGAAGTTTGAGAGCACATATCTCGGCTTGAACATTCCACAAAACAATAGTGTGATGTTTGGCTCTTTGAGCGGAAGCAAGCTCGGTATATGGGTAGCCCACGGAGAGGGACGCTTCGACTTGCCAGAGGGTGAGGATAAGTATAATGTAGTTGCTAAGTACAACTATGCTGAATATCCTGGCAACCCTAACGGTTCAGACTTTAGCGTAGCTGGTATCTGCTCTGCCGATGGTCGTCATCTCGCTATGATGCCACACCTTGAGCGTGCTATCTTCCCATGGCAGCTTGGCTATCAGGATGCTTCACACAAGAACGACGAGGTAACTCCTTGGATCGAAGCATTCGTGAATGCACGTAAGTGGATTGAAAATAAGAAGTAATATAGCCTCTCCCCCAACCCCTCCCCGAAAGGGAGGGGAGTTGTTACACAATATTTTGCGGGAAACCTTCTAATTAGAAATAAGTCTTATCACGAGGGTGTATCAAAAGTGTTTACGCCTTTTGATACATCCTTTTGGGATGAGACTATTTTTTCATTATGGACAACATATACTGGACATCTTTCAAGACATTCTTCAAGATTGGTGCTTTCACCCTTGGTGGTGGATATGCTATGATTCCGATTATTGAAGAAGAAGTGGTAAACAAAAACAAATGGGTGTCTCATGAGGAGATGCTCGACCTTATAGCCGTGGCACAAACTTGCCCTGGCGTGTTTGCCATAAACATAAGCACTTTTATCGGATATAAGTTGAGAAAGAAGCGTGGCGCTCTCTGTACCACACTCGGCACAGCATTGCCATCATTTCTCATCATATTGTTTATAGCCCTGTTTTTCCATAGATTTATGGATGTGCCATGGATAGCTGCAATGTTTCGTGGCATACGCCCTGCTGTAGTAGCTCTTATCGCGGCTCCTACATTTAATTTGGCAAAGCGTGCTAATATCGGACTCTACAACTGCTGGATTCCTATCGCTACAGCTTTACTCATTTGGGCTATGGGCGTAAACCCTATTTATATCATCATAGCTGCTGCTGTGGGTGGATATATCTATGGACAATACATTAAACCAACAGAATAATCGAATTTTGAAGAAATAAATTCTTCACTCTTCATTCTTCACTCTTCACTTATATTATGCTTTTCTTAGAGCTTTTCTATACATTTTTTATAATTGGTGTCTTCGGCTTCGGTGGAGGATATGGCATGCTGTCGCTTATTCAGACACAGACCATAAACCACCATCATTGGCTTTCTACTGCCGAGTTTACCAATATCGTTGCTATTTCGCAGATGACCCCTGGTCCTATAGGCGTCAACTCTGCCACATATTGTGGATATACTGCTGTACATAATGCCGGCATGGGTGAGGCGTTGGCAATACTGGGCTCGTTTACTGCTACCTTTGCTCTTGTGTTGCCATCATTCGTATTGATGGTACTCATCAGCAAGATGTTTATGAAGTATATGAACACCCCTGTGGTGCAGAGCATCTTCATAGGCTTGCGCCCAACAGTAGTAGGTTTGCTTGCTGCTGCAACCTTGTTGCTTCTCACAAAAGAAAACTTTGGCTCTTTCTCCGAGAGTTCATGGCAGTTCTGTATAAGTATCGCCCTCTTTGCAGCCACTTTTGTAGGCACCTACTTCATGAAGATAAATCCAATAAAGATGATTTGTTTCGCAGCCTTTGCAGGCTTAGTGCTATTATATTAAATAGGTGGCAATAGCTTTTAATAGGACTTTATAAATATGTCTATACTCGAACTTTGGCTTCTTGCTGTAGCTCTTGCCATGGACTGCTTCACGGTGTCGATAGTATTTGGTGTGTTGCTACGCAAGATAGAATGGCGCACGATACTTGCCGTGGCATTCCTTTTCGGATTGTTTCAGGCTATGATGCCGCTTGCAGGATGGTTTGCCACAAACTCCTTTAGCTCACTTATCGAGGACTATGACCATTGGATAGCCTTCGGCTTGTTGGCATTCCTTGGCGGAAGAATGATTAAGGAGTCGTTTTCTGATGATGAAGAAGAGGAAGAGGCAGAAGCCAAGCATATAAATCCTCGAAAGCTAAAGACGCAGCTTGTGTTTGCCGTAGCCACAAGCATCGACGCTTTGGCAGTAGGCATCTCCTTCACTTGTCTTAGCTTCAACACTATTTCTTCATTATCCCTACCTTTGCTCATCATAGGTTTCGTTTCTCTTGCATTCAGCATCGTTGGTAGCCTTCTTGGCATCCGCTTTGGTAAGGGAGTTGAAAAGAGATTGAAACCAGAACTGCTCGGTGGTATAATCCTTATAATAATAGGTATAAGGGTATTGTGCGAGCATTTGTTTGGACTATAAACAGCAAGTTCGGTCGGAAAAGTGTTGTTTTGGTACGAAAGTTCGGTCGGAAAAGTGTTGTTTTGGTACGAAAGTTCGGTCGGAAAAGTGTGTAATGTGTAAGAAAGCCTCTGTGTTTCAATGCTTTTTTAACTTTTATAGAAAAATAGGAGAGGTAGGGCTCGTAAACTGTATTATAGTATAATTTTTTTACTATGATTATGTTTTTTTGATAAAAGACTTGGTGATGTGAGGGTAAAATATTACATTTGCAAAGTCTATCTTTAAGGATAAGAGAATCTACACTTCGGTGTGGTAGACAAATATACATAATATATATTTACATCTTGTTTTGGAAAGAAATAACAATTAATACCCCAATTCGGAATAATATATAAATTGTTAAGAGTTGCAAACAAAAAGGTGGATTGTGAGTGATTTTGTTTACATTTGCATATAGCGATTTTTAATTCTATTATGATTATGAGGACTAAGTTATTTTTGATGTCATGCTTTTCGATGGCAATAATGCTTTTTGCAGGTTGTGGCGATTCAAACGATGGTTCAGGTTTTGTGGAGGAAACTGGAGGAACTAATGCTAATGTTCCTGCAATGTCGGCTTCTGAAGCAAAAAGAAGTTTGCAGTCAACTGCCGATGATTTGCTTGCAAAAGTTAAGGTGAACGAACTGGAGAATTTTAAAGATATTTTTGATGCTGCCGAGAGATGGGGTGTTCAAGAAGGTGATCCTATTGCTGCTTGGTTTGAAGCCGCAAAGGGTGCGTGCTTGATATCAAGCAATAAATATAAGGAGTATTATCTATGGAAAGCTGCTAACTTTGTTGGTGAGTTTACTCTTAATGATTTTGGCGAGTGGACACAAACAAAGAGAGGTGGCGATAAGTTGGTATTTAAGTTTGATGATGCTAATCACAAACCTTGCGTGCTTACCGTTACAGCGAGTGCTGCAGGTTCAGAAATCCATCACAATAGTTTTGATGGAAAGGAATGGGATTGGAAGTATGAAAACGGATATTATCAAGAGTTTGAGACTGTAACGAAAGAAAATCGTTTCATTTTGCCTAAGCAGACAAAGGTGACACTGACGCAGAATGGAGTCAGAAAGGTGGACGTTACGGTGAATGCAAGTGTGAGTACAGGTAAGGAGGTAGACTTTGCTAAGGATGCCATCAACGTAACCTCCACAATGGTTATTAACGACTATACAATAGAAATTCAGAAGGCTTCTTACAAGGCAGGAAAGTCGGCAAATGCTAAAGCTACTATTTCAAAGAATAGAGAAACTTTGATTACTATTAGCGGAAGCGCTTTAGGAACTGTAACCACAACAGGTGAAGACTCTTCGGTAGGTAAAACTTCTATTTCTGTCAATATTCTGAATAGAGCAAAGATAGTGGCTAATATCGATGATGTAGAACTATTGAATCATAATCTTGATAAGGCTTCTAACTGCGACACAGATAGAAATCAGCTCGATAGATATTTGTCTAATGCCAACAGACTATTTGATGGTAATCTATATCTTGAAAATAGTTCAAACAGTTCGGCTACGCTATATTATAAATCAGTAGTTGCTGATGGCTATTGGGATTATGAGACTATGATGAAGTTTGCTGATGGTTCAGAGTATTCTATAGACAGCTATTTTAATGAGAAATCTTTTAGACGTGTGGTGTATACTGTTGAGGCTATCATAGAAGACTTCCGCGAGATGTTCGGTATTTCAGATAGCTACAACGGACTGAACTAAATAATAAACGGATATATTCCTAAGCTATATAGTGAATAAACGGCTATTGATACTGTTCCTTTGTGGAACGATAAGCATACAGAAAAGCGTGTCGGCAGAAATGTCAGACACGCTTAATCATTATCAGCTACAAGATGTTGAGGTGAAGGGCAAACGCTTGCGTTCACATCTCAAAGCTCTCGACGATGCCAGCATTGTCGATATGTCGCTGATGGACTATATGCCACGTATCCTTGGCAATGCCGACCCTATACATTATGCCCAGCTACTGCCTGGCGTGCAAACTAATTCGGAGTATGATGCAGGACTGCATGTGCAGGGATGCGACAATTCGCATAACTATGTATCGTTGGATGGTGTGCCTATATATAATGCCACACATTTACTGGGATTCTTTTCTATATTCAATGCTTCGCATTTCTCAGAGATGAGTCTTACGAAGTCGTCCACCTCTGCTTCTTTTCCTAACAGACTTGGTGGAAGTGTAGATATGCTTACCCCTACATGGATATGTGGCGAGGATAGCTTGCAAGCAAATGGAAAGCATGGCGAGATAGCTGTTGGTCCGATGTCGTCGCAAGGAACTGTGAAGTTGCCAATAGGCAAACGCTCTATGCTCATGGTGTCGGCTCGAGCTGCATATCTGAACCTTCTATATTCTAAATGGTTGGAGATGGATGGCGACCATGTGAACTATGACTTCGCTGACTATAATGCCACCTATATCACCCAACTCGATGATGCCAACGTGATAAAGGCTGAGGCGTATTGGGGCTACGACAACCTAAAGATAGGGCAAGCAGACCAAGGTATGCAGACAAAGATTAAATGGGATAATACTATGGCTGCCTTGTATTGGTATTCAAGGCATAGCAAATGGCAAACTGAACAAAGCGTATATTTTACGAGATATGCAAACCGGGTGCGCTTAAACGAAACTTCTATAGATGTAGGAGTGCGCTCGTATATCTACGACTTAGGATATAAGGGTAGACTGAAATTCGGGCATTGGGGTTGTGGCGTAGATGTGATAAGACATGAACTTATGCCTCAGGATATTGCTACAGGCGGGACTATAAATGCTAATGTTGCTCCTACAAAGAAGCAACGAACCATTGAGGCTTCGGCATATATGAAATATCTGCAGCCATTATCCCAACGCTGGGCTTTGGAGACAGGCTTGCGTTTTACCTATTATTATAATAAGGATAGGTTTGCAAGCCTTGACCCAAATATAAAACTTCGTTGGGATGCTTCGCAGACAAGTCAATTTAGCTTGAACCTTGGCATTCATCATCAATATTTATATCAGACAGGGTTTTCGTCGATGGGACTGCCTACGGAGTTTTGGCTTTCTTCGAGCAATGAGTTTCGACCACAATATGCCTATAATGCTTCGTTGCAAGGTAACTTATGGCTAAAAGACCGTGAGTATCGATTGATCACAGAGCTATATTTTAAGAAACTGGAACATCAGGTAGAGAATAGCGGAAATATCTTCGATATTCTGTATTCTTCGTACTCGTTGGAAGGAGCCTTGATGAAAGGTAAGGGCTATAACTATGGTGCAAACATCATGTTAGAGAAGCGAAGAGGCAAGCTAACAGGATGGGTGAGCTATTCTTTCGGAAGAGCAAAGCGCAGATTTGATGGAGATAGATATGCAGGGTGGTATTCTGCAAGCCATGAGAGAATACATGAGTTGAATGCCGTTGCAACATACAAGATTGGAAAGCGAATGGAACTTGGTGCTACATATGTGTTAGCATCGGGAGTACCTTTCACACGCATCAAGTATGCATATATGGTGTCCAACAATATAGTCTCAGAATATGGGCCATATAATGGAGATAGAATAAAGCCATATATGCGCTTGGACTTATCAATGAATTATGATTTCAAGAATAGTGGTGATAAGCGGAGTGGTATAAACTTCTCGCTTTACAACGCTACGATGTATAACAACATCTTGTCTTATCGCATAAAAGTATATAAGGGACAAGTGAGATATGCCACCTTTAGCTTCTTGATGCCGATATTGCCATCTATAAGTTATTATTACAAATTCTGATGATGAAGGGTATGAAGTCTACACCTTATTATATATATATACTCATGGTGTTTAGCTTGCTCATAGTGGCTTGCGACAACTATGATATATCTACGTCGGGTAAGTCGCAACTGGTAGTTGAAGGCTGGATAGATGCAGGGCAATTCCCGATAGTGAAGTTGACAAAGACTGTGCCTTTGACAGAAGAGCGAATAGATGTCGACGATTTGTCGAAATATGTTGAGAATTGGGGAAAGGTGACTATCTCTGATGGAGAACAAACGGGAGTGATGATGGGACGATATGATTCCAAATATAATCCTCCGTTTATCTATACCACATACAATATGAAAGGTGAAGTGGGAAAGACTTATACCATCAAAGCAGAATCACGAGACGGAATTGTTGCAGAGGCTACAACTTCTATTCCTGCGCCGATAAAGATAACGAAGTTTGAGATAGAGCCAACGGATGTAGACACTTTGTTTCAGTTGGTGGCTTATGTCAGCGATAGCAACAAACGTTGTAAGCTATTCACCATGGTGGAAGGAGAACAGACGGAATATTATTCCTCGCAGATAGGATTGTTTGATGTGGGGATGATAGGTGAAGATGGTAGAGTGATAGTTAAGCGAGGCAGAAAAAACTTAGATAAGAATGTGTCGCCATTCTTTAAGCGAGGCGACAAGGTATGGGTGAAATTGGCTACTTTAGATGATGCCTCGTATGACTTTTGGCGAAGTTTCGAAGACTTGGTGGCGTTGTCTCGTGTGCCATTAATGCCTGTAGCAGAGAATTTGAAGTCGAATGTAACAGGAGCTTTAGGCTATTGGTGCGGCTATGGTTCAAAAGTATATAGTGTTAGTATAGACTTCTGACAGTTGGCATAGGCTTATTTCCTGAACTCCAAATCAGATATTGGATTTGGGTTAAATACCATACAAAATGGTGTTGATATTTTGCTATGTCGCAAAAAATTATTAATTTCGCAACCGCTTTGGTATATGTATAACTTTATATATATCTTACGCTGAGGGGTCTCATAGTTCAATGGATAGAACAAGTCTCTCCTAAAGATTAGATCCGAGTTCGATTCTCGGTGAGACCACGATTATAGTGTTTAATGCACGTTATAACATCATTTTTATATATATCTACTAAATTTAAACCTACAGAAATGATGATAAACAAATTCATATTCCGCAATTTTGTTCAAGCATGCATGGTGGCATGCGCTGTTGTAATGGGAGTTATGGCTCCTTGTAATTCATTTGCTCAGAAGGCTAAGGCTCAGAAGAAGACTAAGACAGAGACTGCTATTGTGCATCCTTGGCAAGGTAAGCGTGTGGCTTATTTCGGCGACTCTATCACCGACCCTAACAATAAGGCTGCCAGCAATAAATACTGGAACTTCTTGGAGGAATGGCTCGGCATAAAGCCTTTTGTTTATGCTGTGAGCGGTAGAATGTGGAACGATATTCCACGCCAGGCTAATAAACTAAAGGCTGAACATGGTGATGATTTCGACGCTATACTGATTTTTATGGGTACTAATGATTACAATAATGCCGTACCTATGGGAAAATGGTATGATGAGCGTATGGAGAAGGTGGAATATGGTCATCAGTATGTGAAGAGAATGGAAAACCGCATGCGCCGTTATCCTTCTTTTGATAAGGATACCTATAAAGGACGTATCAATATAGCTTTGGATTCATTGAAGAAGATGTATCCTACAAAGCAGATAGTATTGCTTACACCTATTCATCGTGCAGGATTCTATGCTAATGACAAGAACTGGCAATGTACAGAAGACTACATGAATCGTTGTGGCGAATATCTCGGCAGCTATGTTGATGCTGTGAAAGAGGCTGGCAATATCTGGGCTGTGCCTGTTATTGACCTTAATGCTACTTGCGGTCTGTATCCTATGCAGGATGGCTTTGCACAATATTTCAATAAGGCTGATACCGACCGTCTGCATCCTAACAATATGGGACACGAGCGTATGGCTAAGACTTTGATGTATCAACTATTGTCATTGCCATGCACATTCTAAAGGACGAAGAATACATGCGCCGTTGCTTGCAGTTGGCAAGAAACGGTATGCAGAATGCTAAGCCAAACCCAATGGTGGGGGCGGTGATAGTGGCAGAAGATGGAAGGATAATAGGCGAGGGTTATCATGTGAGGTGTGGCGAAGGTCATGCCGAGGTCAATGCCTTTGCTTCTGTTAAGCCAGAGGATGAACATCTGCTGCATTCTGCCACTATATATGTATCGCTCGAACCATGTTCGCACTATGGTAAAACTCCACCTTGCGCAGAGCTAATAATAAAGAAAGGTGTGCGCAGAGTGGTGTGCGGATGTATAGATCCTTTTGCAAAAGTAAAGGGTAGAGGTGTAGAGATGATTCGTCAGGCGGGTATAGAGGTTACTGTCGGCGTGCTGGAGGCAGAATGTCATAAGATAAACAAATGGTTTATGACAGTCAACGAGAAGCAACGTCCATATATCTTACTGAAATGGGCACAGACAGCTAATGGTATCATAGGCTATCGTCAGGATGATAATAAGCCTGCTTTACAACTCTCTACTCCGTTTACAAAGATGTTGGTGCATAAGCTTCGTGCCGAATATGATGCTATTCTCGTAGGTCGTGTTACAGACGACATGGAACATCCACAGCTGAATGTGCGTGATTGGGCAGGTAAGAATCCAAAACGATTAGTGCTCGATCATTCAACTTCGCCACAAGACATTCTTGATAAGCTATATGCTGAAAAAGCACAATCGCTAATAGTGGAAGGTGGTGCAAAGACACTCTCGTCGTTTATTGAACTTGGACTATGGGACGAGATAAGAGTGGAGACTGCACCCTTTACGGTTGAAGATGGCGTTATGGCTCCAACCTTGCCAAAGAATGTGGTTGTTGAAAGCACAGCGATGTATGGAGGTAATACTATTATGCGATATATTAAGAAAGTTTTATAACTTTTCATCTAAAAGCTTGCAATTATCATAAAATATCTTTAGATTTGCACATAAATAATAAGTTTCGCAAATTATAAACATCAATAATAACTAAAGTATAACTACTATGCGCCACAAGAAAATTCTCTTCGTAGCAATTGCAATGTTATTTAGCTTTAACAATGCTCACGCTCAATTCTTTAAGAAATTAATGAAGACTGTACAGGAAGTTGGTGAGGTCGTTACAGATATCACTGGCGAAACTTCTAATGGTACTCCTGTTAATAATAATACTACTACGTCTTCAAGTCTCAATTCATCACAAAATAATACTGCCCCAGCAACAACTACTAAGGCTGATGATGGTTCATTCTCAATGTCGCTTAATGCTCCAGGCTTTGAGGTAAAACTGCTTGGAGGAAATCGTACAGGTGATTTGGCAACTTACGACCTCTTGCTAATTAATAAGACTGGTAAGACACGTGAAATTTCTATTCTTGAAAAAGACGGATGTATAGGTTATGAGGATTATAAAACCTTTGCAACCGACGATCAGTACGAAGTGTACAACTATAACCAAATGCTGAAAGTGCAGATTGGAGGTACCCAATATGGTCCATTTACATTGTCTGCCAATGTTCCTGCCAAAATGCGTATAACTCTTACTAATGTTTCAGCAAATGCAAAGATGATACCATATCTTTCTGTTGCATTCCGAAATATGGCAGACGGCCCTTCTTATGGCCAGGCTTTGCTGCAAATAAAAAATCTTCCTTTGGAATAAGATAAGTGAAGAACGAAGAACGAAGAATCAATTAGATTTTAAATAAAAATTACGCTAAAATCTGCTGAATAGCTTAGAATGAGCGATTTATGAGTGTTTCACCTCAATGGAGGTAATGATTTAGCAACGGTTCTAATTTCTGCAATATGCATACGTTTGCTTGTCAAACAACTCTTGTCGGTTGCAAAAGTACAACAAAAACTTCGGCTCGCAAAAATATAGTTTATCTTTTATGATTTATTTTCAGTTATGATTAGATAATTTCAACTGAGTTTACAAATGTACTTCGCAACTTGCCTGTTAGTTCTTGATGCGCAATTATATGTAGCTAAAATGTTAAAAATGTAGCATAAGATGGCTTTTTATCGCAAATGTTTCTTTTTTATGAAACAATATGAGTATCTTTGTCAACCAAAAAGAATAATATGGCACAAAATATCTTCCGACTTGTCTTGACAGACGAGGCACAGGACTTCATTGAGAGTTTACCCGAAGCGGTATCTTACAAGATATACTACAACATCAAGCGTGTTGCAGGAGGAGAACGCAACAAGGAACTTTTCAAGAAGTTGGAGAATTCGGAGATATGGGAATTTCGTACATTGTACAACAAAACTGCTTATCGCTTGTTTGCTTTTTGGGACAAGGACAAAGAAACATTGGTGATTGCCACTCACGGCATCATCAAGAAAACACAAAAGACACCGAACAAGGAGATAGCGAAAGCAGAAGCAATAAAAAAAGAATATTTCAAAAACAAATAATTATGGCACAGATGAATCTTACCCCATTGGACGATGTGCTTGACAAGCACTTTGGAAAAGTTGGTACTCCGAAACGTGACGCTTTCGAAAGTGACGTGGATGAAGCGTTGCATGCTTACCGTTTGGGAGAAGCCATCAAGAAGGCTCGCATAGAGCAGAACTTGACACAAGAACAACTTGGTGAGCGCATAGGTGTGAAAAGAGCGCAAATTTCCCGATTGGAGAGAGGGTATAGCATTACTATTCCAACTATGCGAAGAGTATTCAAGGCTCTTGGTGTGGTAACTGCAACCATAGATTTGGGAATTGCAGGAAAAGTGGCATTGTGGTAAAAACATCATAGCAAAGTCCTCTCCATTAATAAAGATAGAGAGGACTTTGCGGCTTACTTTAGCTCAACCTCTATACTCTTATTAGGTAAGAAAGAGATGCTTCCTTGATAAAGTGGCTTGATAGAATCATATTTGCCCGAGAAATCAGAACTATATACTGCCACATGATAAGCGTCCGAAGTTAAGTTTGAGAGATTGAAACTTACATCAAACTTACACATGCAGTCTGCCTCAAGTGTAGGGTCTCCCAATGGAACCAAGACAATACGGATTTCTCTGTCCTGTGAACTTACTTGAGGGCGAAAACCTGTTACCGCACAATTGGCTTGGAGGTCTTTCACTTTGAAATGAGCGACACCTTTTGCATCAACAGAAATCAACATTAGTGTTGGCTTTGCCATTTCTGCCTCATAATATTCTGGACGACTTTCTGTTGCAGAAAAGGAAGATGTACAGCCAAAGCTCACCACATCACTCATTCTAACTTGCTCCATGGTATTCTGTTCCGTAGAACAAGCCTCCATCGTCATAGCTGACAAAACTAAAAATACAATTTGCTTAACCATATCTATTTCTTATTTTGAATTGAACGAATTGACTCAATCAACTTGTAAGTGTCGATGATTGCTTCCAGTGATTGTTCTGAGGAAGTTTTCCGTTTTTCTACAGCATCGACAAAACCTTTGATGGTATCAAAGTAACCTTGCGTAACTATCTGGTTATTGTGGATAGTAGGCACGAAGTCATTTCGGTCGAACAAATGAACTTCAACCATTTTCAGAGGATAGACTTTCTCTAACGGCACTCCCATAAACATAGTTTGCTTACCTTTATATATCAGACTATCCATCTGATTCATTTCAAAAATACCATTTGAAGTGTTTACCGTCATGCTCTCTTTCGCATTATGCCAAGAGTAACCTGTTGACAACTCTAATATACCTGTGGCTTTTTCGTGTTTGAGTACCAACATGAGTGTATGATGCTTTACCCATTCTGCAAACTTGACTTCTGCCTTTCCGAATAGAAATGTCACATAATCCAAAGGATGAATAAAAAGGTCTAACAAAGCATCTCCTTCGGGATATGCCCCAGTCAGATATTTAAGATTATAGCTCATGTTTCCCCTACATTTCTGCAATTTCTTTTTCAGAATACGGATGACAGGGGCGTTCTGCTTTTGCAACCCAACTGTTACTTGTGGAAAGTTAGCTTCTTTCCTCATACTGATTAGTTGCAACAGTTCATCTTCACTTTGACATGGAGGTTTTTCTATAAATAGCGCCTTGCCACTCTTGATAACCTCCGAAGCTATTGCGAAATGAGATTGTGGAGAAGCCGACACAAACACACCCTTAATGTCATCATCATGCAAAATATCTGCCAAAGAAGTTGTTGCGCAGACATTGGGATAAGCCGCTTCTATAAGTGGTATCTTGTCTTTTGACTTACAGCATATATACTTCAATGGAACATGAAGGTAATTGAGTACAGGATACAAGTTGTTTGTACTATGGTCGCCTATGCCCACAAAAGCATAGTTGCCACCATACACCTGCTTCAACTGCCTCATGCTCCGTATTCGTTTATAACGGTCAATGATGTTCTTTATTATAGATTCCATTAGCTACAAATTCGATTGATGTATTTCCTATATGTTTCATTAACGTTGTTTGTCCATTGATATTTTCCGTAAAAGACTTGAATGAGTTTCTTGGGCAGAATTTTCTCGAAGTTTCGCAACAATATCAAGTCATACTTACGATGGAAGTTAATCCAACAAGCATTGCATTCCTTTGAGTACTTGCATTGTACCTTATGCGCAAATCTTGAATTGAATATATCATCCAAGGAATGTGTATGGATATTGCCAAGCTTCACGTTGAGATTCTGACATAGTGGAACATCACCATTGGAATGTATTACCAATTCACTAAAGATACTTTGGCAACGCAATTTGAGATTACCGTTTCGCCATTCTTCATACAAAGCTACAAAGTCAAAGTTTTCCTCTGTTTCATGGATATTCTGAGGTATGCTTTGAATATAATTGGCAAAATCTACAGAAAGAAGCTCCGCCTTGGTGTCAAAGAAATCCATCGTTCCATAAATTCCAATTCGCACATCAATGCCATAGTCTTTTGCTATGTCTATGACATATTGCATATCAGAAAAGGTATTCCATGGTGACAGGCAAAACATGAGTGATACTGGAATCTCATCTTTCACCGCCTTAACGACCTCCATCACCTTATCATGCCCATTGCATCCTCTCATGTTCTTGTATGTTTCCTTATTGCCATCAAGGGACACATACAAATGAGCTGGCTGGAACTTTCTCACTGCATCTATCACTTTTTGTGGACTTAGGCAGTTGGAAAGTAAAGTGTATTTGGGATGATTCTCCTTGAACCACTCCATGATAGCATCTGCCTCTGGGTGAAGCAAGAACTCCCCACCTTCCAATCCTACGACGGTGTGTTGTGTGATACATTTGCTGCGCATAATTTCCTTGATGTCTCTAAAAGAAAGATGCTCCACAGGTTTTTGCCAAATAGAGCAATGTTTGCAACGAGATTGACACTTTGTTGTGGAATACAACATTAACGCGCTCAGCACCTTGTGCCGAGGGCGTAACATATTGTTGAGGTACAGAACCCCATTTCGTATATAGTCTTTTGTCTTGTACATGCGGTCTTAAGAAACTTTTGTGTTTCTACTATTAGAGATACATCAAAAGTTCCAAAGACTGCATGATGACATTGTTTTTACCATGTGAACCTAATTCCAAATGGAACAGTAATGGTGAATGGATGCTCCGTCCAAATGGTATGAATCGCACCACCATTAGGAATATACCAGTTGAACGAAGGTTCCAAATACAAGCTCCATTTTGGAATCAAATTGTATTGTAATCCAGTTCCAACACCTACCGCCCATTGTACAGATGGCGTGAAATACCAACTGTCTTTGTATGGAACTGTTGCTCCTGTAACATATCGTACACTATTCTTTCCATGTATTGGTATATTCAAAAGAATACCTGCAGAGGAGTAAGCAGACCATCTTTTTGAATTAAACCATTTATAGGAAGTTCTAACAGGTATTCCCAAGTAATGAACTTTTTGGTCTCTACCTATATAGTATTCACCCTCACCCAATATAAAATTAGATTTTAAGAGTGAATATTGCAATCCTGTTTCCACATTCCAATTCTTTCCTATTACTTTTGTTAATGATATGCCAAAAGTTATAGGCTTATAATGATGCTCATGTTCTACAATCTCACCACTATTATGTTTGGCGATTGCCATAAGTGCTACCGTGTCAGTAGATATTCCATCATGTTCTTTCTGTTGAAGATAGTTATAATAATCACCCCATGTAGAAAAAACATCAGGTATTATAGGAGTTGGACCGTCTGGGTCTGGTAAGCCACTACTACTTCCTGCAATCAGTTTGTAGGTATTTTGAGCCAATGCAGAGCTCAAAGAACCCATGGCAAGTAGCTGCCACTTATTTTTGTGACTTGGGGTAACTTCTTTTGCTATGAATTCTTCCAACTTAGGAGCAACCTGTTTTATCGTATCGAGTGACAAAGTATCTTTTTCTATTACTATTAAAATATTGTTTGTAGAATCCTTCTTTTCAGAATCAGTTTTTATGCCGACAGAATCAGCTACTGCGTAATTTGGCAATTCCATTTTGCTCTGACTTGTTGTTGCCACTATATTCTTATCAGTTACTGATAAATGGGTATTTGGCTGCACAGTCTCACGATTGACAGTACGTTTCCCCTTGTCATCATTTACCTTAACAACAGGAAGTTGCTCTTTTTCCGTCCCTCTCTTCCAAAACAGGTATTTGCATATAGGTATGCTGATAAGAATGATGGAAATGACAGCAAGCATTCGCCTATTTATCATGTCTCTCAACAATACTTTTGCTCTTGTTAGTTGTGATGATGAACTGTGCGGCTCGATACCAAGTTTTTCTGCAATTTCTTTATGCGAGAATCCATCAATGACAGCCATTCTGAACACCTTGCGGTATCCAGAAGGTAACTTGTCGATTATCTCCAACAGTTCTTTTTCTTCCAACTTGGAATCAGAAGCAAATGAACTTTCCACATCAAACCCATCCTTAATCGCAGAGAATGGCACCATCTGTATTTTATGCATTCTCTCCAAATATCTTAAAGATACATTTTTTGTAATGGCAACAATCCATTCCCCGAACTTGGAAGCATCTTTTAGCTTTTCTAATGAATAATAGGCACGTATAAACGATTCTTGGACGAGGTCACTCACTGTGTCCTCGTCCTCTTGGGTAATCCTTATGCAAACATTTCTCATTCGTTGAGAATATGTTTCGTAAACAGTTCTTAAAGCGTCAGCATCCCCAGCCTTCACTCTTTCTATTAGCTTTTCTATCTTCATGTTGGGTGTGCGAGATTGTGCACATTATATATAAGATACGTGGAAAAGCGAAAAGACTGCGTAAGAAACTGTTAAAAACATAAAAATCCGAACAGAATGCACCATTGCGTTTCTGCTCGGACTCTTATTATAACAAATGAAGATTTATAGCTTTAGACCACATTTTGTAAATTTCCTTAGGTTATTCCATTGCTCTTTGAACCATTCAACAATAGGCTGTCTATTGACATATAAAAACAATTGGTTAGGCTTGGTAGAATCAGCGAACACCTTGATTTCTGCATTCTCCACTTTGAACTTTCTTCTGTGTTCCTCGGAATAGAGTGAACCGCTAAAGTTGAGTGCCTTTCCGGTCAGAAGCACTCCGATTTGCTCGACTGTGAATCCTATCTTCCTGCACAGGTCTTCCATTTGCAAGCGTGCCTCCAACATCGGGAACCAACGTTTGGCTCTGCGGATGATGTTGTTGAGCATCGTTACCTCTGTGGTGTGCTTGCTCTCCAAATTCGCAACCTCCGATTGGTGCTTCCGCTGCATCTCGTCAAGTTGTTTGCCGTGGCTGTCCTCTATTCGCTGTATTTTCTCATGGAGTTCAGCTATGTATTGCTCTCGGTCTGTCACAAGCTCGCACAACTTTCGGTTGTGTTGCTCCACCTCCTTCAATTTTCCACTGCCCAAAAGAGAACCAATCTTCGACACAAAGGCTGTCTTGGCTTCCGTCTTGGCTGCCTGTAGCTTCTCCGTGTTGATTTCACTCTTGGTCTGTTTGAGCAGTCGCTCCGCTTCCTCCACATCGGATTGCAGCAGCTTCATGCAGTTTTGAAGTCTCTCCGTCTCTCGTTTGATGTTGCGGTAATACTGTGCCGTAGTGGTATGCCTCGCATCCGATCCACGGACACCTCGTTTCAATCCATACTTGCCCATGGCTTCCGCATAGCTGTCGTGATAGCCGACCATCTTGTCACGGTTGAGCACATCATCTGCACACAGCCTTACGACATTGGCTTTCTTACGATATGTCCGCTTGCCCTCTCCCATAGGTTTGTCCTTGGCTTTTCTCCGTTCGCCTGTCACTATCGGAACGATGGAGGCGTGGAGGTGTGGCGTATGCTCGTCCATGTGGAGAACCACCGAAACGACATTCTCCTTGCCGAATGTGTCCTGCAACCACTTCAAGCTGTCGTTGCACC
>ENA-OUOY01000302-OUOY01000302.1-human-gut-metagenome-genome-assembly--contig:-NODE-302-length-38332-cov-11.315464_pt1 | contig 38332 bp, 34 predicted proteins | sample MGYA00237937_ERZ548767 | MGnify/ENA primary metagenome ERZ548767 (study PRJEB26490, sample SAMN05356887) | human gut metagenome | biome: terrestrial biome; feature: human-associated habitat; material... | reverse complement strand
GAAATTTTGCCGAAAAGATGCGTTGTTAGGCTTAGTGTCAACACGACCTAATTAATCGTTTGGCGAATAAGTACAAATTGGTAAAAACATAAAGCAAATATACGATTTATCAATATTTGTAAAATTTCTATTGACATTTTCTTATGAAAATGGTATTATAAATAGCATTCTTTGAGCACTAAGATAGCGAATAATTTCCCATTTGAACAAATTAGACAAATTTGATAATCTGATGACTTATCAAACTAACAGCTCGGATGAGTGTTTAGCAAAGCAAGACACTTTATACACTATAATACGAGGAGGATAACATGAAAAAACAAGTAATCGCAACATTTCTGGCGTTAATGCTGACCGTCCCTCTGATGAGTGGATGCGGGAAGCAGAGTGAGCTGTCAAACTCTGCTACAGAAGAGAGTGTGCTTTCCCAGAATTCTGAAGAGATTGGGCAGGAAGATACACTTACTGTTGAGGCACTGACAGAGGATCCACTCGGCCTTGAGATTAATGGTATTGCGCTCACATTCCCATTCCGGGTAGAAGAGCTCAGCGAAGAGCTCATACTAATGCCGAAACTGTACAGTGAACCTGATAATTATACCCTATGTGATCTAAGTACCACATACAACACAGTAATCTGTTCTGTATTCGTGCAGGGCAAAGAACCCGAACGCATGGACAGTGAGATTATTGGCATCATCGTGGATGATATGAATGACGGCATTTCCTTTTGTGGTCTGAACGATGATACGATGACTTCTTACATCGAACAGTACGGAGAGCCGAACGATCAGAGCGATACCTTTATTGAGTACACCTGGGAATCGATTAATTTCCTGGTGACGTTCGATGACGCATCTCACAAGGCAGATTATGTGAATCTGTTAGTCATCCAGGGGAATTGATACCATCTTTGGCTGTGCAGTAGTCCTTTCTCCAGACGGCACATTTGGAGTTTGACGGATTTATTTGCCGTGATAGTCTTGGTAATATGATCTCACCAAGCTATGTAACGCAGCACTTCCATTATATCGTTACTAAAAGCGGTTTGAAACATCTACGTTTCCATGATCTTCGTCATTCTTGTGCGAGCTTGTTACTGGCGAATGATATTCCGATGAAGGCGATTCAGGAGTGGCTTGGTCATAGCAATTTTGCAATCACAGCAAACCTTTATAGTCATTTGGAATACAACGCTAAAGTCAGCTCGGCTGAAACTATTGCAAGGGTTCTCGGTGGCAAGTCTGAGGATAATTCTGATGCAGATAATTCTGCCAGAAAGACCACAGGCAGAACGTCAAAGGCAACAAGAAAAAAGCCGTCCCTAAAGAGTGACGGTAGGAAAAAGAAAAGCGATAATCCCGAAGGCAAGGGAGAATCGCAGATGTCAACATTATAGAATATAATCAACGAAAGTGGAATCAAGAAAAAGAAATCAAAAAACGTGTGATTTTGGTAGAAAAAATGGTAGAAAAAAAGTGGCATTCACGCTTATATTGTCTACCAACGATTAGCTGAAACTACGTTAAATCAGGCAGAAACGGAAAAATTTACAATCAAACTCATATAATAGAGTAGACAAATGCACGATTTTATGATATAATAAACATATATCATATAAGGGGGCAGCTCCGCGATGAGGGAGAAAAAAACTACCCACGAATCATCCAGTCTCAAACGTATGAAGCATCTGAAATACACGCTTATCTGCGGATTTGCGGCTATTACGTTTCTTTCCATTCTTATCGTTTCAACGCTCGCTATCAACAAAACCGACACCATTATGAAGGACAAGGTTGCCACGATGACTTCCTCGCTGAATGTTCAGATGAAGCTCAATATCTCTGAATACATGGCGCGCATGGAAACTATCGGCACGCTTGCTTTTGCCTCGCAGGACGCTTTCACCTATGACGCTACTGACGAGAAAAATGACGAATACGAAGCACTTGTGACCGAAAAGAACATCTCCGACCAACTATACAGCCTGTGCATAATGGAGAATTTCGTTGACTACGGCATTGTCTACAGCAACAACCATTTTATAGGTAAGATCTCCAACGGAACAGTCAGTCTCTTTGGCGATAAGCTTTTTCCTGATCTTCATGCCATGATAAACCGACAGCGTACTCTTGACGGCTGGTCAGCGGGATACGGCGGCGATTTCAAGCGCATCTACTACGTCAAGGAAATACACGAAAATGCAATTCTTGTTATTTCGTTCTACGCGACCGAACTTGAAAATGTTTTTGACAATCCGCAGACCATGAGCGACATGACCATTCGCCTGACTTCGGCGGACTACGACACAATCTACTCCTCGGACGAAAATGAAAAATCCGGCGAGAAGATCCCTGACTACATTTCTTCACGCATTAAAGGACAGAATGCGGCTACCGTCCTCGATAACGAGTACCTCATCACAGTCTCGTCGTGCGGAGACAGTTGGTACGTCATCTGTTCTATCCCGACAAAGATCATTCTCAAAGAAAAGAATGAAATGAGCCTGTACATTAACATAACAGCCGTGATCGCAGCTTTTCTCGCGGCTATACTTGGTATGGTGCTCTCGATAAAGCTCACGGACGTTATCACAAACCTCGTTCAGAACCTCGACAGTAAGGCTCATACTGATCTTCTCACTGGCGTTCTCAACAAGCGTTCGTTTGAAGAAGCTGCTGAAAATCGTCTTGCACAGGCTTCTGATGAGGACTATCACGCGCTCGTTCTGCTCGATGTGGACAACTTCAAAGGCGTAAATGACACTCTCGGCCACGCTTACGGCGACAAGGTTCTCGCGCGCATAGGTCATACGCTCACCTCGGTGTTCTCGCACGTTGATTACATAGGAAGGATCGGCGGCGATGAATTCTGCGTATTCATGAATATCCGCCCGAACTCCGGCAAGGAGTACGCTGACCTTATAAGGGAAAAGTGCGAAATGCTCCGCAGCGATTTCAGCGACTTCTACACAGGCGACAACGGTGATTACAAGATATCGTGCAGCATGGGAATCGCGCTGTTTCCCGAACACGGCAAGAGTTTCAAAGACCTCTACGCTGCGGCTGATAAGGCTCTGTACAATTCAAAGCACAAGGGCAAGGATATGTTCACCTTTTTCAGCGAACTGAATGACGGGAAGGAGAATGCAGAATGAAAATTTCAAGGCTCGTCTCGCTCGCCACAGCCTGCGCAGTAACGGCTTCTGCCGCCGCAGGGTGCGGGGACAAGCGCGTTGTCATAGAGCAGAAACAGCAGACAGTGATCTCTTTCTCATGGTGGGGAAACGACAAGCGCAACGAATATACGATCGAAGCTATACGGCAATTTGAAGCACTTTACCCTGATATCAAGGTCAACTGCTCATACTCGGAATGGTCAGGATACGAGGCTCGCAGTCAGGTTCGCATGAACTCAAACACCGAGGCTGACGTGATGCAGATAAACTTCAACTGGCTGCCTGATTACTCCCCTGACGGAACGGGTTTCTACGATCTCGAAAATGCAAGTGATATTATCGACTTTTCTACCATTGATGACGATTACCTTGACTATGGCAGAATGAACGGTGTTTTAAATGCTGTCCCGATAGCTATGAACACCGAAACTATTTACATAAACAAGACCATTTACAACAGCTACGGCCTTGATATTCCAAGAACTTGGGACGATTTCTTCGCTGCCGCCAAGGTAATGCGTCCTGACGGAGTCTATCCTCTCGCAGGCGCAAAAAAGTCGATATGGATACTCCTCGTTGCTTACGCTGAACAGGTCAGTGGAAAGACTCTGCTCAAGGAGGACGGTTCGCTGAATTTCACTTCTGATGAGTTTAAAATAATGCTCGATGAATACCAGAAAATGGTAGATGAGGGAGTTATCCCACAGGTCGAATACTTCGTCCGCACAGAGATCGACAACAGCATCTATGCGGGAACTGTCGCATGGGTGAGTGACGCGGCCAACTACTACAGCGACCGTATAGAAAACGGAGACGAGATAGTCACCGCTGATTACCCGAACCTTGATCCCGAAAAAAGCGGTGACGGCTGGTATGCAAAGCCGGCACAGCTTTACGCGATAAGCAAAAACACAGAGCAGCCTGAAGAAGCCGCACTGCTCGTGAATTTTCTTATCAACAGCAAGGAAATGGCTCTCCTGCAAGGTGTGGACAAGGGTATTCCGCTGAGCTCAGAGGCAAAGGAATACATGGAGAAAGAGGGTATGCTTGAAGGCATACAGTATGAGGCTTCCGAGCGCATGGATTCTTCCGAAAATATGGCGGCAATGCAGCCGTATATGGAAAACTCAGATGTTATTGATGCTTTTGTAAATGCCTGCAACGAGGTGGTCTATCGAAAATCAGCCTCCTCTACCGCAGCCGATAAGCTTTATCAGGCAACCAAGAAGTGACCCGACAAAAAATATTCGGTTATGCCTTTACAAAATGCGCGGAAAGTGCTATAATCATATATGCACTCTGTTTTTGTGACATTTTTTTGAACGAGGTTATACTATGAAAAAAACACTTGATGTATTTCTAAGAGCGCTGTGTACCGGTTTTGCTATCGGTATAGGCGGTGCGGTCTACCTTTCGTGCGACAACAAGTATCTCGGCGCATTTCTTTTCGGTACAGGTCTTTTCACGATACTTACTTTCGGGTTCAATCTTTTCACCGGCAAAGTCGGATACGCGGTCGAACGCGAACCGGCTTACATACTGGAACTCCTCATCGTGTGGCTTGGAAATTTCGGCGGCGCTGCAATTTCAGCTTATATGCTGCTCAATACGCGTATCTCTGGCATTGCTGACAAGGCACGGGCAATGTGCGAGATAAAACTTGCGGACGATCTGCTGAGCATTTTCTTCCTCGCATTTTTCTGCGGAATGCTGATGTTCATTGCTGCTGACGGATACAAAACTATCAAAAATCCCGTCGGTCAGATATGCGTTGTGTTCCTGCCCGTTGTGGTTTTCATTCTCAGCGGATTCGAGCACTGTATTGCGAATATGTTCTACTTCACTATTGCCGAAGCCTGGAGCTTTAAGGCTCTCGGCTATCTCATGATAATGACTCTTGGCAATGCTGTCGGCGGAATGTTTATCCCCCTTGTACGCAAAGGTTTCATCAAATCCTGATGTTGATAAAAAAACGGTATCCGATACTTTCGGATACCGTTTTTTTCATAAAAATGCCTCCCTTTCGGGAGGCGGGTATAGTAAAATAGAAGCTGTCTGTTTATTCACTCACCGCTTGCTGGACGCAAGTCTTTTTGCAAATCCACGCACAGGACTTTCAGGAGTGTTCTTGTGCATTGAATAACCAAAAGCCGTCATATTGAGTGCGAGTGCTCCGAGCCACGCAGCAGCTTCGGCATAGGCAGTCGCCCTGAAGCCAAGCGTCGGAATAAAGAGTGCGATAACTCCGATACGCATAGCCATTTCCAGAATACCCGAAATCATGGGTATTGCAGGCTTTGCGAGTCCCTGACAGCCGCTGCGGAAAATAAAGAGAAAATCAACGCTGAAAAGAAATGCTCCGCAAATTGGCAGATACGTTGCAGCAATTGCAATAGTCTCATCGCCGCTGAGGATAAGTTTTGAAAGCTGTGAGGGGAGGAAAAACATTATCGAACCAAGCAGAACATACGATACAGCCGCGATTGCGAGACAGACACGAAGTCCCTCTCTGATCCGGTCAAAGCGCTTTGCGCCGTAATTCTGGCTCGTGAATGCCGACATTACATAACCGGCTGTGGTAGCAGGCTGCATGAAAAGATTTATGAACTTGCTGCAAGCCGAGTAAGCTGTCGTGTACATTACACCGAGTCCGTTTACAAAATACTGAACTACCATGCAGCCGATCGCGGTTATTGAGTTCATGAAAGCCATAGGGAGTCCGTTCTTGAACAGAACGCCGTATATTGCAGAGTTTCCGCGGAAATCTTCCTTTTCAAGCGCAAGTATGCTGAGCTTTTTAAGCTTTGAATAGCAGATGAGCACTGATATTGCCTGAGCTGTGAGAGTTGCAATCGCGGCACCGGCAACTCCTGCCTTGAGAACATAAATGGTGAAGATGTCAAGTGCGATATTTACTATTGTCGAAACAATTATCGCGATAAACGGTGTTTTGCTGTCACCGAGAGCGCGGAGAATGCACGAACACAGATTGTACGCGATAGTCGTGATAAGTCCGCCGAAAATCAGATAACCGTAAACAAGGCCGTCATGCATTATAACGCTGTCGGTCTGCAAAAGCACGAGAGTCGGGTGCAGGAACACAACACTCACAGTCGTAAGCACCAATCCGATAACTCCGCTAAGAACAATGGACGATGCCACTGAACGTCTGAGATTTGCATAGTCCTTTGCGCCGAAATACTGGGCGATTATAACGGAGAAACCGTTGGCAAGCCCCATTGCAAAGCCGAAAATAAGAAATGTCAGCGATGACATATTTCCGACAGCCGCAAGTGCGTTATCTCCGATCCCCTTTCCGACGATCACCGTATCGACTATATTATACATCTGCTGAAGCATATTTGTAAGCAACATCGGGAAATAAAATTTCAGAACAAGCTGCGTAACTTTTCCCTGTGTGAGATCATTTGCTTTTGTCATATAGCAACCCTCCTTGTTCATGACCTGTCCGCACGGGTAATGCAAACGGCAGGTTTTAAAATCTTAAAGAATTATAGTCCAAAAGCGATAGAAAATATATCAAAACTATTGCATTCATATAAAATTTGGGCTATAATTAATCTATGCATTCCTGAAAAATCAGCAGTATTTTCATGGAACGCTATACCTTTAAGGAGCGCCGCAAACGCTGCCTTTGGAATGGAGTGATATTATGAAAACTGACCGCGAATTGAACTATCGCCTTTATATTCAGCGCAGCGACGGATTTCTGAGAAGTCCGTTTGAGTCCGAACTTGGATTCTACCGCGCTATCCAGAGCGGAGATGTCATTGAGGTGGAAAAGCGGTTTGACAGCATAAAGAGCAAATTTTTGGACGGCAAGGGAACTCTTTCCCCTGACCCTGTGCGTAACCTCATGTACCATTTTGTGACCTCAGTCGCTCTCGTTTCGAGATTCTGCATTGAGGGTGGAATGGATCACGACACAGCCTACACCCTCTCGGACATATACATTCAGAAAGCTGATGCCATGCGCGATATCAACGAACTTATCATGTTTTTCAGGGAAATGGAAGTTGACTTTGCCGAGCGCATGAAAGCGCTGCGCAAGAGCAATGTCGTGTCTCTGCACGTCCGCAGATGTATCGACTACATATACGAGCACCTGCATGAGAAAATAACAGTCGAGATCCTTGCTGACTATGTGGGACTCAATCCCTCATACCTATCCAAGCTCTTTTCTACTGAAAAGGGCATAAGCATTCACGCTTTTGTGACACAGGCAAGAATAACGACAGCCGAAAATCTGCTCATCAATACAGATTTCTCAAATCTTGAAATAGCTCTCGCACTTGGTTTTTCCTCACAAAGCTCTTTCATCAGCGTTTTCAGAAAGAAAAATGGAATAACTCCCAAAAAATACCGCGAGCTGCACTATCTTGACGTAATAAAGTGAGCCATGCAAAGAGTTTGACAAAAACCACACATTTATGATATACCTGCCGCCCTTTCTTGGGTATAATCTATTTATCGTCACTTTCAGGTGTTTATAATAAAACCGCGTTATGAGTGTGTCTGCGGAACGTTCCGCCGATCTCACGGCGCAGAGCGAAAGGAGCAGTTTATCGTGCTTAACGTTAAAGGCAAATGGGCGCTTATTACGGGCGCAAGCCGCGGACTCGGCTATCTGAGCGCAGTTTTTATGGCTGAACACGGCTGCAATCTCATTCTCCACAGCCGCAAGGGCACAGAGGAAGTTTGTGCAGAACTGAGGAAATTCGGTGTGGAAGCAGTTTCCATAGCGGCGGAACTTTCCAGACCCGAAGAAGTAGAGCGAATGCTCGGCGAGATCGACAAACTTGGCGTAAGAGTCGATATCGTTCTCAACAATGCAGGCTTACAAATAGCGTACCGAAATGACTATTTCAGCACACCTGTTTCGGACTATACCGAAAGTTTTCTGATAAATACAGTCGCTCCTGCAATGATCTGCTACCACTTCATGCCGAAAATGATTGAAAACGGCTTTGGCAGGATCGTAAATACCACGAGTGGTATCGCTCTTGAACCTCAGCAGGCAGGCTACTCTGCAAGCAAAGCTGCGCTGGACAAAATAACTATTGACCTCGGCTCAACAGTCAAAGGCACGAACGTGATGATAAATCTCGCAGACCCCGGTTGGTGCAGAACCGACCTCGGCGGCCCGAATGCGCCTAACTCTCCGGAAAGTGCTGTTCCCGGCATTCTTGTCGGAGCTTTGTGCAATGACAAAAAGTCCGGCAGAATTTTCCGTGCACAGGACTTCTGCGGTATGACTCCCGAGGAGGCAGTCTCTAAAGCTGAAACTATCGGCAGTCCATATAATTCCTGATATCCACATTATTCGTCATAAATTCCATTTCCGAGAAATGCTCCCAGACAGGGAGTATTTCTTTTTATCCTCAGGCGTGAGAAAACCTCCCCTTTCGGGAGGTTTTCTCACGCCTACAGGCTTTTGCGCATTGAGCGCGCTATTTTTGTTTTCATGTCAACGATATCAATAGGCTTTGCGATATGCTCGTTCATGCCTGCCTCTTTGCAACGTGCCACGTCCTCTGCAAAGGCATTTGCAGTCATTGCAATTATCGGCACGGTTTTCGCGTCCGCACGGTCAAGATCTCGTATAGCCTTTGTTGCGTCAAGCCCGTTCATGACAGGCATCATGATGTCCATGAGAATAAGGTCATATCTGCCGACCTTGTTCTCCGAGAACATATCTACCGCCTCCTGACCGTTCCGTGCTACGTCAACGAGCGCTTTTTCCTCCTCCAGCATATACTTGGCAATTCTGAGGTTGACCTTGTTGTCCTCAACAAGCAGTATTCTCTTGTTTTCCAAAGAAACATTTTCAGCCTTTACCTCTCCTGCCGGAACTTCATCGCTCAGTTCAAGGGGAAGCTTTATTGTGACGGTAGTTCCAACACCCTGCTTGCTGCTGATATTGATAGTTCCGTCAAGCCGGTCAACAAGCTCCTTCGTTATAGCCATTCCGAGTCCTGTTCCCGAATAAGTTGTCTCCGGAGCAGACTGCTCACGGCTGAAAGGCTCGTAAATACGCTTTAAAAACTCCTGTGACATACCCATTCCCGTATCTCGCACGGTGAACACATAACTGCTGTGGGAATCATCAACGGAACGCTCCTCAATATTGAAATCGACCGTTCCGCCGCTCAGATTGTACTTAACTGCGTTGGAGAGAATATTCATCACGATACGCTGAATGTGAACAGGCGAGCTGACTACGCACTTGTGCTCAATATCAAAGTGCACACCCGTGAATGTAACTCCGCGCTCCTCCGCCATGACCTGTATCGCGAGAGTTATTTCTTTCATATTCTCGGATATGTCCATGACTTCATGAGTGAATGAGAACTTGCCGCTCTCGATACGTCCCATTTCAAGAACATCGTTTATGAGCAGTTCAAGCTGGTGCGAAAGTATCTTTATCTTTTGCAGGCTGTCCTCAACGACTTCCCTGCTGTCGATCTCTGTCTCCATGATGTGCGTCATACCGACAATTCCGTTGATAGGCGTTCTGATATCATGCGACATACGCGAGAGGAAATTCGTTTTTGCAACATTCGCGCGCTTTACTTCCTCGTAAGCCTTCTGCGTTTCGCTGAGAGCCTCCTCGTAGAGTTTCTGCTGCCGCTTTTCCTCAAGGATAAGCGAATCAATATTCTGAAATCCGATTATGTACTGTCCGTCCTGCTGCGCCCTGATTATCTTCACCTGACAATAATGGATATCGCCGTTCTCGATAATGCGGTATGTCTGGCTGTATTCGTCCCTGTCAGCAAGATTCTGCGCTATTCCTTCACTGCTGAGCGCGAACAGTATCTTCTCGCTGTCCTCATTATAAACGCGGTTTTTAACATAGCAACTCATCATCTCACGGAACGAGTACGTGCCGCTGCTGTCAATATCTATGCTCTTAACTGCGTCATTCTCAAGCTTTATCGTCTTTGCAATGTCCTCGGCAGGAGTTACCAGATAAACGTTCTGGAAATCGCGCGTAAGACCGATGATAATGTGTGATTTGTCCCTGTTCAGCTCATGGTTAAGAATCTCTATCTGCGTTACAAGGTGGTCTATCTCGCTAATATTGGTTTTAGGCAGATTCTCCTCCTGCCTGCCCGCCGACTTCTCCATGTGCATATACAGCTTTTTGATAGGAGTCGAAAGTCTCAGTGAAACACCTATTCCGCCGAATACTCCGACAATCACCATGAGCAGCATTGCAAACATCAGCGTCAGGTAAATGCGGTTGGAAAACTCCATGAGATTCTTCTCGGGGACCATTCCAAGCAGATACCAGCGCTCGGATTCATACGGTGTATTGCGGTTGTAAAGCCCGAGCTTCTGCGCCGAGATATAGACTTCTTCCTGCTCGTCTGATATCCTGTATGTATTTGCTCCCGGCTGAAGCTGTAACACTTCTCCATTCTGAACGCAATTCTCGTCCGAGTATACGACCCTGTAATTGTCGCTGTCTCCGTCGCGTATTGCAAGACAATAGCCGCCCTTGCCCGATTCGTGTATCTCTGCGTTCGGGAGAGTATTTTTCAAATGGCTCGCTGTAATTCCAACACCGAGAATGCCGTAGGTTTTTCCTTCTCTCGTTTTCAGCGGAACGGAATATGTCAGCGTATCTTCCTTATCGCTAAGGAGTGCTCTCGTCATAGACCAGTAACCAAGGTCACGGCTGTCGGTATAGCTGCCGTTCACCTTTGCGACAGAGGGTTTATACACAAAATCGGGAAACGCTCCGTCAGTCTCGAAAAGAAAATTCGGTTTCCAGTTTACTGCTGTGGCAATGCCGAGCTTTTTGACTAAAGCCTGACTTCCGCGCTCAATGAGCAGATCCTGATTTCTCCTTGACGGAGATGAATCCGCGTCCTGATCGAGAATATACAGACCCGGCTTATTGGACTGCGTCTGCTGTGAATCTGAGGTATTAAGGATAATATAAATGCTGTTAACACGCAGAGATCTGAGCGTACTTACCATATTGTCCGAAACAGCGTTCAAAAGAGGTTCGGCTGCCTCGGAGTCGCTGTCAATGCTGCTCAGGTCGATAGCTCCCTCCTGTTCGAGAGTCTCTGCCATGTCGTTTATGTAAGTTTCCAGTTCGTCGATATTAGTCCACGATGCAAGCATATCCGTCTGCAGATCCATTAATCTGGTGCTGATCCTCTCGCGCACGATATCGCGGGCGTTTTTCTCCATGTGAGTCCTTACGCCGCCTATAATGATAGTTCCGAAGAACACCAGCGACTCCACAATGGTCAGAATGCAGAAAGGTATCAGTATATAGGTCAATATGGACTTGCCGCTTTGTTTTTTCTTACCCACGCGTGAACCTTCTTTCCAACCTTTTCCGGCTGTTTATTTTATGCAATCTTCCAGTTCGGCTTTTGTCTCCTCGTACCAGTTCTCAAAGTACTCATCTGTCAGATACGGTGCGAGCGCGTCCTCATAACTTGTGCCTGACGCCAAACTTTCCTCTATTTCCTGCCTGTCCTCGCGTGCACGATCGGAGAGACTGTATGTGAGTATCTGACGTGCGTCCCAGCCCTGTGCAAATGCACTTGAGGTGTACAGTTCCCTCGTGCTTACCGTTTCAATGCCTGCCTTGAGAGTCTTTTTAAGAGTATCATCAGCCTGATCTATGTACTGATTTATCACTTCTTCATCATTTGCAGCTTTCTTTACGGGAAGATAACCGCTCTCAACGGAAAACTCAACGTTCTGATCGCTTTCAGTGAACCATTTGAGGAACTCCGCGCTTGCAAGTTCTTCCCTCTTGGAAGCTTTTGTCACTGCCATGCCTGCGCCCTGCTGAACCGAGACTTCTTCTTCGCCCTCAAAAACAGGACACGGAATTATCACGCTTTCGATCGGATATGTCTCGGTATCGCTGAGCGAAACCTCCTTCGGGAAGAACGAAGCTCCCGATGACGAACCTATGAATGCAATGGTAGTGCCTGTCTTTACATCGTCACTGCCGAATCTGCCGAGAAGTGTGAAATAACCCTTGACATAGGGCACATAGTAGTTGTCCCAAAGCTTGCGAACGATATCCTCATCGAAATTCAGCTTGACGCTGCCGTCATTTCCAACCTCGAAGATCTCCTTGCCGTGCTGCCTGAAACCGATGACAAAATAATTCGCCATAGCGTCTCTGCCCATGAAAGCCTTGCCGTCGTTCTCCTCGGGTGTCAGTGAATCAGTCCACTCATAATACTTCTGAGCCGTTGCAGTAACTCCCTCATATGTGTACAGATCTGAAAGTTCAGTGCCCGAAGCCTCGGAGAATTTTTCCCAGTCCGTAGCATTGAGGAAAAGCACCTCGGTGGACTTGGCTATCGGCAGAATTTTCAGCTCGCTGCTTCCGTTAAAGCAGCCCTCCTCTATGTAGCCGGAAACGTACTCGTTCAACTCGTCCTCGGTAAAGTAATCTCTGAGATTTGCAAGCTTTCCAATCTGGTCTATCTCATAGGCAGTATCCGCATAAGCTGCGAAAATATTGGGCATTTCCTCAGCTCCTGCTATACCATTTATAGAATCCATGACATTCTTTTGCAGGTCGTCAACGCTGCCCTGACTTGCCGCCTCGACCTTTATTCCCTTTTCCTTGCCGACCGTGCTGTTGAATTTTTCCACAAGTTCGTTAAAGCTGTCCAACTGCGCGCCGTTGTAGTAGTTCCACACAGTTATAGTGACCGGATCATTCTTATCCAGCACGTCCTCCTTTTTGCCGCAGCCTGCTGCAAGGCTCATCACGCACAGTGCTGCACAAAGAGCGGCTATCTTCTTTTTCATATAAATTCCACCTTCCCGCAGAAACAAAGACGTTCCTGCCGCGTTTCTTTCATGCGAAAGAAAATATTTACACCGAGAGTATAAGTTCCTTACCGCTAGGAGTGTATTCCTCTACCTCAACGCCGCACTTCTTAAAAAGGAAAAACGATGCCTTTACGCTGTCAGTATCGGCATATTTGTTGCTGAAATACACCACACGCTTTATTCCCGACTGAATTATCGCCTTGGCGCACTCGTTGCACGGAAAAAGCGTAACGTAAACCGTACAGCCGCCGAGGTTTCCGATATTGCTGTTGAGGATAGCGTTCAGCTCGGCGTGGCAGACAAAGGGATATTTCGTGTCAAGAGGTGAATCTCCGCTGCGCTCCCACGGCATATCGTCATCAGAGCAGCCGGTCGGCATTCCGTTATAGCCAACTGAAACTATCTTATGCTCTCTGTTCACGATACACGCGCCGACCTGCGTTGAATTGTCCTTGCTGCGCTGAGCAGAAAGGGTCGCAATTCCCATGAAGTATTCGTCCCAACTGATGTAATCGCTTCGTTTCATAATATCCCCCTCATCTTCTCAGGCGCGCAGCCTTTTCGTCGTATCCGCAAAGATCTTTTATGACCTCACCTGCGATGATAAGTCCGGCAACCGAAGGAACAAAAGCATTCGAGCCGGGAATATCACGCCTTACGGTGCATTTTCTCGTTCCGGGCGGGCAGACGCAGTGCTTGCGGCAGCTTATAGACATATCCTCCAGCGGACGCACAGCCTGTTCCTTTGAGTAAACGACTTTCAGCTTTTTCACGCCGCGCTTTTTAAGCTCGTGCCGCATTACCTTTGCGAGCGGGCAGACCGAAGTCTTGTAGATATCCGAAACCTCAAACGCGGTCGGGTCGGTCTTGTTTCCCGCACCCATTGAGCTGATAACGGGAGTTCCTGCCTTTTTCGCCTGCATGATTATTTCAAGTTTTCCCGTAACCGTATCTATCGCGTCAACGATATAGTCGTACTGCGTAAAGTCAAAGCTGTCGGCAGTATCCGGCATATAGAATGTCCGGTAGGTGTTCACCCTGCATTCAGGGTTTATGTCGAGAATACGTTCCTTTGCAACATCTACCTTGTACTTGCCGATAGTGCTTTTGAGCGCGTATATCTGCCTGTTTATATTTGTGAGGCACACCTTGTCGTCGTCGATGAGGTCAAGCTCGCCGACACCCGAACGCGCGAGAGCCTCTACAGTATAGCCGCCGACTCCGCCAATGCCGAAAACGGCAACGCGTGAGTCTGCAAGCTTTTCCATAGCCTCCTCGCCGAAGATGAGCTGCGTCCTTGAAAACTGGTTAAGCATTGGTATCTCCTGATTATTCGGTAATTTTTCTTGCTTCGATGTAAAAGCGCTTATCCTCTGCATGACCCATTGAGAAAGTCTTGCGCGGAAGAGCTCCGTCCTTTATAACGGTCGGGAAAAGCTGAGACTTATCCATATCCGGCAGAATGAATGAGAGTCCACTGTGCTTCTGCGCGAGCGATCTTACAGTATCTGCTCCGTGAATATAATCTATCTTGCCGCCGTTTTCCTTGATATAGCCGTCAAGGAAGTTCTGGAGCGTGCCGACCGAGAGGTTAGAGGACTTGTTGTGGAAGTAGAGTTTTTTCTCGCTGCCGCTGTGCGAGCATATCGTGTACTGGTCAGATACTTCCGTCTCGGAAACTCCAAGAGCCTTGCTAAGCTCTGCAAGAAGCTTTTCGCAGTCAACATCATACACAAGGCGGTGGATAGCCTCGAACTTGAGCGCATCACTGTGGAGATTCACTATCTCGGCAAGCGCATATCTTGGAGGGTGCGCAGAAAAGTCCTTATCCGGCTCTGACTTTTTAAGCTGCTCATAAAACTCCTTTGCCGTAGCAAGCGAGTGATTTCCGTCACCCATTGCATAAAGCAGTACAGGTGCGTTTTCAAGCGAATATTTTTCGCAGAAAGCCTTGGGGTCTGCAAGTGCTGCGAGAGCCTCATCTATTTTCTCCTGAGCCTTTTCATCAAGGAGATATCCCTTAATGCTGCCGCCATGCTGCATGAGGTCAAAGTCGTAAAGCTTTTCCATGTCGGAAGTCTTGTCAGCAAGTGGCTCAATGACCGTGCCGTCGGGATCATCAATAAGTATCATAATGTGCGGCAGTTCGAGAGGTGCGCCCTGTCTTACCTTGATCCTTGGTGGGATCCTCTCTATTACAGTAGCCTCAGTAGCGCGGACCTGCGAGGAGCTTCCCTTTGAGAAATCATACTGTTCAAGGTCTACAGCTCCGACAATACCCTGTCGGAGAATGCCGTTGCTCTGGGTTCTCTCAACGTAAACCATGGCGTTTTTGTACTCTATGAAAATACCATCATCAAGGTATTTGTCCATTGAATCATGTATCGCGTCAATACGTTTTTCAACGCCGTCCTGACCGAGATAAAGCTCGGGCAGAATGAGGTTCAGTGTTGAGGGAGCATCTCCTACAATGTCAGAAACCTCCTGCCAGTATTCAGGCTCACTGGTATACTGGTCGCAGGCAATAACGCTCCACTTATTCATATCGGTATCATGCGGTACGAGAATGTCCGCATTCTTAAAAGCTGTTGAGTTCATGGGAATTCCTCCTTATAAGTTCTGCATAAATTTTTTCATTTCATGGTAAAGACGGGTTACAGGCAGTCCGACAACATTGAAGAAATCGCCGCTGATGTCGGAAATAAACTCCGAACCGCCGCCCTGTATCCCGTAGCCGCCTGCCTTGTCGTAAGGCTCATCAGTCGAGGCATACTGTTCGATCTCGTCCGCTGAAAGTTTGCGGAACTTAACATCCGTAACATCTGAAAACGCACTGATCTTTCCTCCGAAAGTGATACAGCAGCCAGTCACGACCTGATGAGTTTTTCCCGAAAGCTTTGAAATACAGTCTATGCAATCCTGTCTATCCTTGGGCTTGCCGAGTATCTCCGAGCCGCAGATAACAGTCGTATCACAGCCTATCACAATATCCTCGGGGTATTGCTGAGCGATGGTCTTAGCTTTAAGTTCCGCAAGATACTGCGCCGCATTCATAGGCGATATTCCGCTGGGAAGAGTTTCATCACAGTCCGCAGAGACCGCAGTAAATTCCCCTGCTATATACTTCATCAGCTCACGCCTGCGCGGTGAAGCTGAAGCAAGAATTATCTTCATATTCCCGTTCCTTTCCGTATAATTATCTTACTTATAATTATTTTAACACATATTGAGATTTATGTCAAGAAAACTCCGAAGAAGGCGCAAAATGTGTTAAAATCGCGGAATTTTAGCTTATTCACGGAAAATTTGTTGAATTTTGTAAAATAAAGATCTATAATTGTATATAGCAGTATATGAAAGAAGGTATAAAATGGAAGAAAATAAAACGAATAATCCTCTTGCCACCGAACCTGTAGGCTCGCTTATGGCGAAATTTGCAATACCGAGCATTGTTGGAATGCTCGTAAGTGCACTTTACAACATCGTTGACCAACTGTTCATCGGACAGGCTGTAGGAACTCTCGGCAACGCTGCCACCAACATAGCTTTCCCGTTCACTACCGCCTGCATAGCCGTAGCACTCTTGCTCGGGATCGGCGGTGCGTCATGCTTCAACCTCACTCTCGGAATGGGCAACAAGGAAAAAGCAGGATATTTTGCAGGAAATGCTCTCACCATGCTCGTTGTCAGCGGTATAGTGATAGCCGCGGTAACTCTCGGTTTTCTCACTCCCCTGCTCCGTCTTTTCGGAGCAGACAATGATATCATGCCCTACGCCGTAGATTATGTAAAGGTCACGGCTGTTGGATTCCCCTTCCTCATTCTCACTACAGGCGGAGGACACCTTATCCGCGCTGACGGAAGTCCGCACATAACCATGATATGCAACGTTGTGGGAGCTGTCATAAACACTGCTCTTGACGCACTGTTTGTTTTCGGATTCCACTGGGGTATGAAAGGCGCGGCAGCGGCTACCGTTATCGGTCAGGTCATCTCCGCACTTATCGTTATATGGTACGCACGCGCATTCCGCACGGTAAAGCTCGAAGCCAAGCACTTCCGCCCGAGCTTTAAGATAACGCGCAGAATAGCCTCTATCGGCATGGCGTCATGTTTCAATCAGCTTGCTATCGCGATAGTGCAGATCGTACTCAACAACTCGCTCCGCCATTACGGAGCAAATTCGGTCTACGGAGCTTCCGAGCCTATCGCCTGTTCGGGAATCGTCATGAAAGTAAACATGATAATATTCTCAATAGTTATCGGTCTTGCTCAGGGCACGCAGCCTATTGAAAGCTACAACTATGGCGCGAAGAACTACAAGCGCGTCAAAGAGGCATACTGGCTTGCGATAAAGATCGGCGCAGCTATCTCAATAGCGGCATTCATTGCATTCCAGCTTTTCCCGAGACAGATACTCTCGGCGTTCGGCAACGGAAGTGAAAATTACTTTGAGTTCGGTGTAAAATTCTTCAGAATATTCCTTTTTTTCACTTGGCTCAACTGTATGCAGCCTATAACTTCAACATTTTTCACCTCGATAGGAAAACCGATAAAAGGCGTGTTCCTTTCGCTCACAAGGCAGATCCTGTTTTTCCTGCCGCTCCTGCTCGTTCTGCCGATTTTTTTCGGCATTGACGGAATCGTTTATACAGGACCTGTTGCGGACGTTCTCTCTGGAGTCGTTGCGATTTTCATGGCTGTATTTGAATTCCGCGCTATGAACCGGCTTGCAGATCAAGAAAAATAAGAAAGTAAAACGGCAGTGGAAATAACTCCTCTGCCGTTTTTGAATATTACGAGATAACGCATGAAAGTATGTGGGAAAAGATAATAAATTAAAATTTACGTTACCTCTATATTCTATTATACTTATAACTCTTGGGAAGTCAATAGGCTGTGTAAAAATAATTGTCGAATATTGGCGATTCTTTTATAATGCTAATAATAAATATTAAAAACATGGCATTTATGACATAAAACAGTCGGAGAATTTTATTATTTTCTGTCTTTTGAAATTTGGGTATTGACTTATACCCCAATTCATGATAGCATGATACAGCAATTAAGGCAAAACTCGTTTTCTGCCCGAAGGAGGTTTTCAAGAATGTATCTGCTGCTTCTCGCAGTAATTTATCTTGCTTTTATCAGTCTCGGACTCCCTGATTCGCTGCTCGGTTCTGCATGGCCGACAATACACGCTGCTTTTAATGTCCCAATCTCATACATGGGATTTGTTTCCATGATAATTTCAGGCGGAACTATTATCTCAGGACTAATGTCCGAACGCCTTACTAAACGTTTAGGAACTAAAACCGTAACCATTACAAGCGTATTACTCACAGCTATCGCCTTGTTCGGATTCTCAACGGTTGACCGATTCTGGCAGATGTGCCTGTGGAGTATTCCCTATGGTCTTGGTGCAGGAGCTATTGACGCGGCTCTCAACAACTACGTTGCGCTGCACTATAATTCCCGTCATATGAGCTGGCTGCATTGCTTCTGGGGAGTCGGTACAATTATAAGTCCGTATATAATGAGTTACGCGCTCGTACACTCAGCATGGACTAACGGATACAGAACTGTCTCTTATCTGCAATTTGGTATTGCAACCGTACTTCTCCTCTCGATACCTCTCTGGAAGGTCAATAAAAGTGCCGCTGAACAGGAAAACGGTGAATTTCTCGGAATCAAAGGTGCTTTCAAAATCAAAGGCGTTCCGTATCTTCTGACAGGATTTTTCGCTTACTGTGCAGCCGAAGCCACCACCATGCTGTGGGCAAGCAGTTACCTTGAAAGTGCAAGAAATCTCTCCAAACAGCAGGCCGCCGCATTCGGTTCGTTATTTTTTATCGGTATCACGGCAGGCAGATTCCTTTCCGGATTCATATCCGACAAACTCGGTGATATGAGAATGATCCGGCTCGGTATCGCGGTTGCTCTTGCAGGCATAGTCTGCATTGCGATCCCGACAGGCCCGACCGCTATTATCGGCTTTGTTGTGATAGGTCTCGGCTGTGCGCCTGTTTATCCGTGTGTAATACACTCTACACCAAGCAATTTCGGCGCGGAAAACTCGCAGGGTATCATCGGTATCCAAATGGCAAGCGCCTATGTAGGCTCAACATTCATGCCGCCGATTTTCGGACTTCTTGCAAACCTCACAACTTTGAAATTTCTCCCCCTGTACCTCGCCGTATTTATGTTCCTTCTTTTGTTTATGATAAACAAAACCGAAAAACTCTGCCGCTCATAACGAAAACAGCAGAACCGCAAAATTGCGATCCTGCTGTTTTTTATTATCAGCCGCCGAGAGACGATATAAGTCCGGCGCAATACTTCTGTACTTCAAGTGCGTCTATAGGCGTGATTCCGTCACCGCCTACGCAATCACTGTTTATCAGACCCTCCTCCGTGATGTGGTCGGGAGAAGTTCCGTTTACACCGTATTTATCGGGATTCGCAACCGCCTGCAAGATCATTACCGCGTCGGAAATATCGACCTTGCCATCACAGTTAGCATCGCCGTAGCTGACTTCGGGAGTCGCCGAGCCTATCGTAAGCTTAAAGGTTCGTGCGACCATTTCGCCGTTTGAAAGCTTTGCCTTTGCGACAATGGTAACGTTTCCGCTTTCGAGGAAAACACTGAGATTTCCGTCACTCACACTAACCAGCGGATCACTCGTTGCCCACTCAACGCTTTCCACGCCGAATGATTCAACAGGAATAGTGTAGTTTTCATACGCGCCGACCGTGGCGGAAGTTCTGCTGAAATTGAAGTACGGGTCTATAACGTTGAATTCAACCTCTGACGAGTATTCCTCAAACCCTTCGGGAGCCACGCTTATTGTGGCATTGCCCGCCTCCAGAAAATTGACATTGCCAAAGTCGTCAACGGCAATTACGCTTTCGTCAGATGATTTCCACACAAGATCGCCCTTGTACTTAGATACAGTATATGGTATCGAATATGTCTGACCAACAGCTACTTTAGTGTCATCAACATTAAGCGATATTGATGGTTCAGGAATGTCAAGCGTTATACTGTCACTGCTATGATAACCAAAACCACCTGTGTATCCGTATATGGTAACTTTACCCGGTTTCAAAATACTTACCTTTACCGTGTGGTCAGGATAGTGGTAAGTATAACTATCTATCTTTGCAATATCATTATCACTTGAAGAAAAAGATGGCGGATAATTGGAGGTGCAGCTAATTTCAACTGTATTTCCCACATATACTTCATCAGTATCTATGGACTTAAAATGCACATAGGGAGGTGCGACCGTGGTCATCGTTTGAATGAGCTGTGCAGTTGTCGTTTGAGTAGTAGTTGTTTGGGCTGAAGTACCATAATCAGCCTGCTCAATGATACCACCGACCTGCTGAGAAAAATCAAACGCATACGCCGCTGTTTCCTGAGCCTTTGCGCGCACGGCGGTATTTTGTGCGGCAACAGCCTCAACCGTTAATTTTTCCAAAGACTTCTCCGAATCGCACAGAGACGAAGTTGTCTCAGTCGTAGCATATTGGCTCATAATGTGCGCATACAGTGCATTCTTGTCAGAAGCGTCCGCCGATGTGTGCGGATCTCCGAATGAAGGCACATTTCCGCCGAAAATACAAAGCGAAAGAAGTGCCGCTATTGCTTTTTTCATATAAATACCTCCATTTTGTTTTTCTAAATTATACCATGCCATTCACCAAAAGTCAATAGATCCCGATGTTTGTACAGAATTATCCCTGCCGAAACCGCATACAATATTACCAAAAACACAACACAAACCGCTAATGTATATATGTGAATTGATTCAATAAATAATATTTATTCCAAATCATTGACTTTTTGCAACAAAATATTGTATAATATTAAGAGAATTATTGTCTAATTTGAAAGGAGTTGAGCTCAGAAGTGAAGTCGCGCAAAATCGCAGTTATTGTTGAAGAAATAAATCAAAGCTACCAGAGCTCTATTCTTAAAGGCATTTCTTCCTCGGCTGCCGAGTTTGACCTTAATATATCCGCATTCATTTCATACAGCGGTGCTCTGATAAATCCGCGCCATGACATGGGCGAATGCAGTATCTTCTCTTTGCCCGATTTCAATGACTTTGACGGAGCTATCCTCCTCACCAATACTGTCGGTTATCAGTCGGTGGTGACCGATATCCTAAACAGGATCAAAGAAGCAGGTATCCCCGCAGTCAGCATTGATAACGATATCCCCTACCTTTATTATATAGGCATTGACAACAAGCACGCAATGCGCTGCATAACCGAACACCTTATCGAACGCCACGGATTTTCGCGGTTTGCTTATATTTCAGGCCCTGATGACAATCCGGAAAGTTCCGCCCGTCTAAGCGGTTTTCTCGAAGTACTGCGCGAACATAATATCACAATTAGCGACGATTATATCTATCACGGCGACTTCCGCGCTCCCTCGGGACGTGCTGCTGCCGAGAGTTTTCTCGCAAATCCCAACGGTCTGCCGCAGGCTGTGATCTGCGCCAACGATGTAATGGCTGCCGCTGTGATAAACCGTTTCGGTGACGAGGGACTTTCCGTCCCGGACGATATCGCCGTAACAGGTTTTGACAACACATACAGCAACCACAATTATCAGGTCGAGCTGACCTCGGTCGGCCGTCCGCTTTCACTTTCAGGACGACTTGCCTGCAAAATGCTGTACAACCACTTCAACGGCATTGCTCAGGAGCGCAGCGTTGTCCTCAATATGTCTGCTATCTTCACCGAAAGCTGTGGCTGCCGCGAAAATATCCTCAGCGACCTTTACGAGTTCAAAAAGCTAAACTACCGCAACTACATGAGGTTTGAAAATTCCCAGACTTATTCCAACATCATAAACAAGCTGTCGTGCGATCTCCTCGCCTGCAATACCTATGACGAGTTTATCGGTTCAATGAAAGCTTTCATGAAAAGCTTTGACCCTGAGGAATTCTACTTCTGCCTTTGTGATGGCTGGAACTCGGATCCCAGCGTAGACGCGCTCTCCGCTGCTGCCGACAAGTCCCACTGCGTGCCGAAAAGGTTCACCGAAGAAGTGATACCTGCTATCGTATATATACGCGGAGAATTCCATGATGTGGGCAATTTCAGTTCGCGCGGAATAATCCCGCCGATAGGCAATGATGGAAGAACGGGAAAGTTTTACTACATCGTTCCGCTTCATTTCGCGGAGAGGTGTCTCGGCTACATGGTCATACTCAATCCCACCGTTTCGCTGCATAATTCCATGTTCCAGACGTTCTGCATAAACGTCAGCAATTCACTCGAAAATCTGCGAAAGCTTATGTGTCTTGAATCTGCCGTTGATCGTCTGGGCAATCTCTATGTGCAGGATACGTTTACGGGAATTTACAACAGAAACGGCTTTGTGCAGGCAAGCGAGCAGCTCTATCTCGACTGTGCACTCAACGACAGAAAGGTCATGCTAATGTTCATCGACCTTGACGGTCTGAAGAATATAAACGACACCTACGGTCACAGCGTTGGTGACAATGCGATACGCAATATTGCTGACGTGCTGGAAAAATCCTGCGTAAACGGCGAAGTCTACTGCCGTTTCGGCGGCGATGAGTTTATAATTTTCGGCGCAAACTACACTGAATCCGAGGCGAATACGCTAACAAAGTCTATCCTTGCAAATATCGCGGAGATAAACGCTCAAAAGCTGAATCCGTTCGTCCTCAGCGCAAGTATCGGTCATGTTATTGCTGTCCCTAAAGAAAAAAGAGACATTTTCGACTTTGTGACCGATGCCGACAAGATGATGTATGCTGAAAAGCGCAAGAAAAAACTTTCAAAATACCTTAAAAGCTGAGAAGTTGTTCTCATAGAATAAGCGCCCGTCTTTTCCTATGAGAACAGCTTCTGATATACGAATTATAAAGCTGTACATCATTTGCTGTGCAGCTCATCTTTTTAAAAAGCATAATTTTTATAAGGGAACGCCCTCACTTACAGGGCGTTCCCTCTTTCAAAACAGTCCACCGGACTGTTTTGAAATTCACCTTTTGCGGAGCGCTTGTTGCTGTTTGTGGGGCTTTGCCCCACACCTCACCAAAGGCTCTGCCTTTGGAATCCGCTAAAGGGTTATCAACCCTTTAGAATTCCATTATTAATTCATCAGTCTTTGCTGCGCAGTAGTACTGTGCAGCTTTTTTGACTTTATCGCAATATTATGATACAATAGAACCTGCACCTTAAGATTTTTTTAAGAAACTTCTCATCCGATTAATAAGATTTCCCATTTATAATAAAAATCAAGGGAGGTGAAAATATGGAAAACGCATCTATTCTCGTGGTCGATGACGACCACGACATTGTAAACGCTATCGCAATGCTCCTCGAAAAAGAGGGCTACCACATACTCAGGGCTTACAACGGGATCGAGGCGATAGATACCATTATTTCAAACGATGTCCAGCTCATCATCATTGATGTCATGATGCCGAAGCTTGACGGACTTTCCGCAATGATGCGTATCCGCGACAAAAAGAATATCCCGATAATCGTGCTTTCGGCGAAATCCGAGGACAGTGACAAAATTCTCGGACTTTCAATGGGTGCAGACGACTATATCACAAAGCCGTACAATCCTGCCGAACTCGTCGCAAGAGTTAAGGCAAGTCTGCGCAGATATCTGTCACTCGGCTCTGCCGACACGATAAGAAAGGGAGATTCCATAGAGATCGGCGGACTGCTTCTTGACAAGACCGCGCGCCAGCTCCTTGTTGACGGAGAGCCTGCAAAGCTTACTGCTACGGAATACAAAATAATCGAGCTTCTGATGGAGAACGCGGGCAGAGTTTTTTCCGCTGACGAGATATACTCCCGAGTATGGAACGAGGACGCTTATTCAGTCGAAAACACGGTTATGGTACATATTCGCCACATACGCGAAAAGATAGAGATAAACCCGAAAGAACCGCGATATCTCAAGGTAGTATGGGGAATCGGCTACAAAATCGAAAAAATTACTGCGAACAAATACAGGGGATGATATTATGAGAAAAAAATGGATGAGAGTTACGGCTCTGCTCACCGCGAGCGCGCTCGTTGGCGTATGCGGCTACAGAATAGCCAATATGTGCCTTGATGACAGCGAGTTTTTCTACGGCAGCGTATACGCAGACGATGATGAACTATATCAGAACATGATCGATACGCGAAAACTCGGCTCTGAATTATGGACTGTCGGAATGATGTACCTGCGGAATCTCGATGAAAACGGCAAACTTACCGGAACAAGCGATTTCATTAAGAACACACGGCTAGAAATGCAGCGTCTGGGTCTGATGAACGAAAAAGGACAAATCACAATAGATGATTTCGGCAAATTCGAGTATCGCGTTTCGTGGGAGGATAACGAGATATCCAACACCGAAAAAACAGACAAGGAATTTGAAAAAAAATATACGACTTCTTTCCAGAGTTCCACGGAAGAACCTGCCGAATATATGTACGGATATGCCGCGATCGACGAAAACGAGGCATATGATACCAACTATGGCGCAACTATCTACAAATTCTACGGCGGTATGGGGCACTTACGCTCGGTCGTGTACGATTTTGACACAGAAGGTCTCCCACACTGGTACATTGATGACGCAAAATACTACTACAGAACTGACGGAACTACGCTCGTTCCCGACAACTTCGTTTCCGATTACGGTATAAGGTACAATGTTCACGAGGAATACTATGACGACGGCTCGGTCTATACTGTCTGGGAGGACGAGGACGGCTCACGTCACATGGAGCAAATAACGGATAGTGTGGAAGAACCATACGGTACGGCCGTCAGCGGACAGGCTGTTGAAACGACAGTATCTTCAACAACAACAGTTCCAACAACAACTACAACGGTCGATATCTACAATTACGACTCGGTTACGGAAAACAACAAGAAATTCAACGCTTTTGCCATTGATACCTATCCTCTGAAAATTTACATCACACCGAATCAGAACATTATCAATGAATTGGCTGCCCAAACTACGGAGAAAGAAGCGAGAAACAAAGAAATTTCCAAAAATATGATCGAAACGCTACCGTTTGCTGCCGCTGCTGCCATACTTATCCTGTATTTGCTTTGGGCAGGCGGCTACGACAACGACAAAAAGCGCTATGTCATGGGAGATTTTGACCACTGTTTCGCAGAAGTACCGATTGTGGCAATGTGCATTTCTGGCACACTGATACCCACCATATTCCTGAGTGACATATTCCCGAATATTAAGAGCGCATTTGAGTACTCATACAACAGCACAGCAGGAGTGCCTATTGTAATAGGTATTTCATATGCTCTGCTCGCGGCACTGTTCATCGGCATGACAAACAGCATCATGGTAAGGCTTAAATGCAAAAGTTTCCTCAGAACCTGTCTGTGCGTAAAAATCATAAAATGGGTATGGCGCAAGATCAAGGAAATTCTCCGCTGGATAAAAAAGACTTTTGCAGTACGACATAAGGTGCATGAATTACGTCAGCAGGCGCACCACGATGTGCTCTCAAGAAAGTTAATTTTCCGTACTATCGCGACTATCTTGCTCACAATACTCTCTCTCGTAATGGGCGGAATGACCGTTGTATTTGCTCCTCTGATAATCGCAGCATTTGCCATTCTCACGCTTAGAGATCTCAGGGCATACACCGAACTTAGCAAGCACATCACGGCTCTCAGCGAGGGCGACTACACAAAGCACGAAGTTCCCGAGACTTCTCTGATCTACACTCAGACTGAAAAACTTAACAACATTTCGGCAGGTATGCAAAACTCGGTTGACAAACAGGTCAAGGCAGAGCGCATGAAAATCGACCTCGTGACAAATGTTTCACACGACCTCAAAACTCCGCTCACCTCGATAATCAGTTACATTGACCTGCTTGCACAGGAAGATCTCGACCCTGCCTCAAAGGATCTCGTGAACGTTATCCAGCAAAAGGCAGAACGTCTGAAAATTATGGTCTCAGATGTATTTGATCTCGCCAAGGCTACAAGCCGAACTGACGTAACGCTTGAAGATATTGACGAGGTGATCCTCGTGGGACAGGTACTCGGAGACATGGAAGATAAAATTTCCGCCTATGGCAAGGAAATACGCACCGATATACAGGCAAAGGACGCTCCCATAAAAGCGGACGGCAAAAAGCTCTACCGAGTATTGCAGAATCTCATTGACAATGCGCTGAAATACTCGCTCGAAGGCACAAGAATATGGCTCACACTCCGCAAGGAAAGCGGATATGCGGTTCTTACGGTAAGGAACACAGCCTCCTACGAGATGAAGTTCTCAGCGGACGAGATAACTGAGAGATTCGTCCGCGGCGATGAGGCAAGAACCTCTGAGGGCAGCGGTCTCGGACTTTCGATCGCACGAAGTTTCACAGAGGCTTGCGGCGGAGAGTTCCGAGTAAGCATAGAGGGGGACGTTTTCTCGGCAGAAGTTAAAATGCCTCTAAACTGAAATAAAACATATCCAAAACGAATGCCGCTCATAACAATGAGCGGCATTTCTAATTGTAAAAACATACTTTATTTGGTAAAAAGTCCGGCTATGCGTGAAGTTGTAAAGATATCGTCAAAGTAAAAAGCGTCTGCGAGAGAATCAAGATTTTCCTCGCTGTACTCGACTTCCTTGGAGAAGTTTTTAGCGGTCTCTGCCATTTCTGTAAAGTCTCCGTCTCCACAAAACCACAGTCGTGCTATGAACCATGTACACACTGCCGCAAGCTTCATTCTGCCAAGAACGTCCCCGTCAAAAACACTCTTCATGAAAAATCGGTAGACATAATAAACAGCTATCCTGCGCAGAAATTCCTGCTTTTCCGTGATAGATCCAAGCGGCATTTCAAGAAGTTTTGCACACCTTTCAATGTATGGTCTCCAGTCATCGTCTATAGGTTCGAGATCAGCAAAAAACTCCGTTATCGCGGCTGTATCTGGACACTGAGGTGTCGGCTGATATTTTCCCCATTCCGGCAGCCAAATTTCTCCCCCACTGTCGAGAATCTCCTGCAATTCCTCGCAAAATCCGAGTGCAGTACGCATTGCCTCACTGAACGGATCACTCATAAGGTGCGAGATAATCTGCTCTCTTGCCTCTGAAAGCAAAGGATAGAGCGTAGGAGTCTCCTCCTCCGGCTCGTCAATCACGCTCTCGGTGAGCGCGAAATCCTCTGTGAGTATGAGCTGTGCCGCTGCCTCACAGCATAGTCCGAGACCGCCCTCCTTTATCGCACCGAACCATTCGTAAAAGCGCGGATGATCGCTGCATATCTGGCACAGGTGCTCCTCTCCGAGGGTGGTGTAAATATCGCAGAGATTACGCACGTTAAGAAACGGGCAGCGCTCATTTTCCCCAAGGACAAAACTGCCGCCGCTTATACAGTTGCGAAGTCTCTCGCCGAAAGCTCCGCCAACGCGCGAGTAGTAGTCGGCTGTGGTGCTGTCAATGTCGATCTCCCAGCCGATACAGCAACTATCCGAGCACTTGTCCGCGGTGCATTTGAATTTATCGTAGTATGTTGGTCTGCGGAATATCATCTTAGATCCCCCGAATAAAAATGTTATCTTAGAGCGTGTTCACATATAAATGAAGTACACGTCTTTTCGTCAAGCATTTTATGTGAACACGCTCTAATTATACAGCAAATGTGCGGAATATTCAACCCCCTGCGGCAAAAAAGCACTTTTACGCAGAGACTTTTCGGGTATAAAAATGCAGTTTTTCTCTCCTTTTCAAGATCATATTTGTTAGGAGGGCATAACCGTTTTTGCCCTTAGATTTGCCGAATAGGGTTGATTCGGGTCGGAAAATGTTGTATAATATTTTTTGTATGCAAGGGCAGTTTCTCTGCCCGGAAACCGAAAGGAGTATTTACAATGATTTATTCGCACGAAGTTGAAACAATGTGCCCTATCGCTCAGGGCGTTGCTCACGGCGCAGCTCCCATACCGGAAGAGGCTAAGTGGGTCAAGGCAAAGGAAATCAAGGACATTTCCGGCTTTACACACGGTATCGGCTGGTGTGCTCCGCAGCAGGGTACCTGCAAGCTCACACTCAACGTTAAGGAGGGCATTATTCAGGAAGCTCTCGTTGAGACTATCGGCTGCTCGGGTATGACTCATTCCGCTGCTATGGCTGCTGAGATCCTCCCCGGAAGAACTATTCTTGAGGCTCTCAATACTGACCTCGTCTGTGATGCTATCAACACAGCTATGAGAGAACTCTTCCTTCAGATCGTTTACGGTCGTTCACAGTCTGCTTTCTCTGAGGGCGGTCTTGTTGTCGGCGCAGGTCTTGAAGACCTCGGTAAGGGTCTCCGTTCACAGGTTGGTACACTCTACGGCACACTTGCAAAGGGTCCCCGCTACCTCGAAATGACAGACGGATATATCACAGGTCTTGCTCTTAACGAGGACGACGAGATCATCGGTTACAAGTTCGTTAACTTCGGCAAAATGATGGACTTCATCAAGGCCGGCGATGACGCAAACACAGCTTTTGAAAAGGCTCAGGGTCAGTATGGCAGAGTTGCTGACGCTGTAAAGATCGTTGATCCGAGAAAAGAATAAGGAGGACTCTAAAAATGGCTTTATTTGAATCATACGAAAGACGTGAGAAGCAGATTCTCGCGGTTATCAAGGAATACGGCATCAATTCTATCGAGGAATGTGCTGATGTCTGCAAGGCTAAGGGTCTTGACATCTACAAGCTCGTTGAGGGCATTCAGCCTATCTGCTTCGAGAACGCTAAGTGGGCTTACACAGTAGGCTGCGCTATCGCTATCAAGAAGGGCTGCACAAAGGCTGCTGACGCTGCTGCTGCTATCGGTGAGGGACTTCAGGCTTTCTGTATCCCCGGCTCTGTTGCTGACCAGCGTAAGGTTGGTCTTGGTCACGGTAACCTCGGCAAGATGCTCCTCGAAGAAGACACAGAATGTTTCGCTTTCCTCGCAGGTCACGAGTCATTCGCTGCTGCTGAGGGTGCTATCGGTATCGCTGAAAAGGCTAACAAGGTTCGTAAAAAGCCTCTCCGCGTTATCCTCAACGGTCTCGGCAAGGATGCTGCTCAGATCATCGCTCGTGTAAACGGCTTTACATATGTTGAGACAGAAATGGATTACCACACCGGCGAAGTCAAGGAAGTTTTCCGCAAGGCTTACTCAAACGGTCTCCGTGCTAAGGTTAACTGCTACGGCGCTAACGATGTAACTGAGGGCGTTGCTATCATGTGGAAGGAAAACGTTGACGTTTCCATCACAGGTAACTCCACTAACCCGACTCGTTTCCAGCACCCTGTTGCAGGTACATACAAGAAGGAAAGACTCGATGCCGGCAAGAAGTACTTCTCTGTTGCTTCAGGCGGCGGTACAGGACGTACTCTCCACCCCGATAACATGGCTGCTGGCCCTGCTTCCTACGGTATGACAGATACTATGGGTCGTATGCACTCTGACGCTCAGTTCGCCGGTTCTTCTTCAGTTCCCGCTCACGTTGAGATGATGGGTCTTATCGGTATGGGTAACAACCCGATGGTTGGTGCTACTGTTGCTTGTGCTGTTGCTGTTGAAGAGGCTATGAAGGGCTAAAATACGTTGTTTTCTGAAATTCAGAAATTTAACAAAATTTGCCCAATAGCTCAAAAATGCGATTTGTCACCCTAAATTCTAAGTGGATGACAAGACGGATGACAAAATTGGATGACAAGAAAACATAAACCGCCGTTCAGGTTCGTCCTGAGCGGCGGTGTTTTGGTTATAGGCATATTGTCATAAATAGCAATATCATAACGCTCAATTCCACAATACGCAGGTTTACGATCACTCGTTGAAGTAAAGTGCTTTTCCATCAATGAGTGTAAATCTTTCCACACTATCAAACGCAAATCCACCCGTGCAGACAAATCCCACGCCTGACACGGTGATGCCCTTGATGCTGTCAAGCTGTTCCTTTTCCTGACAGCATTCTTCAAGCGTCATAGGTCGGTCGAAGTATTTGCATTCGTAGAAATCATATTGCTCCCCACGCCGTATCACGCAGTCAAACTCGCCGTTGGTTTTCGTAGCAGGATCATTGTACCAATAACTCCCGAAATCGTCGATATCAGGGTATTTGCCCAGCATAGCGGCTCTGTGGAAGTATTGCAGAGCGATGCCTTCAAGTCGTCTGCTGACGAATTGCTCCAGTACAGCGTCAATATTTCGATTGAAGAACTGCTCCTCACCGATACGGGCGATCGTTCCCGCCTTGCCGAAAATGAACGTGAAATAAAACCGCATCAGATTATCCACGATCTCATAGAACTGTTTTTTCTTGTCATTCCGGCGGTTGATCGGGTCGGTCTTCTGAATGGTCTCCATGTCGAGCAAAATTTTCAACTGCTTGTCGAGCAGCCCTGTCTCGCTGTTCGCTATTTTGTCCCGTATCTCGCTGTAACGCTTCTTGCCGTTGCCGAGTATCTCCAGAATCCTTGCATCAAATGATTTTTGAATTTCCCTGAGCATGACATTTTCAATATGTGACCGCACCAGACCTGTTTCGGGCAGCAGCAGATGCTCGATGTTCTCACGAATGGTCAGGCTTGTATCCAGATTTTCCAGAACATAGGGGCTTCCGCCGAAAACGGCATAGAATGCGACCTTATCACGGACGGAAAGCTCTGGATAGAATTTCGCTGCGTCAAGGTAGTCAAAGTCACGGATATGCTGTATCAGTGAGAACCGTCCGAACAGTGGATTGCCCTCTTCCATCAGCTCTTTCATCACTGTGATGTATGAACCGCAGAGTACCAGCTTGACATTTTCGGGCAGCTTGTCGATGACCGCCTGCATATAGGAATCGACCTTGTTCTTCTTTTTGGTCTGTTTGAGGTAGGGATACTCGTCAATGATGAGAAGTATCTTTTTGTCAAGCGTTTTCAGGTAATCCATCATCTCAAACAAAGAGCCGAATCGGATATTGGGCAGTCCAAGCCCCTCCGAAACGCTCTGATAGATCAGCTCCATATTGCCCTCAAATGTGCTTGTCACGCACATATGATTGATGACGACACCCTCAAAGCTCTTTGCAGCTTCGCTCAAAAGCGTGGATTTTCCAACTCTGCGTTTGCCGTAGACCAGCACCGCTGTCCTGCGTTTCCATGAGGAAAGCTCGGCATTTAACTGCCGGAGTTCTTTTTCTCTGCCGATAAACATAGCATCACTTCTTTTCTGAAAATATTTTCTCTGAATTATTTTTCAGTATAATAATATTATACCACAGTGCTTTGTTATTGTCAAGTTTCTGAATAAAAATTCAGTGAAAAGCTATTCAGGAATCGATCGCTTTGATCTGGTGACCTGTTATTGATAGTATGCCTCAGATGCATAATTCAATCCTTATTATCCTCATATTCCGTCAAAAATATAACATCATCTGGCTTAGGCGCACTGAAACGGGCATATTCCTTGCCTCCGTCAATCGCACATTTCTTACAGCTGCACATTACATAGTCGTGTGTATACTTCGACTCTATTATATCTCCGCACAGCTTGCATTGAAGTCTGTTTCACCTTATCTTCCTATGTTCCATATTATCATTCATTTTTTATCCAATCATCAAACAACGACCTGACAAGTACTGCATTCTTAGGATCAGCACAGAAGCGGATAAACTGCTCCGCAACAAATTCAGGTGTCAAGCCCATAGGTGTGAGTATTTCTTTGAGCTGTTTCAAGAGATCATCGTCGATTTCAATACATATCTCAGCCATTTTCATTACTCATCTATCTCCCACGGTCTGCGGCAATCCTTATAATGCCAGCAATCTTCCGAGTATTTTTCCTCGATATACTTACGTCTGCTCCTGTACCTGGTGCAATGGTATCAAACTGCATATCAAAGCATTCACTGCACAGGAAATAATCAGCGATCTTTGCATCTATAGCTCTGATCTCTTGATGATGTTCGTTCTCAAAGGAATGTGGAATGTCGTACAAGCTGTATATCGTATCGCCCTCAGACAGCTTTTTTAGACAGTATCCGCACCGCATCTGATGCATTTGTATCATTGCTTCGTTTTCGTTCCCATCACACCAATGAACACCTTTGCGGCAGGCATACAGCAGATCTCTTGCTGTATCGGCACTGATCTCTCCTGAATCGAGCTTTTCAAGAATAACTTTTACTACGGAACTCAAACCTCTGCCAATATCGTGACAACTCATCTTTCATTACCTCCATTGTTATCATATGCGAGCTTATCGGTATATTCATTATAGCATAGTTTCATATCGAAATAAAGGCATTTTGTGACATGATTTTGCTTCTCCCAAAATCATGTGTGAAACCTCAAAGCGCCTGAAATGGCGCATCTTACAAAAATCGCATATTTTTCACAAAGATCGCTTGCCTATAAGACAACCTTTGACTATGGGTTTATTGTAATTCGGTCAGTATGCCTTTATACTTGTCTTGATCTCACTCTCAATCAGTGTCCTGTTCTGTCTAATCGTCACTTTCATGGAATGAAGCATCTCATAAAGAACACGCTTTTCATACGGAGAGCAGTCGTTCATCATCTCCGATATCTCCTTTTCGTATGTTCCTGTGTCAGTGTTCTGATTACCTTCCAAAAGGGAGTCAACTGTCGTGTTAAGCTCCCTTGCAATCCTGATTATCACCTCCAGACTGGGCGTTTTTCTTCCGCACTCGATGTAGCTGAGATAAGAGTCGCTGATATCGCATTTTTCCGCAAGCAGCATCTGCGGCATCTTTCTCGCTGTACGCACTTCTTTTATCCTTTTACCGATAAGTTTCGCATTTATTATCATTAATCGCAGCCTCCTGAATGCGATTTTTGCAAAATATCCTTATCTATTATAAACTATCGGTTAAAACTTCGTCAATCGTTTATTCCGTTTGAAACAAATAATTTATATAATAGTTTAAGTGATAATCAATCGGTTAAGGAGAAGTTGCCGTGAGTGATACAAAAGAAAGGCTCGTTCCTATCGGAGAGCGTATAAAACAGGCTCGCAAGGAGCTTGATATAAGTCAGACGGAACTTGCAGAGAGAGCCGATATCTCCGTTCCGTATCTGAGCAAGATCGAAATGGGAAAATCTGACTTCGGTGTCAGCGTACTGATACGCATATCCGAAGCATTACAGATCTCAACAGACAAGCTGCTGAGACCTGATATACCTGAAACTACCATTATCGCTGCTGACGATCTTTCAAAGGTGCTTGACGGCTGTACTCCCATGGAAAAAGCATCTATCATAGAGACCGCCAAGAATATGCGAAAAGCGTTTACAGAAGCTAAAAAGAATAAAATCTGAAAATATTTTGTGAATCTTAAACCGGAAGTCAAGTCTTGACCTCTGGTTTATTCTATTTATACAGTATTTATGCTATGATAGACATATCCTAAAACAGCAAAGAGGTATGGGGCATGATCGGCAGCGAAGAAAGATATACTACACCTGAAGAACGAAAAGCAAAAATAAGGGAGCGTTACAAGGGCATTGACCCGAATGAGCTTGATGTTATCCCTGCAATAAAGCCTGCGGATTTTTACAGTGATAAAAGCAATAAGCGTGTTGCCGTCTATGCAAGAGTATCGACCGATGATCCGAATCAGACCTCATCGTATGAGCTTCAGAAGAATCATTACACCGATGTTGTGTCACGGCATGAAGGCTGGGAGCTTAGTCAGATATACGCTGACGAAGGTATCAGCGGTACATCGCTACAACACAGAGACTCATTTGTAAGAATGATACAGGACTGCAAGACAGGAAAAATCGATGCTTAGACTCCCTATTGAATACAATAAAACAAAAGGTCAACCGCCGAAAAATACGCAGAATTGCGACATTTTCGGTGGTTGACCTTGTTTTGTTATTGGAAGTTTCCGTTTCAGATACTGATAGGTAATCTCTCACTCTCAAATGAAAGGTTTTCCACAAACAACACTATGCAAATGAAAGGTAGGGCTATTATTTGAAGGTGCAGCTTTCATTTGAGGGTGGTGCTGAATAATTTGTTAGCTTTCACTTTCCAAGAACTGCTCAAAGCTGATCATGCCCTTGGCAATCATGAGGAACTTGTCATTGTACTCATCAATGGTAGCTGCTGAAACCATAAGCATATACTCGAAGAGTTCTTTACACAACAATGTCCACACGGCAGGATTAATGTTGATCCAGCTAACCTTATTCAGTCCAGCATCCATCAGATTTTGCAGGCACTCAAACGCAACCTCAAACGCCAATGCAATCGAGAAGCACAATAACGATAACCATATCTTTTTCCGAATAGAGACCAAAAAGGGCGTTTTTATATGTCCTTGCTCGAACCAAAGAGCAGTGCATCGAGCGTGTTCAAGCTATTTATCAATACGAAAACTATGAGCAGAAATCATATGAAATCAAAAAGGACATTTCCGCCGTACAGGCGAAAATTGCCCGCCGGCTGTCACGAAAAGAACTGCTTGACGCAATGATGCGTGAACTGGAATATGCTGACCTCACATTACCGCAGTTTGATGAAAAACTGTGGCGGATTATGGTGGAAAACGTGACGGTTGGGCTTGATGGCGAGATGGTGTTCCGATTCCGGAATGGGATGGAAGTAACCGTAGAATAGATATATGACAACACCCCACAGGGCTGGCAGACTGGTTTGGTCTGCTTTCCGATGCCCAAATGAAATGGCATCGGCAAGCCTCACCAATTGATGTTCGGTGTGCCTTGTGGGGTTTTTTATTTTTCAAGAATTCATACCTTATCAACATTCCGTCTGATTCTTCTTACCTCTCGCCGACTTCATCTTCTCCTTGATTTCAAGCACACGCTGTACTTCTGCCTCAACATCCACCGGAGGATAACGCAGCCCTGATTTCAGTGCCTGTATCATCTGTTCGGTACGGCTTCGTATTTTGTATATCTTTCCATCCTTCACAAAGACATTGCCCGTTTGTCCGAAAATGAAGTGAATGTCATATTTTTCGCACTGGTCATGGAGCTTCTTCACCCATTCATAATGCAAGGGACGTGAGCCGAGATAATTCTCACCACCTGCAAGTACAGTTTCGATCTGTCCTGTTGCCAGATACTTATCCAGATCTACTTCTCCGATAAAGGGTTTGACGCTGATCCATTTATGCTTGGACGGAATTTCCAGCAGATATGGAATACGCTCATCCACACGTTTCTGATTTTCACAGGAAACGGCAAACTGTACATAATCCCAGCCATCCCACCAATCAGTAGGGAGATGATCCTTGATTCGCTCCGCACGCTTTGTGAGCAGCGAAAATGTCACATCAGGACGCCTACGGATATAATCCCACGCTTCCTCACGCCAAGTATCTGCTTCCTCCAAAAAGAAATCACTGGTCATGCACACACGGACAAAAGACCCGCTTGGCAGCTTGTAATTTCCGTTTCTGTCCTTCTTGATCGGAAGGTTGATAGTAGATTTATTTTTCATAACCTCATTGGTATCACGTCCATAGCGTTTGTCCAGAAAATAGGCATAGCAGTTCTGACAACCCTCGCTGCATTTGTGACAGCCGTGCCACGGATTCCATGTCAGATCGTTGATGTCCATATTATTCGCTCTCCATATTCTTCAGAATTTCGGTCGTGTGTTCCAGTGTTTTCAGCAGTTCTGAAAACGATTCCCCACCCAATTCAGCTTCTATCTGTCTGAAATAGCCGTCCATTTTCTCTCTGGTCATTCGCACAAGCTCTACCGCCTTTTCCGTTGGCTTCACATAAAAGCTGCGCCCGTCCTGCTTGGAGTATTCCTTGTAAATGTAGCCCTTTTTCTCCAGCACGGAAATATGTGCTGTAATCATCGGCTTGGAAACCTCAAGCAATTCTACAATCATCAGAGGCGTGAACAAACCGTCCCGCTGAACGATAATGTTCAGCACACCCATTTCACTGGGTCTGATTGGCAGGTCTTTTTTCAGCTTCGCAAAGCTCACGCAGAATTTAGAGAGAATGATATTCGCATTCAGGTATCTGTCCATAATACGCCTCGAAACAAGTTAATCTACATTAACTATTGTAGTTCACTTTGCTTAACTTGTCAATACCCTGATCGCCGTTTCTCTTTCTGAAAAATTTCTCACGGTAGATTTTCGGTGTATAGCCCGTATGCTTTTTGAACACCTGAATGAAATGGCTTTCCGAGCTGAAGCAGAGATAATTGGAAATGTCAATACAGGAGTAATCGGAGAATTTCAGCATATTCCCGGCAGCTTCGATCCGCTTTTTTGTGATGTAAGCCGATACAGTCAATCCGACTTCCTTATGAAACAGCTTTGAAAGATAGGAAGGACTCAGGTCGGCAATCTCTGCAAGCTTTTTAAGCGTGAGTTTTGTGTGCAGATTGTCATAAATATAGTCAAGACATAGAATAACAGGCTTGGGATAGAGAGCCGCTTTATGAAGAATCTGCATTCTCTGTGCATAATCCTCCACAAGTTCACGGTGCAGCAAATGAATCTGTTCCTCTGCGCTGCATTTGTCAATGCTGCGGATATAAATGTCACTGAGGTTGTATGCTGCCTCCATCTCCATACCGCCCTCAATACAGTATCTTGTGATAAACGCCACAGTAATGATCAGATGATATTTCAGATTTCGCAGGCTGTCATCGCCTAGTTTTCCAAGCTTTTCGCTGCTAAGCGGCTGGAATAATCTGCGTGCTTCATCGGTATTTCCAGATCTGATACTCTCAAAAAATGCCATTTCACGCTCATAGGACAAGTGCGAAACGCTGTATTCACGGTTGAGAAATTCTGCATGGAAGAGTTTCTTTTCAATATCCATATCACATCACCTCTGTCTCTATTATACATCATCTCAAAAGAAATTACAACATTAATCTGATATAAACAGTAAAATTATGATATTGGTTTACTCAGAAATATGATATCCTCGTAACAGTAGAATTTGAACCGACAGAAAGGCGGAGATCTTATGCTGAAAAATAAAGGCTTTTACAGAGGCATCAATTTAGGAGGCTGGCTGTCCCAGTGCGATTACAGCGAGGACAGGCTGAACAATTTCATTACTGAATCTGATTTTGCGAAAATTGCTTCATGGGGACTTGACCATGTCAGAATCCCGATCGACTATAACATTCTCGAAAATGAGGACGGCAGCTTTAAGGAAAGCGGCTTTGCAAGAATTGACTGGGCACTGGAAATGTGCCACAAGTACGGACTTAATACGGTGCTTGACCTGCACAAGACAGCAGGCTACTCCTTTGATAGTTACGGCGAGAGCGAATCCGGCTTCTTTGACAGCGCAGAGCTTCAGGAGCGTTTTTATCGTCTGTGGGAGGAAATCGCAAGACATTACGGACAGTATTCTGAAACCATCGTTTTTGAGCTGCTCAATGAGGTAACGGACAAGAGCTACATAGACGCATGGAACAGGATTGCAAACGAGTGCATAAAGAGAATCAGAACCATTGCTGCAGATACCGTAATTCTCGTGGGAAGCTATGACAACAACAGTGCTCCGGCAGTGCCTGCACTTACTGTGCCTTATGATGACAAAGTGGTATATAACTTCCACTGCTATGAGCCGCTGAAATTTACACATCAGGGTGCATACTGGACTGATGAAATCAAGCCTGAGGAGCGTCTTGCTTTTGACGAAAGCGGAATTAATGAAGAATTTTTTGAGGAGCTGTTTGCTCCAGCAATTGAAGCGGCAAAGAAGAATAACACCTCGCTTTACTGTGGCGAATTTGGTGTGATTGATGTGGTATCTCCGGAAGATACAGTGAAGTGGTTCAGAACGATCAACAGTGTGTTTGAGAAGCACGGCATTGCAAGATGTGTGTGGAGTTATAAGGAGATGGATTTTGGAATTTCGGACAGCCGTCTTGATGGGGTTCGGGATGAATTGATTCGTTCCATCTGATCTGTCAATACCTTATGAGTAATAGTGATTATCCCATAAATTGAAACAGCCTGCAGTCGGAGAGATTATCTCTGCTGCAGGCTGTTTACACATCTCAGAACATCGCAGAATAGCCATTTCCAAATGGTTGTAAATTCCATATAAACAAATGCACCCTTTTTTCTCAAAAATCCAATAAAAAAACGATAGCAAGGGGCTATCGTTTCGGAATTGAAATTTTCTCGTTTGTCGGCTCTGAAATCACTGCAAAAATCCGACCTATCGTTTCGGATTTGCAGAATTTCCGTAACCGCCAACCACACCCTAACGTTGATTCGGCACTAAAAAAGCGATAAAATA
>ENA-OUOY01000298-OUOY01000298.1-human-gut-metagenome-genome-assembly--contig:-NODE-298-length-38522-cov-38.205059_pt1 | contig 38522 bp, 38 predicted proteins | sample MGYA00237937_ERZ548767 | MGnify/ENA primary metagenome ERZ548767 (study PRJEB26490, sample SAMN05356887) | human gut metagenome | biome: terrestrial biome; feature: human-associated habitat; material... | reverse complement strand
AAATATGCTCCTCATATGATAGATTTTTGGATATTTCCATTGTCTACCATATGGGAAGCATATCATTTATAAGGCTTTGCAGAGATGTCGTAATTATTCAAACTCTTCCCGAGGGAAGTATCATCAAATCAAAAATGCTGATTTTATGCGGCATTCCACCGCATCTATTTCATCAAATGTTACTCTTTTCATATCGTTTTTGAAAACTTTAGTAGCAAATTAGTTGCAATAATTCACTATTGCTCCTATGAAATCCATGGCAGATATAATCTACTTTTACTACTAAAAACGAATAATCAAATGTGGCTTGCAGGTGCTTAACTGTGCCTGCTGGCACCCCCACTATGAAAGGAGCTTTTCTATGAGCAATCAACATAAACATCCAACTATAAGTTTTAGAATCAGCGATGCTGAACGCAAACAAATCGAAACCCGCATCCTTGCCAGTGGCATGATGAAAAAAGATTACTTTGTCCGTTCCTGCATCTATAACCGCATCTGCGTTGTCGGCAAGAAAGAAACTATATATCCTCTTGTGCAGACTGTTAATGCTCTGTATCTGCAATTACTTGAAATGCATAAGGCATTTACATCAACTGGTACAACTTCTGGTACGCTTCCTGCTTCAGATGAAATCAAGGAATTGCAGACAGAATACACCAATATGCTTACAGCTATTATTGACCTCTTGGATGGTGCAAAATATCTGTGGGAAGGAGAGTCACATGAACAATAATCTTGATTTTCAATTTGGTATGTATGCGCCTGCCACAGACTCCATCATTATCAATAACGGCGAGAACGCAATTCTTGTTATCTGTTGCAAGGAATGTAATTCCTCTGTTATCTTTGATGACCCGAATGATATCGTATATCTTTACTTGCTGGCCGAGGAAACGCCTCTGCTGTATGCTAAGCTGGCAATGAAAGAAAACGGATTACAGGATTATGTGGATGCTATGAATGAATTTAACTAACCGCTTTTCATCTCTCTAAACTGTGCACAATAATTCTTTTTGTGCGCAGTTTCTCCTAAAATGTCTTCATCAAATACTCTTTCATCTTCTCTTTTTGAACATAATTAATTTCGCACCTACATATGCGACATTCTTTTTCTATCATATTTATGTATTCGTCTATATTCATATTACTAGCTGTAAATGCTTTTTTTACAATTTCTTTTATTCGTTTCTGTTTTTGAGTCTTATCAGACAATTCATGTAGTTTAATCAATAAATATGTCCCAATTACATTGATATAGCAGCTTAAATATGTATAGTTTGCAACAACTACAGCATTTACATTTGTCAACAAGAGACCTCTTAGTGTAATATTCAACTTTTCCGGAAATGAATTTTGTTGTGCAAATTTATTATATCTCATACATTGCACCCATTTAACTATGCTATTGAATTCCATCAATTCATCATGTTTTGATAATTCGTTAATGATTGTTATTTGTGTATCTCTATCAAATTTATCATGATATATCGAATACATTAAATCGTCTTCATTGATAACGCTTATTTTTATAACCCAGATATAAAATACGTCCAATATTTTATCATTATAAACCATATCGATTAGTCCGCTATCAATGCTAGCATTAACATACTCCACAAATTTAAAATACATTTCCTTCTCAAAACGATGACCTATATTCGAATTTCTTATTTTTTCTATCACTTCTTCAGCGTCATCTTGCATACTACCATGATGATTCCACAGAGTTCTCAATACATTTATATTAATATATTCCCACTCAAATCTAAATCTATAAATTGAATAATACAACACTATATATGAAAAAAGATATGTACAATTCTTTTCACTTAACTGACCTATGATTTCTCCTGCATCAAATCTATTATAATAAATAATTTTATCCCTTATTATTTGCGAACAAAAATCATTAAAATGTTTATCTTTTATTATTTGACCAAATATTTTTACAAAATCTTTTTGTTCCCTTTTTCCTGAAAATATACAATCAATCTCCACTCTAATCAAATCGGTAATACATTCTTTACAATACTGCTCATAAAAATCCTGCTCCTGATTTATATCTCTTTGTAGAAAACGAATTAACTCTTGCTTCTTTTCATTAGACAGTTTTTGATATATTTTTAGTGTCACATCTTTCCATTCACTTACATCAAATATTCTTCCCTCCACCATCATGCCCAAGTCATCATACCTATTAAATCTTACTTTACTATATCCTTCCAATTCAGCCCTGATAAGATTCAGCCTAATTAAATCAATATGAAAATTCAAAATTGATCTTATATTTTGCTCATCCAACTGAAAATACATTTCATCTATAATTTCTTGCAACAAATGTACTTCACAATTCGAATTATATATCCACGATACTTGATTTCTTAATATTCTTCCTTTCTTTTTAATATTGGAAATTTCATATTGTTTCTGTCCAATATAATCTGCAAAAATTAAATGAATCAATTGATTATATCTACCTTGCAATTCGGTATTTTCATCTTCTTGAATTGCATCATGTAAATTTACAAAGTCTCGTCTCAACAAATCTATTGCATTTTTGCTTATTCGTTCTTTCATTGTCTTTTTCAGAAATTCTTTATTAATTTCACTAATTATATAACCATTTCTTTTTACATCAGAACTCATTTTTATCATTAATATACTTTTTGTGCATTGTATGAAGAGCACAACGAACAATATAAAATATCCAATAGCAAATGAAAACCATACAAAATTTATTATACTAATCGTTGAGGCACCAAGTGTATCTCCGTATATTGTCATAAATGGTTTATAAAGAATTTCCAAAATCAATAACACGCCAAACATCTTCTTAGAGATGATTTTATTAAAAATTTTTATCTTTTTCTTTACAAAATACTCAGTAATGTTAATTCCTAAATAGCGAGTTGCAGCTTTTTCACCACCTTGATATGATGCTACAAACTGATAAAACGTCAATAATATTCCATATATTGTAATTTGACCAATTATCACTGTAAAAAATGTTGCTTTATCAATACTCAAATTATTATTTAACATACAATCTACAATTATTTGCAACCAATATGATATTCGTTCCATTTGTACCTCCAGATGCAATTCCACTACTTTTTTAACACTTCCACAAAATTTGCCTTTATCCTTTTCTTTACTACATCAAGTTCCTGATGATACAACTCACCTATATACTTATATATCATATCATTAAAATCAATTGTATATTTTTCACTCAACCCTTTTGTAAAAGGAGCATCACTTTCAAGTAAAATTCTATCTACCGGAATATTTCCAACAATATTTCTTCCATTTACACTCTGCAACATTTGATGATTAATAGAAAAATAGCAACCTTGCTCTATTGCCCTCCTTAAATCAGTTATTCCACCAGAATACCAGTGCAAAATGACAGTTCCATCAAAACCATTAAGTATATCAACTACTTTCTTTGAAGCAGACCGACTGTGAACACTTAATATTTTATTTTTCCCAGAACACCACTTTATTATTTTTTCAAATATTTCCGTTTGACACATTACATCTTCTTTTGACTTTTTTGTATAATCCAAACCGATTTCACCAATAAATCTAGTTTCATTTATCAGTTCCTTAAAAAGCATCTGCTGATTGCTATATTGATACACCAATTCCGGATGAAAGCCTAAAGCTAATTGAAAATACTTATTTCCCATATATTGATGCTTATACTTTTCAAAGAGCTGTGGCAAATTAGTTACTGCTATGGTATAAGACTCTTTTTGCTGAACATATCTTAATACTTCATTTCTATTATCATATAAATCAAAGTGCATATGAGCATCCATGTAAAAATCAAACATTTATTTTCTCCAAACACTCTCTCATTTCTTTCATTCCACGCACATATAAATCTGCAAATTGTTCTATGTTTTCTCCAATGGGGCCTGACTCTTGAATTCTCAAAAATGCATTATTCTCATCAAAATTATTAAATGCACATTTATATGTTCTATATGCTTGTCTTGCGACAGGAAGCTTCTTGTACCTGCTATCAAAGTATGTGCTTGTATCGTGTAATTTCCCCTTTAGAATAGCGGCTCTTCTTATAGTACATGGTAAGCAATATCCGCAATGCATGGTTGTTTTCATGCCTTGATGCCTTCCAACATCCGGATGTGAACACGACATAGTTTTATCTAATATCTCTTGTAAAAAATCTCTATCTTTACATTCTAAAATCATCTCACCTTTTGTCTTAAACTGAAATGGATTCTTGATTTTAACTTGAAGACCTAATTCTGCAATCAATTCCTGTAGCATTTTCATATAATGTGGATGTGTTGTTCTTGTACTACTTGTTCCAGTTCTTGTATATGCCAACGGAATATTTAACGAGATCAATCCATTTTCTGGTATTATTAGCTCTATCTCTTTGCCCATAGCACTTGCATATGCAATGGCATGAGAAAAAAACATAAAGGAACGAGAACGTGTAGTATCTTCTTTTTTGTCTCCCTTTTTTGTAACAATAGCTGCATAATTTTGAACAAAATTGCTTTCATCTACATTGAACCGGTTAATGAATGCATCTTTTAACATTCCTTGATATTCTACAGTTCCTTTTCCTCCACCATAATGGCTCACAAAAACCGTATCAGAAGCATCCTCTTTATCACAGAGTAAATTCAATGCACCTATACAAGAATCCAAGCCACCAGAAAACATACAGATTTTTGATATATTCACATTCTTCTCAGTTACTTTTTCCCACTTTTCCTTCGCTTTCTTTTCTATCTCCGTCAATTTCCTTTCCCTAAAACAAATTTTCCACCTGTCTCCTGTAAGAAAATTCAACATTTCTTCTACTAATGATTGACAAACATTCCATTTATCAACACATAAAACTGGCATATATAACTCAATTTTCCTACTCCACGCATCTTCTCCTGTTTCGCGAAGAATTAGTCTGTCTGCTGCAAACACAGCTAACGATAAATATAACATGTCAATTGCTTCATCTTTGTAGAATTCGGCATAAGTATTATTTTGTTTCCAAAATGTATATTTGAATGCCTTTTTACAATTTAAGTTTATAATTTTGCTTTCTTCCACTTCAAATCCATCTTCCGAAAGTTTACAAACTATTTTCATACTACATCTCCTCCAATACAGAATAGCATTTTTCATATAGTGCTTCTATTCCATCTTCTATCGAGTGGTGCCCAAATATTTTGTCTCTAATTTCTTTTATTTGAAAGGTTGTCCTAACTTTACTGGAAACATAATCCTTCATTTCTTGCTCAACTTTCATAGTTCTGTCAATATCATCAGAATATTTTTCTAGACAATATTGTAAATCATTTAAAATTCTTCCCCAAATATAACATTCAACATATGTACTAAGAACCTGTTCCATTAGAACATTATCAACTTTGTCTAATGACTGTAGCTCCAGATTATTGTTCTCCATATACTCATACATTTTCGACATTGCATTTACAGCTGCAATCCTTGCCACCGAATCTTCCTTTGAATCCGCTGAAGCTGAAATATAATTTACCAAGCCAGAGCAAATCTCTTTTGCACTCTTGCCTTGATATTCTATTCCTAAATCATCAAAGGTTTTCTGATAACCTTGTTGCTGAATATCCGAGAATAACCTTCCAATATTTACAGCACCTCTAATTCCTGATTTGGAACTTTTAATCAAACCCGCAGTACCGCCTGCTGCTTTTACATAATTTCTTGCAGTTTTAGCCACGCCGCCTCCGTGACCATTTATATATTTAGAAAACCCCGTTTTTGTTGCCTGCCAACTAACCTCCGGTTTAGATTGCTGCCCGTTGTAATCGCTCGGCAAAAGTCCTTTATTATCTTTATTTCCTGAATGACTGCTTGATGTACCCATAATTTATTACCTCTCTGTACTTTCTATAGAAAATCCTCTATCGCTGTTTTAAGTGTTGTATTTTCGCTTTTCCATCGCTCAAGTATAGTCTTCATTGCTCCCTTATTTTTACATTGAGCATAAAAACCTTCGAAATACGGAATCTGCGATACAGAAATTTTCTGTGCTGATAAATCTGTACAATACTTAATTGTATTCTCTTGCAACTGCTCGTTTAATGCACCCCATAGCAAGAAAAATCTTACTTTTTCCTTTTCATAACTATCATCACTAATCACATCTTGATATAAACCATCTAAAATTTGATGTTGATCGAAGACAGAAATTTTATCAACAGCCATTTTAGCTTGATTAAATGCTAAGTCCGAATGTTTTGAGATTCCTTCGAATATTTTCTTTGCCTCTTCACTCATTTTCTCAACACTTGTAAATATATTATCTTTAGCAGACGCTCGCATAAAGTAAAAATAGTTCTCTAACTTTTCCTCTGACAACATTGGCTTCGCCTTCATCCATTTTTTAACCCATAATTCGTTTTTCCATGGATCCAATGCATTGATTTTGTCTTCCTGGTCTGTTTCAAAGCCTTCTAATTCTGTTTTTAGCATATTGTCACCTAGTAAGTTGACCATTTTTCTAAATAAAGATGTTTGAAAATACTCAACCTCCATTATTTTCGCCAAGACATTGCTCTTCAACGTAACATTCTTATAGTTCGCCATCTTTTGTCGCATATCCAGTGTATTTAGAAAACGTTTACATTGACGGGGATTGCCATTCAATCCTTGAGTCAATATTCCCGATAGTTGCTTCGATAAGACTAAGCTATCATTTAATTTTGTAGCGATTCTCTCATCATACTCCTTAAGAATTTCCATCGTTATAGAAAACTCTAATGGATTCTGTTTTCTCTTTGCTTGCAAAAATTTCAACAAACCATCAAATTCTGTTTCATTCAATTCATTTTCCGATAACAAGCACATTATATAAAATTCTGTTTCATCCTTATTCATACATGGTATTCTTATAGGATACTGGATAAGCTTTTCTTGATACTCTTTTCCAATATCCATATTAATACCTTCAATATCATCAAATTTTGATCTAATTGCATATGTAACGTGTCTCTCATCAGCTCCTATAACAAAAGACACATTTCCACTAAACAAGAAGAGTCTCATTGCTTCTAATGTATCTAATATGGTAGCCGGATTGCATCTATCCAATTCATCAACAAATATTACTAGTTTTTTAATGCCTGCTTCTTTTATTAATTCTGCAAACTTTTCTCTAAACTCCCGTATATCCTCACGAACTTCTTTATAGTCCAATTTATCTTTTATTGCTTGAAGCATGGTTTCTTCATCAACATCTTCCGCAACCTTTTTAGCTTTCTTTGCTATTTCTTTTATTGCGAGATTGGTTATAGCACCGAAACCGCCTGTAACCGCCATATCTATACCAAATTTTATTCCACCTTTTATAACTTTAAATTTATCAATACTATCATATAAGGCTTTCAATGTTATTTTTGCCGCACCAGACAACTCACGACCTTCTTTTATCCCATCTAAAATTGATGCTAAAATAGCAGTTTTGGCATCATCATAGCTCTCATATAGCCAGCCATTAAAGAGCAAACATACAGTTCCATCCTTTTGCTCTTCTAATTGTTTCTTACACATATGCATCAGACTTGATTTTCCGCTTCCCCAGTCTCCATACAAACCAATACACGAAGGCAACAACTTTTCATCATTTATCGTATCTTTCATAATTTCGACAATGTATGAAAAATCCAAATAGTCAATTTCTGTTTCGCTATCCTTCCACATTTGTAAAAACACCTCTTTCTTTTATGTGTACTATTATATTTTTTACTCTTCTTCCTCTTCAATCCATTCCTTCAGTTTCTGTTGAAGTAACTTCTTATCTGGCAGATATAATTTATACTCTGATGCATAAATATTAGCATCTTTGGGCAAAGTAATCTCAACTAAAGCATCATTCTTTTCTTTGCACAGAAGAATACCTATTGTGGGATTTTCATCTTCTAATTTTTCATACCTATCATAATAATTAACATACATCTGCATCTGACCAATATCCTGATGTGTCAGTTTGTCCACTTTCAAGTCTATCAATACATAACAACGCAACAATCGATTATAGAAAACTAAATCCACATAAAAATTATCTTCATCATATGTAAATCGTTTCTGTCTTGCCTCGAAAAGATACCCCTTTCCTAATTCCAACAAAAATTTTTGTAATTTATTGATTAAGGCTGTTTCCAAGTCTGTTTCAGAATATTTTGCTTTTTCTTCCATACCCAAAAATTCCAGAACCGTGGGTTGCTTTATAATATCTTCAGGTTTTGTAATAACGTTCCCCTCTGATGCAAGACGCAAAACACCTTCTTTATCTCTACTCAACGCTAAACGTTCATATAAACTAGAATTGAACAAAATCGCTACGCGATGGCCTGCCGAGGCTGTGGCATAGTGATTTTCTGTTTTCTATAACAAAACAGTGGAAAGCAAGTCCTAAAAGTAGTATTGTTAAATCACCACAAAATAACAATCAAACAGGATCGACCTCTCCACTGCCTATGAAAAGAATACCACCCTTCCACTTGGTTGGCAAGCGGTTTTATGACCCCAATGTCCCTCCGTATAAAGCAGTGTTTCTGATAACTACTGATTTTATATGGAGGATTTTATTATGTATGAAAAATATTTAGAACAACTTGAGGAAGCCGGGAAAATCCGTAACCTCAAAGAACGTTCCATCAGTTGCTATAAAAACTATGTTTCTTACTTTCTGAAATATCAGAATAAGAATCCCAAAGAACTTACCTGTCAGGATGTCAGGGTTTTTTTGCTTGCGAAAAAAGAGGAAGGACTGAAAGCCACAACTCTGAATCTTTACAATTCTGCCATCCGTTTTTTCTATCGAAATGTCCTGCATATCCTTTGGGATGACATCACAGTTCCACGTATGATCCTGGAACATAAGCTTCCTACTGTACTGACTGCCTCTGAGATTGACCGCCTGTTAGATGCTGTTGATGATATCAAATATAAGGCTATGTTCGCAGTCATGTATTCCTCAGGTATGAGAGTTTCTGAAGTGATCCATCTTCATTATGACGATATCTCCCGTTCAAATATGCAGATCCATGTCCGGGATACCAAGAATAGAATGGACCGTTATACCATTCTCTCCAAACGTTGTCTGGATATCCTTACACGATACTGGTTTGAGAAAGGTCGTCCCCGTGGCATCCTGTTTCCGAATAAATTTACCGGTAATTATCTAACAGTCAGTACTCTGGAACAGGTAATGCGACGGGCAGTAGCTGATGCAGAACTTCCAAAGGCAGCACCCCCTCACTGTCTTCGCCATAGCTTTGCAACCCATCTGATGGAACAGGGCATAGAACGGCATAACATTCAAGCACTGCTTGGACACCGTGATCCGAAATCTACGGAAGTTTATCTTCATGTCAGCAACAAATCCCTCATGGGCATTCAAAGCCCTTTTGACAGGAAAGATGGTGCTGACCATGAATAAACCCACTGTCCAGGATATTTTTCGACATTTTTATACAGCATACCTTGAAAAGTATTCTCCATCCCCGGAACAGGCAAAAACTGCCCGGAACATCTTGAACTGTAAAACAGGAGCTTATGGTGCAAATATCAGTGTATGTGAAGACTGTGGTGCTGTCCAGATCCATTATAATTCCTGCCGTAACCGCTGTTGTCCCATGTGTCAGGCAGTCCAAAAGGAAATGTGGATGGATGCCCGCAGGGAAGATGTACTTGATGCACCTTATTTCCATCTGGTGTTTACAGTCCCTGATATTCTGAACCCAGTCATTTACAGTAATCAGAAACTGTTATATGACACGCTCTATCATGCAGCCTCTGCTACCATTCAAGAACTTACATCAGACCCAAAGCACCTTGGAGCTTCCGTTGGTTATATCTGCATCCTTCATACATGGGGCTCTGAAATGAACTTCCACCCTCACATTCATATGATACTGCTCGGCGGTGGACTGACACCGAAAAATGAGTGGAAAGATAATGGTACGGAGTTTTTTCTCCCTATATGGGCTATCTCCAAAGTATTTCGTGGGAAATATATGGATGAACTGAAAAATCTCTAGAATACAGATCAGCTTGAGTTTCATGGAACAGCAGAAAAATACCGTAATCATTATGAGTTCAAAGAACTTATAGATTCCTGTTATGACACAGAATGGGTTCCTTACTGTAAGAAAACTTTTAACGGTGCACAATCTGTGATTGATTACCTTGGAAAGTATACCCATAGGATCGCTATCAGCAATCACCGCATCATCCATATGGATGATGAAAATGTTACTTTTTCTGTTAAGGATTACCGGAAAGAAGGACAATGGAAGGAACTGACCATTTCCGGCATTGAATTTATACGGCGTTTTCTGATGCATGTGCCCCCCAGACGCTTTGTCAGGATCCGGCATTATGGACTTCTATGTTCCCGCAGCAAACACAAAAAACTCACTTTATGCCGGAATCTTCTCGGATGCAAAAAATATCTTTCAAAGCTCAGGGATAAGGAAATGCCGGAAATACTGAAACAGCTATACGGGATAAACATCTGTGTATGTAAATCCTGCGGTGGACATCTTGGAAAACCACAACTGAGAATACCGCAAAGGTGTTAAAATCCAAATCTTTTATATGTTTTTTAAGCCTCAAAATCCTGAGGTTTTATTGTTGTATCTATTTATCTGAAAATCCTTGATTTCTGTAGCATCTGCATAGGAAATCCTGTATAATCATGGATAAGAACAAAAGATTAAAAGTCCATAGGTAGTATCTACTCGGACGCTCACTTTGTTCAATTAGGTCAAATCGAAAATGGAGTAAACGAAGGGGCAGTTCACTGAAATGTCAAAACTGCTTTTTCGTTTACCCCATCATCGATTCTAACCTAAAGAATTTGACTGTATCATTTTGTTCATCAAATTTATTATTCATAAGGTGTCTATTTTGATCCTAAGAAGAAATGAATTTTAGGTCTTGTATATTCATCAAACTGATCTTTTGTCTCTGTATCAAATGAACAAGACAAACTGATAGGCGCATCCTGATCATAGAAACGGAAACTCTTATAAAATGTCCCATTTAGAAATTCATCTTTAAATTGTTGTGGAATAGCCTGATAAGATAATATCTCAGGATTAGATACGGATACATTTAAATTCTCAAAAGACTTTTGTAATGTCGCAAAATCTTTTTCTGCCTGCATTAAATTCTCTTCTAAACTCTTATTAATATCCACACCTTCTGCATATGAGATATTGGTGATAGTACCACTATTATTGACTTGAACATGAACATAACAATCAGTAGCACCTGAATCTCTTAAATATCCCATAACAGTATAACTTGATCTACTACGTGATTCATTTGGATTGTCTGCATGTACTCTTACACATATAGGTTCTAATGCCTTTTTTACTATTTCTACTTGTTTTGCAGAAGCTGCAATTCTTTGATCCATTGCCTGCTTTCCTTTTATATATTGAGGTATATAAGTACCGACTACAATAAGTATTGGGATAACTGCAAAGGCAATGAGTTGTTTTTTTATATCAGGAATAGGGATTCTATAAGCATGTGCCATGTTCTCGGCATTACTTCCTGCTTCAGATAACATATCTATAGATGTAGAGACTGTACTTACTGCACCAGCCACCTGCATAGCACTTCCTATATTCTTTGCAGTATCATTATCACTTTCTTTAAGGAATCGACCAACAGCTTGTGACGCCAAAGCAGCAGATACCTCTTTAGAATAATCTGTTTCTGACTGTTTCACATTTAACCTACCTATAAGAGATTTCCATTTCTTACCGTTCATTCCAAACTTAGGGGCAAGTGCACAGAAGCAGAATATAACAACATATATAATGACAAATCCTAATGCAGTAAACATCCCTGTAGGCTGAAAACCTTTGTTTTGGAATACTAAATCATCTATCATCTCTAATGGTACTATTAATGCACATTGTACAAATGAAAAGATGAGTGCAACCACTGCAATCTTTGGATATATACAATATCTTTGAATCATTTTTTTCTCTTTATCGTTGATCATGAATATCACCTCTGTTTCTAGTATAACTTATTTTTGAATGAAAAAAGAGCGATATTTTGCTCTTACTATATTTGTTTCTTAACTAAAAGGAAATTACGAATATTTTGATGTTTAATACCATACTCAAGTTTGATTGTATCATGGTTCATCCTTGACCCGTTAGAGGGCAACGCATTTAATCCGAACAGCTCATTTAAAATAATATTATTCCTTTATAATTCTACAAACTTGAATTTTGTCTGATTACCAATTATCTTTTGTAATTTATAGCTGCATCAAAAAGAATACCAATACACTCAAGAGTATCGTTACTATTCCCATTATGATAAACATCATGGAAGTAAAACTTTTTGAAATTGGTCTATCAACATAGCACTTTTTAGGATTGTTTGGATTATAATAAACTGTCATCTTACTGTTGATAGGCCACAACTGCTCTGCAAGTTGACGCAAATTTGCAATGGATCCAGTTTTTACATGTAGCCAGCCTTTTTCATCTTCATAGACTTCTGATTTCACCGGTACGGGTACTCCAGATATTTGCGTTGTTTTAATTCCACAAAATATTTTCTTTGTTTTATAACAAGTTCCATTCACAAAGTACTCCACGATTGGATACACCCTTCCATTTCCCGGAAACCCATATTGTTTAACAATACCGTCTGTCTGCTTTGTACACAATTGATTCTGTCTTTTTACAATGATATTGAAAGTAACTCCTAGTAGAACTAATATTACACCAAGACCTCCAACTGTCATCAATTCTAACCATGCAATTTGTATTTCTGTCATAGTTTCATCACCTCAAATTCCAGTTTTCTTGATTCTGCAAACTTGAATTTGTAATTACATTCCATACATATTGGCATTCTTTACAATCACTCTATCTCCTTTTTCTAATTGTTCCTTAGAAACTCCTCTTAACCCAAGTCCAACATGTTCTGTTTTATATCCACAACCATTTGATTTTCGTTCTTTTGTATGTATATCGATGGTAGTAATTATAGTCTCTAATACACCTCCATTTGTTTTATAAACACACGCATTTTCTCCTTCTCTACACATTCCTGTTGATATGTTTCCTGTGGCAACTGTTCCAACCCCCATAATTGTAAATACATCATCAATAATCAATTCAAAGTCTTCTTTTAAACATAATGGAACATCTAATCTGTTCATATACTCTTTTTCTCGCTCTTTTTTGCTTTTACCAAATAATCCCATAGTGTTTCTCCTTTATAACTTTCGATTTAATAGTCTCCTGAACAAGGCTACCATATGGGTTATTCTACCACATATTCATCCTTAATTCATCTAAAATTTTCACGATTGATTTACCATATATCTAAACTATCTTCCTAATCCACCCAAGCCTGCATCTCGTTATCCAAGACCAACCTGGCATACTCCATAGGGTTGTCAATGGCAAGAGCGTTCAATGCACATTTTGAATTTGGTGAAACACATAAAAAGCTGCTCATCAAATATCCCCCGGATAATAATGTGGAGGATACAACTAGTACACCGAGTAATATTTTCCAGCTAAATACATTGATAAAATCGTACAAAATGAGTATAATAATAGTACGAAGAAAGGAAGTGGTGATATGTCAATTACAGCAACTGAATTGAAAAATAATCTTGGAAAATATTTATTATTATCTGCAAAAGAAGATGTTTTTATCACAAAGAATGGAAAAATAGTGGCAAAACTGACAAATCCACATCAGGATAGAGTAGAAGTAGCAAAATCCCTGTTTGGAATCTTACCAAAGGATGCAGACCTGAATGAAGCAAAAGAAGAAAGGCTTGGTGCAAAATAGATGAGGATTCTTGCAGATACAAATGTGATAATAGATGCCCTGACTTCAAGAGAGCCATGGAATAAAAGTGCAGAAGAAATATTTCTTATGGCAGCAAATCATACAATCGAAATGTACATTACTGCAAGTTCAGCAACAGACATCTATTATCTTATAAGGAAACATTTGCATAACATAGAAGCAGCAAAGATGATAATGGGAAAGCTTTATTCATTGACTGGAATATTAGAGGTTACAGCGGATGACTGCATGGATGCACTTGCATCTGCAATCAGTGACTATGAGGATGCAGTTGTTGAAAAGGTGGCATCCAGAAAAGATATGGATTATATTGTCACAAGAAATATAAAAGATTATCAGGCAGGTGGAACAAAGATAATTCTGCCAGATGATTTTGTGAAACTTGTTGAAGAGGAATAATTTTTACCACCAAATCGTCAAATACCGATTTTGTTAAACTCTTTCTATGCTCCATCCTCTGCCTTATTGCAGTCGATTCGTAAAAGCATATTATCATTAGAACGTGAAACACCTTACAGCCTCCTGCCGCATTTTGGGCAGAATTCAAAGTCCTCTGTAGTTGTATATCCACAATTGCTGCATCTTTTTATTGTGTTTCCACTTCCATTTTCAAAGCCGTAACCATACTGCGGGTTTACACGCTGCAAATGCTGTGGCAATATCTCCACGTCCTCGCCCCTTGCTATCCTGCGTCCTATTTCCGGATCAAGCTCGTAAAGCGCATTACAGCATGTGGTCTGCACATAGTAGTGCCTGTTCCATTTAAAACACGGAATAAAGAACAGTGACAGCACCATGTATGTCATATACACCTGATACCTGCCATACCTGCCACATTCATCGCAGGTAATGACCTGATTGAAGTCAAAGTCCTTCCTGCCGTCCGTTATTCCCATCATAAAAAACATATATGATGCCTCCGTTTATCTGTGCCATAGTCCCCAGAAGTCTCCAAGCGATTCTCTCGTATGAAATCCCCTCTCATCCTCAACCACCGGTATTGATTTGGCATCCATTTTCTCTATATTTACATAAGTACCCTGACTCACCATTGCAAATACCCTGTCTATCTGCTCCTCTGTGCCCTGTATTTCCATAAATACCGAGCCGTCAGGGTCATTTCTCACCCAGCCTGTTGCGCCAACGCTTTCTGCCGCGTGCTCTGTTCTGTAGCGGAAACCTACTCCCTGCACAGAGCCGTACACTCTTATCTGCTTTCTGATGATTTTGCTGTCGTAATCACTCATATACACTCACTTCCCTGATACACATTATTTTCAGTCTACAATAGCCCTGCAAACAGCCGCATAATTGACTGCCCCAGCCTTCGCCTTGCACTTCTTCCTGTCCTGTACTTCTCCGTCACCTCCGCTGACTCAGTGAAAAGCCTTATAAAATCATCCCTGATTTCATGCACCACTTCACAATCCGCCATAAAACAGCCATTTTCAAAATGATGATAAAGGCTTCTGTAGTCAAGATTTATGGTACCGCAGGTTGCCATTATATCGTCTGCCACACTCATCTTTGCATGGCAAAAGCCCGGTGTCCACTCAAAAATCCTCACACCATGCTTCACAAGCTGGTTGTAGAAGGAGCGTGTCACGCTGTATATTGGTTTCTTATCAGGTATGCCCGGCGTGATGATGCGCACGTCAACTCCACGCTTGGCGGCAAGTGTCAGCGCATGGCTCATCTCATCGGTAATGATAAGGTAAGGCGTGATAAACCAGCAATAACGCTGTGCCTTGTTTGCCATGCTGATATAGACATCCTCACCCACCTGCTCGTTATCGAGAGGGCTGTCTGCATATGGCTGGATAAATCCACTCTGTTTTGCCTCATAATCATAGTGTAGCAGATATTGCGATACATCCACCTCGCGCGGTACCTTGCGCTCTGATGCATTCCACATCTCGAGAAATGCGATGGTAAACGACTTGACAGCATCTCCCTCGAGCCTGATTCCCGTATCCTTCCAGATTCCGTATGGGTGTGTCACGTTGAAGTACTCATTTGCCAGATTATAGCCGCCGGTATATGCGATTTTTCCATCAATTACCGTGATTTTTCTATGGTCACGATTGTTTAAAAACATGTTAAAGGCAGGTGCAACCGGGTTGAACACCCTGCATTTGATGCCAAGCTTCTCCATCTTTTCCGAGAAATCCCTGTCTATGAAAAAGATTGAGCCCATATCATCATAAAACACCCTTACCTCGACTCCTGCCTGCACGCGCTCCGTGAGTACCTTCTGGATACGGTGCCACGATTCCTTGTCCTCTATGGCGTGATACTCCATGAAAATAAATTTCCTGGCCTTTGATAAATCGCTAAGCTGCGCTTCGAGTCCCTTTGACGCCTGATCATAATATGTCACATCCGTGTTCTGATATACCGGATATAGTGCATTTTTTGCCAGGTATGTTGAAATTCCCGCTGCCTGTGGCACCTTTTCATACATATCGGATAGTATGTCTGCGTTTTCAGGCAGACATGGAAGAAGCATGGAATCCACCTCTTCAAACCGTGCACGCATCTTATTCGGTGCGCCGTTTAGTCCGACTAACAGGTAAAGTGACACTCCCATTATCGGAAATGCCAGTATCAGTATAATCCACGGTGTAGTCATGGATGCGGTCTGCTCACGATTGTACAGTCCGAGCACAAGTACGATTGCCAGAACGCTTGTGGTCGTGTTTATCGCTGCCGCATATTCATTTAGCCTTGTAAACATATAGACCATGAAAACTGCCTGCAATAATATCGCAAGCACTGAAAAAAACATTCTCTTTAAACCATTCTGTGTTTTTTTAGTTCCCTCGTAGGTTTTTTCCTTCATCTATTATGCCTCCATTATCTTACTGTCTGTAATACCAAACCTCTCTATACATTTTTAGCCACCTTCTTATTTAAGAAGCCATTCAATTTCCTCTTTATAAGGAGGAATAGTCTTCTTCGCAGAGCCCTCCTCACAAAGCCATGGTGTTTCCAGAATCTTTGGTACATTTGCAAAGGTCTCATCATGCACCAGGCGGTGCAGTGTATCATAGCCGATGGTTCCCTTGCCTATATTTGCATGCCTGTCCTTGTGTGCTCCGAGAGGATTTAAGCTGTCATTCACATGAAATACCGCTATCTGCTCAAGTCCTATCACCCTGTCAAACTCCGCAAAAACATCATCATAATGGTTCACAATATCGTATCCTGCATCATTTACATGGCACGTATCGAAGCAGACACGCAGTCTTTCTTTCCTGTCCACTCCATCATAGATTGCCTTAAGCTCCTCAAAGGAACGGCCTATTTCACTGCCCTTTCCTGCCATCGTCTCAAGTGCGATAAACACATCGTCATCATTCTGATTGAGCACTGTGTTAAGTCCCTTTACAATCTGTGCGATTCCAGCCTGCTCACCGGCATTTACATGACTTCCCGGATGAAGCACCAGTATGCGGCTCTTCATTGCCGCGGTCCTTACTATCTCCTTTTCCAGAAACTCCACTGCCAGCTCGTATGTCTCAGGCTTTACGGTGTTTGCCAGATTTATGATGTATGGCGCGTGGACCACTATCTCATTTATCCCATGCTCATGTGCATATTCCCAGCCTGCGTCTATGTTGAGCTCAAAGATTTCCTTTCTTCTCGTGTTCTGTGGTGCCCCGGTGTAGAGCATAAACACATTCGCGCCATATGACGCTGCTTCCCTGGCTGATGCCAGAAACATATCTTTTCCTGCCATGCCTACGTGACAGCCTAATTTTATATCACTCATATTTTTCCTCTGTTTCATTGAATCTATATATCTATTATTTCTACTATAACACTACATCCCTGATAACTCTATCTAAATATTCTAAATTTTTACTAAACATAGCAAAAGTCATTGACATAGTATCAAAAACTACATATACTATCCTTTGCAACCACATATATTAATGGCATATAATTGCAATGTATGTGATGCATAACTACAGTTAACCAATTATTATGATTAAAGGGGCAAAATACCTTTTGACCATCATATCATTATTATAGAAATACGAGGGTAAATATGTTTGAAATAATTGTTGACTCTGCGGCAAACATTCCTGCAGAGCTATGTAAAAAATATAAAATCAAGGTGCTATCATTTGTAAACCTTGTCAACGGAAAGGAAATGACCTGCTTTGAGCCTGACCTCACACCGGAACAGGAGCGGGCAAAGGGTAAGGAATACTATGACGCTATAAGAGAAGGTGCCGAGGTAAAGACCGGACTTATCAGCAGCGGAATCTTTGAGGATACCTTCAGGGAAATCATAGAGGCAGACAAGGATATCCTGTATTTTTCCCTCAGCAAAAACATAAGCGGCAACTACAACTCAGCCCGTGTCGCAGCCGATGCTGTCCTTGATGATTGCAGTAACGGCAGAAAAATACGCCTGGTGGATTCATTAAATGCTTCCCTCGGACAGGGACTTCTCGCAATATACGCCAGCGAAATGCGTGAGAAGGGCATGAGCTTTGATGAGGTGGCTGACACAATAGAGACCTATCCTGCCAGATTAAACGGTGTGTTTACCGTGGGCAATTTAAAGTATATTGCAAGAACCGGCAGATTAAGCGGAACCACCGCTTTGGTTGGCAACATGCTAAGTATCAAGCCTATCCTAAGGGGCAGCAAGGACGGATATATTGTACAGTTCAGAAAATGTCGTGGCCGAAAAGCCGTATTAAATGAGCTTGTCAATCTGTTATGCGACAACATTACAGACCCTGAAAATCAGATTATCGGAGTGGCACATGCTGACGCATATGAAGATTCGCTCTATGTGATTGAACAGATTAAAAAGCGCATAAAGGTGCGCGATGTGATAAATACCACCTATGATTTCTGCACCGGAAGCCATGTTGGTCCGGAAGCTTTAGCAGTATTTTTCATGGGAAAGGACAGAGAATTGGGAGCCTGATATCAGGCTCCCTTTTCACTTCTTTTATTCATCATCCTCACATAAAAAAGTCCCAGAACTCGCTTATTAAGCGGATTCTGAGACTTTTGATTTCTATTAATTGCAACTTCTATCTCATTTTAAGCTGCAGCTTTCTTGCTTTCTGATTTCTCACAGAGCTTCTTCACACCCTGAATTGCAACAAGTACACCAAGGATGAGCAGTAATACTGCAAATATAAGCTGTAATGAATTTCCAAGGTCAAGTCCTACAGAGAATAATGCCTTTGTAAGCTTGTAGATTGTCATGCCAAGTGCAGTAAATGTAACTGCCATCATGAATACCATTGGAATCCAGAGCATGCAGCCCTGACGCTTTGTCTTCTTTAAGAATACTGCGCAGGCAACAAGTGCAAGTACTGATAAGAGCTGGTTAGCTGAACCAAACAGTGGCCATATCTCTGCATAGCCTACCTTTGTAAGCAGGAATGCAAGTACCAGTGTGATGATTGTTGCAAAGTATTTGTTTGTCATCAGCTTGACAAATGGACTCATATTGTCATCATCTGTGTCTGAATCAAGCCAGAACTCCTGGAATGACAGACGTCCGACTCTGGCTACTGAATCAAGTGATGTCAGAGCGAAGGCTGATACAGCAAGGTTAATCAGTGTGAACACAAGTGAGTGTGGTAAACCGATTACTGACAGGAAGTTTGCGATAGCTCCTGCGAAAATCTGTGGCTGTGTTGTAAGTCCCTGAGCTGCTGCCTCTCCCTTACCGAATGATGCTACTGCGATAAGAGCAAGGATTGCAAGCATACTCTCCATAAGCATGGCACCGAAGGAAACAGGAAGCATGTTCTTCTCATTCTTGATCTGCTTAGAAGCAGTACCTGATGATACAAGTGAATGGAAGCCTGAAACGGCACCACAGGCGATTGTTACGAATAAGATTGGGAACAGATACTGTGGGTTTCCGTTTGCATCCGGGATTGCAAATGCTGTGAAAGCCTCAAGGTTACAAGCAGGGTTTGCAACGAATACACCGATTACCGCACCTAAAATCATGAAGATTAACAGGTAGCTGTTAAGGTAATCACGCGGCTGAAGCAGTGCCCATACAGGTGTAACACTGGCTATAAGTATATATGCAAAGATGATGATGTGCCATACACTAAGGTTTAAGTACATTGGGAAATTAAGTCCCAGTGCGATTGCTACTATAAGTAATGCGATTGCAACAAGTGTGTTAATCCATTTGTTGAACTTAGAGTATTTAAGGAAGAAACCAAGTGCAACTGCCTCTATGATGAAAAGCATTGATGTAGTTGCAACTGCTCCGTTGGCTACAACCTTTGTAACCTCGCCTGCTTTATCAGCAGCAAAGCCATTGAAGGTTCCGGCTACGACATCTGCGAAGGCTGCAACAACAAGTATACAGAACAGCCAGCAGAATAACAGGAATAATTTCTTTCCTAATTTACCGATGTACTCCTCGATGATGTAACCGATTGTACGACCCTTGTTCTTAACTGAAGCGTACATAGATGCAAAATCCTGAACAGCTCCAAAGAATACACCACCAATTAATATCCAAAGCAGAACCGGAAGCCATCCGAAAATAGCTGCCTGAATTGGTCCGTTGATTGGGCCTGCACCTGCGATAGATGCAAACTGATGTCCGAATACTACGTTGGTATCGGCCGGTACATAGTCCACTCCGTCCTCCATCTCGTAGGCAGGAGTCTTGGCATTTGGATCAATGCCCCATTTGTTTTGCAGATAACGGCCATATAATAAGTATGCTCCACCGAGCACAACAATGGCTATTACCATCATTAAGATTCCACTCATATTATTACCTCTTTCTTTTGTTTATCTTAATTTTATTTGTATACTATGTTTAACTCTTTTTTTACCAAATTTCAATAAATATTTTATACATAATTTATTTTTTATTTCGAGAATTTTTGTTTAATTTCCCAATCGGTTATAATAGGTATTCTTTCTTTTTATGCTGTCTTTGTCTCAGCAGTTTCTTCTGCCTTTTTAGCAGCCATTTTGTCCTTTAACGCAAAGGCTCCGGCAAGCAGTGTGCCTGAGATTGAGTGCCAGGTACATGACACTGCACAGATGATGGCTGATTCAGGTGTTGAAGCAAACTGTGCTGTAGTTGTGGCAAGGTTTGTGGCAAGACCGGCATTCTGCATACCAACCTCGATAGAGATGGTTCTCTTCTTGGCTGTGTTCATGCCTACCAGCCTTCCTGCACCGTATCCGAGCAGATATCCAAGTCCGTTATGTAACAGAACTGCCGCAAAAATTACTACTCCTGATGTAAAGAACTTTGAGCCCTGTGATGATACAACACCACCTACAACGAATGCCAGACCAAGCACCGCAATACCCGGCATGACCTTCTGAGCCTCGGCAAATGCCTTTTTCTTTCCAAGCAGATAGTTGAGTAAAAATCCAACCGCTACAGGAAGGATTACAGTCTCAATGATTGACACAAACATCGGAAGCGCCTTGATTGAGACATGTGTTCCGCTTGCAAGAAATGATACCAGAAGCGGTGTCATAAATGGTGAGAGCAATGTGGAAACTGTTGTCATTCCAACTGAGAATGCCACATCACCACCGCAGAGGTATGACATAATGTTTGAAGAAACACCACCGGGACAGCAGCCTACGAGGATAAGTCCAAGTGCGATTCCGTCAGGCAGATTCAATGCCTTTGAGATACCAAATGCGAGAAACGGCATGATAAGATACTGTGCGATTGCACCTACACATATATCAAATGGTCTCTGTGCGAGTATCTTGAAATCCTGTGTCGTAAGTGTAAGTCCCATACTAAACATGATGATTCCGATAATGATTGACTGACATGTGAACTTGTTGGATACCGGATCCACAAACAGCATCTGATTTACCCATGCCATCAGATTCGGAACTAAAAATGTGACTACGGCGATTGCTATGACAACTATCGATGTGTAGTCTGATAAAAATTTACTTACTTTTTGTAATGCTTTCATTGTAAGCCTCCTTAACATTTTTCTGCTCACTAAAACTCTTTTATGGAATTAAAAAATCCCTTTCCAGATTGACATAATCTGAAAAGGGACGAAATAATCCGCGTTACCACCCTGATTCCACAGTGTATTACTGTGACACTCTGCATACCAGCATATGCTTTCCATATAACGGTGGACACCGGCGAGGTTTACAGACACACTTAATGCTTTCAGCCCGCTTCTTAGAGAGGATATTCCAATCTGACCATTACCTGTTCGCACCGCCCACAGGCTCTCTGAAAATAAATACAAATCGGACCTTGTTCTCATCAACGAATTTTGGTGAACATATTTATTTAAATCTTGTTTTGTATTATAGCCCTCTGACACTATATGTCAAGAGAATGATACAAATTTGTACTATAACATTTATTTATAGTTTTTATTCATGTGCTTTATTCTTATTATTTATTCGTAATCTTTGTTGTTATACTCATCATTCCATGACTGCTGTTGTGATGTACCGTAGGAATTTTGAGCATCCCCGCCCTGTGCTGTGCCATACGGATTCTGACCATACTGCTGGTTTGCTCCGTTTCCGTACATGTTCTGGCCGTACTGCTGATTTGTGCCATTTCCGTACATGTTCTGGCCATACTGCTGATTTGCCCCGTTTCCGTACATGTTCTGGCCGTACTGCTGGTTTGCTCCGTTTCCGTACATGTTCTGACCGTACTGCTGGTTTGCTCCGTTTCCGTACATGTTCTGACCATACTGCTGACCGTATCCGTTTGAACCGTATGGATTATAGTAGTTATTATTACTATTATATCCATCTCCCACATAAACAATGTTTTTGTTGAAGGCAATAATACAGATAAAAATCACATTGAGGAATATAAGTCCGCAGGCAAATCCTGCTCCCTTGCCAAACGCATGTGACAGTCCGACACAGCAGAGGATATTCATAACCGCTGCCGCAATCATTGCTGCAATAATCAGAATAACTGCAAATATCAGCATGCCCATATGAGCTCCAATGCGGCTTCCTGCATATCCATAGGTAGAATCATAATACGACCCCATATAACTGGATGTCATAACAGAAAGTCCTGATGCAATAATCTCATACATTAATAAAATACATCCTGCTATACTTGCAATACATGCCACAAGATATCCCCAGAACAGCTTCTGTTTCCCTGCAATCCTGAATCTGACGTATGAGCTGTAAAACGGTACAATGGCCGCCCAGCCATGCTCTCCTGCCTTTGCATACATAATCCATGATGCAACAATTGTCAGTACCATAACTGCCAGATTGATAAACGACTCAAAGCCGTCAATCATACTCATAATAGTATAATATGTGCTCATTTTTTCTCCCTTTCATAACCAAAGTTTATTTGTTATTCAAAGTATACATCACCATAGGTCAGAGTGCAATATTTAAAAAGCTTTTCATACTTTTCTTACACCGCTTTTTGCACCCTTGACAAACCCCTTCTTAAACAGCTATAATATCGTCAATTGAAGCACAATTACATTTCAACAGGCTTTGATGGGAACAAGTACATTTCTGCAATACTTACAGAGAGCTGCCGGCAGGTGAGAGGCACAAGGAAACAGATCTGGAATACATCCCGGAGCTTTGCACCGAACGTCATACCGGATGATTAAATATCCCCGGTTCGATTAATAAGCCGCAACGTATTGGCACACGTTATAGTGCCGGAGTGTTAGCAGAATCGGCTATTTTCACTATATAATATATGTCGAACACTGTGTGACAACTCACGGAGGCATTCCTGTGCGAGCAGGATGCAAATTAAGGTGGTAACGCGAGAAATCCCCCTCGTCCTTAAATGGATGAGGGGGATATTTTATTTTTCAGAATACAGATTCATCTTATCAGGAGGAAAATCATGACAATTTATGACGAATTAGTTGCCCGCGGTCTTATCGCGCAGGTAACAGACGAAAAAGAAATCAAAGAGCTTATAAACAACGGAAAGGCTACCTTCTACATCGGCTTTGATCCTACAGCAGACAGCCTTCACGTTGGACATTTCATGGCTCTTTGCCTTATGAAGAGACTTCAGATGGCCGGAAACAAGCCTATCGTGCTTATCGGTGGAGGTACCGCACAGATTGGTGATCCATCAGGACGTACAGATATGCGCCAGATGATGACAACAGAGACTATCAACCACAACGTAGAGTGCTTCAAGAAACAGATGAGCCGCTTCATCGACTTTGGCGAGGGCAAGGCTATCATGGTAAACAATGCTGACTGGCTGATGGACTTAAACTACGTGGACGTGCTCCGCGAGGTTGGTGCTCATTTCTCAGTAAACCGTATGCTTACAGCTGAGTGCTACAAGCAGCGTATGGAAAAGGGTCTTTCCTTCCTTGAGTTTAACTACATGATCATGCAGAGCTACGATTTCTACACACTTTTCCAGAAATACGGCTGCAACATGGAGTTCGGTGGAGATGACCAGTGGAGCAACATGCTCGGTGGAACAGAGCTTATCAGACGTAAGCTTGGAAAAGACGCATACGCTATGACAATCAATCTGCTCCTAAACTCTGAGGGCAAGAAGATGGGCAAGACACAGTCCGGTGCAGTATGGCTTGATCCTAACAAGACAACACCTTTCGAGTTCTTCCAGTACTGGAGAAACGTTTCTGATGCCGATGTCCTTAAATGTATCAGAATGCTCACCTTCCTTCCTCTCGAGGAAATTGACAAGATGGAAAGCTGGGAGGGCGCACAGCTCAATGAAGCTAAGGAAATCCTGGCATTCGAGCTTACAAAGCTTGTTCACGGTGAGGAGGACGCCACAAAGGCTAAAGAGGCAAGCCATGCACTTTTCGCAGGCGGAGCCAACAATGCAAATATGCCTACAGTTACCGTTACAGCTGAGGACTTCCCTGACGGAGAGCTTGATATCATCTCTGTTCTCGTAAAAGCAGGACTTTGCGATTCAAGAGGAGACGGCCGCAGAAATATCCAGCAGGGCGGTGTTTCCGTTGCAGATGAGAAGGTAACTGATATCTCTACAAAATACACTCTCGACGATTTCAAGGGCGAGGGTCTCATTATCAGACGTGGTAAAAAGAAATTTGCCAAGGTTGTAGCTGAATAGACAGAGAATCCCCGGTAGTTACTACCGGGGATTTTTACTTTCAGCCATATTTTATTTTGAAAATTCATTTGCAGGAAATTCATATGGCACAAATTTACTGCTACATATAACTGTATACTCTGTTTCTCCCGAAACCGTTTTTTGTTCTGTGCCAACACCCTCTCCACAAATCCAGTATGAACCATCATTTTTATTCTTTAGCATAATATTCCCCACACTAAATTAGCATAGTGTACAATAGCCATAGGTTGATAGCAGGCAAGCCCTGGGTAGCTTTAATCCATAAAACTTCTAAAACCGCTCCCCAATCCAGCCCAAAAGCTGGAAAAATTCTGGAAAAAAGTAGCTGAAACTGCTGAAATCCTCAAAACAGCTCCCTAACCACAGCGAAACAGCCGGAAAAATCCCCAAAAAAGTAGCTGAAACCGCTGAAATCCACAAAACAGCTCCCCAATCCCAGCGAAACAGCCGGAAAATTCTCCAAAAAAGTAGCTGAAACCGCTGAAATCCACAAAACAGCTCCCTAACCACAGCGAAACAAATGGAGACCATAAGCTCCACTTTTTAAGATATTGCTTCCATTTTTGACGCAAAGACTAAATCATCGTCACATATCGCTATATTTATCAAAGTGTTTTCTTCCTTTACTGTTTTGTTGATGCTATGTTTATTTTCAATTATAGCCTATTATCCATCATTTATATATATTAAACCCTACTTTTTCCTCATCTTCTCTTGACTTCTCATTAATAAGTGAATATAATTTACCTAATTGATACATCAACGCTTTAAAGTGCTGATAAAAGGAGGAATTATCATGAAAAAGAGATCTAAAATTTTAGCTTCACTTGTTCTTGCAGGAACAATGGTTCTTGGACTTGCCGGATGTGGAGATTCCGGTTCAGCAAACGGTGGCACACAGTCAGGTAAGAAATCAGGTGCCAAATATCAGGTAGGTATCTGCCAGCTCGTACAGCACGAGGCTCTCGATGCCGCTACAAAGGGCTTTGAGGATGCATTAAAGGACAAGCTCGGAGACGAGGTCTCATTTGACGAGCAGAATGCCGCAGGAGATGCTTCTACATGCTCTACAATCTGCACCAAGTTCGTCACCAACGACTATGACCTTATCCTTGGAAATGCTACAGCAGCTCTTCAGGCCGCTTCAGCAGCCACAGACTCTATTCCGATTCTCGGAACATCTATCACAGACTACGCTACAGCTCTTGATATGTCAGACTGGTCAGGCACTACAGGAAAGAATATTTCAGGTACTACAGACCTCGCTCCACTCGATGAGCAGGCTAAATGCATCAAGGAGCTCTTCCCGGATGCAAAGAACATTGGTATCATCTACTGCTCATCTGAGCCAAACAGTATCTACCAGTCAACAACTATTACCAAATACCTTGAGGACGAGGGATACACTGTAAAAGAGTACACCTTCTCTGATTCAAATGATGTCGCTGCAGTAACACAGAGCGCATGTGATGCATCTGATGCAATCTACATCCCAACTGACAACACTGCTGCTTCATGTACAGAGGCTATCAACAATGTAGCTTCACAGGCTAAGAAACCTATCTTCGCTGGCGAGGAAGGAATCGCTAAGGGCTGTGGTGTGGCAACACTTTCTATCAGCTACTATGACCTTGGATACACAACAGGTGAGATGGCTTACGATATCCTTGTAAATGGTACAGACATCAAAACTATGGAGGTTAAGAGCGCTCCTAAATTCACTAAGGAGTACCTTCCGGACCGCGCCAAGGAGCTTGGAATTACAGTTCCGGACGGCTATGAGGAAATCTCAGCTGAATAAACAGCTGCACTATGGAGGTATTTAATAAAATGATTCTAATGAATTATTTTGCAACCTTAAATCCGGTTGCATTCACCAATGCCCTTCCGGGCAATATAGCCCAGGGCCTGATATGGGGTATCATGGCACTCGGTGTTTATATCACTTTCAGACTGCTGGACTTCGCCGATCTGACGGTTGATGGCTCATTTGCAACAGGCGGTGCCGTAACTGTTATGATGACGATTAACGGCTACAATATCTGGGTTTCACTGCTTTGCGCATGTATTGCCGGTCTGCTCGCAGGACTCTGCACAGGTCTCTTACATACAAAGCTCGGCATTCCTCCGATTCTGGCAGGAATCCTTACACAGATAGCGCTCTACTCTATCAACTTAAATATCATGCAGCGTCACGCCAACCAGGCACTTAGCGCAGATAAATATAATCTGGTGCTTTCATCACGTAATCTGACACATGCGATAATTATCGGTGTGATTTTCTCGATTGTAATTATCGCAGTGCTTTACTGGTATTTCGGAACAGAGCAGGGCTCTGCTATCCGTGCCACTGGCTGCAACCCTGCAATGAGCAAGGCTCAGGGTATCAACATCGACAACATGAAGCTCATCGGTCTTGCGCTTTCAAATGCAATTGTAGCGCTCTCAGGCGGCCTGCTTTCACAGTACTCAGGCTTTTCCGATGTAAACATGGGCCGTGGTGGAATCGTCATCGGTCTTGCCGCAGTTATCATCGGTGAGGTGCTCGGCGATGCAATCCTCGGAAAGCACATGAATTTCATGGGAAAACTTATCTTTGTCATATTTGGTGGAATTGTTTACTACATTGTAATCGGAATCGTTCTGTGGCTGCAGATGCCAAGTGATGACTTAAAGCTCTTCACTGCAATCATCGTGGCAATTTTCCTTGCGGTGCCTTACCTGAAGGGCAAGAGCAAGGCCTCCTTTAAAAAGGCCGGCAAACGCTCTGCCGCAGCACTTAACGCAAAGGAGGGCAAATAAATGCTAGAGATTAGAAACGTACATAAAACCTTCAATCCGGGCACAATCAATGAAAAGCATGCCCTTAATGGTGTAAACCTAAAGCTTGAGGAGGGCGATTTCGTCACTGTTATCGGTGGAAACGGTGCCGGAAAATCGACCATGCTCAATGCCGTTGCAGGCACATGGCCTGTGGACGATGGTTCAATTCTCATCGATGGAGTGGATGTCACAGGACTTCCTGAGTTCAAGCGTGCATCATTTCTGGGACGTGTGTTCCAGGATCCAATGACAGGAACTACCGCAACCATGCAGATTGATGAAAACCTCGCACTTGCAGCGCGCCGCGGAAAGCGCCGTGGTCTTGGCTGGGGTATCACAAAGGCTGAAAAGGAGCATTTCCACGAGCTTTTAAAGGAGCTTGACCTGGGACTCGAGGATCGAATGACCTCAAAGGTTGGTCTGCTCTCAGGTGGACAGCGTCAGGCTGTTACACTGCTCATGGCTTCACTCCAGAAGCCGAAGGTGCTGCTTTTGGATGAGCACACCGCTGCTCTTGACCCTAAGACAGCCGCAAAGGTGCTCACTCTCACAGACAAAATCATCAAGGAGAACAGCCTGACAGCCATGATGGTCACACACAACATGCGTGATGCCATCGCTCACGGTAACAGACTCATCATGATGAATAACGGACAGGTTGTCCTTAATATCTCAGGCGAGGAAAAGAAAAACCTCACTGTAGAGGATCTGCTCATGAAGTTTGAGGAGGTTTCCGGCGAGGAATTTGCTTCTGATAAGGCTTTGCTTGGATAGACATATCTATATAATAATAAAAAATTCATTGGAAAATTTCCGTTTGTGGGCTGTGGACACCGGTGTAGCACACAGTAGTATTCCTCAGATAAAATATGAAATTAGCCACGGAATTTTTTATGGATAGGATATGGCAGCTTGCAGGCCTATGTTGTCATTTAAACTGTTGGAAATCCGTGGCAGTTCATATTTTTTCTTCGGAACATACTGTGTACTCTCCGGTGAAGGCAGTGTATTGAACGGAAAATCCTCACTCTGTGATTTTAATTTGCAAAAGTCGAGCCCCTTAAAAGGGACTCGACTTTTTGTTATATACCTTTTATTACACCTATATGAGTTCTCCCGCCGGCTTAATCATATCAGCCTTGATAAAGCCCTTTATGATCAGATACTGCTCTATCGTCTTCACACAGTTTTCCACACCGACACGCTCACTGTTTAGTGTCAGGTCGTAGTTCACCGGATTGGTCCAGTAGTTTCCGTGTGTATAGTACTTGTAATAATCTGCCCTGAACTTATCTGTTCTCTCAATCGTGGCATTTGCCACCTCCGGTGTCACACCCATATTGGCTATGGTACGCTCCACACAGAATGCACGCGGTGCCTCAATGTATATGCTCACCACATTTGGGCGGTTCTTTAATACATAGTCGGCACATTTTCCTACTATGACGCAGGATTCCTTGTCTGCGAGCTCGTTGATAATCTGGCTCTGATACTCAAAGAGCCTGTCATCTGATTTGAACTTCTCATTTCTTGATATATATCCCTTTGCTCTTGGAAGCCCTCGCAAAAAGCTCGTAAATCCGCCCTCTTCACGCAGCTTCTCATTCACCTCCTGAAACACATTCTCGTCAAGTCCGCTCAGCTGGCTTGCAAGAGTCAGAATACGGTTCTCATAACAGTGTATTCCAAGCTCTTTTGCCAGCTGTGATGCTATTGCTTTTCCGCCTGTTCCAAATCCTCTGGCAAAGGTTACTACAAAATTATCCATTTATCATTTCCTCCTTCTGAATGCCAACCATATCTAGCCTGCCAGATATCTGCTTAAGAATTCTCTTGTCCTTGGATTCTTAGGATTTGTAAACAGCTCTGACGGTGCTGCATCCTCTGCCACATATCCTGAGTCCATGAAAATAGTTCTTGTAGAAACATCTCTGGCAAATGCCATCTCATGTGTGACGATTATCATCGTAAGTCCTGTCCTCGCGAGGTCCTTCATGACATTTAGCACCTCTCCGACCATCTCAGGGTCAAGCGCCGAGGTCGGCTCATCAAATAAAAGCACCTCCGGGTTCATACAGAGTGACCTGGCAATGGCAACTCGCTGCTTCTGTCCTCCTGAGAGCTGCGATGGCTTTGCATTGATATAAGGAGCCATGCCGACTGCCTTCAGATGCGTGATTGCCCTGTCAAAGGCCTCCTGCTTTGGCAGATGAAGCACCCTTCTTGTACAAAGCATACAGTTCTGGAGCACTGTCATATTATTGAACAAATTGAAGGACTGGAACACCATTCCCACCTTTGAACGGTAATCATTGATATCCCTTTGTACATTTCTTACCTCTTTATCGTGATATAAAATCTTTCCCGAGGTCTGTTTCTCAAGCTTGTTGATGCACCTAAGCAGTGTTGATTTTCCCGAACCTGAGGAGCCCACAATACAGATGACCTCGCCGGAATGCACATCAATATCAATCTTTCTAAGTACCTCATGATCACCAAATGATTTGCTTAAATCCTTAATTGAAATTACTGTCTCACTCATATTGTGCCTCCTATTCATTGTCCATGTACTCAACTGCGAGTGCATAGTCTGTCTTGCCCTGCAGCTTCTTTTCAATCAGCTTGAAGAGCTTATCAAATACAAAGCACAGTACAAAGTAAATTACCGCGATAACCAGATATGACTCAAAGTACTTGTAGTAGTTTCCACCGACTGTCTTGGCAGCCATGAAAAGCTCCTGCACAGCGATAACATTGAGCACTGATGTCATCTTCAGATTTAAAAGGAATGTATTTGCCATCTCAGGAATGATGTTCTTGAATGCCTGCGGCAAAACTACATAGAGCATTGTCTTAAACGGTGACATTCCCATGGCCCATGCGCCCTCGCGCTGTCCCATATCTATTGAACCGATTCCTGCTCTGACTGTCTCTCCCATGTAGGCACCTGTATTTAATACAGTTACGAGAATACCTGCAAATACAGGTGTCAGGTTTTCATAGCCCATCTGACGTATTCCATAGTACACAATCATCGCCTGAACTATCATTGGTGTGTCCCTGAATACTTCAACATAAACTGTAAATATCACCTTTACTATACGGATAAGGACCTTTTTTACGATGTTGTCGCCATCGTTAAGCTTTACATCATTTACTATACCTACGATATATCCCAATACGAAGCCAAGCAATGTACCAACTACCGATATGTACAGCGTAAGCCAGGTTCCTTTGATAAACATGCTTGAATATTTCTGCGCCAGAAATACCATCCATTCTAACGAATTACTTGGATTACTTATCATCATACTGCTACCTCACTTTTATCTCTCTAATCCCCAGCTTACGCCGGTTTATCAGACTATTGTGGGATGATGCGATATAACATCATCCCACAGTCTTTCATCTTTTCGTGAATCAAATAAATCCCTAATAACTAGTTGGCTGCCGGCTGCTGTGTCAGAACCTGATCCATCAGCTCATCCATCTTTGCCTTGTCATTCCAGCCGATTGCATCCATAGCATCCTGGATTTTATCTCTGAGTGCTGTATCATCCTTTCTTGTTGCGATACAAACATTTACCATCTCATCATCACCTGTGAAGGTATCATTCTCATCCAGCTCGATAATCTGTAAATCATCGTTTGTCAGTGCTGCTGACTCAGCTGTCGGAACATCGATTACACATACATCTGCGCTGCCGTTTGATATTGCGAGGAAGCACTCTGATGTTGTCTCAAAGTTTCCTGACTGCTCAGCACCCTTTATCTGGTCTAAAAGTGGAATCCAGCCTGTTCCAAGCTGTGTGGTTACTTTACAGCCTGTATCTGCGAGATCTGAAAGACCCTTTACATTTGAATACTTGCCGCCCTTCTTAACAACGATACAGTTGTTTCTATAGTAATAAGGCTCTGTGAATGCGTATGACGCTTCTCTTTCCTTTGTCTTGCCCATACCGGCGATGATACAGTCATAATCTCCTGCATCGAGTGAGATACCGATTGATGACCACTCAACCTTATGTACCTCAAGGTCCATTCCCATCTGGTCTGCAAGCTTCTGTGCCACTGCTACATCATAGCCGTATGCATAGTAATCAGAGCCTGCTATCTTGACCGCCTTGCTGCCGTCCGGTGTGGTATCTGTATCCTGTGTCCAGTTGAATGGAGCATATGCACATTCCATACCAACCTTTAAAACCTTCTTTGATGAGCTGTCTGCTGCTGAGCTATCTGAGGCAGCTCCTCCTGATGACGAACCACATCCAAACAATGTTGTCGCTGCCATTACACCTGTCAATATCAATGCTGCAAATCTCTTACTTCTCTTCATCATAATCTTTTCCTCCTTGATTATTGAAATACGAAAAGGCGCCGGAGTTTTTCTCCAGCGCCTTTGCTTAGTTCGTATATTAAACTTAATGAAGCAGCTTTGCAATGTTAATTTTGCACAATTTGTTTGTGCATTTTTACAGTAACTAATTAAACATAAGCCTTTTTACAAGAATACAATTAACTACATCCAGATATTCCATCGAGTCATCAAGGCTGATTTCCAGTATTTCTTCTATCTTTTTCAGACGGTATTGCAGGGAATTGCGATGAACGTACATCATCTGTGCCGTTTTTTGGACATTAAAGCCACACATATAGTAATTGAGCAGCGTATCTATGAGAAACGAGCCGTTTGCATTGTCATACATCTCAAGCCGCTTTAGCTTCTCGTTGCAATAATCCATGATTTCCTGCTGATTGCCACTGTTGAACATATACTTGTATATGCCCATGGAGCTAGCACTGATTACCTTCTTGTTGGTCGGATTGGGTAAAATATCCTTTTTGGGGATGAGATTTTTCGCCTCCTGATAGCTCTTGCCAAAATCCGCAGGCTTCCTGTATGCAGCACCGAGTATGCATGTGCTGTGAATGAGCCCTGCAAATGGTGCACGACTGTCTAAGTCCCCAAGTATCCTTTCAATCTGATGCTCTGTCTCCATATCCTTTGTCTCCTCAAAAAGAAGCACAAATTTGTTTAAAAACCTCATATACATAGGCTTTTTCTTCATATGGATAACCTCGCAGTTCAGGCAGTCTGTATAGTATGTATATGTGTGCTCGTCCTGCTCCAGATTCACTCCGTATTTACGGTCTATCACAATGATTCCCACTCTGTACGGCCGGTCAAAGGTCAGACCAAACTGTGCAGAAATCTTCTCGATATACTTATCATTTACCTCATATCCAAAAAGCAGGTTGTACAGGTAGTCCCCGGTCCTTTTATTATCCACACTGGTCTCTAAAAGCAGTTCTCCGACGCTCTGCGCAATATCTACAAAAGTAGCTCCCTCCCACCGGATATAAAACAACGGCAGCTTGAGCTCATCAGCCTTGTCCTTCATCCTCTGTGGTGTCTCTTCCCTGTCCTCCACAACCGAAATCGCAAAGCCTGATATACCCAGCTCATTCAGCTCAACCATGGCATCATATGCTTTGTCCATGGAAAATCTCTTGTAATCTACCACAAGCAGCGCAAAGTTGCCCGGATTCATATGATCCTTATAAGGCTTTGTCTGCACCAAATAAGTCCATGACACCATCCTATCAAGCCCTGCTGCTCCCGCCACAAGCTCCATTCCGTCCATTTGTAAATTGTTAACATCCCTGCATGAAATCATCTGCGTCTCCCTGATAGCATTAAGCTTAGGTAATTATCCCAAACCGTTTCACATTACTTATATCCACAGCCGCTTCGCCCCGGCATATCCTCTCCGTGCACATACCTGGCATTGAACTCCATATTTATATCACGAAGCTCCTTCTTTCCGTCGATATAGTCCTGATACATCTCGGCAAGCCCCGACATACAGCCATCGCAGGTGGCCTCGATATTGCCAAGCGACTCAGCCACAATTGCCTCACGTTCCTCTTTTGTTGTCTCACTAATTAAATATCCCATTTTGTATATTTCCTTTCCGGCTATTCACATATTAAAAGCCCAGATTCTCATCCACAAGAATAATCTGGAAACGTCCCTTCACCCTTGAAAAGCGTGTGGTCAGAATCTGACAACAAATACACTGCGGGCTCTTGCAGTCAAAGCAGGTGCCGTTCTTAGAGCACGGTGTGTCGATACCAAAGCGCTGTGCATTGATTGGCGCAGCCTCATTTCTCGCACGGCTCATAGCGTCTGCCTCGGTCTTTACGACCTTGTTCATGCCTACTATAAGAAGCACATGCTTCGGTCCGTAAGCATATGCTGCCACGCGGTTTGCATTTCCGTCAATATTGATAAATACGCCATCCTCGCTCATCGCATTGACACTTCCAAGGAAATAATCCGATGTAAATGCCTTTAACGCTATCTCCTGCTTCTCCTCCTGCGTAGACACCTTGTCCCTGTCATAAAACTGATATTCTCCGTTTGAGAGCGCCTCATACAGACCACACTCCTTCACCGATGTGGCACCGCCCATATTGATTGAGCTGCCCTTTGGAATCAGCTCCAGTGCCTTCTTAACAGCCTCTTCCTTTGTCTCGACATAATATGCCTCCATGTTGCGCGACTCAAGCGCAGCCACAAGGCGCTTTCCCAGTAAATCGTTTCTCATTTTTCTTACGTCCATAGTGTAAACCTCATTTCATGCTTATTGCCAATTCCCAATTGTGCAATAAGCTTTATTAATTGTTGTTATTATACTACTTTACAGGGGGTGTCTGCAATTTATTCGGGAATAAATGATTGTACTTTTTTATGCTAAAAGAAAAAAGTGCATAACAAAAAGAGCCCTTTCGAGCTCTTCCTGCTTTGTACAACATTAAATTGTAGATGATTACTGTAAGAGTGAAAGTACACCCTGGTTAGACTGATTAGCCTGTGCAAGCATAGACTGTCCAGCCTGTGCAAGAATGTTGTTCTTGCTGTAGTTAACCATCTCTTTAGCCATATCTGTATCACGGATACGAGACTCAGCTGATGTGGTATTCTCAACCACGTTGTCAAGGTTGTTGATTGTGTGCTCAAGTCTGTTCTGAACAGCACCGAGTGATGAACGCTGTGAAGATACTGTTGAGATAGCATCTGCAATTGCATCAATAGCGTATGTAGCATCCTGCTCTGTATCTGCCTTGATACCCTTTACGCCAAGTCCTGCAGAGTTCATTGAGTCGATGTTGACTGTAATCTTGTTTGTCATGTCAGCATCAGCACCTACGTGGAGGTTGAAGCTTAAGGCATCGTTGTAGCTTACTTTGCCTTTTGTGAGAGTGAACTTGTTTGTTGCAGTATTTAATGCATCATTACCTGTTGCTGTTGGTGCTTTATCAGCACCGATACCGCTAGCTTTAAGGACTTCTGCTGTTTCTAACATGTATGCTTTTTTAGCTGTGATAATGCTTGAATCTTTTTTATCAACACCATTTGCGTCAGCATCAATTGTTTTAACAGATTTTCCACCAGCTGAAATTGTAACACCCTTCGCACTTTTAATTGTATCTAAAGTATAATCAGCATTTGCTGTCTTATTTGCTTTTGTTGGTTGAGTTGCAAAGAATCCAGCATTATCAAGTGTAACCGTTGCATCGTCAGATGCCTTTGTGTAATATGTATACTCTGTTCCATTAATTGTTACTTTAGCTCCATCTTTAGCTGTAACACCTGCATCAGTAAGAAGTTTTGTCACATCATCTTCTTCACCACCAATAGTATAGTTCTTACCTGCAATACTAATTTTGTCTCCACCTTTGAGTTCTTTTAATGCAACTTCAACAGAATCACCCTTATCTGTAAGTGTAACACCATCAAGTCCTGCATCATGTGCATTAACGTTATGCTCTTTCTCTGCACCATCACCCTTTAAGAGGTATGTCTCATTGAATTTTGTTGTCTCTGATACACGGTCAATCTCTGTTGTGAGCTGGTCAATCTCGTCCTGTATTGCCTTACGGTCTGTGTTAGAGTTTGTTCCGTTTGCAGACTGTGTTGCAAGCTCGTTCATACGCTGAAGCATTGAGTGAACCTCTGTGAGGGCACCCTCTGCTGTCTGTACTGCCGAAACGCCATCCTCTGCATTTGTTGAAGCTCTGTCAAGTCCCTTGATCTGCTTTCTCATCTTCTCAGATATTGTAAGTCCGGCTGCATCATCTGCTGCACGATTGATTTTGTAACCTGATGAAAGCTTCTCTGTGCTCTTTGACTGTGCACTTGTTGTTACGTTGAGCATTCTGTTGGCATTTGCTGCCTGCATGTTGTGTTGTACTACCATAATATAATCCTCCTTGTCCCATATTCATGGGTTATTATGTTTGCCCTCTTGAAATCCTTTTCCCGAGGTGTTTCACACCTGTCATATTTCTAACAAATGTGATGAATCTTTATATAATAAACGGCTTCCCGGCTGTGGTTTTTGCCACAGCCGCTTATTATATTTCATTGTATTTATTTTGTTATTTCGAATAGCTTAATCCAAAATTCTGTGATTCTACTTTTCAAAAGTTAATCAGTAAAATTGATTAATCTAAGCTACCAGATGATTACTGTAAGAGTGAAAGTACACCCTGATTTGACTGATTAGCCTGTGCAAGCATAGACTGTCCAGCCTGAGCAAGAATGTTGTTCTTGCTGTAGTTAACCATCTCTTCAGCCATATCTGTATCACGGATACGAGACTCAGCTGATGTAGTATTCTCAACTACGTTGTCGAGGTTGTTGATTGTGTGCTCAAGACGGTTCTGAACAGCACCGAGTGATGAACGCTGTGAAGATACTGTTGAGATAGCATCTGCAATTGCATCAATAGCGTATGTAGCATCCTGCTCTGTATCAGCCTTGATACCCTTTACTCCCAGTCCTGCTGAGTTCATTGAGTCAATGTTGACTGTAATCTTGTTTGTCATGTCAGCATCTGCTCCCACGTGAAGGTTGAAGCTTAAGGCATCGTTGTAGTTTACTTTGCCTTTTGTGAGAGTGAATTTATTATCAGTAAGATTTCCTGCTGTTGCGTTTGTATCGGTTCCAATGCTGCTTGCTTTTACAATTTCTGCTGATTCTAACTCATAAGCTTTAGCAGCTGTAATAACGTTAGAATCGTTCTTATCGACTCCGTTTACATCATCAATAGTTGTGACAGATTTTCCACCTGCAGTAATTGTAGCACCCTTTAGAGCTTTTATTTCATCTACAGTATAAGCTGCATTTGCATTTGCAGCCTCTGCTACAGTAGGTTGTTTTGCAAAAAAACCAGCTTTCTTAACAGCAGTATTATTATCATCGGCTTTACTATAATATGTATACTCTGTTCCATTAATAGTTACTTTGTCACCATCCTTACCTGTAATTTTTGCATTATCAAGAAGAGTCGTAACATCAGCGGTTACTCCACCTATAGTGTAATTTTTACCAGCAATACTTATCTTATCACCGGCATTGAGTGTCTTTAATGTTACATCAACTGTATCACCCTTATCTGTAAGCGTAACTCCATCAAGTCCAGCATCATGTGCATTTACATTATGAGCCTTCTCTGCTCCATCACCCTTTAAGAGGTATGTCTCATTAAATTTTGTTGTCTCTGATACACGGTCAATCTCTGTTGTAAGCTGGTCAATCTCGTCCTGAATTGCCTTACGGTCTGTGTTAGAGTTTGTTCCGTTTGCAGACTGTGTTGCAAGCTCATTCATACGCTGAAGCATTGAGTGAACCTCTGTGAGGGCACCTTCTGCTGTCTGTACTGCTGAAACGCCATCCTCTGCATTTGTTGAAGCTCTGTCAAGTCCCTTAATCTGCTTTCTCATCTTCTCAGAAATTGTAAGTCCGGCTGCATCATCTGCTGCACGGTTGATTCTGTAACCTGATGAAAGCTTCTCTGTGCTCTTTGACTGTGCGCTTGTTGTTACGTTGAGCATTCTGTTGGCATTTGCTGCCTGCATGTTGTGTTGTACTACCATAATATAATCCTCCTTGTCCCACGTTCGTGGGTTATTATGTTTGACCTCTGGAAATCCTTTTCCCGAGGGTTTTTGTAACTGCTTTGTTTTAAGTATTTGCAGTCACTTTGTTGCTTTATAACAAACGGCTTTCCGGGTTGTGGCAACTGCCACGGCCGCCTATTAACTTATTGTGTTATGCTTACTTATCTGTTTCATGCTTTGCTGATTTTGCCTTTTTTTGTCTTTCATTCCAGATAATCTTCTTGATTTCATGCTGTGCTTCCTCTGAAATCCTTGGCTCCGGATAATATGTATCTTTTCTCTTCTCAGGATTCGGGTCGTTGTTTGACCTTGAGATGTTCATCTCTCTTGGAGCATCTATCATGAGACGTCCGTTCTTTCCGCTTCCTCCGGCATAGACAACTCTGATGTTGTCTCCGATATTCACATATTCTCCTTCTCTGAGCGTTAATTTAAGCATTATGTATACCTCCGTGCACTTGATTTAAGCTGTTTCCATGCTTATGCAAAATGTAACAATTCTCTAAGAAATGTTGCATTTTTCATCTAAGAGCAAGAATTTTTGTATGAAGTGGTCGTCAAAAAAGGCAGATACAACCAATAAAGGGCAAATATAATTTTTAAATAAGTTGCAATTAGGTGTAAAGTATTAGAATTGATGTCCGATATAGTAACTGTAAGAATCGAGTAGGAGGGAAATTTAACGAAATTTCCCGACCTCTCACACCACCGTGCG
>ENA-OUOY01000288-OUOY01000288.1-human-gut-metagenome-genome-assembly--contig:-NODE-288-length-39185-cov-12.799336_pt1 | contig 39185 bp, 38 predicted proteins | sample MGYA00237937_ERZ548767 | MGnify/ENA primary metagenome ERZ548767 (study PRJEB26490, sample SAMN05356887) | human gut metagenome | biome: terrestrial biome; feature: human-associated habitat; material... | reverse complement strand
TTAATATACATAGATTATATATCATTTTTCTAAGTATTTATCAAGTGAAATGTGGTTTTCATCCCAAACGCAAGCGTGTGGGTTTTTCACCACAATTTTATAACATTCTTTTTTCTAACACCCCTTATTTCATCCATACTTGTCCTCCAGTAAGCGCTTACCTTATTAATAAAAATAGAAAGAGAATCCTTAACGATTCTCCTTAATTCTAATCTTTCTTTTAATAAAAGAAATTAATGTGATAAAACCAAATAAAATAGCTGTGAATACAACTAATGCGATCACATAAGAAAAAGATGACTTCTCTTCTTTTTGAACCTTCTTAATCTTATTCTTTTTCTTAGTCTTAGTCTTTTTTACAGGTTCTTCCTGTTTTGGTGTTTCTGTAGTAGTGTCTTCATTTTTCTTTACTTCTACTCGTATTGATACTTTACGTGTAGACTGATATAACTTACCATAAACTGTATATTTACCTGCTTCATTAAAAATCTGATTATTCCAGATAATCTTAACCTTCTTACTTGTCTTATTAGAATAACTAACAGTCGCATATTGTGGTAATTGTGCTTCTACTCCTGTAGTTGTATAAACAACTGCAGGAACACTTACACTTGTAACAGATGCATACTTTACATGAATTGTCTGTGTAATAGTCTGATCATAAATATGACCATTTAAAGAAAATGTATGTACATACTTTAAAGCATTATTATCATAATTATCCCAGCGTATGATTTCATTTGATTGATCTCCATTAGACCATGTTACAGAAGCTGTTGCAGGTAAAGAGAGTGCTTCTCCTATAGTCACTGTTTTATTAGCTAATTCATTAATATGTGTTATTTTAGCTGCTTCTACATTCACTATACAGCTAGTGGTTACCTGTAAATCCGCAATAGAGCCTGTGACAGTAAATTGACTCGCATTTCTTGTCTTATATAAGCTTTCATCAAATGTATTCCAGTCAATATTATATTCCTTCTCACTACCATCATAGAAGGTTACCTTCGCCTTTAATGGGAGTGTTGGTGCTTCTCCAGAAGCAGTTGTCACTTTACCATCATAGCTGACATTGACTACATGATTATCTGCATAAACTGGGCTTATAAAAAACAAAGACATCAATAAAACTATGAATATCTTTCTCATTTATTTCACCTCTTATATCTATCTTATGCTTAATTCAAATAATAGTAAAGATTAATACTACGAATTAACCTAATGCGACATCTAGAACCATCATCAAAGTAAATCCTACTGAGAATAATAATACACCTAAATGTGAATGTTCTCCCTGACTCATTTCTGGAATTAATTCTTCTACTACAACATACATCATAGCTCCTGCCGCAAAACTAAGTAGATAAGGCATCACTGAAATAATATAACTTGATAATAAGACTGTAATAAAACCTCCGATAGGTTCTACAATACCTGACAATGTGCCATACACAAAAGACTTCAATCGAGACGCCCCTGTACTTCTTAAAGGCATGGATACAATTGCGCCTTCAGGAAAGTTCTGTATTGCGATACCTATTGATAAAGCAAGTGCTCCCATGGCAGTCATTCCTTCATTACCTGATAAATAAGACGCATAGACAACACCTACTGCCATTCCTTCAGGAATGTTGTGAATAGTGACTGCAAGTACTAACTTGATCGTTTGAGACAAGTGACTACGTGGTCCTTCCTGACTATGATCTAAATGCATATGAGGAATCAAATGATCAAGTAATAATAAAAATAGTATACCTAACCAGAATCCTATAAGTGCAGGAATAAAGGTAGAAGATTGATCAAGTGATGGAATGATTAAACTCCAGATAGAGGCAGCCACCATTACACCTGCCGCAAATCCAATGAGTGCTTTTTGTATATTTAAACTTAATTCTTTTTTCATAAAGAACACACAGGCTGCACCTAGTGTTGTTCCTATAAAGGGTATAATTAAAACCATATGAACACCTCCCTTACTCATACTACATAAATCAATTAGTTAATTCAAACTATGTGATAAAGAAAAAAGATAAGCATGGGGAACACTTATCTTCTTTCTTGTATTTACACTTGTACTTTGTAGTCTAACGAAGGGAAGGGATTGCTTGACTACGATACATATAATACTTAATGAATGTGTTAAGATTATAATTCGATTATGTCAAATTATGTGAATCCTTGTTTCCAAACAAATACATATCATCTATAGGAATAATATTTCTCATATATTGTGTGAGATCTATTTCTTTAAGAATGACTTCTCCTACAATAGATACATTATATGTGTATTCATTACCGTCTTCATCAATTAACTGAATACGCCACCAATCACGATTTGTAGAGGATGGATGATTAGATGACTCAAGAAAGAATTCTTTTAATAGTTCTAAGAGTGTTTCAGCTTTTTCTTGACCTATATTCACTCTTTTTCGTCTTATAATTCTTCTAGAATTAAATCCATCTCCGTAATTGTATCCAGTAAACCAGATGTGTCCATCATGCAGGATTGTCAAACGCTGACTGACTTCTACACAAGCATCTGGTTTTACTCCACGTCCTTTCGCATCTGAATAAAGTATGATTTTAGATAATCTCATGACGAACACCTCCTTCAATACATTTATTATAATTAATCACAATAAATGTATCAAACATTACAACTATTTTTAAAAAAATAATTATATGAAGAGTAATCCAATAGTATGTACGATAAAGGCACAAATCCAGGCAATGACACACTGGAAGATGACTATCTTCACAGCCCATGGACCACCTAGTTCTCTTTTAATAGAGGCAATAGCTGCCACGCAAGGTGTATATAATAAACAGAATATTAAGAGTGATAATGCTCCTAGAGGTGTAAGTATTGTCATTAAAGATTCTGTTCCTTTAAATAATACTGAGAGTGTAGAAACAACACTTTCTTTAGCCATAAATCCAGCAATAAGTGATGTAGAGATTCTCCAATCACCAAAACCTAACGGTTTGAAGATTGGCGCAATAAATCCTGCCACCATTGCTAGAATACTATCCTGTGAATTAGAAACTAAATCTAATCTTAAGTTAAAGCTCTGTAAGAACCAAATGACAATAGAAGCAATAAAGATAATACCAAAGGCTCTTTGTAAGAAGTCCTTGGCTTTTTCCCATAATAACTGGAAAGTAGTTTTTGCGCTAGGCATACGATAGTTAGGGAGTTCCATCACAAATGGAACAGCTTCACCCTTGAATAAGAAACGCTTAGAAATAAGGGCTGTAATAATACCCATCACAATACCAAAGATATATAAGCCTACCATGACTAAACCGGCTTGTTTTGGGAAGAATGCAGCTGCAAAGAATGCATAGATTGGAAGCTTTGCAGTACAACTCATAAATGGTGTCAACATGATTGTCATCTTACGGTCACGTTCTGAAGGGAGTGTACGGCTTGCCATAACACTTGGCACAGAACATCCAAATCCAATCAACATTGGCACAATACTTCTTCCTGATAAACCAATCTTTCTGAGTAGTTTATCACTTACAAAGGCAACACGTGCCATATATCCTGTATCTTCTAATAATGATAAGAAGAAGAATAAAATAACGATAATAGGTAAGAAACTAATAATAGAACCAACACCCTGGAATACACCATCAATAACTAATGAATGTAATACTGGGTTAATATTCCAAGCAGTGAGTCCTTTGTCTACAACCTGCGTCAAAGCATCAACACCCATTTCCATAAGTGACTGTCCCCAGGCACCAAATACATTAAATGTTAAAAAGAATACTAGCCCCATAATAACGATAAAAGCAGGAACACCTGTATATTTACCTGTTAAGATTTCATCGATTTTACGGCTTCTTTCTCTTTCTTTACTTTCATGTGGTTTAACTACTGTTTCTTTAACTAATTTATTAATAAAGGTAAAACGCATATCCGCAATAGCGGCTGTACGATCTAATCCTCTTTCTTCTTCCATCTGTGAAATGATATGTTCAATCATTTCTTTTTCATTTGTATCAAGGTCTAAGGCTGCTTCTACTCTTGCATCACCTTCTACTAATTTATTAGCCGCAAAACGTAATGGAATACCTGCTCTTTGCGCATGGTCTTCAATTAAATGCATGATGGCATGTAAGCATCTATGTACTGCACCACCTTCATCATTTTCATCACAGAAGTCCTGTCTTAAAGGTGCTTCTTGATATTTCGCTACATGGATGGCATGATTCACTAGTTCATCAATACCTTCATTCTTAGCAGCAGAAATAGGGACAACTGGGATTCCCAATAGTTCTTCCATCTTATTTAGATGAACATAACCACCATTACCTCTTACTTCATCCATCATATTCAGTGCTAGAACCATTGGTACATCAAGTTCCATTAACTGCATAGTGAGATATAGGTTTCTTTCTATATTTGTTGCATCTACGATGTTGATGATTCCTTTAGGTTTTTCATCTAAGATATACTGTCTAGATACTAATTCTTCACTTGTATAAGGAGATAAAGAATAAATACCTGGTAAATCAGTTACAAGTGTTTCTGGATGTCCTTTAATAGACCCACTCTTTCTATCAACAGTGACACCAGGGAAGTTCCCTACATGTTGATTAGAACCTGTTAATTGATTAAATAATGTGGTTTTACCACAGTTCTGGTTACCTGCTAACGCAAAGGTAATCTGTGTTCCTTCTGATAAAGGATTTTCAGTTTCTTTATCATGATATTTACCACCTTCACCGAGTCCTGGGTGAATATGGTGTTTAATGGGTGGAATAGGTGTATGATCTTCTACACCTTTAGAAGTCATATCTATTCCAATCTTTTTCGCATCATCTAAACGTAATGTTAGCTCATAGCCATGAATACGTAATTCCATTGGATCACCCATTGGGGCGAATTTTTCCAATGTTACAACAGAACCTGGTATTAAACCCATATCTAGGAAATGTTGTCTTAATGACCCAGAGCCCCCTACATAAGTCACTGTAGCACTTTCACCAATCTTTAACTCATCTAGAGTCATAAAACCCCTCCTTCATACTCTCTCAACAAGTATAGCACAAAAAAGCTTCCTTAAGTGGAAGCCTTTAAGTATTTTGTAGGTATAATCTTTGTAAGATAGATATTGTTTTCTGAGAGATAGAACTTGTATCCATCTTCATACATCTGTTTAGTATCAATAGTAAAGACATATGGTTTCCCGTGTCTTGAACCGACCTTCGTTGCGGTTTCTATGTCTTGAGATAAGTGAACATATATACGTGTCTGACTTAATATACCTTCTTCTAGAATAGAAGGTACAAAACGAGTTGCTGTGCCATGATAAAGGATATCAGGTGGCTGTACTTCTTTTAAATCTACATTCACAGGAATAGAATGTCCTTGATTCGCACGTATTCTTGTATGATCTCCATTATATGAATAACGCTGTTTTTCATCTTCTCTCACAATCGTATCTAATTGTGCTGATGTGATATTTAACGCTTCTAATATCTTATTAACATCACCATATCCATGATCATCTAGTTCAAGATCAATACTTTCTGGACAATGTCTGAGAATATAACTTAAACGTCTGCTTTTTCGCTCCATAATGATTTCTCTAATACTTTTCCAAGAGCCTCAAATAATTCCTGTTCCTTGTCTCCAAAACGACCTAAACTATTAGAATCAACATCCAATACCGCAATCACTTTACCTTCTTCATCATGTAAAGGGACTACAATTTCAGACTTTGCTTCTGCATCACAGGCAATATAGCCAGGGAATGTCGTCACATCTTCAATAAGAATTGTCTGATCTCCCTGTACACATACACCGCAAGCCCCTTTACCTACTTTAATATGTGTACATGCCACTTTACCCTGGAAAGGACCTAAGACAAGTTCCCCAGCTCTCATCATATAAAAACCTACCCAGCTTAAATCATCAATTGCATCCATGAGTAACGCACTTGCATTAGACAAGTTAGTCACAAACCATTCATTTGGTGAAATAAGTTCTTCTAATTGTTTTATTAATAACTCCATTATTATTCCCCCTGTGTATATTCCTCATAAGATACAATCGCATTGATTGGTTTTCTCTTATCATGCATTGGTCCAGGTACACAATCCTCTCTTGGATAACCAATAGGTAAGATCATCACTGGTACATAATTTTCAGGAATATTAAACTGTTTGATTAACTCCTTATAATCAAAAGAACCTACATAAGTAGACCCTAATCCTAAATCAAAGAGTTTAAGCATCATATATGTAGCCACAATAGACACATCTACTTCACCACATTCTCTATTATGCATATCCTTCCATGATACAGTCTTGTCATAACATAAGATCATTGCGAGAGGTGCATGGAAATGATATCTAGTACATTCCTTTAGTTTTGCAAGATTATCTGGATCTTCTACTACAAGAATTCTTTGTGGCTGATAGTTTACAGCTGTAGGTGCTATTCTTGCAGTTTCTAATATTTTATCTATTTTTTCTTTTTCTACCTTCTGATTAGAGAACTTTCTAACAGAATATCTTTCTTCTAATAACTGATCAAATTCCATAAGTTTGACCTCCTTATAGAACTATTATATAAGAAATACTCTTCTAGATAAATAAAAAGCGGTCGAATGACCGCTTCAATTCATTATTCTGCAGGTTTTACAGATACTCCGAATTTCTTTTCAATCCATTTCTTAGTGCTATCGCTCTTTAAGATTTCAACAAGTTTCTTAATTGCTTTATTGTCTTTATTTGATTCTTTTACAGCAATGATATTCTGATAAGTCTTTGCAGCTTCAGAATTTGAATCTTCAGAAGTGATGATTTTATCAGTCACTTTTGCATCTAATGCATAGTTACCATTAATAATACCGAAATCAACATCAGGTAATTTAGAAGCCACCTGTGCAGCATCTACTTCTACTAATTCAACTTTTTTGTTGTAAGATTCTACATCCTTCTTAGTTGCGTTTACACCTGCATTCTTATCTAATGTAATAACACCATTGTCTGCAAGTAATAATAAAGCTCTTGCTTCATTTGTTGCATCATTAGGAATTGCAATCTTAGCACCATCTTTGATATCAGATACTGTTTTATATTTAGTTGAATATAATCCTAAAGGTTCAAAGTGGATTGCACCAACTGATACTAGATATCCATCATCACCCTTCTTATAACCTTTGTCTTTGTTGTAAGAAGTTAAGTATGGCTGGTGCTGGAAGAAGTTTGCATCTAATGAACCATCTGAAGTAGATGGGTTGATGTTAGGATAATCTGAGAATTCCTTAATCTTTAATTTATATCCTGCTTTTTCAAATTCTGGCTGGACATGCTTTAAGATAATAGCATGAGGTGAAGTTGTTGCGCCTACTGTAATAGTTTTAGAATCTGACTTACTTCCACATCCTGCTAATGAGAAAGCTAAAAGACCTGCTGTAAATACCTTTAAAATGTTTTTGTTCATAATATTTTCCTCCAATGTATATAAATTAATGTGTTGTTTTTTCTACGAGTTTGTCACCAATTGCCTGAACAATTGAAATTAAAATAAGAATTAAGATAATAACGACGAATGTGATATCTCCCATTGATCTCTGTAGACCATATCTGATCGCCATATCACCAAGTCCGCCTGCGCCAACAGAACCAACAATCGCAATCTGTCCGACTAACGCAATAAATGAAATTGTAAGACCTCTGATCATCCCTGGAATGTTTTCTCTTAGATAAACATCAAAGATAATTTCTTTTGTACTGAGTCCCATCGCAATACTTGCTTCAATGATTCCTGGATCAATTTCCATAATGGCTGATTCCATCTGTCTTGCGACAAATGGTGCTGTTCCTATAACTAGAGGAACAAGTGCACCTTCGATACCAATTGTTGTACCAAATAAAGCACGAGAGAGTACAGCTACAGTAGGAATTAAGATAATAAATGGAATAGATCTAAATAAGTTAATAATCTTATCTAAGATCCAGAAAACTGGTTGATTTTCTTTTAAACCATCTTTTCTAGTGACTACTACAATAACTGCTAATAAGATTCCAATAACCACTGAGATTAAACCACTGATTACCAACATTAATAATGTATCAATAATAGCTTGTGGGAAATCTGAAGCAAACTCTATAACGTTTGGAAATAGCTTAGTTACCACGTTTAATCACCTCCACTTTAACTCCCTGTTGTTTTGTGAATTCTAATGCTTTCTTGATATCTACATCTTCACCTGTAAAGATTGTAATAAGTGTACCAATTGGCTGTCCCTGGATAATTTCTACATTTCCAAAGATAATAGAACAATCTACATTGTAATCTCTTGATAATACTGAAATTAATGCGACATCTGTATTAGAACTCTGATACTGTAATTTCACCATCTGCTGGTTTTCATTTAACTGTGTAATACGATGATTGTCTTTGATCAATTCATCAATCTTATTAAGATTGTTTGTAGTAGCGATAAAGTTCTTAGTAATTTGATGCTGTGGATTAGAGAAGATATCAACAATACTGCCCTGTTCTACCACACGACCATCTTCCATGACTGCCACCTTATCACATACTTCCTTGACTACAGCCATTTCATGAGTAATTAAAATAACTGTTAAGCCAAATTCTTTATTTACTTTCTTAATAAGCTGAAGAATACTTTGTGTTGTCTGAGGGTCTAAAGCACTTGTGGCTTCATCACATAGAAGTACTTTAGGATTGTTGGCAAGCGCTCTTGCGATTGCAACTCTTTGTTTCTGTCCTCCAGATAACTGACTTGGATAAGAATCTTTTCTTTCTACCAAATCGATAAGTTCGAGTAATTCTAAGACTCTCTTTTGAATCTTATCTTTACTCCAGCCTAGATGTTTTAATGGAAAAGCGATATTGTCGTAAATAGTACGACTGTTGTAAAGATTAAAGTGCTGGAAGATCATTCCAATCTTTTCTCTTTCTTTTCTTAAATCTGCATCGGATAGTTTTAATAAATCTTTATCCCCAAATACAACAGCACCGCTATCAGGTTTTTCTAATAGGTTGATACATCTTACTAATGTAGATTTACCAGCCCCTGAGAAACCAATAATACCGTAGATTTCCCCTTCTTCAATATTCAGACTGACATCCTTGACAGCATGGACATCGCCATCTTTAGTCTTAAAAGTCTTTGTAACATGTTCTAAGTGGATCATGTTTTCTCTCCTTCCCTTAAATAAAAAACGTTCTCATCCATATAATAGGACGAGAACGTAATGTTTCGTGTTACCACCTAAATTCATTATTAAGTCACCTTAATAACCTCTTCGAGTACATGCATACTCTATCGCTGTAACGGGCGCTCCCGTCATGACTTACATTTCAGCCATGCAACTCCAAGACCATCTTCCTATAACTTCCCTTTATTCCTTCTCAGCTAACGGAACTCTCTGTATAAGTTTCATTACAGTACTCTTCTTTTCACTGTCTTTTCTTGATGTGGTTTCATCTTAGCACCACATAAAAAGCACGTCAACACAAAACACGATAATATCTACTGTTTTAGTAGGATTATAGTTTTATAAAATAGGGTACCATAGTTTTAAACTATATCAGTGTGTAAAAAAAAGGATCTGTATTTCTACAGACCCTTATCTATAGCATCATGAATAATATCAGCATGATCAAAGGCAAGATCATTCATACCTATATTGATATCACCACATCTTAAATGTGTTTCATCAACAATAGTGAACCATTTTGCTTCTTTGGCATCATCACCAGCTTCTGGATGAATACTCTTCTTATCTACATCTGCATAAAATGCAGTAGATACAACCCATCCACGAGGATCTCTTCCCGGCTGACTATAAACACCTACAAGCTTCATAGACACACCTTCTATACCTGTCTCTTCTTTAAGTTCTCTTGAAGCCGTCTTTTCAATCGGTTCATTCTTATTAGCGAAGCCACCAGGCAGTGCCCATTTACCTATATAAGGATGTCCACCACGTTTAACCAATAGAATCTCTGTCACATCAGAATGAGCAAAGATACAAATATCAGCTGTCAGTGAAGGTTTAGGATATTTATCAGGATTATAGCTTTTTAAAAATTCTTCTTCTGTAAGACCGTTCTTATCTCTACACATTAGAAATCAACTTCTGTATCGTAGTAGCAAGCCTTTAATAATTTTTCCATTTCTTCCTGAGTTGGAATACGTGGGTTAGAACCTGTACATGCATCAGCAATAGCGTTCTTAGCGATTTCTGGTAATCTTTCTAAGAATACATCTTCAGGTACAAATCCAACTTCAGCTGGTAAACCATCAGCACCATAGTGGTTGATACTATGTGGGATATTTAATGCATCATTCATACCTCTTAAGTATTTAATTAATAATGCAACCTTTTCATCATCATTTTCTCCACCTAAGTGCATGTAATCAGCAATTACACCATAACGTTTCTTAGCTGTTTCATCTTTAGCGTTATAAGCAATAACCTTTGGTAAGTACATAGCATTAGCTGCACCATGGATAATATGTCCACCCTGGTCTACGAAAGCAGCACCAGTCTTATGAGCCATTGAATGTACGATACCTAATAATGCGTTAGAGAATGCCATACCTGCTAAGCACTGTGCATCATGCATATCATCTCTGCAGCTCATATCACCACTATATGATTTAACTAAGTTAGCCTGGATCATTTCAATTGCATGAATAGCAAGTGGATCAGTGTAGTTACAGTTTGCAGTAGATACATATGCTTCAATTGCATGAGTCATAGCATCCATACCTGTATGAGCAACTAATTTAACTGGCATAGTTTCAGCTAAGTCAGGATCTACGATAGCAACATCTGGAGTGATTTCAAAGTCAGCGATTGGATATTTAATACCTTTATCATAATCAGTAATGATTGAGAAAGCTGTAACTTCAGTTGCAGTACCACTTGTAGATGGGATTGCACAGAAATGAGCTTTCTTTCTTAACTTTGGAATACCAAATACTTTACACATTTCTTCGAATGTGATTTCTGGATATTCATATTTAATCCACATAGCTTTTGCAGCATCGATAGGTGAACCTCCACCCATAGCTACGATCCAGTCAGGCTTGAATTCTTCCATAACTGCAGCACCTTTCATAACTGTAGTTACTGATGGATCTGGTTCGATACCTTCATATAATTTAACTTCCATACCAGCTTCTTCAAGATATTTAACAGCTCTATCTAGGAAGCCATTTCTCTTCATACTTCCGCCACCTACACAGACAATAGCTTTCTTACCTTCTAAGTTCTTAAGGTTTTCTAAGGCACCTTTGCCATGATATAAATCTCTTGGTAATGTAAATCTCATATTATATTTCCTCCTATACAATACCTTTGATGACTAACTTTTCATCTAGTGAAAATTTTATCATAAACGCTTACATTAGTCAATGTTACAAAGGTTCTTACAGTTTAAAAAATACAATACTTATCTTCACTTTTTGCGATATTTAAGCCATTTTTTCGACTTCAAAATTTTTTTAAAAACAATTTATTTTTCTCTTTGATTTATATACTGAGGCACACTAGTATGGATAACTTCATCTGCACATTTGATGAGTTCAGGAGCAGCATTCTCTACAGCACAGCTATAGTCTGCCTCTTCAAACATTTCGATATCATTCTTTCCATCACCAAATACAACCACTTCATCACATTGTAGTTTCTGTTTTAAGTATTTAATCGCATTCGCTTTAGAAGCATCAGGAGACATAACCTCTAACCACCAATCATGTGAATACATTTCTTGATCAAAGACAGCATAATAGTCTTCCTTAAACAAATCATAAAGAGGCTTTAATTTACCATAATCATCGATCAATAATAAATAGAATATATCCCCCTCATAGAGATCTTCATAAGTATTCACAGGATGATTTCTAGGATCATCTAAATGATCATCCACAAAAGCTTTTACTCCTGCACTCATCTTATCCTTAATATAAGAGAAGTAGTTATTCTTTCCCATTTGAGAATAAACAATAGGTGAGATATCATAATCCCTTACAGTGTCTAGTATAGAATCTCCTAAATAGTTTCCTAGGATCAGATCTCCTTTAGGTGATAATATAAATGTCCCATTCTGGACAATGACAGGAAGCTTAAAGTTTATATCGCCTATCACCTGTTTAGCGGTAATAAGAGAACGTGCAGTCGCATAGGTAATATTCACATCTTCATCTATGAGCTGATTAATGAGTTTTAAGTTATCTGGTTTTATTGATTTATCAGGTTCAAGTAATGTCCCATCTAGATCTGTTACATAGAGTGTCTTCATAATTTCCTCCCCCCAAAAAAACATCATGATACTATTTTACCATGATGTTTAAGAAAAAGTTATTTTTCAAAGTATTCTGCGACTTTTTGCAAGTTCTCAATAATTGGAAGATGCTGTGGACATGCCGCTTCACACTGCCCACATCCAATACATTCACTTGCTTTACCAAATGTATGTGTCAAACGTGTATAGTATTCTCCTTGAGGTCTCCATGATTTAGTTGCTACTTCCTGTTTATCAGCATTATAGAGTGAGAAGTATTTAGGAATCGCAATATGCATTGGACAACCTTCTGTACAATAAGAACAACCAGTACAAGGAATTTCAATACTACTATTAATAATATCAACAGCCTTCTTAATCAGTGTCTGTTCTTCCTCATTTAAAGGCTTAAAGTCTTCCATATAACCTGTATTATCTAATAGCTGTTCCATATTACTCATACCAGATAAAACTACCTGGACATTATCTAAACTTGCCGCAAAACGAATTGCCCAAGATGGAATAGACATATCTGGATGATAAGACTTGAATGTCTCTTCTACTTCATCAGGTACATTTGCGAGAGTACCACCCTTGACTGGTTCCATTACAAATACAGGAACATGATGTCTTACTGCCGTTTCATAACATTTACGAGACTGTACGCCTTCACTTTCCCAATCTAGATAATTCAACTGAAGCTGTACAAATTCTACTTCTGGATGTTCAGATAAGACACGTTCTAATAAGTCTGCATTATCATGGAAAGAGAAACCAATATGTTTTACTAATCCTTTTTCTTTCTTATCTTTCAACCATGTAAAACAGTCTAACTCTGTATATTTCTTATAATGATCTGTTCCTACATCATGTAAGAGATAATAATCAAAGTATCCTGCACCTGTTTTTCTTAACTGTTCATTGAAGATTCTATCCCTATCTTCTTTTGTTTCAATAAAGCCTGCATGAAGCTTATCAGCTAGTGTAAATGAATCTCTTGGATGTCTTTCTACTAAAGCTGTCTTAGTCGCTTCCTCACTCTTAAAGGCACAATACATCCAGGCTGTATCAAAATAAGTAAATCCTTTTTCTAGAAATGTATCCACCATTCTTTTAGTTTCTTCAATATCAATGCTGCCTGCATCATTTTGATCTAGTAATGGTAGACGCATTAAACCAAATCCTAATTTCTTCATATACATATCCTCCATACATTCATTTTAACCCTAAAGTAAGGTTTAAGGGCAAGAAAAAACTCTGTATTAAATACAGAGTTTAGTGAGTCTGACCTTCAGCAGTCTTGATATCTTCCTGGTTTTCACCAATAGCTTTAACAGCTGCTTCAATACCAGTCACAATCTGTTCAAGACTTAATGATGGAGCGATTGGTTTACGGTTAATAACCTGGCTAGTGATGAATGGAACATGCATGAATCCACCACGAACATCTGGATATTTATTTGCAAGTGTATAAAGTACACCATACATTAAATGGTTACATACATAAGTACCAGCAGTATTAGAAACACTTGCAGGAACACCTGCTTTACGAATTTCTTCAGCCATTGCCTTAATTGGTAATGTAGCGAAATAAGCAGTTTCTCCATCCTCGAATACTGGACCATCTAAAGGCTGATTTCCTTCATTATCAGGAATACGTGCATCATTGATATTGATTGCAACACGTTCTGGGTTTAAATCAAAACGTCCCCCAGCCTGTCCAATACATAATACAGCATCTGGTTTTTCTTTTTCAATTGCAGCAGCTACTGTATCGATAGATTTGTAGAATACTGTAGGAACCATAAGTTTTACAACTTCTACATCTCCTACCTGATCAGAAACTCTTTTAACAGCTTCCCAGGCAGGATTGATTGGTTCACCACCAAATGGGTCGAACCCAGTTAATAATAATTTCATTTAAAAGCCTCCTTAGAATGCTAAAACGTACATTAAGATAATATGAATTACTAACATAATTAATGCAACTGGAACCTGAGTCATAATAATTCTGTATTTATTCTTAGTTTCCAGCAATGCAGCAGGCATGATATTGAAGTTTGCAGCCATAGGAGTCATTAATGTACCACAGTAACCTGCAGTTAAACCTAAAGCACCAACAACAATAGCATTTGCGCCCTGTGCAATTAAGAATGGATAACCGATACCTACTGTAATAACAGCGAAAGCAGCGAAACCATTACCCATGATCATTGTAAATAATGCCATACCTACACAATAGAAGATAACTGCAATTAAGTGATTTCCTTCAGGGATAAGTGCACCTACACCAGCAGCGATAACAGCACCTACACCAGCTGCAGTAAATAATGAACCTAATGCAGATAATACCTGAGGTAAGATACCTGTAGAACCAACATTATCATTTAATCTGACACCATCTTTGAAAGGTGTAGATAGTTTTGGTTTAAAGATAATATATGCAACGATTAATGCAGCAGCAGCACTAATACCAATCGCATTGTTTGCACCAAGATTTGGTAAGAAAGTTGCAACTAATACGGCAACAAGAGCTAAGCATACTGGTGGGATAAATGATTTATATCCGTATTTATCTGCATTATCACGAGTTTCCTTAGCAGTTGGGATATGTCTTGCAGCTGGTTTTACTAAACCTAAACCAGATAATATAGCAAGAAGAACAACGATTAAACCAGTAATCCAAGTTGGAATATATGGTCCAACCATAAATGTAACAGCAATTAAGAACCAGAAAAGAGCAGTAGTTACTGGCTTTTCACAGTCTTTATTAGTTAAGGCATTAAACCCTGTTGCAGCAAAGATTGCACCAATGACGCAGTAGAATACTTCTGCGATAATTGTGGCTGTATTCCATTCAATTTGTAACATTGTTATTTGCCTCCTTTTCCATATTTCTTATTAAGTTTCTTATCGAACCATAAAGCGTAAGCTCCACCAACAAAAACAGAAATAACTGCAATTGGAATAGACCATAATGCAATCTGGTTAGCAGTAACAACCTGGTTCACACCATGTGACGTAAATAATTCGTTTAAAGTTGAAACAATAAGTAATGTTCCTGAAGCACCCATGAAACAGTTCTGCGCAAAGAAGTTACCATAGTTTTCAGTAGCTGCAGCCATACCTTTGATCTGATCTTCTGTATCTTCATCAATATCACCATATTTCGCAATCGCAGCAGCCTGAGCCATTGGATTGATTAATGGACGGATGAACTGTGGATGACCACCAATTCTTAATGAGAATGCAGACGCAACAGTACGCACACCTTCCCAGATCACTAATAAGCGACCTGTAGTAGCATTCTTAATACCCTTAATCAAGTCTACCGCTTTATCACGTAAACCCATACGTTCACATAGACCTACAACTGGTAAAGTTAAAATAAATAAAGTTGCTGTACGGTTAGTTAAAAAGGCTGTACCTAGTGTATTTAAAATGTCCATGATAGACATACCACTGATTAAACCTGTTACTAAACCAGCAACAACAACTGTTGCAAGAGTATCGAATTTCATTACAAACCCAATAACGACAATTACGATACCGATAAGTTTAATAGCATCATTCATATGTTTTTCCTCTTTCTTCGTAATATGATAAAATAATTATACCAATAAATGTCGCTATATGCAAATTGATAGAGACAATATTTCATTAAAATACAAATTGACCACCATTACATTTTACGATATTTGAACAAACAAAAAGAGGAGCACTATAATACTCCCCATTCAATCGGCTGAATAGCCTTGGCATGTCCATCTTTCATGATAACTTTATCATCTACAATAATAGTTGGATTATGTGTCACTAAATCAAAATGTCCACGCGCATTATGACTGCCTCCTAAGGCAAGATTTCTACCAAAACCAATATGGAATGTGCCAAAAGCAGACTCATCTTCAATATAGCTGGCTCCACGACACTTAGATATTGTATTTAAACCTATTCCAAATTCTGCGGCACAATACATTTCTAAATCATCAAATGATTCTAAGTATTCTTTCAGTTTACGTCCATCTTCTGTATCTTCGATATAAGTGATATAACCATTCTCTATTTTTATTTCTACAGGTTTATCCACTATTCCTATATATCCCATTGATCCATCTAATATAAGTGTGCCGTTTGTATGATATTCAACTGGTGGTATATAGATTTCAAAGCTTGAAGAAGAACATTTTCCTACTTCCCATAATGAACCATGGAAGATACCTGGAAAACGATCTCTGATATCAAAGGTGAGGTCTGTACCACGTTTAGTCGTAACATGTATTGTTTTCGCATCACGTAATTCCCAGAACATCGGCATTCCAAGCATTGTGGCTTCATCAGGATCCATTTTTAAGAATTCCTGTTCAAATAATGATTCACCATTATTTGTAGACATGGGCATGGATAAGAACTGTGCGCCACGTGAAAGTGCATAGTTCACAGCATCTGTTGTAATAAATGAATAATTCGTTGCACCTACTATCGCATCTGCTTTAGCCATTTCCCATTTTAAATCATCTATACTTTTACCATTTTGTATTTCATGTGATTTTAACTGGACAACCTTACATCTAGCACCTATATGATCACATGCTTTTAAGAAGGCATCTGCTTCTTTAAGTTTTGTTTCATCTGTCACAAAATATACTAAATTATCTTTTGTAAGATGGAGCCAGTCTTCCACAACTATTCTTGCTCCTTCATTTATATTCATGTAAAATCAACCTCCGATAATCATTATATATAAAATTAAGATTTCTTGCGATACATATGATAGAAAACTACTCAACAACTTGTATTGCAGTTCAAACAGATACGACTCCTTCTACTCTTATACGTATCGCAAAAAAGCTAAGTTATTCAGTAAGTTTAGAAGACTTGGTGTAGATGCAAGAACCTATACAAATGAACACCTATTACCAGAAGTACTCAATAATAAGAGAAAAGTCTTATAAGAAAAACTGGCGTAATTAACAGAATTCCGCCAGTTCAGTAATACTAATCTTAAGAATGAAGAATAGAGTCTCCATTTGTTTCAATGATTTCTTTATATTCTTCATAAGAATCTTTTAGTTTTCTTTCAAGTGTTCCATGTCCATCATTAAAACGATCAACATAGACAAAACCATAACGCTTCTTCATTTCTCCAGTGCCTGCAGAAACAACATCAATAGGTCCCCAATATAAGTAACCCATACATTCAACACCATCTAAAATAGCTTCATGAACATATTTTAAATGTTCCTTGATATAGTACATTCTATATTCATCATGAATATGTCCTGTTTCATCTAGATTTTCATCTAATCCAATACCATTTTCTACAATAAAAAGTGGTAAATGATAACGATCATATAAGATATTCATAACATAACGGATACCTTTTGGATCAACTGGCCAGCACCAAGGTTCTGGTGAACATTCCTTTACAAATGGATTAGCACGTCCTTTTAATCCACCTGTATTACCATCCATACTAACAGACTGATCATATGTACTAGAACGATAATAACTAAATGAGAAGAATGCGACCGTATTTTCTTTTATTAACTGTAATTCATCTTCTCTCATTTCAGGTGCACAGTCATGTTCTCTCCATACACGTTTTACATAACCAGGAATTTCTCCTAAACAGAAGACATCACCAAAATAGAAGTTATTTAATCTTACTGTATTATATGCCCCAAAGACATTATCAGGATTACAGTCATATGGATATGTTGCAACAGATGAACATGTTAACATACATCCTACTTGTGCATCTTTATCAATCTCACGGCATAGTTTAACTGTCCAAGCATTAGCTACACAGATATTATAGTAAGCAAGCCACTTATCTTTTTCAGTTGTTGAACCAATAGGATCACTTGGATCTTTTGGATTATCAATAGTGAGTACTCCACCAGCAACTAGTGGGTTAATCATCATATTATTAACTTCATTAAAAGTAAGCCAGTATTTTACTTTACCCTTATATCTCTTAAATACTGTAGTCACATAACGTTTCCAGAAGTCAATGAGTTTACGATTACTCCATCCTCCATATTCAGTAATAAGATGTAGAGGTGTTTCATAATGACTTAATGTGATCACTGGTTCCATACCAAGTTCCAACATTGTTTCAATCATATCATCATAGAAAGCTAAACCTTTTTCATTAGGTGTTTCTTCATCCCCATTAGGGAAGATTCTACCCCAGGCGATAGATGTTCTAAAGCAGTTAAAGCCCATACCAGACATTAACTTTAAGTCTTCTTTATATCTATGATAGAAGTCAATGGCTTCATGACTTAAGTATGCTTTATTAGGATCTAAGCACATTTCATATTTCTTTGTTTCTTCATTCCATTTAATACCAGGATCCTTAGAACCAATACCCACCATTACATCAGTCACATTAGGTTCCTTACCATCTTCTAGCCAGGCTCCTTCACATTGATTGGCAGCAACAGCGCCACCCCATAAAAAATTCTTTGGAAAACTCATATTCTTTTCCCTCCTATGACTCTATTCTAATCTAAAATAAGAAAAGATATGTTGTTCTTCCTATTTATGAAAAATATTTCTAAATATGAAAATATGTGAATCTCGCGTTAAAAGGCTATATGCATCATGCATATAGCCTCAACTATTATTTAATAATCTTGAAATAGTGACCTGGTTCAATCATGTCTAAGAACATCATTTCTTCTTCTTTTACATGACCACAAAGGTTTCTTTCACCATCATTTGGAATATCTCTTAATGCGATTTCTAATTCACCACGATAATGAGCTAAATTATCATTAACGATTAATACATCACCACGATGGAACATCTTCTGTTCTGTTTCACGATGTGGGATACTTTCATTCTTATACTTTACTCTGCTTCCAGATGAACGTAAGAAGAATGAAGAATGATCATAACGGTCCCAATGTGGATAGTAATCATAAATGATTTCCTTTTCAACATCTGATAAACCATCTACTTCATCAATCTTGAAGCAGATGTTCTGGTAATCAACTTCTGATAAAGCTTTTAATTCTTCTTCTGAAGCATAAGCATTACCAATGATAATATCATCAACATCTCCAGTTGCAAGCATTAAACGAGCCTGTAAATCAATTGGAAGACCTCTTAAAATTTCTACTGTTGGTAATCCACAGAATACATTCCAAGGACCATGTGTATGTGGCTGGTTACTTGATACGAATGCTGCTGTATGAAGATTTAATGATTTCCAATAAGCATTGAAGTTAACGAAATAGTTCCAATCTAAACCAGAATATCTTTCTGGGAAGAAGTTATGACAGATAATAACCTGATCCTTGTTTCCTCCCTGTTCTAATAATAATTCAACACCCTGGTCCATAGAACCGTTGAATTCAATCTGAATATTATAAGGGTTTCTAGTAACCTGGATATCTCCTGTAGTACCAAATGAACCATCTAAACGGATGATATCTACACCCATATCATGGAATGGTTTTAAATCACTATAAGTAGCTCCTAAATGTTTAAATACTTCTGGGTTAGTATCTACTGCAACAACATAACCTAAAGAATGTGCCTTATCCATGAATTCTCCAAAATCCTTCATGATCTTTTCTTTTGGATCATTCACTGATAATAAACAAGTAAAGATTCTTGAGAAGCCATACTTAGCAGCAAGTTCTAAGTAATCATAAACTTCTTTCTGAGTTGATTTTTCAGGATAAACTGAAATTCCTAAGCGATGCATAATAAATCCTCCTATTTTTATTTTCCGATAACATTATATCATTTATACCAACAAAAACAACATGTATTTTACATGGTATAAATCCGCTCTATCTATATTATACAGTAATTGATTTGAATTGCGTTAAATTTCATTATTTTGCACATAGTTTATATTTGATATATAATGAGCATAATAAGGAGGTACCTATGACACTCAATAATATATTAGCGTTCTGTGTGACATTCATTATATCGGTCATCCTAACCCCTTTTATCGGTAAAATCACAAAAGAAATGGGTATAATAGCCCATACTAATAATAGAACTGTACATCATGGTATTATTCCTCGTACAGGTGGATATGCCATCTATGTGGCATTCCTTATAGGGGCAATGGTATTCCTTAAAACAGATAATCAGATCAACTCTATATTAATAGGTGGTTTGATTGTTTTCTTATTTGGTTTATATGATGATATTCATGACCTTCCTCCAAAGATGAAGGTTCTTGGACAGGTCGCTGCAGCACTTATAGTCATATTTTATGGTGGTATATCTTTAAAGGGATTTACTATTCCTTATATACCTACTATTCTTTCTTATTCTATTGCCTTAATAGTCACTCTAGGATGGATTGTAGGTATTACCAATGCAGTAAACCTCATCGATGGATTAGATGGTTTATGTGGTGGTATATCCATGATTGTGTTGATCACTACAGGACTCATCTCTATCCATTATGGACGTACAGATATCACTTCATTAACACTCTTACTTGCAGGATCCATTGGAGGATTTTTAGTATTTAACTTCCATCCCGCAAAAATATTTATGGGTGACTGTGGGGCTTTATTTATTGGCTTCATGTTATCTGTGATTTCTTTATTAGGTTTTGGTTTTAAGACCTCTACATTCTTTACTTTAGGGGCTCCTATTGTAGTACTCGCAGTACCTATCATGGATACACTCATTGCGATTATTAGACGTAAGGTTCATCATCAACGCTTTGATGAAGCAGATAAAGGACATTTACATCATAAATTAATGTTCTCTCTAGAACTAGGTCAGACTAAGAGTGTGCTTATTCTATATATTGCGACTGCATTATTCTCTATCTGTTCATTTATCCATATATATAGTGTGACTGCATCTATTCTATTATTCGCATTATTACTCCTTGTATTTGAGATATTCGTGGAATATACCAATATGATTTCACGTAAATATAAACCAATTCTTACAATTCTCAATATATTCTTAAAAAGAGATGATTTACCAAAAATCAAAGAATCTAAGACATATTTAATGATAGCAAAAAGACATCATGTGAAATATATTCTTATTGGGTTCTTATGTGCTGTGATTGCAGTAAGTGGTGGATTTGTTTATTACACACACAATGATAAAAAGCCAGTAGTAAACACTCCAGTAGTGACTTATGCTATGCCAAATCATCCTACTTCTTTAATGAAGTCAGTGCATGAAGATATTAATGCCTCTCATACTAAGAGAAATACATGTCAGAATGTTGCTGCATTATTTGCGATTGATTTCTTTACTATTTCTAATAAGAAGAAAGATGAGATTGGTGGTGCGCAGTATTTCTATAGTGATCGTTTAAATAACTTTGAAGAGTTTGCGAAGTCTAGCTATTATGCAAATGTGAATGATATGATTGCGAATAAAACAAATCTCGATGAAGTCACAACATATGAAGTGAACTATACAAGATCATCCGATGTCACATTAAGTGGTTTAGAGGATTATGAATATACGGATGTTGGATTAGAAATTACATTTAATAAAAAGAATTTCTACTACAACTATCAAACAATTAATATTAAAGTAACTCTTATAGAAAAGAATAACCGTTTTAGTGTTGTATCCCTTGACTTCAACAATGGTGCGAACAAATAAAGGTGTTGTAATCAATATATTTTTATGATATTATTTATTCGCTAATGTAGAAAAAGTCTAAAAGAGAAGGAGGCAGGAAAAATGTTAGAAGTACTTTTGATCATTGTTTCTATAGCCCTAATTATTGTGTGTCTTTTACAAACGGGAAAAACTGATGGTATTGTTAATGCATTAACTGGCCAGAGCTCTAATCTTTTTGCACAGCAAAAAGAAAGAGGTGTGGATTTAGTTCTTACACGTATTACTGTGGGACTAGGTATTGCATTCTTTGTTATCGCAATTCTTATTAAAATGGCAGGATAATAATAGAGGGGCACTTATGAGTGCCTCTTTTCTTTTGTTGGAGGTGAATATATGAAAGAAGATGTTTTAGAATTATTAAAGAATAAAGACTTAAAAGATAGAAGAATAGATGCTCTAGCAAGTGCACTACATTATGATTCTACTGAAGAATATATCGCATTTGTAAAGCTTATGAATAAATTAGAAGAAGATGGCGAAGTGATTAGAGATAATCATAATAACTATCATTCAATAGATGATTTCCATTATTTAAAAGGTGTTTTGAGTTTAAATAAAAAGGGATTTGGTTTTGTAAAAGTTGATGAAGAGACTGAATACTATATTAATAGTAAGAACCTCAATGGTGCTTTTGATCAGGATGAGGTTATGATTGAAACAACTGTCTATAGAGGAAAACCTGAAGGACGTGTTGTAAAGATCATTAAGCGTGGTATGACTCGACTTGTTGGATTAGTCAGAAAAGGCAGAAGAGAACTCATCATCATGCCTGATGATCCTAAGTTTACTGATTGGATTTATGTAGATGAAGCCCATGCACATGGAGCTATGCCTGGACATAAGGTTGTTGTAGAGATTAAGAAGTACGAGCCTTATTTAAAGGGTGATATTGTTAAGATTATTGGTCATAAAAATGATCCTGGTGTAGATATCTTATCTGTTGTGAATAAGTATGATGTAGATATTGATTTTCCACAGGCAGTCTATGATGAGATTGAGTCTATTCCTCAGTCTATTGATCCAAGTGACATTCCTAATAGATTAGATATTAGAGATTGGCAGATTGTGACTATTGATGGTGATGATGCCAAGGATTTAGATGATGCGATTTCTTTAAAGAAATTAGATAATGGGAATTATCAGTTAGGTGTTCATATTGCGGATGTTTCATTCTATGTGAATGAAGGAACTGAATTAAATAAGGAAGCGATTAGAAGAGGGACTTCTATTTATCTTGTAGATAGAGTGATTCCTATGCTGCCTCATAAGTTATCTAATGGGATCTGTTCACTTAATGAAGGTGTGGACCGTTATGCAATTAGCTGTATTATGGAAATCAATGATAAGGGTCAGGTTGTAGATCATAATATCTACCCTACTGTTATTAGAAGTTCTCATCGTATGACATACAATAATGTGAATGCAATTCTTGCAGGTCATAAAGGTCTAAAGAAGAAATACAGTGATGCTGTTGAGTTATTCTTTAATATGAAAGAATTAGCTGCTATCTTAAGAAAGAAGAGAGATCGTCGTGGTGCGATTGACTTTGATGTAGATGAGGCAAAGGTTCTTGTAGATGATAAAGGACGTGCTGTAGATGTTGTCTTAAGAAATCGTGGTGAGAGTGATCATATTATTGAAGAGTTCATGTTATGTGCTAATGAAACAGTGGCTGAACACTTTAAATGGATGGATGTACCTTTTATCTATCGTATCCATGAGTATCCTAAAAAAGAGAAGTTACAACAATTTGTTTCCATTGCGAAGCCTTTGGGTTATACTATTCATGGGTCTCTTGAAAAGATCAACCCTCATGAATTAGCACGTATGATTGAAGAATCTAAGGGAACACCTGAGCATGATATTATTTCTACATTATTATTAAGATCAATGCAGAAAGCACGTTATGATGCTCAATGTCTTGGACACTTCGGTCTTGCGGATGAATTCTATACACACTTCACATCACCTATTAGACGTTATCCAGACTTATTGGTACATCGTTTGATTAGAACTTACTTATTCAAGAATGATTATTCTAGAATGAATGAGTTTGAAGAAATGATTCCAGTACTTGCTGAACAGTCTTCTAATCGTGAAAGAATTGCGATTGATATTGAACGTGAAGTCGAAGATATGAAGAAAGCTGAATTTATGTCTCATCATGTTGGTGAGGTATTTGATGGTTATATTTCTTCTATTACAAGTTTTGGATTCTTTGTATCACTTCCTAATACCATCGAAGGTCTTGTTCATATGACTTCCTTAACAGATGATTATTATGCTTATGATGAAAAGAATCTTATTCTTATCGGTGAACATACAGGACGTATGTTCAAAATGAGTGATCCAGTAAAAGTCAGAGTGACTGAAGCAAATAAGCTAGAAAAGACAATTGACTTCGAGCTTGTAAAAGCTGGAAGTCATAGAAAGAAGAAAAGAAAATTCCGTACAAGAAGGTAATATATATGAAAATCATCTCAAATAACAAAAAAGCATATCATGATTATTTTATCCTAGAAACTTTTGAAGCAGGTATTGAATTAAAAGGTACTGAAATCAAGTCTATTCGCAAAGGCAGTGCTAACCTTAAGGACTGTTTTGTAAGAATTAAAGACCATGAAGCTTTTATTGAGAATATGTATATTGCCCCTTATGAAAATGGAAATATCTTTAATCATGAACCTAGACGTATTAGAAAACTATTGCTTCATAAGAAAGAAATTAGTAAACTAGAGAAGAAGGTTCGTGAGGATGGTTTAACAATCGTTCCTACAAAGCTTTACTTCAATACCTCAAAAGCAAAGCTAGAAATTGCTCTTGCAAAAGGTAAGAAGCTTTATGACAAGCGTAATGATTTAAAAGAAAAAGATGCTAAGCGCGATATTGAGAAAGCTCTCAAACGCGCTTATTAATGGGGGCGTCTTGGATTCGACAGGGGTCAGTTTGAATCAGGCAGCAGTCGTTGGCAAACGTTACATGCACAAACAAATATCTGGAAACAGAACAAATTACGCTTTCGCTTAATAGTCGACATAGACTTGCGAATGCAGACCTATCCGCGCTTACACCTTTAGAGTCTGTAACATAACCTGTAAGATAAGGGATATAGGATGTTCTGACTATATTCATGAAAATCAATTAGAAATCGGTATGCGAAAGATTGCTTATTGATCGTAACATACTTAAATTGATTCAATAAGATAAACTGTAGACACCTGATATGGGACGGCTTTTGGACGGGGGTTCGATTCCCCCCGCCTCCACCAAAATTAAGAGTTAAAATGGATGTCATCAAAAAAACTGATGAAATCAACGTTTTTTAAGATATTTTAAAGAATCAAGAAATAGCGATTTATGTGGGTGTCACTACCTAAAAATCGCTATTTTTTACTTTAAAGATGAGGTAAAATGGATGTAATAAAAGTAAAGATTACAGATTATTTATATTTGATGGAAATTATTAGATAATTATTTTTTGAAAGGATGTGTTTTTCATGAATTATATTTTAAAACAGTATGATAATGATTTATTGTATTTTTCTATGAAAAATACAAATGATGGATTAGAAGTTTTGATTAATACTGTTAATCAAAATTTACAATATCTTTTACCATTAGACTTAGAATTGAGCAATGAAGGATTAAAAAAATGGCTTCAAAAAAGGACGATTCCTAGAAATAGAGCCTATGTTTCTAATTTTTTATCTCGATTAGGATTAAATGAAAAAGATACAAAAGGTATTATTGATATATGTCAAGGCTTATCACTGAATGATAGTTATTGGGTTGTACAAGAAAATTGTAAAGATTTATTTAAAGATAAAAATCTTTATCATAATTCTTTTAATACAAATATTGCTTCCATTGCTTTTACAGGATGTGGAATCTATAAATGAACTAAATACTGTTTATCGCCTGAATTTACAACAAATGGGATGCTTGCAAAATCATGGAGAAGAATAAAAAATAATATTCTTCTTTATAAATCGGGAACAGAAGGATTTGCGAATAGTGGCTTAGAACCTTATAGTGAATATTATGCTTCACAAATTGCCAAAACAATGGATTTACATTATGTAGATTATGGACTTTCTAAATGGAAAGGGAAGCTTTGTTCAACATGTTTACTTTTCACAAATGAAAATGTATCTTATATTCCAGTTGGAAGAATTATTAAAACAGGTGGAATAGAGTCAGTTATTGATTATTATAAAAAGCTAGGTGAAAGCTATTATCAAGAATTATTAGATATGCTTGTTTTTGATGCAGTTATTTTAAATGAAGATCGTCATTTTGGTAATTTTGGCTTTTTAATTGATAATAAATCAAATAAAATTGTGGGATGTGCGCCTATTTTTGATAATGGATTATCACTTCTTTGTTATGCTATGGATGATGATTTTAAAAATATTAATCAATACATCCAAACAAGACTTCCTGCAACATATCAAGATTTTATTACTTTTGTAAAACCACGTATAACAAAAAGACAAAAGGAAAAACTAAGAAAATTAATAGGTTTCAGGTTTGAAAGTCATTATAAATATCGATTACCTAGAAAAAGGCTCAAATATTTGGAAGAAATTATTCAAAAAAGAGTTTTAGAATTATTAGAATAGTAGAGCATATCAAATGTTTTTACATGTTCTTTTTCTACTTTTTTAAGAAATTTCTGTAATATTGATTATTCCACTTTAGTTGATCACTCATTCCGATTGGATTGACTACCCATTCCGATGAACCTGACCACCTAAAATCCTGACTGTAAATAAAGTACAGTCAGGATTATTTTTTGTTTATCTGCTTCTCATTGACTTATCACCAAAGATTTTTATTGTCTGTGATTTTGATATTATTCTATCCATTATTGCATCAGCTAAGGCACCTCCACCAAGCTTACTGTGCCATCCTGCAACATCAAACTGAGAGCAGAATACTGTTGAATGAATACGATATCTCTTTTCCAGTATTTCAAGAATATCCTGCTGTTCGGCATTATTAGTCCCTATCAACAGCCACTCGTCCAGTATTAAAAGATTACACTTTATGTATTGATTTATTCTCTTTCTGTAATTTTCCTGAACCGTTGCAAGATCTAATTCAGCTAGTAAGTCAGGAAGTCTTACATACATTACCTTCATGGTTGCATTACATACTTCTACACCTAGGTTTAAATTTTACATAATTTAGTATTGTAGTTTTTTCTTATAACTCCAATATCGTGATACAATAGAAACATCAATTAATAATGTACACATTCAGTTGGGAGCTACATAAGATGAAAATAGGAATAATAGATGATGATACTCAATTCAGCCAAGTCATAAAAAATAAGATAGAAGAAAATACATGCTTTAGTGAAAGTAGTATTGATGTATTTAATAATGATTTCAAATCACTTCAATTAAAAGATTATGATTATTTGTTTATAGATATTCTATTAATGCAGGATAATGGTATCACTATTGCGAAAAGTATAGATAATAAGAATACACGCATCATATTCATGTCTAGTAATGAAACACTTGTTTATGATTGTTTTGATATTGCGCTTTACTTCTTTATAAGAAAAATATCTTATGAAGATGATTTAGAAAGACTATTTATCAAAATGGATAAAGATCAGGCTGAAAACCATAAACAATATCTCGTTGATAAGAAAAACAATCAATACATTAATCTCAAAGATATCATCTATGTTCAATCCCATAGAAATACTTGTACCTTTTACACAGAAGATAATGAATATGTTCAATACACAACATTAAAGAAATGTTCTGAAGAGTTATGTTCTAATGTAGCATTCTATAAGATCAACTCATATACCATTATTAATTTTAAATATGTTACTAAAATTAATAATCAAAGTGTGACTCTTATGAACAGCCAAACATTTAATGTATCTAGAAAATCAAAAGATATTATTGAAAAATACCATGCCTACAGGAGGTACATGCAATGATGAGTTTCTTATATTTTTGTTGTATAGAAGCATTACTGACATATCTCCTTAGAACAAATAAAACAGCTATTTTTATTGCCTCTTTATTGATCAATTGCCTTCTTAGTGTATTTACAAGTCATCCCCTATTACAGGATTTCTTGTTAATAGAATCTTTATGCTTTTTATTCTATTATTCGGATAGGCTGCTATCAGAAATTGCCTTCTATCTTTCATTCTTAACTGTTATAAAGAATTTAGTTATTTTAATACCAATATCCCCTATCGTTTCATTAATCATCTATATTCTTATTATCTCTACATTCGCTATTATTCAAAAACTTTATCCTATCGATAATAAGAATCTTTATTGGGGATTACTTATGGCTATATCCTTAAGTACTCTATGTATTTATCATATTCTCTATAATGACTTTCTTAATATATTAGGCATAAACTGTAATCTCATTATTCTTACAACCCTTTTGATTACTATCATTATTTCCTATTACTTATTCCTTAGATATACCAAACTCAATCATGAACAACAGCTACTTAACCAGGCCATTGATCATTTTAAGAATGATCAACAAAACTATGCCTTCATTGAAAAGAAAAACAATGAACTCTATAAGCTAAGACATGATTTAAAATACGATTACCTTCAAATGAAGGAATATGTAAAAAGAAAAGAATTTGAAAATGTGAATGAGATGATAGACAAAAGAATAGAGTCTCTCAATGATCATAACATGCTGATCATATCTGGTAATAAGCTATTTGATTCATTTATCAATATGAAATTAGAACAGCTCAAACTCAACAACATTAAACCTGCTATTATTGTATCTATTCAGGATATATCATTTATAGAGGATGAACATTTGAATATCCTTATAAATTATCTGTTTGATATCGCAATAGATTGCATGGAAAATAATGAATTAGAAGTAAAAATAACGGAAGACCAATGTGCCTTTGAAATCACATTGTATATGAATGATGCAAAAGAAAGAATCAATCAAATGAAATATGATACTCTTGTATTAATACTGCATAAATATCATGGAAGCTTACAAGTACAGCATGCTGGTGCATCACTCTATATCTCTACTCTTATACCTGTTTCATAACAGGTATTTTTTGTTTATTATCCTCATAAATCGGTCAAACGTCCTCAAGATATTATTTATTATTTTAAAGGTTGTATGATTGAAATAGGAGGTGCTTTACTATGATTGAGATGCAACATTTAAATATAAATTTTGGTGATCAAGTCATATTCAATGATGCTCATTTTAAAACATGTCCTGGTCGAATCACTGGTATTATTGGTAAAAGTGGATGTGGTAAAACAACATTCCTAAAATCGTTATTATACCAGTATAAAGATAATCTTCTTTATGTAGATAATGTAGCTATCAATAATTCTAATAAAGAAGATTATCTATTAAATAAGGTGTCTTATATTGATCAGTTTGGGACATTCTTTGATAACATGAAAGTATATGAACATTTTGAATTTATTAATCACCTACAAGAAAGCCAATATGATCAAACCAAAATGAACAATATGCTTCATCTAGTAGGATTGGATCTTATAGATCCATCCTGCTATCCTTCTTCTTTATCTATTGGGCAGAGAAAAAGATTCTTAATAGCGTTATCCATGTATAAAGATGCATCCATCATTATTATGGATGAACCGACTGCTTCTTTAGATCAAGAAAATAAAGAAATCGTACTTCAATTACTCGAAAAACTAAAATCAGAAAACAAATATATTATCATTACAACTCATGATGAATATCTAATAAATCATCTAGACATTACTTATAGAATAGAAAATAGAATTCTTGTATGTGATCAAAAAATAGATGAAATAAATCAATCTATTCAACTCAAAAAATCGAACATCAGCAGCTATCATAAGTACTTCTTCTATAAGAATAAAAGACAATGGTTTCAGTTTATTCTTGTATTACTTCTAGGTTTTATTATGACTATCTCTATTTCTACTAACGTAAGTGATAGTCTATTACAGGAAAATAAGTTATCAAGTGGTATAAAACAAGCCAATAAAGCAGAATTATATACAGGTAAGATGAATGATTCTTATATTGCGAATGGTGTAGATAGTTATTATATCGGTGATACAGAGGTAAATCTTGATATAAGTACTGAGGAATTAAATCGTATTAAATCAATCAAACATGTAAAGAGTGTTTATCCATTTGATGTATTTGATACAATCAATCAAATGGAAGATGTGAGTAAAGGTACTGTTTATTATCAAGGAAGTAAAACACAGTTTGATTATTTTCAGGAAGGGAGTCCAATGGTCGTTCCCTATTACTCTTTCCAGAATATTAAAGTAGATGGAAAAGAACTTAAAGGAAATGCGATTAGTCAATCATTCGCAAGAAAGCTAGGTATAAATGAAAAAGAAAAGAACTTTAAGATATCTATAGATGTATATGTTCCTGTCCAACAATATACTTATCAATGTGAAATTGATGATTCTAAAACATTGGGTACTTTATCACAGGTTCTTACTAAGAAAGTAAATCTTGAAATAGAAATCAATCATATTATTTCAACAGATGATTATTATAATGAATTTCTTAGTGCTGGATATGTTGTACTTATGAATGACAAATCATTCTATACTATTTTAAATCAATACAATAACCAGACTCCTGATAGTTTACTAGATGCCAAAGAATACAATGCAGCTATTACTCCTTATCAAAGTAAAAATTATGTTGTAGAAGTAGACCGTATTAAGAACTTAAAAAGTGTTGAAAAAGAAATATCTCAGATTTCTAATAATTTCATTACTTATGATCAATATAATTCAGTGACAGATATGGTTGATGTCTATAAGGAAGAAAGAAAAGGAAGATATATTTTTATGGCTGTAGTAATATTAATCGCAATATTCCTTTATGTTCTTGTACAAATGAATGCATTGGATGATAGAAAGAATGAAATTAAATTGTTGAAGATTTATGGTTTAAAGAATCAAACGATTTGTTCTTTAATGAATGATAATATGATTGTACAGTCCATCTTATCTCTATTACTAAGTATTCCTGGTTTCTTTATCGCAAGAAAAATTGGTTTCTTTGTGATTAATCGTCAGTCAATGACTATGAGTTTATTACTATTTATGATTATTCAAATAGGTGTGACTTTAGTTATTTGTTTCTTATATATATGTTATAGTCAATGGTTTGTAAAGAAGGTGGATTTATGATTGAGATGAAGAATATCAATCTATCTTTTAAGAATCATATATTGTTTAAGAACCAAAATATAAGTATTCCGTCTTCTCAAATTACTGTAATCACTGGTGAAAGTGGTTCTGGTAAATCTACTCTATTATTTGAACTCGCAGGACTAACACATTATTCCAAGAATGAGTTTTATACCGACAGTAATGATTATGGTTTTGTATTTCAGGATTGTAGATTATTTGATGATTTAACAGCAATACAGAATATTCAACTATTTAGTAAACTTGCTGAAGTTCCATTTCATAAAGATCAAATGATGAAGTTATTAGATGAGTTAGATTTAAATATTGATTTAAATGGAAAAGTAGATGTTTTATCTGGTGGTCAAAAACAGAGATTGCTTATATTATGCTGTATGATGAAGAATCCGGATATTATCTTTTTAGATGAGCCTACCGCTTATCTAGATACGATCAATAGAGAACATATGAGGAAGATTATTCATGAATTATGTCATAGATATCATAAGACAGTTGTGATTGCGACACATGATATGGGTATGTTGGAGATTGCAGATACACATTATCATATAGAGCACCAGCAAATCATATTAAAGAAAGAATCTTATACAGAGATCAATAAAATAGAACCTAAAGAACATATTCATACAAATCCTGTTACCTATTACTTAAAAGCTGAAAAGTCCAATAGAATCCATTATAAAAGAAATATTGTGATAAGTATTATGATGATCATAGTGACATATATGATGTGCTTTCAAGCTTATTATCAAAAAGAAACAGACACTATGATTAATAAAGCAATTGATAATGAATTAAGGATTTCTTATAAAGATGGTGGTAATGCTTATGATATGGGTGGTCAGCCTGTTCCTAAAACACTCATTCAAGACATATCCAACAACAGTATGGTTCAAAGTATTCAGCCATTCTTCCAATGGAATATCTTAAATACGCAGGAAACTATTGTCATACAGCCTTATTATGGGAATATGAAAACATATAAGACTTATACAAAACAATCATTCAGTATTGAGAATAAACAACTCAATACTGATCATGTCTATATTTCTTATTCTCTCTATCAAAAACTAAACAAGAATATCCATATCAAAGGTATTCTTCAAATACCTACAAGTAATACCTACACCTTCAACATGGTTCCTTTTGAACTCGTTAATGCGAATGTCACAGATAAAGATATTCATAACCGATATACAAAAACAACAGAAAACATTATTTATATATCTCCAAAACTGTATCAGATGATAATAAGTCAATATACACAAAACAATACATATCAGTCCAATGTGTATGTCATTAAAGTAAACTCATATAAGAACATTCAATCTGTAACTGAGTTTATTAAAAAACATGATTCTGATATAAAGGTCTATAATCCTGTTTCTTCTGCAATATTAAATAAAACAACTACATTTGGATTTGAAATGATACAGCAGTTCTCTATGATTATGTTTGTCATGTTTATAAGTACATGTTTTATTATTGGAATATTTGATATTGTTTCTAGACGTTATCAATATGCACTACTATTAGTGAATGGATTGAATAGATTACAATGTCTACAATTAATATTGAAAGAAAGATCTTCTTATTGTCTGGTATCTATCATTCTATCTATGATTTCAGTCCTATCTCTATTCTTCTTCCAATATCATATATTACCTTCTATAATGATAGAACAAGCTATTTCTATCTTAATCCTAATAAATTCTGTTATTCTAATTATTCCTTGTTTGACTTTTCTTGTATTAATGAGATCAAACAACGAAGGAAATCTATTAAAGACAAGTGAGTGATGATTATGAAAAAACTACCCATTATTATAGTCTCTGTAGGATGTATTATTACTGGTCTTATTGTAAGTATGACTCCTGCAGTGAAAGTTGTGAATAATACTACGTATTCTTATTTCAACTATGAACTTCTCGGTATTGGTTTTGCGATTAGTTTATTGCTTGGTATTATCTCCTTATGGTTTATAAAAAGAAAAGGAAACTAATCACATATTAAATTCGGAGGGAAACATCCCTCCTTTTCAATACTCAAGTTTTCTGCGTATCTGATATAATTATGGTAACTTACTTAACATTTGTTGATAAGAACAAAAAAATATAAGGACAACCACTTACTGGTTGTCCCATCTTAAAAAAAACTATGACTTATAGAAAAGAATTCTATATTATGAATAAGATATGTTTGATTATTCTTTGTACCTGTCACACTACACCACAATTAGAAGGTACATGGACATGTGAGAAATCTCCATTAGAAATAGACAAAGACTTATCTTTTAACATATATGATGCAGAAGCAGGTAATCTATGAAGACTACTGAAACAGTTCAATATTACTTTAAGAATAATAAACTGTATCTACCACATTAGTGTTCTACAAGAAATAGAAGATTATATCTTCTGTTTTTTTATGCTTTTAACTAAAGCTCCAAACAATACAATAAGTATAATGGCTGAAAGCCAGAACTCTACTTTCATTTCTACAAGTATAAAACTAACTGAAAAGAGACTGATTAATTGATCAAAGTATTCAGAGATGTTATTAAAGACAGGAATCATCATCATAGCACCTGTTTCTATCATGATGATGATTAAGCATAATACAGTAATTACTATATGATTGATATGACATACCTGAATAAAGAAATAAAGGTTAATCACTGCAATAATATTTAATATATGAATCAACTGCCCTTTTGGATTCACAAGATAAGAGAGATATCTTGTACTGAATATAATATAAATAGGAAGATAATAAGACAACATTGTCATACTTTCTTTATAGTTCCCTATTCTATAGGCAAGATAGAAGATGAGTATTCCTACAATGATATCAATGATTAATCCAATCTTACGACTTCTTCTTTTCTTATACAGTTTCATCTCTTCTAGAGTAAGAGGTGGAAGATGATATTTTTCTCTTTTACGATTGAATTCTTCATTCTGCTTCTTAAGTATATCATTCACATAATCATTCGATTGTGATTGTGCTTCTTCACTATAGTAGCTGATTGTATTTTGATGTGTATATGTATAATACACTTGATAGAGAGTACTGATAATAAGAAGCACTATACTAATAATAAGAGGAATCATATAAGGAACTGAAATAGACGGTAATATGAATACAAGAGCCAATACAATATAATCTAGTAGAATATTATATCGCTTGTTTTTCATAATAAGATCAATAAGAATAATCAGGATTGTTGCTTCTATAACCTTTCCGCCTGCATGAGATGTTGGGGTAAGAATCAAATAAAATACATAGTTCCATAAGAAGATGGTGTATCTAAAGAAGCTATTGATCCATGTGGTTTTCTTTCCTTGATCATGAAAATAATTCTTAATAAATGTATCATGATTTTCCTTAATAAGTGTATCTAATTCTTTATGGTTCATCTGTGCTGTGATTAATAGATCTAACAAGCTCATAAGTATATCATTCGCATAGAATCCTGGGTAATGTCTCTCTTGTGCATATTGATATGCCTTGTCATAGAATGCCTGATAGTCTCCTGTTAATTGATTTCTTAATGTGTTATATTGTGCAATCATTCTTTATCCTCCAAAATCTTTTCTACAATACCTGTTATCTTATAATATGAGTGTTTAAACTCTCTCAAATGGACTAATCCTTCATCCGTAATCTTATAGTATTTTCTATATGGTCCAGCTTCTGATTTCACCTGTCTACATGACAAATATCCCTTCTTAGACAAACGTGTTAATATCGGATAGAATGTTCCTTCTCCTACATTCTCAAAGCCATACTTCTCTAGTTCTACTAATAGTTCATAACCATATGTTTCCTTATGACTAATAAGAGTAAGAATACATCCTTCCAACATTCCTTTTATCAATTGTGTATCCATTATGTCACCTACTTTGTAATGCAAAGTATACACTACTTTGTATTGCAAAGTAAAGAAATGATACGTATTTAAAAAAAGTTCTTAAGTGTTTCTTAATTTCCACACAAATTACACATATTAGATATATAATACAAAATTGTTGAAGATATAAAGTTGAGGTAGAACAGAAATGAAAAAACGTCATTTAAGAAAGAGGGCATATGTCCTATTAGGCTGTATTCTCGTTTTAGTGCTTGGTCTAGGCATTTATTTTATGACACGTCCAGCTGTTAGCTTTAATGAAAGTACACAGGATATTGAAATCAATAGTACTTACAATCCTATGTCTTTTATTAAAAAAGTAAGAGGTGATAAGAGTGATGTGACTGTAGATAATTCTAAAGTTAACGTCAAAAAACTTGGAAAGTATAAGATTACTTATACATTAAACAAGAAGAACTATGTATTAAATGTAGAAGTTGTAGATACCAAGAAGCCTACATTTAAGGTAGTGAATAAAGCAGTAGAAGTAGGTACTAAAGTTAAAGCAAGTGAATTTGTGACTGATATTAAAGATGAAACAAAGACTAAGACTTACTTTAAGAAAGATGTATCTTTTGATAAAGAAGGTACACAAAAGGTTACTGTTGTTGTAGAAGATCAGGGTGGTAATAAGACTGAAAAAGAAGTCAATGTGAAAGCTGTAAAGGATACTAAAGCACCACTACTTGCAGGTCTTCAAAATTATGATACGACAATAGGTTCTAACATTGATTTCATGAAGGGTATTACTGTAGAAGATGATTTTGATAAGAATCCTAAGGTATCTGTAGATAGCAGCAAAGTAGATTTTGGAAAAGCAGGTACTTATAAAGTCATCTATACAACTAAAGATAAGTCTGGTAATAAAAGAAAGTATACACAGACTGTTATTGTAAATAATCCACGTCCTGCCAATGCAATTGCACCAAGTGGTGAAAAGGTTGTTTATCTTACATTTGATGATGGACCTTCTCAGAATACTCAGCGTGTGTTAGATATTCTTGATAGATATCATGCGAAAGCAACATTCTTTGTGACTGGTAATGGTCAGAAATATAATTACTTAATTCAGGAAGCACATAAGAGAGGTAATACTATAGCACTTCATACTTATTGTCATGATTATCGTACTGTTTATGCTTCTACTGATGCTTACTTTAATGATTTAAATAAAGTAGGTGATATGGTTAAGGGTCTTATTGGATTTACTCCTCGTTATATTAGATTCCCTGGCGGAAGTTCTAATACAGTTTCTAGACATTATTCTGCAGGTATTATGAGTAATCTTACTAGAATGGTACAGGAAAAGGGTTATCAGTATTATGACTGGAATGTCAGCAGTGGTGATGCATCAGGTAATAATGTGCCTACTGCAAGACTTATTGCGAATGCAACAGCTTCTCGTAATAATCAGATCATGATCTTATTCCATGATACAGCTGCAAAGAATACAACTGTAGAAGCATTACCTAAAGTTATTGAACATTATCAGAGCCTTGGTTATACATTCAAGGGTATTGATGATACAACATTTACACCTCATCAAAGAGTATTAAACTAAAGCCTCATTCGAGGCCTTTTTTCTTTACTTAAATTTTACATAGACTTAAGAAGAACTTTTTGTTGGTATGATAGACTAAAGAAAAAAGAGAGGATGTCTATGATTTATATTACCGGTGATACACATTGTCCTTTTGATATCTCTAAATTAAAGCCTCATCATTTTCCTGAGGGACAGATACTTACAAAAGAAGATTATGTCATTATATGTGGTGATTTTGGAGCTGTATGGGATGATATGTTATCAGATTTATTCTGGCGTGATTGGTTGGATTCACAGCCATGGACTACATTATTTGTGGATGGAAATCATGAGAACTTTGAATTATTGGATGATTATCCTGTATCTCGCTGGCATGGTGGAAAGGTGCATTTTATTAAGGAATCTGTGATTCATTTGATGAGAGGACAGATTTATACAATTGATGGAAAGACATTCTTTACTTTTGGTGGTGGCTATTCATGTGATATAGAAACACGTGTAGAACATCGTTCATGGTGGCAGCAGGAATTACCTACGACTCAAGAATGGAATGAAGCACTCAATAACTTACTTCAATATAACTTTCATATTGATTATATTATTACGCATGATTGTCCATTCTATATTAAAGAACTTTTACATACACGTACTATTCCTTGTAACCTTGATGGCTATACCCTTCCTTATCTTAGAAACATAGATGAAGTCATGGATGACATAGAACAACAAGTTACATATAAGTTATGGTTTTCTGGACATCTCCATATTGATCAAACCATTTATAAACATGTTATTCTCTTTAATACGATTTATTGCTTAGAAAGGTGATATATATGAATCAACGTAAAACTGATTTTCTTAATTACTTAAAACATTTAAGTGTAACTACCCTTGTACATCAACAGAATTTTATTAATAAATGGTATGATCTTTTTAGTATGTTGGATGAAAATCAATATAATTCTATTTCTATGGATCATTTAACTGATGCCGAATATTATATAATGAACTATTCTATTCCTCATGTAGGAAGCTATAAGGTTTATTTTAATATTGATCATGTGATTCAATCAGATGCTTATCAGACATCTTCTATTCAATCTATGACTGAAGATGAACTAGATAGAAATCAAATCAACCATCCTATTCCTTTTGATATGAACATCTACTTGTTAAATCAATTCCAATGTTCACAAAAGAATATAAAAAGCATTAAATATTATCCCGTTATTACTGATTCCTATATGAGTAATGGACTCTATACTGTCATTGATGGAAACCATCAACTAGAGATGTCATTAAGAGAACAAGATCTCGTTGAATTAAAGTATATTCCTTTCCATAAGTTAAAGAAGGAATGTTATGGCAATACGTTCAGCTATTTATTACATCATTTCATGAATGAAATGCATATAATTAGCTCTGATACACAATACTTACTCAACCAATATCCATTACAAGAAACAATTCGTATATAAAAATATGGTTCATGCTGGTGAACCATATTTTTTATTTCTTATAAAATTGTGCATTGTTAATAGATTCTTGAGCTTTTGATTGATAGATGACTGTTTGTTCATTTGTATTCATATCTAATTCTACAAGTTCATATACCTCAGCTCTTTGCCCTATGAAATAGATAATATTATCTAAAACAGTAACTATATTCATGGAATAATAGCCGCACTTTCCATCTAATAATTTCTTTTTTTCTTTTGTGTGACGATCATATCTCACCAAATCAAAGTTAGTAATAGATGTCTGTTTATCTGTTACATAGTATATATAATCTTTATCAATATAAGTACTATCAAGCTGTTTGTGATTTAATTTAAAAACATCTTCTGTTTTGTTTTTCTTCACAACAGTGAATGTAATTGGCGCATAAGAATCAACTTCATTTTTTATAATACCGTTATTATAATCATCTGTCAGTTTATAACTTAAAGACATTGAATAATGAGGTATAATTAATTCCTGGGTGTCTGGATTATAATTTGTACATGTCGCAAAACTATCCTGATTCCAATTTAAATAATTAATTTTATGTGTTTGAGTATTATAGATTGAAGGTACCATGGTATTCTTTTTTACCTTTTTTAAACGTCCTACAATAAACATCTTATGATCATCCAGTATTCTGATATCATTGATTGCATCTACATAGTCAATAAATTTAGATGTTTTATGAGTAGATAAAGCATATTGTTTAATATATGAATTCCCATATTCTTTATTATCGCTTCCTGAATAATATACTTTATTATTCTTATAATCATAAGTAGAAAGTGGGTACTGACTTTCATAAGGTTCTGAAGAAACCTTCTTAAGTTTTTTAGAAGTTAAATCATACATATAAGTATTGCTGGTAAATATGAATTCCTGATCTGTCGCATGAGTTGTGGTCATAGAAATATAATAATGGGAAGATTCAGAGCATCCTACAAGCAGTGATAATAAAACTGTGACACTAAGTAAGTATTTTAATTTGTTCATAAAATTGCCCTCCCTTACTCAAAGGTAGTGTCAAAAATCTATATCACATAGCACAAATACACTACCCTCAATTTTATC